>WBZM01003713.1_pt1 | contig 11691 bp, 7 predicted proteins | sample 5204271 | NCBI WGS metagenome assembly WBZM01 (sample SAMN12344346, study PRJNA552823) | activated sludge metagenome | biome: Activated sludge suspended growth; feature: Nitrification reactor; material: Wastewater; isolation source: activated sludge from nitrification reactor of wastewater treatment...
CGGCTCAGCGCAGGTGCGCCGAGGTCGGTCGTCGCTTCGCCTGACAGAATGACTTGACGGATCCCGCCGCCTGCCGCTAGCTCGTCGACAGCCGGCTGCACTGCCGGGCGAGTTGTTGGCGATGCCGCTCTCCTGTCGGCGGACGGCGTCGGACTGGCCAAAGTGCCGCGCGTCTTCGTCGCCCGCCGTGCGGGCAACATGCAGACGAATCCGGTGCTACCCAGCGACAATGAGCTTGAGCTGGGCAAGATTCTGCGCACGCGCCTGCAGGCTCAAGATTCACGCGAGCTTGCGGCGCGTCCCACGCCGGGGAAACCAGCCAGTGCCGTTTGACCAGCGCGAGAGGCAAGCAGAGATGCCGCCGGCGCCCGCATTCCGACCGCGTGCGTCTGCTGAAGCCGAGTCTTGGCAGGGAGTTGACCGTACAATTCCCGTATGACCCACGATACCGGCTACAAGCGCCTCTTTGCGCACCCCGAGATGGTGCGCGACCTGCTGCGCGACTGGGTGCCCGGCGAATGGCTGGCCGAGGCGGACTTCTCGACCCTGGAACGGATCAATGCGAGTTTCGTTGCCGAAAACGAGAAGGAACGCCACGACGACATGGTCTGGCGCCTGCGCCTGCGTGATCGCTGGCTGTGGGTCTACCTGGTGCTCGAGTTCCAGTCCGAAGTCGACCGCTGGATGGCGCTGCGCATGCTGGTTTATGCCGGATTGCTGGCGCAGGACTTGGTCAAGCGGGGCGAACTGGTTGACGGCAAGCAACCCCCATTCTGCCGGTCGTCCTCTACAACGGCCAGCCGGTGTGGGGTGCGCCGACTCAGGTGGGCGAGCTCTTTGCCCCGCCGCCGCCTGGCCTGGGCGACTATCAGCCGCATTTCGCCTATCATCTGATCGACGAGGCACGCCTGCGGCTGCATCCGGCAGCAAGCGTGCGCAACGCGGTCGAGGCGCTCTTCCGGCTCGAGCACGGGCGTACGCCGGACGACCTGCGGCGTGTGATCCAGGCGCTCGACGCGCTGCTGCGCGATCCACAGCAGCAAGCGATGCGTCAGACGTTTACTGCCTGGATCAAGCACCTCTTGCACCGCAAGGGCGCTACGCCGACACTTTCGGCGATGGCGACCGAGATTGACGCTATGAGTGATTTCATGGAGGCTGACAGCATGCTCGCCGAACGTATCGAAGCCTGGTTTGAGGAAGCAACCCAGCGTGGATTTCGGAATGGGTTCCAGAATGGGTTCCACAATGGGTTTCAGGACGGGGTCCAGAACGGTATTCAGACAGGTATTCAAACCGGTATTCAAACCGGTATTCAGCAGGGCCTGGTCGCGGGCCGGACGCAGGGCCTGATGGAAGGCCTGATGGAAGGCCGGATGGAAGGCCGGATGGCAGGCCGTCACGAGGGCGAGTCACTTCTCTTGGTCAAGCAACTGACGTGCCGCTTTGGGCCCCTCCCGGCCTGGGTTGGCGAGCGTCTGGCGCAAGCGAGTGAAGACGAGTTGCAAGCGTGGGGCGAGGCGCTGCTCAGCGCGCCGACGCTCGCCGCGGTGTTCGGCGACGAACACCGCTGACAGGCGCCGCTGGGCGGCGCTACCGCGCGATCGACTTTGGCGCCAGCACAGTGTGCGGCGCGCTCGACTGCCCGCGTCTTGCCGCCGCGCGAATCGTCGCCAGTATTCGCCGTTGCCTTGCCCTGCATGCTCACGCGCACGGCCGCTTCTTTTGCGGGAGTTGCACGTGACTCGGAATTACGCCTGCATGCTCACGCGCATGGCCGCTTCGCACTGGCAATCGCGATCACGTTCCCCGCTACTGGCGAAGATGGGCTCCGTTGCAGCGGTTTTTTGGGGTTTGGCTTTGAGGAGGAGCGGAAGCAACCGGTAAGCGTTGCGCTTCAACACTTCCGACATGCCGCTTCGCGAGGGCCGCACGTGGTCGGCAGTCGCCGGCCTTGCCGCTGGCGCAAGGCGGCGGCGCCTGGCTCCCTTTACGCGCCCTGCCCCTCACGTTCCAGCTCGCTTGCCCACAACAGGATCAACTCGCGGAAGCGCGCGCGGTCCTGGCGGATCATCTGGTCGATGCGCGCCTTGTAATGCGCGAACGGCGCGTCGCCGGCGTGCTCGCCGACCAGACGCGTGGGCAGCATCAGCTCGAGCAGTTCGGCGTAGCGCGGGTGCGTGGTCAGCGCGAGTTGCAGGTCGGTGAACCTGCGCTGGATCGTCTTCGGCGACAGATCGCGTTCGACGGCGATTTCCTCGACCGTCAGCTCCGGGTCGATACGTGCGTTCGGTTCGAGCGACAACCAGTCACGGAAGATCCGCGCGTGCTCCTCGCTCAGCCGCCGAGGCTTGCGCTGGTCGGCGACCGGCACCGACATGCCGGGAATCTCCCGCGCCACCTGATCGAGCAGACCAAAGAGCTGCACCTTGCGCAACAGCGAAAAGGCGGCCAGATCGGGTCGTCCGCCGCGCTCCGCGCCCGTCTCGTCGACCGGAACGCGTTCGGCGACGATTCCCACCTCCTCGATGTCCAGCGAAACCACCCGAGCCGGGCCACGTCTCCGCCACTCGTCGCGGTACAGGTTGGCGAGTACCGTGTAGACGTAGCTGCGCGAATACGGCTTGTAGCGCAGCAGGCGCTCGACCGCCATCTGCGCCGCATCGTCGCCAGGCAGATCGACGTTGTGAAAATCGCGCTCAAATTTTTTCGCCAGCTTGACCACGTAGCGCCGGCCGCCGGCGCTTTGCAGCCATTGCCGAAAATCGGCTTGCACGATGGCCGTACGGACGTGCCGGCGTGGCGTTGCTGCCGCCGGAGCGGCAAAGCGTTCGGTCAGCGTCCATAGGTCGCCATCGACGATCGCCAGCGTTGCCTGGCGCGCTGCCGCCTCGCTGAACAGGAACTGCAGGCGCAGCGGATCGCCGGTTTCCAGATTGCTGCGCGCGTGCTGGTCGTTGAACGCGCCTGGCTCCTCGTCGCTGATCACGAAGCCGTAGACGGCAGTCGCCAGTTCTTCGTCGAGCAGCTCGTGCAGGCCGCGGCACGCCGCGTCGCGCTCGCCGTTCCGCCAGAAATGCACGATCGCCTCTTCCCTGTCGTTGTTCATCGCCACTCCCCGGACAATTTTCGCCAACCCGGCCATTTTCTGACCTTGAACGTGCATCGCCTGCGTCTTTACCTGCATCACCCCACCGGAGACGCCGCACATGCCCAGCATCATAGCCTTTCTGCTTCCCGACGAAGCACTGCACCCGACGCGCCAGCGCTCAGCGGCGCGCCGCGACGCGCTGCTGGAAGTCGTCCTCACGCTGATCGTCGCCTTCGTCCTGCGTCTGGCGGCGACGCCGCCGGTGGCGCGCGGCGGCGCTGCCGACCTCGGCGTGCGCTTCCCGCCGGCGCACACCGACTGGCCGGCGCTGGCCGCCGTTCCGGCCGACGGCGCAGCGCGCGCCGCCTGGCTGGCGGTGGCCGCGCCCGACTGGCTGCCGGCTGTCGCCATTCTCGGTCTGCCGATGCTCTGGCTGGCGCGCCGCGCGCAGCGCTGGGGTCTGCCGTGGCTACTCGTCCTCTGGGCGGCGATGGCCCTCGCTTGCGGCGTGCCGCCTGCCGGACAAACAGCGCTGCACGAGGCCTTCGGCTGGACGCCGCGCGTTATCGCGGCGATCTGGCTGTTCGCTGCCGGCCTGAGCGGAACCGTCCTCGCCGGCCTGGCTTCCTGGCTCGCCGCGCGCTCGCCGACGCCGCCCGCGGCTGCCGGGCGAGCGGCGCCGACGAGCCGCTGGCAAGCCTTGCTCTGGCCGCTCTGGTGCCTGCTGCTTGGCCTTACCTGGCTGGTCATGGCCGACTTCGCCGCCGGCGCCGATCCGCAAGCGCGCTTCTTCGCGCTGCGCCACGCGGAAGCCTGCTGGCTGGCCAACGGCATCGCCTTGCTCGTCGCCTACGCCCGGCGCGCCATCGGCCGCGCCTGGCTGCGCGGCGTCAGCCGCTTGTCGGCGCTCGCCATCGACCCGCGCCAGCGCTTGCGCCTGCTCGGCGCGGGCCTCGCGCTGGCGCTGCTCGTCGGCTGGCTCGGGCGCAGCGGGCGCAGCGCGACGCTGCCCGGTCTGGCGATGCCGCACCTGAGCGGCGAAGCGCTGCGCATCGGCGTCTGTCTGATGCTCGCCTGGCTGCTCTACCGCGGTGGCGAGTGCGCCGCTTCGCCGGCGCGCCGCGCCCGCCTGTGGCGCGCGCTGTTCTGGGTCGGCGGCCTGGCGACGCTCGGCCTGGCGGTCTCTGCCGACGCCGGCCCGCTGCTCGTGCTGCTGCTCGCCGGCTCGCTGCTGCTCGGCGTGCTGGCGATTCGCCGACTTGCCGGCGGGCGTAGCGGCGTCGCCCTGCTCCTCGCCGGCGTGCTCGCGGTGAGCGCCGTCGCCGTCTGGCGCGGCACGCTGGTCGACCTGCTGCCGCAAGTCAGCGCGCTCGCTCGCCAGCGCGAAGTGGCGCGCGCGACGCCGCAACTCGCCGCGCACGACGACCAGATGCGCGTCCTTTGGCTGATCCAGGCGACCCCGGCCGGCGGTTTCGGCGCCGGACGAACGCCCTGGTGCGGCGCGCCGGCACAGGTCGGCGAAGCCGCCTGCGCCAGCGGACGTGGCAGCCGCGTGCAAGGCGCGCCGCTGCAACTGGTCGAAGACTTTGCCTTCGCCGTGCATCTCGCGCGCTACGGCCGCGCCGCCGCTGTCGCCCTCGTCGGGCTGGCGCTCGTCTGGTGGTTCGCCGTCGTCATGTCTGCGCTGCCTCGCCGCCTGCCGCCAGCCGGCGCGCCGGCAGCGCTGGCCATGCAGCGCGCGGCGCTCTTCTGGCTGCTCACCGCAGCCGCCATCGTCGCCCTGGCGCAGACGCTGCTCAGCGTCGGCGGCACGCTCGCCTGGACGCCGATGTCCGGCGTCAACCTGCCGCTGCTCTCGTACGGCAAGGTCAGCCTGTGCAGCGCGGCCGTCTGCTGCGGCCTCGCGCTGGCGGAAAACTGACCGCCAGCGCGCCCCCGCCGCGTCTTTCTCCTCAACCCATCAGACCCCGGAGACCCCGCCATGCAACCGAATCGTCGCTACGCACAATCGCCACTGGCGCGCACCGCCGTTCTTCTCCTCCTCGCCGCCAGCGTGCTCGCCGCCGTGCTCGTCGCCTTGCTCAGCCGACCGACGGCCGGCGAAGGCGCCGACCTGCACCTCAACCAGCCGCGCCTGGAAGCGCTGCGCTGGCTGCGCAACAGCCTGCAGCCCGGCAGCGCGCCGCGCGCCGAATGCGCGCAGCCGCCCGCCGTCTGCGCGACGCTCGAGCGGCTCAACGAGCGCCTGGCGCAGGCGCGCCAGGCGCACGCGCTGCAGCCAGCGGCAGCCAGCGACAGCGACGAGGCACAAGCGCCGCCCGCCGACAAGGCGCTGGCCGACGCGGCCGACTGGCTGCTGCGTGCAGCGCCCGACGGCGATCAACTGCTCGACCGCCTGCGCGCCGCCGACAACCCGGCGCCCTGGTGGCGATTCAACCCCTTCCGCCTGCCCGGATGCCTGTACGCCGCGGGCGCCGGCGCGCCCGCGCCCGCGGCGACGCGCTGCGACGAAGGAACGCCGCTCGCCCCGGGCGACTACCCGGCGCAGGCGAACGCGCTCTTTGCCCTGCTCGGCGACTGGCGCGCGCCGTGGCAGGCGGCCAGCCCGAACACGCTCGCCAACGGACTGCACGTCGGCCGCCACCTGTGGTTGACGCTCGACCCCGGCGTACAGCAGAAAGCGCAGATCACCGCCGCGTGCTACAGCGGTCAGGCCGCCGCCTGCGCGCGCTGCGGGTGGTGCGTCGCACGGCATGCGCGCGAGATGTACGAGAACGCGCGTGCGCGCAGCGTCGGCATCCTCGTCGTCAAGGCGAGCGACGGCGCCATTCTCGGCCTCGGCAGCGCGAGCAGCGCGTGCTACGTCGAGCGCCAGCAGGGACGCCCGGCGGGCGCCGACTGTCCGGCCCTGCCCGACGACAAGGCGCGCCTGCACCGCCTGGACAATCAAGTCGAGCAAGCCGAAATGCCCGGCTCGCTGAACAAGCCGCAGCTCGCCGCCGCCCTGCTCGCCGCTCAGACGCTGCACGCGCAGGAAAGGCGAGCGCTGCCCGACATCCTGCGCAGCTCGGACACCGAAGCGATGATCGACCTCGTCCTCTGCCGCGCTGCCGATTTCGACCTCGCCTGCATCCGCCGCCGGCTCGCCGCGCTCGAGCGCGTTCTCGCCAGCACCGGCTGGAACGCCGGCTGCCGCGCCGGCGAAGCCTGCCGGCCGCAGCTCGACCTGCTCGGCGGACTCGCGCCGCGCGCCGGCGAAGCGCCGCTGCTGCGCGCCGCCTACCGCGAAAACGCGCTGCACGTGCGCAGCGCAACGCTCGCCTACCCGGTCTTTGCCGGCCGCCTGCTGCGCACCGCCGACGGGCGCAGCCTGGCCGAACGTGTCGACCAACTGCGTCCGGAAGACCTGCGCGACTGCGCGCGCCACGCCGGCAAGCAGCGTTGGCGCGGCTGCCAGGGCGCCGACCTGGTCAACCTGCTGGCCGAGCTGTTCGGCCAGGGCAACGCGCTCGCCACCCCGCTCGGCATCGCCGAAAGCTGGCTGCACCTGGCCGCCGCGGCCAACGGCGCGGCGCAAGCAGCCGTCCCGCACCTGCTGGCAGCGGTACAGGAAAGCAGCGGCGAGCGCCGCCCGGTCGCGCCGCTGACGCCGACCGGCCTGGCGCAGCACGACGCGCGCAGCATCCTCGGCGCGCTGGAAGGCGTCCATCGAAGCGCCAGCGGCACCGCCTTCACCGCCTGTCGCAACGCCGTCAGCGCCGGCGGCGTTCTGCGCTGCGCCGCAACCGGCGGCCCGCGCATCGCCGGCAAGACCGGCACGCCGCTCTTTCCCGCCGACCGCCTGACGCTCGACGAATGGCGCCAGCAGTGCGCCGCCGCGCGCCAGGCGCCGGACAACGCGCAGACACGGCGCGTCGCCGCCGCGTGTCGCCTGCGGCCGATCAAGTGGTTCGCCGCGCTCGCCGCCCCGACGGCGCAGGCGCCCTTCGACACGCTGCTCGTGGTCAAGGTCGAGCGCAACTGGCGGCGTAGCAGCCAGCGCGTCGACGCCGCCGGCGATCGCGGGCCGGACGGCAACGTCGCCGCCGAAATCGGCCTGGCGCTGCTCAACAGCCTGTACACGCCGGCGACCGCCGTCGCCAAGGGGAGTAGCCAATGAACGCCCGACGCCGCAACCCGCCCGCGCGCCCCGGCGCGACGCTCCGCCTTTCCGGAACGAGCGACGCCGGCGACTGGCCGAGCCTGCTGCTCGAACTGCGCGACCTCTTCGCCGAAGCCGCGCACCGTCATCCCGAGGCGCGCCCGACTCGCCTCGACCTCGTCCTCGCGCCGCAGCGCCTGTCGCCGCCGCCGGCGGGCAGCGCGGAACCGCCCGGCTGGCGTGAACTGCTCGCCTGGCTCGAAGCGCGCGCCGCGCACGGCCTCGTTTACGCCGTGCATCAGCCGCGCCAGCGCCGTCTGCCCGCGCATCGCCTGCTCCTTCGCCTCCGCCTGCCGGCCAGGCCGGAAAAAAATGTGCCGAAAAACTGGCCGTCGCCCGCCTGCGGCAACGTCTCTACCTATAGCAGCGACACACCCTGCCCAAGGCTTGTTCAACCCACCGGAGACCTCAGCATGAACGCATCGTTCCGACCCTACCCGCAACACCCACCCGGCGAGCGCAGCGCCGGCCAGGCCAAGCCCGCGCCAGCCACCGGCGCCTGGCGCCGCCTCTGCCAAATAATCGAAGACCGCCTCTTCGGCCCGCCGGCCGACTGGCACGAAGACGACGAGCGCCTCGACGAGCCGGCGCTCGCCCCGCAGCGCGTCGCCGAGCCCACGCAAGCATGGCTGCAAGCCTTCAACAACGCGCTCACCGACGCCACCGCGCTCCTCCTGCGCGACTACGTCGAACCCGTGCATGCCGACGACCCGAGCACCGGCTTCTCGGTGCGCAGCATCGAAGTCGCTCTCCCCGAAGTGTATGCCCCCGGCCTGCGCACGATCGCCCAGATGCCGTCGGAAGCGCGCCAGCGGATCACCATCGCGCGCTGCCTGAAAGCACCCGGCGCCGCCGAGCAGCTCGAGTTCGACAAGTTCCGCGGCCTCAACGTCGTCGCGCCGGAAACGCTGGTCGATGGCTACCTCGTGCACACGCTGCTCGCCGGCGACGGCGCGCGGCTGCACGCCACTTTCCGCTTCTCCGGCGACTACGTCACGCTGCGCCGCCGTGCAGCGGGCGGCAGCGCAGCGCCGACCGTCGACGCCAACGCCAGCGCCAGCGCCGCCGCCGCGCCGGCCACCGCTACCGCGCCGACCACCCCGCTGCGCGCACCTGCGTGCACACCCTTGCGCGCCGCTGCGCCACTGCCGGTGCTCTACCTCCGCCTGCTCGGCGACGGCGACGAGCGCCGGCATCCGGTGTATGCCGGCCAGTTCCCGCTCACCATCGGCTGCGCACCGAGCGGCGAACACACGCTCAGCGTGCACGCCGGACGCCGGGACGCCAACGGCAAGAGCAGCTTCGTCTCCGGCGATCACCTGCAGATCACCGCCTACGACAGCAACACGCGCATCGTCAGCCTGCGCAGCCTGGGGCGCAACGGCAGCTACCTGGGCGACGCCGCGCAGCCCGAACGCTTCACACTGCTCGCCGGCAGCAGCCAGATCATCTCGCTCGGCGGCGACGGCGGCGAAGGCACCGTGCAACTGCGAATCGAAACCCCATGAAAGGCATAGAATACCGTCCCGACGCGACGAGCGCGGCGCAGCGCGTGCAGCCGCCAGCCGCAGCTCCTGACCCCGCCAAGCCCACCAACCCCGCCGACCACCCGAAGAGCGCGATGAACGACGACTTCCCGCCAACGCCCACCATCCGCTCGGGCACGCAAGACTTGCCCGGCTGGCGCATCGCCTGGGCGCAAGTCACCGGCGTGCGCCACGCGCAGTGCGAAGACCGCATCGCCATCCGCCCGCTGCGCGCGCGCGCGCACGGCGACGCCGTCTTCCTCGCCGTTGCCGACGGCGTCGGCGGCGGCGCGCGCGGCGAGATCGCCGCGCAGGCGCTGGCCGAGCACGCCGTCGACCTGCCCGCGGCAGCGCTCGGCGACGCCGGGCAGATCGCCGACTGGATGCGGCGCGCCGAAGACCGCGTGCGCAGCGCGCTGCACGCGGTCACCTTCGCCCCCGGCGCGGCGACGCTCGCCGCCGCCTGGTTGCGCAGCGACGGCAGCGGCCACCTGCTGCGCATCGGCGACGCGCGCGCCTACTACCTCGACGACCAGCGCGCCGTCGCGCTGACCGAAGACCAGACGTACGAACAGCGCGGCGAAGCGCCGGACGAAGGCGCCAGCGCGGACGACTGCGCGTGCATGGTCGGCACCGGCCACATGGGCGAGCCGGAAGTGCAGCCGCTCGCGCTGCCGCTCGCCGCCAGCCTGCTGCTCTGCAGCGACGGCCTGCACCGCGGGCTCACCGCCAGCGAACTGCACGCCGCGCTCGCGCCGGCGAGCGGCGAAGTCGCCCCGCTCGCCGCGGTCGCCGCCCGCCTCGCCACGGCGGCGCGGGCGGCGGGCAGCAACGACGACATCAGCCTCGTCATCGCCCAACGCCGGCCCGCGCCACCGGTGCGCCGCTGGTGGCAGCGCCTGTTCTAGCGCCTGATCCCCAACTCCCTCCGCGTACTCGACAACAGCCCAGCCATGTCACCCAATTCACCGCCTCGCAGGACGCTCTGGGAAGAGGCGCTCGACGCGCTCGACCCGACCCGCCCGATTGCACCATTCGACCACAATTACGCCACGCTAAAGCGTGAATGGATGCCGGACTACGAGAACGGCCAAGCCGTCTGGTGGAAGTGCTACCGCAAGGTGGACGGCGGCTTCGACCTGCGCGAGTTCAACGTGGCCGAGATCGACATGCTGCGCGCGCTCAAAGGTCTGCCGAACTGCTACCAGTTGGTCAGCCAGCGCTCGACCGCCACCCTCCTGCGGCACAGCGGCTACGGCGCGGTCGGCGGAGCAGACTCGCCCGACCACCTGGCGACGACGCACATGGGGCCGACCGTCGACGACTGGTGTCACTGGCCGGTGCACATCGGCAATCGGCGCCACGACCACGTTTTTCAAACGCCGGTCAACTTCGTCCGGCTGGCGCTCGCCGGCCTCACCGCGCTCGAGGAAATTCACTCGCGTTTCCTCGTGCACGCGGACTTTGCCCCAAGAAATCAATGCCTCGCCGCGCAGATCGTCGGGTCCGGCGCAACGCCCTCGGAAGACCTGCTCGAAGTGGCGATCGACTGGTCGGCGCTCAAGCTGATCGATTTCGGCTACTCGATCCAGCGCAACCGCACGCCGACCACGCTGCTCCCTCTGACGGGCTCACCTTGCCTCAATGCGCTGATCGACCGCGTCGAACGCGCTGGCGAGGCCGCCTTTGCCCGGGTCCCGCAAAACGAGAGGAGCGACCAGCAATGGCAGTCCTTTGTCGACGCCCGCTTCCACAGTCGCTTCTGGCGTTGGTACGGCGGAAGCGCGCTCGACGAGCTGCGCCAGCTCGACTGGCGCGAAGACTACTGGCAGTTCGGCAAGCTGCTGCAGCAAATCGCCGCCAGCATCGCGCGGGATGACCTCGAAGAGAACGTGCGTAGCGTGCGCTGGGCGCTACGCGAGTTGCCCAACCAACTGCTGCGCTGGGGCGGCGAAGACCAGAAGAACACACCGGCGCCCGAGCGCCCGAATAGCGAATACCGCAAGAAGCTCGCAGCCGCGCTGCGCGACCTCGGCGCGCGCGCTGCCGGCGAGCCCGTCCGCTTGCTGCGCCGCGACCTCGACCCGAACTACCTGCCGCCGCTGCGCGCTGCCGGCAACGCCCGCGCCGGCACGAGCCCACTATCGGCAGCGCCCGGCGCGAGGCGCAGCGCGCCAGCCGGTGCGGCCGCCGGCACAGCGTCAACCCGCCTGCGCACGGCCGTCCGCTCGCTGTGGGAGACGCGCCACGCCAAACCACTGCTTGTCGTCGGCGCGCTCGCTGTGTCAGGCGTCGTCGGGTTTGTCCTGCGCGACCTGCCGGGCGGCATGTCAGCCAGACCGACCACGCCTCCCGGGACGGTCACGCCCGCGGCGGCCGCTGCGCCGCCCGCACAGCCGATTGCGCCACAAGCCGCCGCCGCGCCCGTCGCGCCGCCGGCGCCGGTGGCGGCGGGCGATGCGGCGGCGGCGTGCTGGCGGGATGGGAGGTGGGTATCGGGTTGCGGTTTTGCCGCGTACGCTGGAGGGCCGACGATGCGCGTGGTAGGCGGCGAGCTACGCTACCGGTTGGGTTCGCCGGAGGGAGAGATTGGTCACTTCGCTGACGAAGGTCCGCAGCACGAAGTGGCATTCGCGCGCCGTTTTGCGCTGGCGGAGACCGAGACCACCGTGGCGCAGTACCTGGCGTGCGTCGAGGAGAAGGCGTGCGACGAACCTGAGTGGCGGCAGGCGGGCAGCGCATATCACTACCAGACGGGCACCGATGCGTACTACCGAGACAAGGACGCGCACCTGGCGGACCGGCCGATCAGCGGGGTGAGTTGGCACAATGCGCAGCAGTACGTGCGTTGGCTGAGCGGCAAGGGTCAAGGG
>WBZM01003714.1_pt1 | contig 11688 bp, 8 predicted proteins | sample 5204271 | NCBI WGS metagenome assembly WBZM01 (sample SAMN12344346, study PRJNA552823) | activated sludge metagenome | biome: Activated sludge suspended growth; feature: Nitrification reactor; material: Wastewater; isolation source: activated sludge from nitrification reactor of wastewater treatment...
TAAGCCGCACCACGTCCACCCCGGCGGCAATCAGCCGGTCAAGGACCTGCGGGCCGTCGGTGGCGGGACCCAGGGTGGCGACGATCTTGGTGCGGCGGTGCATGGGGCGGTCTTGGGGGGCTCGGGTAGGGGTGAGGGAGGGGCTGGAGCGGATGGTTAGGGGTGACGACCGGCCGGGCGTGGGTGGTTATCAGGCGGTCGCAAGGCGCCGAGGCACCCGGAAACCGCCAAGGAGTGTAGCGGCAAGCGATCCAGGCGAGCCGAGAACGCCGCCCCGCCGCGACTTGGGAGGTTGGGGGAGCTGAGCGGGACGGCCACCAGGGAGGTTGGGCCGGACCTGGGACGATCCCCGTACCCGCCCCGGCAACCTGATGCCCTGGTCAAGGTGGACCGCTAGTTCGATGCGGGGCCCTCCCATCACCTCACCCCGTGCGTCGGCATCGCCGGGTCTCAGCCCCGGGCGCGGGCCTCCAGCATCGCCACCGCCGGCAGGGTCTTACCCTCCAGGTACTCCAGGAAGGCACCACCGGCGGTGGAGATGTAGCTCACCTGGTCGTAGATGTCGTACTTCTGGATGGCGGCGATGGTGTCGCCACCCCCGGCCAGGGAGAAGCCGGGGGCCTGGGCGATGGCCATCGCCAGGGTCTTGGTGCCGCCACCGAACTGGTCGAACTCGAAGACGCCCACCGGGCCGTTCCAGACGATGGTCCCGGCCTGGGCGATGATGGCGGCCAGCTCTTGGGCGGAGGCGGGGCCGATATCGAAGATCATGTCGTCGTCTTCGACCGCGCTCGCCGGCTTGGTGACCGCGGGCTCGTTCTCACTGAACTGCTTGCCGCAGACTACGTCGCTGGCGATGGGGATGCTGGCGCCGCGGGCGGCCATCTTGGCCATCAGGGCCTGGGCCGTCTCCACCAAGTCGTCCTCGCACAGGGACTTGCCGACGTTGTAGCCGGCGGCCTTAAGGAAGGTGTTGGCGATGCCGCCACCGACCACGAGCTGGTCGACCTTCTCCGCCAGGGACTCCAGGACCGTGAGTTTAGTGGAGACCTTGGAGCCGCCGACGATGGCGACCATGGGCCGGGCCGGGTTGGCCAGGGCCTTGCCCAGGGCGTCCAGCTCCTCCGCCAGCAGCAGGCCGGCGCAGGCGACCGGGGCGTAGGTGCCAACGCCGGTGGTGGAGGCCTCGGCGCGGTGGGCGGTGCCGAAGGCGTCCATGACGAAGACATCGCACAGGGCGGCGTACTTGCGCGCCGTCTCCTCGACGTTCTTCTTCTCGCCCTTGTTCACCCGGCAGTTCTCCAGCACCACCAGTTCACCGGGGGCGACCTCGAAGCCGCCGTCCACCCAGTCCCTGATCAGGCGCACCGGGGTGCCCAGGCGGCCGGCGATGTTGTCCGCCACCGGCTGCAACGACACCTCGGGGCTCCACTCGCCCTCGGTGGGACGGCCCAGGTGGGAGGTGACCATGACCTTGGCCCCGGCCTTCAGGCAGTGCTCGATGGTCGGCATGGAGGCGGTGATGCGGGCATCGGAGGTGACCTTGCCCTCCTTGACGGGGACATTGAGATCGGCGCGGATCAGGACGCGTTTGCCAGCCAGATCGAGGTCGGTCAACTTGATAAAGGACATGGGCGGCCTCCGTGATGTCAGGGACGGGGTTATCGTTTGAAGAGGGTTGAATCAAAGTTCTCAAGCACTCTGGCAAATCCCCTGACTTGCCGGAAAGCTCGACGGCAGCTCCCGACCAAGCCCCTTTTCCCCCAGCCCCCCCGGGGGAGGGGCTGGGGAAAGGGGCCAGGCTGGTTCAGCCCTTATTTGGCGACGTGCTCGACCATGCGCAGCATGTTACAGGTGTAACCGTACTCGTTGTCGTACCAGGCCACAATCTTGACGAAGGTCGGGTCGAGGGCGATGCCGGCCTCCGCGTCAAACACCGAGGGAGTGGAACGGCCGCGGAAGTCGGTGGAGACCACCTTCTCGTCGGTGTAGGCCAGCACACCAGCCAGATCGCCGGACTGGGAGGCGGCCTTCATGGCGGCGCAGATCTCATCGTACTTGGCCTCCTTGGACAGCTCGACGGTCAGGTCGACCACGGAGACGTCGGAGGTGGGGACGCGGAAGGCCATGCCGGTGAGCTTGCCGTTCAGTTCCGGCAGCACCTTGCCGACGGCCTTGGCGGCGCCGGTGGAGGACGGGATGATGTTCTCCAGGATGCCGCGACCCCCGCGCCAGTCCTTCTTGGAGGGACCGTCGACGGTCTTCTGGGTGGCGGTGGCGGCATGGACGGTGGTCATGAGGCCGCGCTTGATGCCCCAGTTGTCATGCAGCACCTTGGCGACGGGGGCCAGGCAGTTGGTGGTGCAGGAGGCGGCGGAGACGATGGCCTGACCGGCGTAGCTGTTGTGGTTGACGCCATAGACAAACATGGGGGTGGCGTCCTTGGAGGGGGCGGACTGGACCACCTTCTTGGCGCCGGCCTGAATATGCTTCTGGCAGGAGGCGTCATCCAGGAAGAAGCCGGTGCACTCCAGGACGATATCGGCGCCGACCTCATTCCACTTGAGGTTGGCGGGATCGGTCTCGGCGGTCAGGCGGATGCGCTTGCCATTGACGATCATGGTGCTGCCGTCGACAGCGATGTCACCGGGGAAGTTACCGTGGACCGAGTCGTACTTGAGCATGTAGGCCAGGTAATCGGGGTCCAGCAGGTCGTTGATGGCGACGACCTCGATGCTGGGGAAGTCCTTGGCGATGGCGCGGAAGGCCATGCGGCCGATGCGGCCGAAACCGTTGATACCGACTTTGATCGTCATGCGTCTACTCCTGAGTGAGGCAAGCGGTGAAGGAAGAGAGTGAAGGAAGAGAATGAGTTGAGTAAAATAGCCATCGCCCATCAATTGCCGGTTTTCTGGGTCGCAGCCAAAACTGAGTCGCTGAGTGGCAGCGCCTGGCCTTAAGCCAGACACTGGCCCACGTCGGGCCTTAGCCCAGACCCTTGACGGTGTCCACCACCTTGTCGACGGTGAAGCCAAAGGCCTTGAACAGGTCCCCCGCCGGGGCGGACTCACCGAAGCGGTCGATGCCGATGACCGCGCCCTGGGAGCCGACGTACTTCCACCAGCCGCCGGTGCAGGCGGCCTCGATGGCCACCCGGACGGTGACGGCCTTGGGCAGCACGGACTCGCGGTAGGCGGCATCCTGGGCGTCGAAGACATCGGTGCTGGGCATGGAAACCACCCGGACCGCCTTGCCCTGGGCGGCCAGGGCCTCCGCGGCCTTGACGGCCAGTTCTACCTCGGAACCAGTGGCGATGAGGATCACCTCCGGGTGGCCATCGCTGTCGCGCAGCACATAACCACCTCGGGCGATGTTGGCCAGCTGGTCGGCGTTCCGCTCCATGTGGGCCAGATTCTGGCGGGAGAAGATCAGGCAGCTAGGGCCGCTCTTGCGCTCGATGGCCAGCTTCCAGGCCACGGCGGACTCCACCGCGTCACAGGGCCGCCAGACGCTCATGTTGGGGATCAGGCGCAGGGTGGGGATCTGCTCGACCGGCTGGTGGGTGGGGCCGTCCTCGCCCAAACCAATGGAGTCGTGGGTATAGACGAAGATGCTGGGCACCTTCATCAGGGCCGCCATGCGCAGGGCGTTGCGGGCGTACTCCGAGAACATGAGGAAGGTGGCGCCATAGGGCACGAAACCGCCATGCAGGCTCAGGCCATTCATGATGGCGGACATGCCGAATTCGCGCACTCCGTAATAAATATAGTTACCGGAGGCATCCTGCTTGCCGACGCCCTTGCAGCCCTTCCACAAGGTCAGGTTGGATCCGGCCAGGTCGGCGGAGCCGCCCAGGAGTTCCGGCAGCAGGGGCCCGAAACCGTCGAGGGCGTTCTGGGAGGCCTTGCGGGAGGCGATGGTCTCGCCCTTGGCGACCACGGCGTCGACGAAGGCCTGGGACTTCTCCGCCCAGTCGGCGGGCAGGTCGCCGGCCATGCGGCGCTGGAATTCCGCGGCCTCGGCTGGATAGGCGGCGGCATAGGTGGCGAAGCGCTCGTTCCACTCGGCCTCGGCGCGGCCGCCAGCCTCGCGGGCGTCCCACCCGGCGCGGAGGTCCGCGGGGATCTCGAAGGGGGCATGACGCCAGCCCAGGTTCTCCCGGGTCAGGGCGATCTCGTCGTCACCCAGGGGGGCGCCGTGGCACTCCTCCTTGCCTTGCTTGTTGGGGGAGCCAAAACCGATGATGGTCTGGCAGCAGATCAGGGAGGGCTTGCCCTCGATGGCGCGGGCGACCTCGATGGCGGCCTTGATGGCCTCGGGGTCATGGCCATCGACCTTGGGGATCACATGCCAGCCGTAGGCCTCGAAGCGCTTGGGAGTATCGTCCAGGAACCAGCCCGGGGTATTGCCGTGACCGCGAACCTCGCCGTCGATGGAGATGTTGTTGTCGTCGTAGAAGCAGATCAGCTTGCCCAGGCCCAGGGCGCCTGCCAGGGAACAGGCCTCATGGGAGATACCCTCCATCAGGCAGCCGTCACCCAGAAAAACATAGGTATGGTGGTCAACGATGGTGTGGCCGGGCTTGTTGAACTGTCCCGCGAGGATCTTTTCCGCCAGGGCCATGCCGACGGCGTTGGTGATGCCCTGCCCCAGGGGGCCGGTGGTGGTCTCGATACCCGGGGCATAGCCATATTCGGGATGGCCGGGGGTCTTGGAGTGGAGCTGGCGGAAGGACTTGAGGTCCTCGATGCCGAGGGCGTAACCCGTGAGGTGCAGCAGGGAGTAGATCAGCATGGAGCCGTGCCCGTTGGAGAGCACGAAGCGGTCGCGGTCGGCCCAGGCGGGATTGGCCGGGTTGTGGCGCAAGTAGTCGTTCCACAACACCTCGGCGATGTCGGCCATGCCCATGGGGGCGCCCGGGTGTCCGGACTTGGCATTCTGAACCGCATCCATGCTGAGGGCGCGGATGGCATTCGCAAGTTCTTGACGTGAGGACATGAAGCCCCTCCTCAATATTGTTTTTAGAAATCGGTGTCTTGCGCTTGGGAACCGGCTTTCTGGCGATCACGCCCGCGCCAAGCATGGCAAAAGGTTACATATTGTGGATCAATAGCCGGAGTCACCGCAAAGCAAGTCCACTTATAGGGGCAAAAATAATTTTATAAGTTGCTTATATGTCGATTTTCTGGGACACCCCTTGAGGGTGAAAGGCACAGGCAGGGTGAAAGTCACCAGCGGCCTCTTTCACCGGCGGTGCTCCAGGGGAGTGCGCCTCCTGGCAGTCAGCCCGCCTCACGCCACTTACACCTCACGCCACTTGATGGAGCAACCCATGCTGGGGATCTGTTCCCGTGGCCCCTGCCCCGTGCTGGCGACCTGTTTCATGGCCTCGAAGAGGTCCCGGCGGACACCCTCCGGCGCCGTCTCCTTGCGACTTTCATCCAGGCGACCCCGGTATTGCAGGCCCAGGTCGGCGTTGTAGCCGAAAAAATCCGGGGTGCAGACCGCGCCATAGGCCTTGGCCACCGCCTGGGTCTCGTCGAGCAAGTAGGGGAAGGGGAAGTCCAGTTCCTTGGCCAGCGCTTGCATCCGCTCGAAGGAATCTTCGGGATACTCCGCGGGGTCATTCGACATGATGGCCACGCAGCCGATCCCCAGGGGCCGCAATTCCCGGACATCGCGGATGATGCGCTGGATGACCGCCTTGACGTAGGGGCAGTGGTTGCAGATGAACATCACCAGCAGGCCCTTGTCGCCGGCACAAGCGTCCCGCGTCCAGTGACGACCATCGACGCCTGGCAGATTGAAATCCGGGGCGGGATGACCGAAATCACAGAGTGGGGTTTGCAGGGATACCATGGTTAGCGCCTCCTCACCTAAAAGAGTCAGATATAGTCTTCGCCCATCAATTTTGGGTTGCCCCAACCCTCCTCGTCGCTCCCAAAGACTGAGAGGCGTCTCATATAGCTCATTGAGATAGCTGACGAGGTCAAGGCCACGGCATTCCCCGGATGGAGTGAGCACTGGCTGGACAGCCTGGTTGGAACATCTTACCCGTCGGGAGAGAAAAGCCCAAACCGCCTCTAGGCAGCCGGGGCCCGGGACCTTAGAATTCGCCGCTTTAACCTGGCACCCCTCCGGGAGCCGCCGCAAGGAGCTGAATGCCCATCATGTCGCGAGAAACCATCTTCACCTCGGAATCCGTCTCTGAAGGTCACCCGGACAAGGTCGCCGACCAGGTTTCGGATGCCGTTCTGGATGCCATCCTGACCGAGGACCCCACGGCCCGCGTCGCCTGCGAGACCCTGGTCAAGACCGGCATGGTCATCGTCGCCGGTGAGATCACCACCAATATCTGCTTCGACGTCGAGGCCATCGCCCGGCGCACGATCAAGAAGATCGGTTACAACAGCTCCGACATGGGCTTCGACTGGGAGTCCTGCGCCGTCCTCAACGCCCTCGGCAAACAATCCCCCGATATCGCCATGGGGGTGAACCAGACCGACGACCATGAGCAGGGCGCCGGCGACCAGGGGATGATGTTCGGCTACGCCTGCGACGAGACCGACGTCCTGATGCCGGCCCCGATCACCTACGCCCACCGCCTAGTCAAGCGTCAGTCCGAGGTACGCCGCAAGGGCATCCTCCCCTGGCTGCGCCCGGACGCCAAGAGCCAGGTCAGCTTCCGCTATCAGGACGGCAAGCCGGTGGCCATCGACACCGTGGTCCTCTCCACCCAGCACAGCCCCGAAATCGCCGAGTCCGACCTCCACGAGGCGGTGATGGACGAGATCATCAAGCCGGTGCTGCCCGAGGAGTGGCTGAGCAAGCAGACCCGCTATTTCATCAACCCCACCGGGCGCTTCGTCATCGGCGGTCCCATGGGCGACTGCGGGGTCACCGGGCGCAAGATCATCGTCGACACCTACGGCGGCATGGCCCGTCATGGCGGCGGCGCCTTCTCCGGCAAGGACCCCTCCAAGGTCGACCGCTCCGCGGCCTACGCCTGCCGCTACATCGCCAAGAACCTGGTCGCCGCCGGCCTGGCCGAACGCTGCGAGATCCAGGTCTCCTACGCCATTGGCGTCGCCGAACCGACCTCCATCATGGTCGATACCTTCGGCACCGGCCAGATCGGTGACGAGCAGCTCATCGCCCTGATCCGCGAGCACTTCGACCTCCGCCCCCGCGGCATCGTCACCATGCTCGACCTGCTCAAGCCCCGTTACATGGACACCGCCGCCTACGGGCACTTCGGCCGCGAGGAGGAGCATTTCACCTGGGAGCGCACCGACAAGGCCGAACTTCTGAAGAAGGCCGCCGGCGGCTGAGCCTGGAATTTCTTGTGATTCATTTGCTTTCGGTTTTACCAACCCCGCTTCCCCAGCCGAAAAACCGAATGTTTTAGCTATCCCCCCTTCCGCCGAGGAGCGCTGCAACGGAACCCGGTCCCGCCAGGCTCGGGGAAGGTCGACCACCGACAACGGCGCTCACTCAGACCAACCCTGGAGTTCCAGCATGAGTGAGTTCACCGATTACAAGGTCGCCGATATCGCCCTGGCCGCTTGGGGCCGCAAGGAGATCGCCATCGCCGAGACCGAGATGCCCGGTCTCATGGCCATCCGGCGCAAGTACGCCGCCACCAAACCCCTCACCGGGGCCCGCATCAGTGGCAGCCTGCACATGACCATCCAGACCGCGGTCCTCATCGAGACCCTGGTCGACCTCGGGGCCCAGGTGCGCTGGTGCTCCTGCAACATCTTCTCCACCCAGGACCACGCCGCCGCCGCCATCGCCGCCCACGGCGTCCCCGTCTATGCCTGGAAGGGCGAGACCCTGGAGGAGTACTGGTGGTGCACCGAGCAGGTGGTCAACTGGCCCGACGGCGGCGGGCCCAACATGCTCCTCGACGATGGAGGCGACGCCACCCTGCTGGTCCACAAGGGCGTCGAATACGAGAAGGCCGGCGCCGTCCCCGCCCCCAGCGCCAGCGACAACGAGGAGTGGCGCGCCGTGCTGGGCGTCCTCGGCCGGACCTTCGAGCGTGACAACCGGCACTGGCACAAGCTGGCCGCCCACATCCGCGGCGTCACCGAGGAAACCACCACCGGCGTCCACCGCCTCTACGAGATGGCCCGGGCCGGCACCCTGCTCTTCCCGGCCATGAACGTCAACGACTCGGTCACCAAGTCCAAGTTCGACAACCTCTACGGCTGCCGCGAGTCCCTGGTGGACGGCATCAAGCGCGCCACCGACGTCATGATCGCCGGCAAGATCGCCATGGTCTGCGGCTACGGCGATGTCGGCAAGGGCTGCTGCCAGTCCCTGCGCGGCCTGGGCGCCAGCGTCTGGGTCTCGGAGATCGACCCCATCTGTGCCCTCCAGGCGGCCATGGAAGGTTACCGGGTGGTGACCATGGAGGAGGCCGCCCCGCTGGCGGACATCTTCGTGACCGCCACCGGCAACCTCAACGTCATCACCCACGACCACCTGCTGGCGATGAAGGACCAGGCCATCGTCTGCAACATCGGCCACTTCGACAACGAGATCGAGGTCGCCGCCATCGAGCGGTACACCTGGGAGGAGATCAAGCCCCAGGTCGACCACGTCATCTTCCCCACCGGCCGGCGGATCATCCTCCTCGCCAAGGGGCGGCTGGTGAACCTGGGCTGCGCCACCGGGCATCCCAGCTTCGTCATGTCCAACAGCTTTAGCAACCAGGTCCTGGCCCAGATGGAGCTGTTCAACCGCCGCGAGGACCAGTACCCCATCGGGGTCTATGTCCTGCCCAAGCTCCTGGATGAGGAGGTGGCCCGCCTGCACCTGGGCAAGATCGGCGCCAGGCTGACCGAACTCACCCAGGCCCAGGCGGACTACATCGGCGTGCCGGTGACCGGGCCCTACAAGCCCGAGCCCTATCGCTACTGACCTTCATGAGGCGTCGTGCCTTACCCCTGATGATCGGAGACCGGGTCGGCGCGCGGTAACCCCGGGGCCCGGTCCTTCACATCAAGGGAAGGGAATAGCGGGGTAGCGGGGCGCAAGCCCCGCGGCCCCGCCCGGTTTACCGCCCCCAGGAGCCCCATGAACAGCCCGCAACCCTCCTTCAGCTTCGAACTCTTCCCTCCCAAGACCCCGGAGGGGATGGCCAAACTCTCCGTCAGCATCGACCAGATGAATGCCGTCGGGCCCGAGTACTTCTCCGTCACCTACGGGGCGGGTGGCTCGACCCGGGACTGCACCTTCGCTGCCCTGGACCTGCTTCTGGCCAAGGGCATCGCCGCCGCGCCCCACCTGGCCTGCATCGGCTCCAGTCGGGACCAGATCCGGGCCATCCTCGATCGCTACCGCGCCCAGGGCATTCGCCGCCTGGTGGCCCTGCGGGGCGACCTGCCCTCGGGCATGGGCCTGGGGGCGGCGGGGGACTTCCGCTACGCCAACGAACTGGTGAGCTTCATTCGCCAGGAAACCGGCGACCACTTCCGGCTCGAGGTCGCCGCCTATCCCGAGATCCATCCCCAGGCGGCCAACGCCGATCAGGACCTGACCAATTTCCAGCGCAAGGTCGAGGCCGGCGCCGACGCGGCCATCACCCAATACTTTTACAACGCCGACGCCTACTTCGCCTTCGTCGACCGCTGCGCGGCCCGAGGCATCCAGATCCCCATCCAGCCGGGCATCATGCCCATCACCAACTTCTCCCAACTCGCCCGCTTCTCCGACGCCTGTGGCGCCGAAATCCCCCGCTGGCTGCGCAAGCGCCTGGAGACCCTGGGCGATGACATCGAGGCCATCCGCGCCCTTGGCCACGAGGTCGTGCTCAACCTCTGTCGCCGCCTCCTGGCGGGCGGCGCGCCCGGCCTGCACTTCTACAGCATGAATCAGGCGGGTCCGGTGCTGCGCCTGTGGCGGGATCTGGGGCTGCCGGGCGCCGAGGGCCTCTAGCCCGGTCAATCCGCCAGGGTTGATCCCACCGTTTCACTGGCGGCCCGTGGCGACATTGGCAGACCTTGCAGCGTCGCCGCCACCTCGCGGCTGAAGGCGCCGAGGCAGGCGCTGAGGGCGGCCACCTGGCTGTCGGGGTCCGCCGAGACATAGGGCTGACGATAGCTGGACTCGCGCATGGCGCGGGTCGTCTCCGCGGCGGGATCGATGAGGGCCCAGCGCACCTTGAGATGGGCCTGGCCATCGTCGCCGGGCTCGAAACGCAGGATGTCGGCGATCAGCCGGTAGCGGACCGGCACCCGGACCTCGGCGGGCAGGATCAACACCTGGCTGGTGCCGAGGAGATGGGCCAGGTTCTCGCCGAGGATGTTGACGATATCGGCGCGCAGGGAGCCGCCCCAGCGCTGGAACTCATCGACTTCGAGGCGGTTGGCCCCGGGGCGGGTGACCAGTTGCGGCCGATCCAGAAAGTCGGGCAGGGTGACCGGGCCGATACCCAGGCTGAACTCGCCCTCCGTCAGGCTGGCCTGGCGATCCCGGGCCTCGGGCAGGGGGGAGAGGGCATGGAAGCTGGCGGGCGGGGTGGAGGCGCAGCCGGCAAGCCAGACGGCGCCCGCCAACAGCATTCCCCACCTCAACTCGAACATCCGCACCGTGGCTATTTCTCTTCCCACTTGCCCCAGGTCAGCCCTCATCGTGCCCCCTTGCCCTTGATCAGGGCCTCCGGATGTCGTTCCAGGTATTCCGCCAGGTCGCGGATGGCGCGGGCGGCGGTGGAGAGTTCCGTCAGGGCCCGCTTGATATCGTGATACAAGGCCGTGTCCGGGGCGATCACCTCCTGGGCGGACTTGAAGGTGGTGCGGACCTCATCCACGGCGGCGCCCAGCCTGGGCAGGGTCTGCTCGTCCACCACCTGGGCGGCGGAGCGCAGGGTCCGCAGGCTGGCCTCCAGTTCCACCAGGGAGTTGGTCAGGGCCTCGGAGGTAAGGACCCCCTTGGCCCCGCGAATGGCATCCCGCAGATCCGTGCCGATCTCCTCGACCGGCAGGGTCTCCAGTTTATCGAGCAAGCTGCTGACCTTATTGGCGATGTCGTCCAGGGGAGCGGGGACTGTGGGGATGACCGCCAGCTCACCCTGACGGTCCAGGGCGGCGGGCGGGGCCTTGGGGTGTAGGTCCAGGTCGACGTAGAGCTTGCCGCTCAGCAGGCTGGCGGGCTTGAGCTGCCCACGCAACCCCTTGGCCACCAGTTCCGCCATGATATCGCCCTCCTCCCCGGCCGCGACTTCCGGGGCGTCGTCGATCCGCTCCGGTTCGAGCTCGATCAGCACCGGTATCTGGATGTTGCGGTGGTCGGGATCGAAGTCCAGCCGGATATCCAGCACCTGACCGATCTTGATGCCCCGCACCATGACCGGGGCGCCGATCTCCAGGCCATGGACCGAGCCCTCGAAGTAAAGCAGATAGTTCACCCGCCGGGCGTAGAGGGTCTCGCTGGCCTTCTCCTGACTGGCATAGAGGGGGAAGGCCTGGTTGTCGGGCGCGGGAGTGCCCTCGGCCTCCAGGGTGCGAACGTTCTCGAAGGCCACCCCGCCAATGAGGATGGAGAGCAGGGAGTCGGTCTCCACCTTGATGCCATCGGTGGTCAGGCGGACATCGATGCCGCTGGCATTCCAGAAGCGGGTGCTGGTGAGGACCAGGCGCTCATAGGGCGCCGAGACGAAGACCCGGATGCTGACCCCCT
>WBZM01003717.1_pt1 | contig 11679 bp, 8 predicted proteins | sample 5204271 | NCBI WGS metagenome assembly WBZM01 (sample SAMN12344346, study PRJNA552823) | activated sludge metagenome | biome: Activated sludge suspended growth; feature: Nitrification reactor; material: Wastewater; isolation source: activated sludge from nitrification reactor of wastewater treatment...
CGAGGGTCATGTAGCAGACGCCGTTGGTGCCAGTGACGAGGTCGCGCCAGAAGGCCGCGACGGTGCCGTTGGGTGAGCCTGCCTCGGGGATGGTGCCGCCGGTGACCGCGGGCATCATCCCGTCGAAGCTGATGAAGCCGTTGGAGGAGATGTTCACCATGCGCCCGGTGGGCAGCGGGGTGCCCCAGAAGGTGAGGGTGAACGGCATCGGCGCGAGCACCGAGGAGTCGTCGATGCTCGGCAGCACCCGCGTGACGCCCGCCATCGAGCAGATCTCGGTGAAGGCCGCGCCCGCGGGGGGCGTGGTGAGGGTGTAGTTCATCCCGCCGGCCGGGGGGATCATGCAGACGCCGGCGACGCAGGCGCGGCCCGACGTGCAGGCGATGCCGCAGGCGCCGCAGTTGGACGCGTCGGAGGTGACGTCGACGCACGCCGTCCCGCACATACGCAGGGGCGCGGAGCAGGTGACGGTGCCGCCGGCGGCGAGCGTCGCGGGGCAGAACCCGATCGACTCGTCCGAGCCGCCGAACTGCGAGGCGCCCTCGTGGTGGAAGTACCAGCGGTTGCGCCGCGGGTCGACCGTGAACGAGCACATGTCGCTGAGGTTGGTGAACGTCCCCACCGTGGTCACCGCGCCGGTCGCGACGTTGAGCCGCGCGACGCGGGTCGAGCCCTCGACGTACGACAGGTGGAGCGCGCCGCCGATGTTCTCGGCCACGCCCCAGAAGGCCCAGCTCTCGCAGCTCTGGTGCGCGGGCATCACGCGGGTGACGGGCGTCGCGACGCGGCCGGTGGTGAGGTCGATCTCGTAGACGCGGCCGCCGGTGGCGAGGGCGGCGCGGTCCCAGCCGGAGAAGACGCCGGTATCAGACGTGGCGGCGATGCTCGTCGAGAGCGGGACGGTGCGCGTGGTGAGCCGCCCGGTGGTGGCGTCGATCTCGATGAGGTGGGTGATCGTCCCGCCCGAGCTCGTCACCTCCACCGTCGCGCTGGTGCCGAGCACGTACACGGTGCCGGTGCGCAGGTTGCTGACGAGGCCGTCGTGGGTGACGCCTACCGCGGTGCCCGTGAGCGCCTCGGGGTCGAAGCGCCCGGTCGACGAGTCGCCGGTGTAGAAGGCCGCGGCCGAGCCCATCGCGATGCCGCCGCGGTCGTCGCCCGTCGTCGCGGCGTGCTCCAGCAGGCGGCAGCCCGTGCTGCCGAGGGCGGTGATCTGGAAGGCCGCCCCGGTGCCGAGCGTGGTGCAGGCGCCCGACGCGCAGGTCTGGCCCGCCGCGCAGGCGCGCCCGCAGGCGCCGCAGTTGGCGACGTCGCTCGTGGGGTCGACGCAGACGCCGCCGCACGACACCTGCGGCGCCGGGCAGGCGGTGGTCGCCGTGCACGCGCCCGCGACGCAGGTCTGGGTGGAGAGGCACGCGCGGCCGCAGGTGCCGCAGTTGGCGCGGTCGGTCTGCACGTCGAGGCAGACGCCGCCGCACACCATCCGCGGCGCGGAGCAGACGGAGGACGTGGCGCACACGCCCGCGGCGCAGGTCTGGGTGGAGAGGCAGGCGCGGCCGCAGGCGCCGCAGTTGGCGCGGTCGGACTGCACGTCGGTGCAGACGCCGCCGCACGTCATCCGCGGCGCGGCGCAGGTGGTGGTCGCGGTGCACGCGCCCCCCATGCAGCCCTGGCCGGCGGGGCACGCGATGCCGCAGCCGCCGCAGTTGGCGACGTCGGTCGCGGTGTCGACGCAGGCCGTGCCGCACATGGAGCGGGGCGCGGCGCAGGTCATCATGCCGCCGGTGCAGACGCCGGAGCTGCAGCCGCCGGGGCAGTCCATCTCGGTGAAGGCCGAGCCGCGGTCGTTGCAGACGCGGGCGCGCGTGGTGCTCGTGCACGACGTCCGGCCGGGCGTGCACACGATGGGGAGGCACGCGCCGCTGGCGGTGTCGCAGTAGGTGGAGCCCGAGCACTCGCCGTCGCGCGTGCAGCGGACGCCCGTGTCGCCGGGCGCGTCGGGCGTGACGGGGACGTCGGGCGGCGGCGCGACGTCCTTCGGCGGCGCGTCGGGCGGCGGCTCCGCGTCGGGCGGCGGCGCGATGTCCTTTGACGGCGCGTCGGGGAAAGACGGGACGTCGTCGGCGGGCGCGTCGGCGGTGACGTCGTCGCCCGCGTCGTCGTCGATGATGATGCCGCCGCCGGCGCCGCGCGGCGAGCACGCGGCGGCGAGGATGAGAAAACCGTAGAGACCGAAGCGCCTCATGCGCAATCCTCCAGAAGCGTGGGAAGGGACGTGCCGCGGCGGCGTGGTGCGCCCCTCGGCCGAAGCTGCGCTCCCCTATGCAAGCCATCCGCGCCCGCCGTCAAGAACCCCCCCGCGGCGTCACGGAGCGGGTTACCAGATCGCGTCGGTGACTGGACGCGGACCGACGCGGGTCACGGGGCACGGCGCCCCGCGCGGGCGTCCTCCCGGAGCTGACGCGGCGTGCGGCCGACCACCGCGCGCCGTCGCACCGGACCGACGATCAGCCGCGGTGTTGCGCCGCCGTGCGGGTGTTGCGTCGGCGCTATAGCGCGCCTGCTCCGAGCCGCGTGGGAGCGCGCGAACGCCCGCGGAGAAAGGCCGTTCTCGTCGCGGCATGTGCGTTGCTCATCGGGCCGCCACGCACGCCGCGGGAACGCGCGCCGCGCGACGGGACGAATGAGCGTCCCGCGCGTCGGGGCGCCCCGCCACGCGTAGGAGCCATCGCCCCAATGCTGCTGTCTCGCACCGCCCTCTCCTCGCTCGTCACCTTCGGAGCCATGATCCACCTCGCGGGCTGCGCGCCCGACGCCTCCCTCGGCGAGGCCGCGCAGGAGATCAACAACGGCACGCCCGTGAGCACCGTCGACCTCGCGCCGCGCTCGACGGTCGCCATCAACTGGGGCTCGTGCACCGGCGTGATCGTCGGCCGCCGCTACGTGCTCACCGCTTCGCACTGCCGCGTGACGCCCGGCGGGTCGGTGCACTTCTACACGGGCTCGACGCCCAACGGCACGGTGCGCTACGTGAGCCGCGTCGCGCACCCGCCAGGCGTCAACCCCTACGTCTGCACCAACCCGGCGGACGCCAGGACCTGCGACTACGCCGACTCGAACAACCACTTCGCCGACATGGCCGTGCTCGAGCTCAACGGGGACGTCCCCGCGGGCTACGTCGCCGCCGAGATGCCCTCGCGCCTCATCGCCGCGGGCACGGCGGGCTGGGCCGTGGGCGTGGGCAACCACAACAACGCCACCACGGGCAACCCCACGCTGCGGATGGACTGGGTGTCCGCGAGCGTCCAGGGCGTGTCGGCGGACGCTTCGATCCGCGCGTCGAGCAACAGCGCCACCCCGACCAACCCGGGCGACTCGGGGGGGCCCTTCTACACGCTCAACGCCGCCACCAACCGCCTCGTCCTCGAAGGGACGCTGTGGGGCGAGCGTGTACGACCACCTCGGGTGGATCCAGCAGCAGACGCGGCAGAGCACGTACCTCGCCGACGTGACGGGCGACGGCCGCGCCGACGGCGTCGCGGTCAACGCGGGCGACATCTGGGTGGCGAGTTCGAACGGCGCGACGCTCAACGCGCCGCGGCGCTGGACGGCGGGCGCCTTCTACGGCGACCGCGGCACCCACTTCGCCGACGTGAACGCCGACGGCCGCGCCGACGGCGTCGCCGTCAACGGGGACAGCGTGTGGGTGGCCCTCAGCACGCGCCCGCCGCTCGGGCTCTACGGCACGTCGTTCGGCGCGCCACAGGCGTGGCGGTGGGGCGCTTTCACGGGCCAGCTCGGGGTGTACGTCGGCGACGTGAACAACGACCGCCGCGCCGACCTCGTGGCCGTCAACGAGACCTCCACCCAGGTGTCGCTCTCCAACGGGAGCTCGTTCGGCCCCGCGCAGCAGTGGTCGACGGGCGCGTTCTGGGGCACCCGCCGCGTCGCCCTCGCCGACATGAACGCCGACGACCGCACCGACCTCGTGGCCGTCAACGGCGACAGCGTCTGGGTGATGCTCTCCACGGGCGCGGGCTTCCAGGCGCCCGTCGCGTGGGCGGCGGGGGCGGCCGTCTCGATCTCCTGGACCCCGTACGTCGCCGACGTGAACGGCGACAGGCGCGCCGACGTCGTGGGCCTCTTCGGCACCGAGCTGCTCGTCTACTACAACAGCCCGGACGTGCAGGGCTTCACGCCGCTGTACCACGAGCTCACGCCCGCCGCGGGGATGCCGCTGTTCACCGCGGCCACGCGCGGCACGCTCTTCGGCGACATCGACCGCGACGGCCACGCCGACGCCGTGTCGGTGTACGACGACGCGCTCCAGCTCGTGCGGACCTCGAGCGCCACCTGGCTCACCGTCACCGCGCAGCCGAACTTCGCCTTCTACGGCAGCATCGAGCGCTGACCCGGCGCTCCCCGTGGCCGCGGGGCGCCCGAAGGGGCGGCGTCAGGGGGTGGCGGGCTTCTTCTCGGGCTTGCGGCGCGCGGGCGCGCGGCGTCGTCAGGGCGTCGCGGAGGGGAAGGCGCAGCCCGGGGCGAGCGCGAGCGCGGTGGCGGCGGCGAGAGCGGCCGCGAGGCGGCGCGGCCAGCGCGCGCGCGGAGCCGGGCCGGCGGGAGAGCCAGAGCGCGACGACGCCCACGCCGAGGAGGGATGAGGCGATCGGGATGAGTTCGCGCGCCACGTCCCAGACGTCCGCGAGCGCACCCACGCTCACGCCGCTCCTTTGGAACTTCAGCACGAACGCCCCGACGAGGAACGCGACGCACGGGTGCGCCGTTGCCGCGATCGTCCCCGGCGCCGCGATGAGTTCGAAGGGCGAGACGACGCCCGCGCCCCGCGCGAGCGGCAGCGGCCCGCGCGGCGCCCACCGACCGATCGCGAGGAGCCCCCCGACGACCGCGGCGCATGGAACGGCCAGGTGGGCGATGGAGCGCCACCAGACGCCCGGCCCCGCGGAGCCCCCGACCGTGGCCAGCAGGCGCCCAGTGGAGAACGCGCCCGCTGGCGGCCACCACAGCGCGCCGACCGCGAGGAGAAGCCACGGGCCGTGCGCCGCGCCGCTGCGGGTGATCGCCTCGCTCGCCCGGCGGGCGACGAGCAGCGAGAGCGTCCAGACGAGCCAGAGCGCCGCGCGTCACACGGAGGGCCGCGTCGCATCGGACCAGTCGAGCGCCCGCGCGGCGCGGACCAGCCACCACGCCTGCGCCGCCGCCAAGAGCGCGGTCATCACCCGCTCCAAGCGCACGCGTCCGAGGTGCCCCCGCGGGCGGACGTCGATCATCGCGGCCGCCGCGTCGGCGAGGGTAACGCAGAACAGGGCGCGTCCGGGCACGTCCGCCAGCGACCCCACCAGGACGGCCACCGACGGCGGCACGCGGACGAGGCCATCGCGCGCGCCACAGCCACGCTTCGAGCCCGACGACGGCGCCCGAGAAGACCGCTCACGCCACGCACCACCGCACCGCGAGGCCCCACGGGCGGTGCGGTGCGGCAGCGGCTTCGGGGCTCGATCGGCCGGCCTCGGAGGCGGGAGCGGCGCTCATGGCGGACGATCCTATCCCGGCAGCGCGCGGCGCCGCCTCGGGCCGCCTCACGGAATCACGCGCGCAACGCGGCGGCGCTCCCCCGTAGCCGCGGGGCGCCCGCCCGTGCCACAACCCCGTTGCCCCCATGGACGAATACACCCTCGACGCCGGGCGCACCGCCCTGCGGCGCTTCGGCCACCGCGTCGGCGCCCGCGCGCGCCCCGGCGACGTCATCGCCCTCGTCGGCGGGCTCGGCGCGGGCAAGACCTTCCTCGCCCAGCACCTCGCGCACGGCGCGGGCGTCCCCCCCGAGACCCGCGTCGCGTCGCCCACCTTCACCATCGTGCAGGAGCACGCGGGCGCGATCCCCTTCTTCCACGCCGACCTCTACCGCCTCGGTCAGCCCGACGAGCTGCGCGAGATCGGGCTCTTCGAACGCGGCCTCGCCGGGCTCGTCGTCGTCGAGTGGGCCGACCGCTTCCCCGCGCACATTCCCAGCGGCGCGCTGTGGATCACCCTCAGCCCGCTCTCGCCGTCGATCCGACGTCTGCACGCGCGGGGCGAGGGCGAGGCGGCGCGGCGGCTCCTCGGCGCTTCCCCCGGGGGCGCCGGGCGCGTAGCGTAGCGCCCCCACGACCATGGCCGACCCCACCCCGACCGACCTCGGCGCCCTGCTCGACGAGGAGCGCGAGAAGTTCCAGAGCGCGCGGCGCGTGCTCAGCTACGACGAGTACCTGGCGCTGGCGGCGGCCCACCCGCGGCGCCACACCCGCGACGCCGCGCGTTACCTCCGCGACCTCTTCGACCACTTCGGCACCGAGTCCGTCGAGCGCCCCTACGGCCGCGCGACCCGCTGGCGCCTCTTCGACCTCCCCTGGGAGGACGAGTCCGGCCGCCGCGACGCGCTCGTCGGCCACGAGGCCCTCCAAAGCGACCTCTACCGCGCGCTCAGCAACTTCGCGCGGCAGGGCCGGGTCAACCGCCTGGTGCTCCTGCACGGGCCCAACGGCAGCGCGAAGAGCACCTTCGTCGCCAGCGTGATGCGCGCGATGGAGCACTACGCCACCCTCGACGAGGGCGCGCTCTACCGCTACACGTGGGTCTTCCCGCGGGGCAAGGTCGACGGCGGGCGCATCGGGTTCGGTTCGGGGCGTGAAGAAGGCCCGCGGCCCGGCGAGAGCTACGCGCTGCTCGACGAGAGCGCGATCGACGCCAAGGTGCTCTGCGAGCTCCGCGACCACCCGCTGCTCGTGCTGAGCGTGCCGACGCGCCAGCGCCTGCTCAAGCGGCTGTTGGGGGAGAAGGCCGCGGAGGAGGTGCCCGTCGAGCTGTGGAAGGGCGGCGCCTGCCACAAGTGCCAGCAGGTGTTCTCCGCGCTCTACAGCGCGTACCGCGGCGACGTGCGCAAGGTGCTCGCGCACGTGCAGGTCGAGCGCTGGTACGTCTCGCGGCGCTACCGCGAGGGGGCGGTCACGCTCGGGCCCCAGATGGCCGTCGACGCCCGCGAGCGCCAGGTCACCGCGTCGCGCTCGCTCGCCGCGCTGCCGCCGTCGCTCCAGAACACCGCGCTCTTCGAGCCCTCGGGCGAGCTGGTCGACGCCGCCGGGGGCCTGCTCGAGTACTCCGACCTGCTCAAGCGCTCGCTCGAGCACTGGAAGTACCTCCTGCTCCTCATCGAGACCGGCGAGGTCGCGCTCGAGACGTCGAACCTCGTGCCCAACGTCGTGCTCGTCGGCAGCTCGAACGAGGGGCACCTCGACGCCTTCCGCGAGCACCCGGAGTTCGCGTCGTTCCGCGGGCGGCTCGACCTCGTGCGGGCGCCGTACCTCGTCGACTGGCGGCTGGAGAAGTCGATCTACGACGCGCAGGTGGTGCCGGGCGTGCGCCGCCACGTCGCCCCGCACGCCGCCGAGGTGGCCGCGCTCTTCGCCGTGCTCACCCGCATGCGCAAGGCCTCGCCCGACCGCTACCCCCGCGCGCTCGGCCCCCTCGCCCACGACCTCACCCCGCTCGAAAAAGCCGAGCTCTACGCCGACGGCGTCACCCCCGCGCGGCTCAACGCCGAGCAGGCCCGCGAGCTCCACGCCGGCATCGAAGCCCTCTACCACGAGGGCGACGTCTACCCCCTCTACGAGGGCCGCACCGGCGCGTCGCCGCGCGAGATGCGCAGCGTGCTCCTCGACGCCGCGCAGCACCCCGACCACCACTGCCTCTCGCCCTTCGCCGTGCTCGACCGGATCGCCGACCTCTGCACGCGGCGGTCGGAGTTCGACTGGCTGCGGATGGAGACCGTGGCGGGCGGCTACCACGACCCGAAGTACTTCCAGAAGGCCCTGCGCGACCGGCTGACGGAGTCCCTCGAGGACGAGGTGCGCACCGCGACGGGGCTCGTCGACGAGGCGCGCTACGTCGAGATGTTCGAGCGCTACGTCCACCACGTGTCGGCGCAGATCAAGGGCGAGCGCATCCGCAACCGCCTCACCGGCCGCGACGACCCGCCCGACGAGGCCCTGATGAAGGACGTCGAGAAGAGCCTGGGCGCGACCGGGACGCCCGAGGAGTTTCGCCGCACCGTCATCGCGCGGGTGGCGGGCTGGGGCATCGACCACCCGGGCGAGGCGGTGCCGTACACGCGGCTCTTCCCGCAGCACGTCCAGCGCCTCCGCGAGGCCTTCTTCCAAGACCGCCGCAAGCAGGTGGTGGCCATCACCCGCGAGCTCGTCACCCTGCTCTCGGGCGAGGAGTTCGGCAGCCTCGACGCCGACGGCCGCCGCCGCGCCGAGGCCACCCTCGCCTCGCTCCGCGAGCGCTACGGGTATTGCGAGCACTGCGCCCGCGACGCCGCCGCCGCCCTCCTCAAGGAGCGCTTCGCCGACGCGAAGGCGTAGCGCGCTACCTTTGCGCGGGCGCGTCGGGGCCCTTGACGGGGGGCGCCCGTCGGGGTTGCGATCACCGCCGTGCTGCCGCTTCGAACGCCCGCCCTCGCCCTCGCCCTCGCCTCCCTCGGCTGCGCCGCCGCGCCGCCGCCGCGCCCCGTCCACCACGCCTACGTGTACGCCAGCGACAACGACCCGCTGAGCGGACAGCCTGTCAACATCGGCCAGGTCGACATGCCCCTCGGCGAGAGCTTCTCGGGCAGCTACCACTCGGCCCAGCTCGGCGACGTCTTCCTCGACCAGGCCGGCGCCAACGTCACCGGCACATACCAGTACGACCGCGGCTCCTGCCGCACGCTCGGCCGCCTGGAGGGCCGCACCGCCGGCAACCTCCTGCGCTTCACCTGGACGGAGGACCAGTCGCTCTGCGGGCACCTCCAGCCCCTCACCGGCCACGGCTACATGCTCTTCTGGATGGAGCGGAATCGCCACGGCGTCGTCAACGCGCGCCTCGACGGCGAGTGGGGCATGGGCGAGGCCGAGCTCGGCAACGGGCACTGGTCTGCGCTCCGCGACGCCGTCCGCCGCAATCCCCCGCAGCAGGCCGCCCCCGCGCGCCGCGGCATCTTCGACGAGGGCGCCGCACCGACGCCCGCACCCGCGCCCGCCGCGCCATGAGCCCCTCGCGCGCGCTCCCCTTCACGCTCGTCGCGACGCTCGCCGCGTGCGGGTCGTCGACCGTCACCCCCGCCGCGCCCGACGCCTCCGCCGACCGCGCGATCGCGCCCGACGTCGCCGCGGACGTCGCCCCCGACGTCCCCTCGCGCTGCCCGAGCGGCGCGCCGCCGTACCCCGCCGCGCAGCCGCCCGTCCGCGCCTACGCGCCGCTGCCCGACCTTCGCTTCGAAGGCGCGTCGGGCGAGGTCGCCCTGCGCGACTGGTACGCGCCCTGCGCCGACGCGCCGGCGCTGCTCCTCGTGCGGACGCTCGCGGCGTGGTCGGGGCCCTCGCAGCACGCCGCCGCCCACACGCGCCGCGTGCTCGACCACCCGCTGGGCGCGCGCGTCGCGCTCGTCGACCTCCTGGTGCTCGGCCCCGACGACACCCCCGCCACGCCCGCCGACCTCCCCGCCTGGCGCGCCCGCTACGACGTCGCGCCGGCGGCCCTCGCGGTCGACCCGGCGTACACGTTCGCGACGCTCTACGGCGACGCGGGCGAGCTCCCGCTCTACGCCGCCGTCGACCCGCGGACGATGCGCGTGCTCACGACCGTCACGCGCCCGTCGCCCGCGGCGCTCGCGCGCATCGTCACCGACGCGCTCGCGCAGGTGGACGGGCGGCCGCGGTCGACGCGCTTCCCCGACGAGCGCCTCGTCGACGACCGGCTCACCGAGGACGAGTGGGAGATGGTTCAGGCGATGGCGGGCCCGCCGGCGCCGCCGCCCGACCCGACCAACCGCGTCGCCGACGACCCGCGCGCCGCGCGCCTCGGCGACGCCCTCTTCCACGACGTCGGGCTCTCGTCGAACGGCCGCGTCTCCTGCGCGAGCTGCCACGACGCCGCGCGCGGCCACGCCGACGGGCTCCCGCGCGCCGTGGGCTTCGAGCCCGGCGACCGCAACACGCCCAGCGTCCTCGGCGCCGCCAGCGCGCGCTGGCTCTTCGTCGACGGCCGCGTCGACACGCTCTGGGCGCAGGCCGTCGGCCCGATCGAGAACCCGCTGGAGATGGCCTCGACGCGCCTCGCCACCGCGCACCGCGTCGCCGCGCGCTACGCCGCGGACTACGCCGCGCTCTTCGGCCCGCTGCCGGCGCTCGACGACGCCGCGCGCTTCCCGCCCGCGGGCGCGCCGGGGCAGCCCGCCTGGGAGGCGATGCGCGCCGACGACCGCGAGGCCGTCGACCGCGTGTTCGTCAACGCGGGCAAGGCGATCGCCGCGTACGAGCGGACGCTGCGCCACGCCCCCTCCGCGCTCGACCGCTACGCCGCCGGAGACTTCAACGCGCTCACGGAGCTCCAGCGCGACGGGCTCCAGTTCTTCTTCACCAACGGGTGCGCGCAGTGCCACCACGGGCCGCTGCTCACCGACGGCGCCTTCCACAACATCGGGATGCCCACCGGGCGCCGCGACGGCGCGCCCGACCGTGGCCGCGCCGACGCGATCGCGCAGCTCGAGCGCTCGCCCTTCCGCAGCGACGGGCCCTTCAGCGACGACCGGACGCCCGGCGCCCACCTCGCGCGGGTGCAGGCCGACGCGATGCAGCTCGGGCAGTTTCGCACGCCCTCGCTCCGCGGCGTTTCTCGCACGGGGCCGTGGGGGCACGGGGGCACCTTCGCCACGCTCCCGCTGGTGGTGCGGCACTACGCGATCGGCCTCCAGGAGCGGCCCCTCGCGGGCACGACGGGCGCGCGCGACCTGCACCTGCCGTGGTTCAACCTCGACGCGCACATGCTGGCGGCGATGGTGAGCCTGCTCGAGGCGCTGTAGTCCGCGGCGCGCGCATCGGGTAGCGTGGGCCCCGCGATGTACCCGCCCCCGCCCCCGCCGCCCGCCCCCGCGAAGATGTCCACCGGCGCGAAGCTCGCCCTCGTCGTCGGCGTCCTCCTCGTCGCCGCCTGCGCGGTCTGCGTGGGCGCGGGGGTGGTGGGCGGCTACTGGGTGAAGCAGCAGGCGCCGGCGATGATGGACGACGTCCGCGGCGCCGTCCGCGAGGCGCGCGCCTTCGGGCAGACGCACGCGCAGGCCGACTGCGTGCCCGAGGGCGTACGGCGCGCGACGGCGTGCGGGCAGACGGAGTTCCGGTGCGCGATGCGGGCGAGCGCCTTCCTCAACGCGTGCGTGCGCGCGGCCGCGGCGTCGCCGGGCTTCTGCGACCGCGTGCCGCCGTCGCGCGAGATGGCCGGGTCGGCGCAGTGGCGCGCGGACACCTGCGCGGCGCAGGGGCGGCCCAACGACCCGCGGTGCAGCAACGTGCTCACGGCGGTGCAGGGCTACTGCGACCACCCCGGCCCGCTGCCGCCGGAGCTCGACGGCGCCGACGCGGGGCGGTGACGGGTCACTTCGCGCGCATCCGGTTGTTGCGCGGGTTGTGCTCGAGCTCGGCGAGCCCGAGCGCCTCGAGGAGCGGCGGGAGGTACATCCCAAAACGCCCGCGCAGCCCCTTCTTCTGCCCGTACCAGCCGCCGACGGGGTTGTCCGCCGCGCGCCCCCACGCCTCCACCGTGCCCGGCGCGGCGTCCTTCTGCTCGTCGGCGGCGCCGAGCGACACC
>WBZM01003718.1_pt1 | contig 11677 bp, 8 predicted proteins | sample 5204271 | NCBI WGS metagenome assembly WBZM01 (sample SAMN12344346, study PRJNA552823) | activated sludge metagenome | biome: Activated sludge suspended growth; feature: Nitrification reactor; material: Wastewater; isolation source: activated sludge from nitrification reactor of wastewater treatment...
GCTCGTCGACGCGACCGACCGCTTCGCGGGGCTGTAGCGCCGGGATATCATCCCGCGCCGTGACCCCCCTCCGCGCCGCCCTCGCCCTCGCGCTCTCGCTCGCCCCCGCCCTCGCCGCCGCGCAGACCGCGACGACGTGCGACTCCTGCGCGTCGTGCACGCAGGCGCTCGCCGCCGACGGCGCCGACGTGAAGCTCGCCGGCGACCTCCCGCTCCGCGGCGCCGGCCCGTGCGTCACCGTGCACGGCGCGAACGCACGCCTCGACGGCGGGCAGCACGTGATCCTCGCGCAGCCCGCGGGGGGCGTCGGGGTGCGCGTCGAGGGCGCGGGCGCGGTCGTGCGCAACCTCCGCGTGACCGGCGCGGCGACGGGCGTCGCGGTGGCCGCAGCCGACGTGACGCTCTACCAGGTGGTGACCGAGGCGCGGGGCGTCGGCGTGCGCGTGGAGGCCGCGCCGGGCGTCCGCCTCGACCGCGTTCGGACCACGGGCGGGCGCGTCGGCGTCTCCTTCGGCGCGTCGGACGAAGGCGCGTGCCCCGCGGGCGCGTCGGTGCGAAGCCCCGGCGCCGTGGTGGTGGGGAGCACCTTCGAACGCGCGGGCGTCGGCCTCGCGGCCTGCGACGCGCGCCCCGTCCTCACCGGCAACACCGCGCGCGGCAACGGCGTGGGCGTCGCGCTCGGCGACCCGGCGGCGTCCGACGCCCCGCACGGCGGCGCCCCGTGGGACCCGTGCGTGTGCGGCCCCACGCTCGACCGGCTGCGCCCCGGGCAGCTCGCGATGTTCAGCTCGGGGTGCGGCGGGTGCGCGGTGCACGAGGGGTGGATGCCCTCGCTGCGCCGCCGCGGCGTCGAGGTCCGCGTGCGCGAGAACGGCCGCGGCACCGAAGAGCAGCAGCGCCGCTTCGACGCCTGGGCGTGGCGCTGCGCCACCGGCGTGATGGACGCGATCGGCATCCCTGGTTGCGTCCCCAACTACACGTGCGCCGCGACGGGCCACGCGGTGAAGCGCCGCCGCGGCGAGGCCGAGCTCGTGGTCGAGCCGCAGCTCGGCAGCGAGGACGACGTCTTCGCGCTCGCCCGCGCGTGCGCCGACGCCGCGCGGGGCCGCTACGTCGCCGGCGCCCGCTGCGTCGCGCAGGCCCTCGCCGACAACACCTTCTGCGGCAACCGCACGCGCGACCTCCGCGTCGCCGGGGACGCCGCGCGCTGGGGCGGCGTCCGCAACCGCTGCGCCACGGCGGAGGGCTGGTCGGAGGCCGGCCACGAGGGCTGCTCCGCGGGCTGCGACGGCGCGCCGATGCCCGCGCCTGAGCCGAGCCCGCCGGAGCCGACGCCCGCCGCGCCTGCCGCGCCCGCGGTGCCGACGGCCGCTGCGCCGCCGCTGCCGCCGACGCCCGCTGCGCCCGCTGCGCCCGCGACGAGCGCGCCGGCGACGAACGCGGGGGGCGGCGACGGGCCCCTGTGGGTGATGGGCGGCTTCATGGCGATGCTGGTGGCGGCGGGGCTCCTCACGCGCAAGCGGTGAGGGATGGGTCCCAAGTGCGATGACCACCCGAGCGGACGTCGCTGCGTCGCTCCGCCGCCCCGTCGCCGGGCAACCCCAACGCCTCAATTCGCGCTTGGGTAGCCCGCTGCGAGGCTTGGCGAGCGGCGGGTCGGTGCTGTGCAGAGTCGCGTCAAAGCGACGACGGACCGTGGGTGGTGTGGCGTCGTCCCGCCACTCGCTCCGCTCGCAGCGGGCTACCCCGGACGCGTGCTGAGGCGCCGGGTTGCCCTACCGCCCCGCGGCGGCGGTGAGGCCGGCGGTGGCGTTGGCATCGTCGGGGCTCACCGCCAGCACCGCGCGGAAGGCCTCCGCCGCGTCGCTCCGGTGGTTCAACCGCAGCTCGCACCAGCCCACGCCGGTGAGCATCTCGAGGTCGCCCGGGTAGCGCGCGAGGACGGCCTGGTACGCCGACTTCGCCGCGTCGAAGCGCCCGAGGTTGTAGAGCGCGAGCGCCAGCCGCCGGCTCGCGAGGTAGTTGTCCTCGTCCATCCGCAGCACCTCGCGCGCGAGGCGCTCGGCGTCCTGCCAGCGGCGCAGCGCGAGCAGCGGGAGGAGCTCGCCGACGCGCGGCTCGATCGCGCTCCGCGAGAGCTGCGCGGCCTGGCGGTACGAGGCGACCGCGTCGTCGAAGCGGCCCGCCTGGTAGAGCAGCCACGCCCGGCGCAGCGCGTAGAGGTACGTCCGCTGCGCGTCGGCCGGGAGCGACTCCATCGCCGCGAGCGCGCCGCGCGTGTCGCCCTGCGCCTCGAGCGCGTACGAGCGGCGCCACACCTCGGGGTTGGCCTCGGCGCGCGGGGCCGCGGCGGCGAGGGCGAGCGTGAAGGCCAGGGCGAAGGGGCGGACGTCAGACACGGGCTTGTTCATGGGTTCCTCCGAAGGGGATGGTGGAAGCGGAAGGCACGGCGGCGGGGGCGCGCTCGAAGACGACGCGCCGCTCGCGGCCGCGGACGGTGACGGAGAGCGAGGCGAGGCCGCCGCGCGCGGTGAGCGTCGCGGACGTGAGCACCCACGGGGCGCCGTCGCGGGTGCGGCGGTCGGAGACGCCCTCGACGCGGACCGTGTCGCCCGTGCGCCGGGCGCGGTACGTCATCGCGAGCGAGGCGTCGCCGCCGAAGGGGCTCGTGAGGTCGAAGAGCGGGCGGCGCCACGCGGGCAGGAAGGGCCGCAGCGGCAGGAGGTCGCGCCACACCAGCGCGTCGTCGGCGTCGAAGGGGACGCGCGACAGGGCCGCCCGCACCAGGTGGAGCGCGGAGCCGGCGTCGCCCACCACGTCGTGCACCACGAAGCCCCCGGGGCCCGACTCGTAGTAGAGCGCCGCGCCCGTCGCGGGCGAGCGGAGGAGGTGGCGGCCGAGGAGGTCGAGGTCGGCGACGAGGTCCTCGTGGCGGGCGGCGTCGCGCGTCGGCAGGTGCGCGCGTGTCGTGGTTCCGTACGTGAAGCGGAGCGCGGCGGCGCGGTCGTCGTCGCGGTCGAGGCGGCGGACGGCCTCGCCCCGCGCGGGGACGAGCGCGGCGTGGAGCACGGCGCTGGTGCCGAGCACGGAGACCGCGTCGTGGAGGGCGAGCGGGATGGTCGCGTCGCCGACGGCCGCGGTGGCCTGGAGCTGGAGGTGGAGGTGCGGCGTCGCCGAGCGCCCCGAGTTGCCGCAGCGCCCGATCACCTCGCCCGCGGCGACGGGCTGACCTTCGTGCACGGTGATGGTGCCGGGCGAGAGGTGCGCGAGGCACGAGTACACGCCGGGCGCGTGGTAGACGACGACGACGTTGCCCCAGTTGTCGTCGAGGTTCACCTCGCCGACGGGGTTGTCGGGCACGCCGTCGACCACGCGGGCCACCACGCCCGCCGCCGGCGCCAGCACCGGCAGCTTGTGGCAATGGAACTCGTCGAGCGTTGCGCCGATGCCCCGGAAGGCGCGGCCGTCGGCGTCGAAGACCTCGAAGTCGAGCGCGTGGCGCCACGGGCCCTGGTGCGTGATGCCGCCCTCGACGCCCTGCGTGCACGTCCACACGCCGCGGAAGGGGGCCGCGAGGCGCACGCCGGCGACCGCGCCGAAGCGCTCGCTGCGGGAGCGGAAGTAGGCGAGGTTCTGCTCGGGCGTGCCGGGGGCGAAGTCGACCGCGTGGGGGAAGCCGTCGGCCACGCGCTGGCGCATCACGTAGAGCACCAGCGGCACCGCCGCGTTGAAGGGGACGATCAGCAGCGGCAGCCCGAGGCGCTCGAAGCGCGGCGCGAGCCCGACGGCGACGCCCGCGCTCAGCACCGCGCCCGCCGCGCCGAGCAGGTACGACCACGCGCTCGGGATGAACCACACGCTCCCGAGGGCCATCGCGGTGAGCATCCCGTTGAGGCCCGCGCTCGTGGCGAGGGCGGGCGACGCGTCCCCGACGATCGCGGAGGCGACGCCGCGCGCCGCGACGAAGCCCGCGACCGAGAGCGCCAGCGCGATCCGGCTGTGGAGCGCGACGGCGGCGGCGAGCACGAGCCCGACGTCGGCGCTCGGCTGGCAGACGATCGCGCCGAGCGCGCGGAGCCACGCGACCGCCGGCTCGGGGAGCGGCCCGGCGAGCAGCTCGGCGGCGTGCGGGGGCGCTGGGGTGGTGGCGGGGATCGCGCCCGCGGCGAGGTAGTAGGTCGCGAGGAAGGGGAGCGTGAGCGTGGGGAGCGCGTGGCCGACGCGGAGCCAGAGGTCGAGCGCGGCGGCGGCGAGCACGGAGGCGGCGCCCGCCACGGCGACGAGGGCGACGAGCGCGGGGGAGTCGTCGGCCGCGTGCGCGAGCGCGAGCCCGACCATCAGCGCGTTGTAGGAGAGGACGCCGCTGGCGAGGCGGTCGGGCGCGAGGCGGAGGGCCCGCGCGGTCGCGGCGGAGGCGGCGACGCCGAGGAGCCCCAGCGCGAGGGCGCGCGGCGAGAGGGCGGCGGCGGCGAGCACGAGCGCCCCCACGCGGCGCGAGCGGGAGAAGAGGAGCGAGGCGGCCGCGCGGAGGCAGAGGTCGCCGAGGCCCCGCAGCCCGTCGAGGAGGGCGCTCGCGCGGGCGGCCGCGGGGGCTCGGGCGACCGTCAGAGCCACGAGGGCGTCTCCTCGGAGGCGAGCAGGGTGGAGAGGTCTTCGCGCCTGCGGATGGCGGCGTGGCGGCCGTCGGGGGCGATCAGCACCACCGCGGGGCGGTAGGTGATGAACTGCATCCACTGCGTCACGTTGTAGGCGCCGACGTTGCGGAACACCACGCGGTCGCCGGTGCGCATCGCGGGGAAGGACACGGTGTCGCGCACCACGTCGATGTTCATGCAGAGGGGCCCGTACATGACGGTCGGCTCGGAGAGGCCGCCGAAGGGCTGCGCGGGGACGACGTCGTGGTCGTACCAGAACGACGTGAAGAGCACGTTGACGCCCGCGTCGATGACGAGCCCGCGCTGGCCGTCGGGCATCCGCTTGTTGGCGAGCACCGTGGAGACCATCGAGCCCGCCTCGTCGACCAGGGCGCGGCCGGTCTCCAGCACGATGGTGGGCTCGCGGTCGGGGGGGTAGTCGAGCGCGGTGAGGCCCTCGGCGACGGCGGCGGCGTAGCGGTCGAAGGGCGGCGAGGCCTGCTCGCCGGGGAGGTACTGGGCCTTGAGCTTGGTGGGCGACGCGAAGCCGCCGCCGATGTCGAGGAAGGACATGGTGAGGCCGTGTGCACGAAAGAGCTCGTTGGCGAGGCCGGCGAGCTTGGCGGCCTGCTCGCGGTAGGCGTTGGGGTCGAGGATGAAGGTGCCGAGGTGGCAGTGGAGCCCGACGAGCTGGAGGCGCTGGCCCGTCACGATGCGGGTGGCGGCGGTGCGGGCCTGGCCGTTCTCGAGGTTGAAGCCGAAGCGGCTCCAGGAGGGGACGGCCTCGACGGAGAGGTTGATGCGGATGGCGACCTTGGGGGCGATGCCGAGCTCGCCGGCGAGGCGCTCGAGCAGGGCGAGCTCGTCGAAGTTGTCGATGTGGACGACGGTGCCCTCGGGGAGCACGCGGCGCAGGGTGGCCTCGGTCTTGAGCGGGCCGTTGAGGTGGATGCGGTCGCCGGGGATGCCGAGGTGCCGGGCCTTCTCCCACTCGAACTCGCTCACCACCTCGGCCCAGGCGCCCTCGCGGTGGAAGACCTTGCAGATCGCGTCGAGGTAGTTGGTCTTGTACGACCAGGCGATGCGCACCTTCGAGAAGCGCCGCGCGAAGGCGTCGCGGAGCTCGCGGTAGCGCGCCACCAGGGTCTTCTCGGAGAAGACGAAGAGCGGCGAGCCGTAGGTCTCGATCAGCGTCGAGACGGGGACGCCGTCGATGTGCGTCTGCGGCTGCATCGCCTGGACGCGGGAGAACTTGTTCATCATGCCCGTCTGGTGGCGGGCGATGATCGGGCGGTCGTAGGGGGCGAGTGCGGTCACAGGGAGGCTCCTTCCGCGCGGACGGACTCGCCCGCGGTGCTGATGCGCGAGAACCCTTCGAGGTCGGTGATCTGGTCGAGCGAGATGCGGACGAACATCGTCCCCACGCGGTACTCCCGCATGGGCGCGACGGCTCTGCCCGCGGCGAGCTCGGCCACCGCGAAGGGCAGGTTCATCCCCGCTCCGGCCGAGAGGTAGCACCACGCGGGGAAGCGCGGGTTCACCTCGAGCACGTGGTAGCCGTTGTGGGCGTCGCGGATCACCTCCAGCTCGCAGGGGCCGCGCCACTTCGTCACGCGCATGAAGGTCTCGGTGAGCTCGTCGAGGCCCTTGTCGCGGATGGCGACGCCCGCCCACCCCTTGCCCTTGTCGGTGATCACCGTCTTGCGCATCGAGACGGCCCCGACGAGCCCGCCCTCGCCGTCGCCCACCGCCACCACGCACACCTCCTCGCCCGCCACGAACTGCTGCGCGATGACGGGGTAGCCCCACTCGGCCACCATCTTGTGGAAGGCCCGCACCGCGTCGTCGAGCGTGTACGCCACCTTCGCGCCGTAGTAGGGCCCCTTCACCACGATGGGCCAGGTGAGCGACTCGTGCAGCGTGTAGAGCTGCGACACGTCGGTCAGCACCCGCGAGGCGGGCACCGGGATCCCCCTGGGCCCCAGGGCCGCGAGGCGCGTCTTGGCCCGCAGGTCGAGCTGCTCGCGCGAGGGGAGCATCGTGCCGACGCCCCACGCCTTCAGCTCCGGCGCGAGGTCGACGAAGGCCGGCAGCTCGGCGTCGAGCGTCGGGATCACCACGTCGAAGGGGACCCGCTCGCGCACGTACTCCAGCCGCTCGCGGAGGGCCGTCACCCCCTGCGAGGGGTAGGGGATGAGGAAGACGTCGTCGACGAGGTCGCGGGCGTACACCCCGGGCTCGAGCGCGTCGTACGCGAGCCCCACGATGCGGCCGCGGAAATCGGGGCTCGCGCGGAGCGAGCGGATCACGGCCACGCCGGGCCCGGGGTTGTCGGTGGCGTTGAGGCCGGTGACGGCGACGGTGAGGGGCGCGGCCATCACGCCACCTCGTAGTCGGCGGGGACCAGCCCGAAGAGCCGCAGCGACTGGACGAGGTCGTCGATGTCGCGGCCGACGTCCTCATGGAGCACCTCGAAGCGCTCGCGCAGGGAGGCCGCGATGGCGGCGCGGTCCTGGGCGCGCTTGAGCCCGTCGAGGATGCAGAGCGCGGTGGCGTTGGCCGTGAAGGTGGCGCCGGAGAAGGGGTCGAAGACGAAGCCGGTGTCGCTGATGGCGAGGTCCTTGAGTCGTTGCATGGCGTGAGTCCTCCCGTGGTGAGGTGCGTCGGTCACCACGCGCCGGCGACGGCCGCGGTGAAGAAGTGGGCGCTCGCGTCGACCGACGCGCTGGTGGTCGAGGTGGCGAGCAGGAGTCCGTCGTAGCGGAGCGCGAGCGAGAGCGACGCCCCGAGGGGGATGAGCCCCGAGAGCGTGAGGGCGCCGCGCACGCGGTCGTCGGTGGCGAAGGTGAGCGCCTCGGCCAGCGCGGTGGGGCGCCGCTCGTCGCCGTAGCGGGCGCTCGCGGACACCGCGTAGCCGCCGCGCGTGAAGCCCGCGAGCGCGCCGAAGGAGCCCCCGGTGAAGCCGCCGAGCTGGAGCGACGCGACGGGCCCGAGCGACCACCCGCGGCCCAGGTCGGCCGCCCACGCCGCCACCGCGCGGACGTACGCGCCGTCGGCGAACACCGTGTCGCTGAGCTCGGCGCTGAGGTCGCCGCGCAGGGTGAGCCGCCCCGACACGCCCCACACCGCCGCGGGCGCGTAGGTGTTCGACGCGTCCCAGAGGTAGCCGAAGTGCGCGCGGACGGCCCAGGTGCGACGGGCGACGCCGGCCATCACATGAAGCTCCTGCTGGACGCTCGTCGTGGCGGACGACTGCGTCAGCGGCGGCGGCGGCGGGAGCCCCGGGCGCGGCGGCGGCGGCTGCACGGTGCGCTCCTGCGTGGTGGCGTAGGCCACCGCGCGGTACGTCACGCCGACGACGGGCCACTCCAGCACCTGCGCGGTGACCGAGGCCGTCGCGCTCACCGACCACACCCGCGTCGGGTGCGAGGCCCACGCCTGCGCGCCGAGCCAGAGCGAAGCCCAGAGGCGCAGCGCGCGGGCCTGCGTGGCGCGGGCGAGCGAGAGGCCCTCGCGGGCGGAGGGGTCGTGCGGGTCGAGCGCGAGGAGCTGTTCGAAGGCGCGGGCCGCGTCGTCGCGCGCGTCGAGGCGGAGCGACGACCACCCGAGGCCGAGGCGCGCGTCGTGCGACGCGTCGGCCGAGAGCGAGAGGGCCTGCGCGTAGCGCCGCCGGGCCGCCGCGTGGTCGCCGGCCTGGAACCACAGCCACCCCAGGCGGAGCGCGAGCGCGTAGTCCTGCGGGTAGCGCGCGGCCGCGGGCTCGAGCGACGCGGCGGCCTCGCGCGGACGCCCCCCCTGCTCGTGGCGCGCGGCGGCGGCGAGGGCCTCGTCGTAGTCCGACTGCGCCATCGCGCGGCCCGCGCCGAGCGCCGCGGCGAGCGTGAAGCAAGCGAAGGAAGGGGCGCGGCGCATCGTGCCGAGGCAGAGAGCAACCGACGGGCCACGCGCCTCGCCGCGGCAGATGCGCGTGTTCGCGACGCTGCGAACCCCGCACGCTGCCGGATCGGCACCGCGCACCGCTGCGGAATCCGCACTGCGCCTCCCCGCGTTGTGGGGCGTGCGGGGAAACGGGTGCGATAACCATGTGGCGCCGCGGTTGCAGAGCCCCTCCCGCATGAACGCGCCCCCCGCCGCCCGCAACGCCACCATGCGCCCGCTGGTCGTCCTGCTGTGCTGCGCCGTCGCGGTGACGGCGGTCCCGATGGTCGCCGGGCTCGTCCAGACGCGGCGCATGGCGCGCCTCGTGGTCGAGGGCGAGGCCTCGCGCTGGCGCGACGCGGTGGGGCTCGCGCTCGCGGGCTCCGCGCCACCCAGCGCGGGGGAGCTCGCCGCCGTCATCGCCGCCAACCACGGGCGCGGGCTCCGCTACCTCGCGCTCTACAGCCACGACGGGCGGCTCCTCGCCGAGTCGGGCATCTCGGTGACGCTCCCCTCCAACGTGTGCCGCTCGCCGTCGGGGGAGGGCTTCGTGCTCGTGCGCGACCGCGTGCGGGGCTGCGGCGGGCCGCTCCACCTGCACGGCGCCGCGCGCGCGGGCATCACGGGCCCCACGCTGGAGGAGCCGCCCGTGCTCGGCGGGCCTTCGCTGCCGGGCGGGCCCATTCTGTTCGGCGGCCCGCCGCGGCTCGGCGAGGTGCCCGCGCGCTACCTGCCGTCGGTGCTCTTCGAGTTCGAAGCGCGGGCGGCGCGTGACCTGGGGCGGGCGCAGGCGGGGCTCCTCACCGCAGGCGTCGCGGCGCTGGCGGCGATGCTGGGCCTCGGGGCCTTCGCCGCGCGGCTCCTGCGCGACCGCGAGGCCATCGCCGCGAGCCTCGCGCGCAACCGCCACCTCTCCGCGCTCGGGGAGATGTCCGCGGTGCTGGCGCACGAGATCCGCAACCCGCTGGCGTCGCTGAAGGGCCACGCGCAGCTCCTCGCCGAGCGCCTCCAGGGCGACGGACGGCTCGGCGCGCGGGCCGACCGCATCGTGGGCGACGCGACGCGCCTCGAGCGACTCGTTGATGAGCTCCTCCACTTCGCGCGGACGGGCGACCTCGACCGGCGCGACGTGCGCCCGGCCCACTGGGTGCGCGGCGTGGTGTCGGCGATCGACCGGCCGGGCGTCCACGTCGTCGTCGAGTCGCCGCCCGCGCGCGTCGCGATCGACGGCGGGCGGATGGGCGAGGCGCTGGCCAACGTGATCCGCAACGGGCTGGAGGCCGGCGGCGGCCACGGGCCGGTGACGGTGCGGGTCACGGGCGACGGCGACGGCGCGCTGGTGGTGGAGGTGCACGACCGGGGGCCGGGCATCACGCCCGGCGAGGAGGAGGCGATCTTCGAGCCCTTCCACAGCCGCAAGGTGCGGGGCACGGGGCTCGGGCTCGCGATCGTTCGGCGCACGGTGGCGCTCCATGGGGGCACCGTCACCGCGGAGAACCACCGCGCGGGCGGCGCCCTCTTCCGCATCACCCTCCCCGCGGAGTAGAAGCGAAGCCCATGGCCACCGTCCTGGTGATCGACGACGAGGAGGGCTTCCGGAGCTTCCTCTGCGACGTGCTCTCCGACGCGGGGCACGAGGTGACCGCCGCGGCCGACGGCTCTGCCGCGATCCGCGAGCTCGCGCGAACCCGCTTCGACCTGGTGCTCACCGACCTGCGGATGCCCGGCCCCGACGGGGTCGCGGTGGTCCGCCACGTCAACGCGATGCACCCGAAGACGCCCGTGGTGGTGATCACGGCGTTCGCCTCGGTGGACTCCGCGGTCGACACGCTGAAGCACGGCGCGGCGGACTATTTGAAGAAGCCCCTGGAGAGCCCCGCGGCGCTGCGCGCGGTGGTGTCGCGCGTGCTGAGCGAGCGCGCGCCGAAGCCGTCCGCGCGGCCCTCGGTGCCGTCCGACCCGCCGCTCACCTGGGGCGCGCCGGCGATGGCGCCCTTCGTCGCGTCGCTCGCCCGCGTCGCGCGGACGCCCGCCACGGTGCTCATCCTCGGCGAGAGCGGCTCGGGCAAGGAGCTCGCGGCCCGCGCCATCCACCGCGGGAGCCCCCGCGCCGACGGGCCCTTCGTCGCCGTCAACTGCGGGGCCCTCGCGCCGACGGTGCTGGAGAGCGAGCTCTTCGGCCACGAGCGCGGGGCCTTCACCGGCGCGGTCGCGCAGCACCAGGGGCGCATCGAGCGGGCCCGCGGGGGCACCTTCTTCCTCGACGAGATCGGCGAGCTGCCGCCCGAGATGCAGGTGAAGCTCCTGCGGGTGATCCAGGAGCGCACCTTCGAGCGCGTCGGCGGCACGGCCACGGTGACCGCGGACGTGCGCTGGGTGACGGCGACGCACCGCGACCTGCGCGCGATGGTGAAGGCCGGCACCTTCCGCGAGGACCTCTACCACCGCATCGCCGTGGTGCCGTTGAAGGTGCCGCCGCTGCGCGAGCGCCGGGAGGACATCGCGCCGCTCGCCCGCCACCTCGTCGCCGACCTCGCGGCCGCGGCGGGCCTCGACCCCGTCACCCTCGCCGACGACGCGATCGCGCGGCTCGAGTCGCTCCCGTGGCCGGGCAACGTGCGCGAGCTGCGCAACGTGCTGGAGCGGGCGCTGATCCTCGCCGACTCGCCCGTCATCCGCGCGGCCGACCTCGCGCCCGACGCCGACCGCGAGTCGCGCCCCGCGCCCACCCCCGCCGCCCGCCCCGGCGCGCCGGTGAACCTCGAGCAGCTCGAGCGCGAGGCGATCGCGCGCGCGCTGCTGGATTCGGGGGGCAACCGCCGCCGCGCCGCCGAGCGCCTCGGCATCGGCCTTCGCACCCTCTACGAGAAGCTCAAGCGCTACGACCTCGCATGACGAGCCCCGCCCCCACGCGCCACGCCGAGCCGCCCCGCCCGCCGCGGGTGCGCCTGCTGCTGGCGCTGCTCACGGGCGCGGTGCTGGTGACGGCGATCCCGATGGCGGCGGGCTTCGCGCAGACGCGTCGGCTCGCTGAGGTGGTGGTGAGCGGCGAGGCGGCGCGCTTGCGCGAAGGGGTCCACGACGTGCTGCGCGAGACGCCGCCGCCGCCGGGGCCCGACGACCTC
>WBZM01003719.1_pt1 | contig 11675 bp, 11 predicted proteins | sample 5204271 | NCBI WGS metagenome assembly WBZM01 (sample SAMN12344346, study PRJNA552823) | activated sludge metagenome | biome: Activated sludge suspended growth; feature: Nitrification reactor; material: Wastewater; isolation source: activated sludge from nitrification reactor of wastewater...
GATCCAGGGTCCCGAGTTCCACGATCTCGTCCACCTGCGCGATCGTGCACGCAGCCGCGGTGGCCATCACCGGTCCGAAATTCCGGGCGGTCTTCCGGTAGACGAGATTGCCCCAACGGTCCGCCTTGCGTGCCTTGACGAACGCGAAGTCCGCATGGATCGGAAACTCGAGCACGAAATCGCGGCCGCCGATCCGGCGGGTTTCCTTGCCCCGCGCGAGTTCGGTTCCAAATCCGGTCGGAGTGTAGAAGGCGCCGATACCCGCACCGGCGGCGCGGATGCGCTCTGCCAGATTGCCCTGCGGAACCAGTTCCAGTTCGATCTCGCCAGAACGGTAAAGCGCATCGAAGACCTGTGAATCCGCCTGCCGCGGAAACGAACAGATGATCTTGCGAACGCGGCGTTGAGCCAGCAATGCCGCGAGCCCCGTCTCGCCGTTGCCGGCATTGTTGCTGACGATCGTCAGATCGCGTGCGCCCTGCGCGATCAGCGCGTCGATCAGTTCCGCCGGCTGGCCGGCCGACCCGAAGCCGCCGATGAGAATCGTGGCTCCGTCGTGGATTCCGGCGACGGCAGAAACAGGATCGGAAACAGTCTTGTCGATCATCGTGAGAGTCAGGAACGCGTGAAGGCGCATCGCCTCGCGGCTGGGCCGGATCATTGTGCCCGAACGGGCTCCACGAATATCTCCACCCGCCGGTTGGCTCGCCGGCCTGCCTCGGTCTTGTTGTCCGACACGGGCTCGGTTTCACCCTTGCCCACGGCGGCAAGCCGCGCGGGGTTGACGTTGCGGGACTCGAGGTACTTCTGGACGGCAGCGGCGCGACGCAGTGAAAGCCCCTGATTGTTCTCCTTCGAGCCTTCGGCATCGGTGTGGCCGACAATGGTCAGCGATGTCTTGCCGTACCGGATGATGACATCGGACAGCTTGTCCATGGTGCTGCGGAAACCTGGTTTGATCTCGGCCTCGCCCACATCGAAGGCGGTCTGGGCCGTCATCGTGATCTTGACGACATCGTTCGCGAGCTTCTGCACGGTCACCGCACCCGAGTCTCGCTCCGTGCGCAGATTCTTCTCGAGATCCTGCTTCTGCCGGTCCATGTAGTTGCCGACGGCCGCTCCCGCAAGACCGCCGCCCACGGCACCGATCAAGGCGCCCTTGCCCTTCTTGTCGGCCACGGCTGCACCCACCACGGCCCCTCCGACAGCACCGATCACGGCGCCCTTCTCGGTATTGGTCATCGATCGCTTGCCGTCGGTGCTGCCTTGGGACGCGCAGCCGGAGGCCACCAGTACGCACGAACACAACAATGCCGTCAGGGAGGGTCCTTTCATGATGCTTCTCTCCTTGCATGCGCTCGCGCATTCCGCGCGCGAGTCGGCGAAACTCCGCTTCACACCGCTCGATTCCCGCGCCATGGCGCCACGCGCAGGAGCAGGGCCATGCCCGGAAGCGCGAGTCCCACGCACAGCCAGAAAAAGCCGGACCACCCGAGACGCTCCACCAGCCAGCCCGTGATGGCATTGATGAAGGTTCGGGGCATGGCCGCCAGGCTCGTGAAGAGCGCGAATTGTGTCGCCGTGTACGCGGGATGCGTGGCTCGCGCGATGTAGGCCACGAAGGCGGCGGTGCCGAGCCCCACGCCGAGAGCCTCGCCGCTGATCACGATGGCGAGTGCGGTTCGCTCGAAAGCGCCCACCGCGGAAAACGGACCGAGATTGGCCAGCCAGACGAATCCCAGAATGCTCACGACCTGCACCACGCCGAACAGCCACAGGCCGCGATTCACGCCGAGTTTCACCAGCCACAGCCCGCCGAGCAGACCTCCGGCCACGCTGGGCCACAATCCCGCGTTCTTGGCGATCAACCCGATGTCGGACTTGCTGAACCCCATGTCCAGATAGAACGGTGTCGCCAGCGCCGTGCACATGCTGTCGCCCAGCTTGTAGAAGAAGATGAAGGCGAGCACGAGGATGGCACCATCGGCGCCGCTGCGGGTCCAGAACTCGTGGAACGGTTCCACGACCGCTTCGCGCAGTGACTTCGGCACCGCTGCCACCGCCGGCTCGCGCACGGACAGGGCCATGACCATGCCGGGCAGCATGAAGCAGGCAGTGATGGCGAACACGGTCGACCACGGGAGGTGGTCGGCAAGGATCAGCGAAAGCGATCCGGGTACGAGACCTGCAACGCGATAGGCATTGACGTGCACCGCATTGCCAAGGCCCAGTTCCGAGTCCGCAAGCAGTTCGCGCCGGTAGGCGTCGAGTGCGATGTCCTGGGTCGCGCTCAACAGGGCGACGGCTGTGGCCACGTAGACGATTCCAGCGAGGTCTTCGCCCGGGGAGAGCCGCCCCAGCCAGGCGACGAGGCCGAAGAGGCAGATCTGGGTCGCGAGCATCCAGCCTCGCCTTCGGCCAAGCCGCGGGATGGCGTAGCGGTCCAGGAACGGCGCCCAGAGAAATTTCCATCGCGCCGATCGCCTTGAGACTGATGCCTTCGGTGCGCAACCACGCGGGCACCAGGTTCAGCAGCAAGTACAGCGGCAGGCCCGAGCTGAATCCGGTGAAGACGCAGATGAGCATCCGGCGCGTGAACAGCGCCGACCACACGGACGGCCGCTCCGTCATGCGGGCCGTGCGCCTGTCAAGGGTCGACCGGTGCAGCGCCGGCCACGTGGTCCAGGCGATAGACCGCCAGTGCGCCCAGTAGGTTGGGAAACGACGTGACGGCCGCCCCCTCCGTCAGCACCACCTTGTCCAGGATCCTGATGGCGTGGCCCCTGCAGAACGTCTCGAAGTCGGCGAGAGTGAAGAGGTGAATGTTGGGCGTGTCGTACCACTGATAGGGCAGCTCGTGCGACACCGGCATGTTCCCCGCGAGCAGTTGCAGACGGACACGCCAGTAGCCGAAATTGGGAAAGCTCACGATGCCTTCCCTGCCGACACGCAGGATCTCCTTCAGCAGCCGCTCGGTATGCTTCATCGCCTGCAACGTCTGGGACAGGATGACGTAGTCGAACGATCCCGATTCGAATCCCGACAATCCCGCTTCGAGGTCGCTCTGCAATACGTTCACGCCGTTCGCGATGCAGGCGGCCACGTTGTCGTCCGAGATGTCCACTCCGTAACCGGACACGCCTCGCGTTTCCTTGAGAAAGCGAAGCAGCGAACCGTCGCCGCAGCCCAGGTCGAGTACCCGTGCGCCTTGCGGCACCCATTGGGCGATGGCATCGAAATCGGGCCGGCGCGGCCGCGCCGGGGCGGCGCGATGGAGGGTGTTCGCAGTACTCACGGCGCGATGTTCTCCATGTAGGCGGCGATCACACGGTGGTAGCGGGGATCGTCCATGAGAAACGCATCGTGGCCATGGGGCGCGTCGATCTCCGCGTAGCTCACGTCCAGGCGGTTGTCGAGCAGCGCCTTCACGATCTCGCGCGATCGCGCCGGCGAGAAGCGCCAGTCCGAGGTGAACGAGATCACGAGGAATCTCGACCGCGCCACCGCGAGAGCTGCCGCGAGGCTTCCGCCATGAGGAAGCGCCGGATCGAAATAGTCGAGCGCCTTGGTGATGCGCAGATAGGTGTTCGCATCGAAGTAGGTGGAGAACTTGTCGCCCTGATAGCGCAGGTAGGACTCGATCTCGAACTCCACGTCGAAGCCGAACTTGTACTTGCCCTCCCTGAGCTCACGGCCGAACTTCTCCGCCATGGCATCGTCGGACAGGTAGGTGATGTGACCCAGCATGCGTGCGAGACGCAGTCCGCGCCGCGGGACGACGCCGTGCTCGTAGAAATTGCCGCCGTGGAAGTCGGGATCGGTGGTGATCGCCTGTCTCGCGACCTCGTTGAAGGCGATGTTCTGGGCGGAAAGACGGGGAGCGGCCGCGATCACCAGACAGTTTCGCGCACGCTGCGGAAAACTGATGCTCCACTGGAGCGCCTGCATGGCGCCGAGACTGCCACCGATGACCGCCGCAAAAGTCTGGATGCCCAGGCGATCGGCCAGACGTGCCTGCGCATCGACCCAGTCCTCGACGGTCACCACGGGAAAATCGGCACCCCACGGTCTGCCCGTGGCCGGATTGACGCTGCCAGGACCCGTGGAACCGTGGCATCCGCCGAGGTTGTTGACGCCGATGACGAAGAAGCGATCCGTGTCCACCGGGCGTCCGGGTCCGATCAGGTTGTCCCACCAGCCGACATCCCGGGGGTCGTTCTCGTACCACCCCGCCACATGATGCGAGGCGTTCAGCGCGTGGCACACCAGGACGGCATTGGTGCGCTGCGCGTTGAGCGTGCCGTAGGTCTCGTAGCGCAGACTGTAGCGGGGCATCACGGCGCCCGACTTCAGCGGCAGCGGCTCGTCGAAGTCCATGTCGAGCGGACGCACCACGCCGACCGATCCCTGGGTCTTGCTTCCGGACGTCATTCTTCCGGCTCCGTGCTGGCGCCGCGAATCGCCTGGATCCGGCGCAGCACCTGCTGCACGGCGTCGTTCTGCATTTCCTTGAACAACATCTGGGCTTCGCCTTCCTTCGCGAGAATCTGGGTGTCGTCGTACGTCATGTCGCGCAAGACGAGGACTTCGGCCGGTGCCAGCCAGACTTTGCCCGCAGGGTCCGTCACCCTGAAGGTCAGGCGGTAGCGGAGCTGCATCTCCCGCACACGGCCTGCTCCGGACACCGCGAGAATCGTGCGGTCCTGCGCTTCCGACATCAGGTAGACGATGGCCGCCGCATCCTTGGTGGTCGCCGACAGCCTCGTACCGCCGCTCGCGGCAATGCTCCGCTTCAACTGCCCGGTGAAGGGCGAGTAGGGCATGCCCTCCACGAACAGGGTGTCGAACGGCAGATCGATGGTGCCGCGCAACTGGAACCCGCAGGCAGCCAGGACGGCGGCGGCCGGCAATGCGATGAGCGTTCGGCGGCGGAATGGCATGGCGGTCGGCGGCTCTCGCTCCCGGAGCTCAGACCACCACGTTGACCAGCCGGCCCGGCACGACGATCACTTTCCTGGGAGTCTGCCCTTCGGTGAACTTGCGCACTTGGGGGCTGTCCAGGGCCAGCCGTTCTATGGCGGCGCGATCGGCGTCCTTGGCCACACGCATGCTTCCCCGCAGCTTGCCGTTCACCTGCAGCACCAGCTCGACCTCATCCTGGGCGAGCGCTGCCTCCAGAGGCTCGGGCCAGCCGGCACTCAGCAGATCCTCGCCGAATCCGAGTTCCTTCCAGAGGTACTGGCACACGTGAGGTGTCACGGGCGACTGCAGGCGGAGCAGGATGGACAACCCCTCCTCGGCGACCTGCGCGTGGGATGCCGTGTCGTCCGCGGGAGCCCGCTCGAGCGCATTCAGGATCTTCATGCACGCCGAGGCGACGGTGTTGAACTGGTTGCGCTGCATGTCGAACGTCGCCTGCTTGAGGTTCGCGTGCACTTCCCGCCGAGCCTCCGCCAGCCCGGGGGCCGGCTTGAGCTCTGCGAGCGTGCGAGGTTCGGGCAGCGCCGCACGAATGGACTCCGCATAGCGGTGAGCGAAGGCCCACAGACGCTTCAGGAACCGGTAAGAGCCGTCGACGCCCGAATCGGACCACTCGAGCGTCTGTTCCGGCGGGCTGGTGAACATCATGAAGAAGCGTGCCGTGTCGGCGCCGTATTTCTCGATGAGCGCCTGCGGATCGACCCCGTTGTTCTTGGACTTCGACATGGTGCCGATACCGCCCGATTCCACGGGCTCGCCGTCCGACTTCAGCACTGTGCCGAGACGCACCCCCTTGTCGTCCGTGCGCACCTCGACATCTGCCGGATTGAAATACTGGATCCGGCCGGTCCCGCCCTTGCGGAAGAAGATCTCGTTCAGCACCATGCCCTGCGTCAGCAGATTGGTGAAGGGCTCGTCCATGGCGAGCAGGCCGAGGTCGCGCATCACCTTCGTCCAGAATCGCGAGTAGAGCAGGTGCAGGATCGCGTGCTCGATGCCGCCGATGTACTGGTCGACGGGCAGCCAGTAGTTGACCCGTTGGTCCACCATGGCCGCCGAGTTGTCCGGACAGGCGTAGCGCAGGTAGTACCAGGACGAATCCACGAACGTATCCATGGTGTCCGTCTCGCGCCGTGCCGCCTTCCCGCACTTCGGGCAATTCACTTTGAGGAACGACTCGCGCTTGTTCAGGGGGTTGCCCGAACCGTCCGGCACGCAGTCCTCGGGCAGCACGACAGGCAGCTGATCGTCGGGCACCGGCACGGTGCCGCACGCATCGCAATGAATGAGGGGGATCGGCGTCCCCCAATACCGCTGGCGCGAGATGCCCCAGTCACGCAGGCGCCATGTCGTCTGTTTCTCTCCCAGATCCAGCCCGTTCAGATCGGCGGCAATGGCATCGACGGCCTCGCGATAGGGAAGGCCGTCGTACTTGCCGGAGTTCACGCAACGCGCGCCGTCCTTTTCCGCGTACCACTCCTGCCAGGCGTCGGTGGAGAAAGCGGCATCACCCACCGCGACGACCTGCTTTATCGGCAGACCGTATTTCTTCGCGAAGTGGAAATCCCGCTCGTCGTGCCCGGGCACTGCCATCACCGCGCCTTCGCCGTACCCCATGAGGACGTAGTTGCCCACCCAGACTTCGACCGTTTCGCCGGTGAGCGGATGCGTCACCGAGATGCCCGTGGGCATGCCCTTCTTTTCCATGGTCGCAAGATCGGCTTCCATCACGGAGCCCTGCTTGCATTCCTCGATGAACGCGGCGAGCGCGGGATTGTCCCGGGCAGCCCGCGCAGCGAGCGGATGCTCGGCGGCGACAGCGCAGAACGTCACACCCATGATCGTGTCCGCCCGCGTCGTGAAGACCCACAACTTTCCGCGCTCTCCGTCCAGCTCGTACGGGAACGCGAATCGCACGCCCTGGCTCTTGCCGATCCAGTTGGCCTGCATGAGACGCACGCGCTCCGGCCAGCCGGACATGCCGTCGAGCGCGGTCAGGAGTTCGTCCGCAAACGCCGTGATCCGCATGTAGTACATGGGGATCTCGCGCTTCTCCACCACGGCGCCCGTGCGCCAGCCACGCCCGTCGATCACCTGCTCGTTGGCCAGCACCGTCTGGTCGACCGGGTCCCAGTTCACCACGCCCGTCTTCTGGTACACGATGCCCTTTTCCAGCATCCGCAGGAAGAGCCACTGGTTCCAGCGGTAGTAGTCGGGCTTGCAGGTCGCCAGTTCGCGCTCCCAGTCGATGGCGAAACCCAGCGATTGAAGCTGCTTCTTCATGTACGCGATGTTGTCGTACGTCCAGCGGGCCGGAGGCACGCCGTTGGCCATGGCGGCGTTCTCCGCGGGCAGACCGAAGGCATCCCATCCCATCGGCTGCAGCACGTTGTAGCCGCGCATGCGGTGATAACGGGTCAGCACATCGCCGATCGTGTAGTTGCGCACGTGTCCCATGTGCAGCTTTCCCGAAGGGTAGGGAAACATGGAGAGGCAGTAGTACTTGGGCTTGCCGGGGATCTCGACGGCGCGGAAAGCGTGGGTCGCGTTCCATGCCTGCTGTACTGCACGTTCGACTTCGGTGGGACGGAATTGGGGATCCATTCTGGCGGCCGGTTGCGGTGTTGTCTCACCGTGAAAAGCAGGGGATTATAGAGAAGGAACACCCTTCCTGACCCGCTGCTGACCGGCTTTCCGTCGCGCCGCCCGGGCCACTGTCCATCCGCCGCGCCTTCCGGCACGTACAAGGAGCCGGGGATCACCGTGCATCCCGAGGACCGTTCATGAGATATCCGCTCGTCTTCATTGCTGCATTCCTTCCCGCGCTCGCCGCCCTGGCCGCCGACGTCCACGATGCGACGGTCGAACGGGTCGTCTCGCCTGCATGGGTCATACGGGACGGCGCGAAGCTTCCCGTCGCTCCCGGTACGCGGCTTCGGACCGGCGAAGTCCTGCAGACAGGGGAAGGAAGCCGCGCCGAGCTTCGTCTTCCCGACGACAGCGTGGTGAAGCTGGGCAGCCAGTCCCGGTTCTTCGTCGCCCAGTCGGAGTGGAAGACTTCGGGCACGCCACTCCTCACTGCGACGATGCGCGTGCTGACGGGCGCGTTCCGCTTCACCACCTCGGCGCTGGCCAGGAAGACGACAACGCGAGACATCACCATCCGGCTGCCGACCGTGACGGCGGGCATCCGCGGCACCGATCTATGGGGCAAGGCTTCCGCCGACCGCGAGTTCATCGTCCTGATCGAGGGAGCCATCGACGTCCGTGGAGACGGATCCGCGCCGGTGCGGATGGACGTGCCACTCACCGCGTTCGATGGGCCCCGCAAGGACGGTGCGGCAGGCATCAGCAGGATCACTCCGGCTGAACTGGAGACATACGCGAGAGAAACGGAGATCGGCGGCGGTTCGGGGGCGCAGACTCGTCGCGGCCCATGGAAAGTCACCGTCGCATCGACGGAGGATTCCGGCGCGGCCCTCCAGTCGTGGGACAGGCTGAGGGATGCCGGCTTCGCCGCGGTCATCGAACCTTCGGGATCGCGGCAGACCCCCGTCTACAGGGTGAGGATCGCCGGGCTCGCCACCGAGGCGGATGCCAGGTCCGTGGCGGCGCACGTCGAAGCCACGCTCGGCGTGACCGGCGCCCGCGTTTCAAAGTAGGCGCGCGGCCGCGCGGAGAACGTCACCAGTCGTAGTCGATGGTGAGCGGCGCGTGGTCGGAGAACCGTTCGGCCTTGTAGATCGCCACCGCTCGTGCACGGCTGGCAAACGCCGGCGTCGCGAGCTGGTAGTCCAGCCGCCAGCCCACGTTCTTGGCCCACGCCTGTCCCCGGTTGGACCACCAGGTGTATTGCTCCGGACGGTCGTCCAGCCGGCGAAACACATCGACAAAGCCCAGCACGTCGATGACCCCCGAGAGCCAAGCGCGTTCCTCGGGGAGAAATCCGGGATTTCGCTGGTTCGACCGCCAGTTCCTGAGATCGATTTCCTTGTGGGCGATGTTCCAGTCGCCGCAGATCACCACGTGGCGCCCGCTGCGGGCCAGTTCGTCCAGCCGGCCGATGAAACGTTCCATGAACGAGAACTTCGCGGCCAGCCGCTCTTCCGAGCTGGAACCCGAGGGGAGGTAGAGAGAGACGACCGACAGCTCGCCGAAATCGACCTGCAGGAAGCGGCCTTCGGCGTCGATGTCCTCGATCCCCAGACCGGTCACGATCCGGTCCGGCGGCCGGCGGCAGTACACCGCGACGCCGCTGTAGCCCCGCCGTTGCGCCGGATGAAACACGCCGGTCATCCCGGCGGGAAAGCGCATCGACTCGTCCATGTCTGTTTCGTGCGCCTTCAGTTCCTGCACGCAGACGACATCGGCCCCGTGCCCCTCCAGCCAGCGGAGAAAACCCTTTTTCGTCGCCGAACGGATACCGTTAAGATTGAGCGTCACTATTCGCAGCATGATGTCATGAGACAGGAAGAGGGGTATCGGGAGGAATTCGTGCGCTTCGCGATCGCGAAGGGCGTGCTGCTGTTCGGAGAGTTCAAGACCAAGGCGGGCCGGCTTTCGCCCTACTTCTTCAATGCCGGTCTGTTCAACGACGGCGAGAGCCTGCGTCAACTCGGCCGATTCTACGCGATGACCCTGCAGGGCTCCGGGGTGGCCTTCGACATGCTGTTCGGCCCCGCCTACAAGGGCATCCCGCTGGTCGCGGCCACCGCTGCGGCCCTGGCGGACGCGGGCCGCAACGTGCCGTTCGCCTTCAACCGCAAGGAGGCGAAGGATCACGGCGAAGGGGGGACCGTGATCGGCGCACCCCTCAAGGGAAAGGTCATTGTGGTCGATGACGTGATCTCGGCGGGGACCTCGGTGCGAGAGTCGGTCGAGATCATTCGCCAGGCGGGCGCGGAGCCTGCCGGCGTCGTGATCGCCCTTGACCGGCAGGAACGTGGCCAGGGAACCCTGTCCGCAGTTCAGGAAGTGGGAGAGAACTACGGCATCCCGGTGCTGAGCATCTCGACGCTCGACGACGTCCTCGCGTATCTGGCCCGACGCCCCGAACTGGCAGCCTCGTTGCATGCCGTCGAGGAATATCGTCGGCACTACGGAGTCACGACACCATGAAGACAGTGCGGTATCTCGCCGGCGCCGCGGCCACCGGCCTCCTCCTGGGGGCAGGGGCGGCCCACGCCGGCAAGCTATACAAGTGGGTGGACGACAAGGGCATCACCCACTATTCGGAAACCATACCGGCGGACCAGAAGGACCGTAGTTCGACCGAAATCGACAAGAAGGGGCGGGTCCTCAAGCAGAACGAAGCGGCGCTCACCAAGGACCAGGTCCAGGCGATCCAGGAAGAACGGATTCGCAGGAAGTCCGAGGAAAAGCAGGTCGAGGAACAGCGGCGCCGGGACAACGCGCTGCTCAACACCTACACCACCGAGTCGGAGATCGATGATGCGCGGGTCCGCGCGATCGCGGGGGCCACGCAGGCCAAGCAGGCGATCGAGGCGCGATACAAGACGGCACTGTCCCGGTCGACAGGACTGAGGAAGCAGGTCGACGGTCTTGTGAAGACCGGAAAGCCGGTGCCAGAGGCCGTCCGGGAGGAACTGACGACATCGGAGCAGGACACCGCAAAGATCGCCGGCGAACTGAAACTCAAGGAAGCGGAGATCGCCAACCTCCAGCAGAAGTACGACTACGACAAGACACGTTTCAAGGAACTGATGGCAGGAACCCGAAGGTGAGACACGGTCGCGGCGTCTCATCCTCATGATTTTCCAGACATCGGTCCGCACGCCAGCGGCGCGCAACGCGCGATGACCGCAGTCCGTCGTCCGGATGCGGAGCGGCATCCGGCGCATCTTCGATGACGTCGGCGGCCCAGGATCACCGCGCGCGGTTGGGGGACCGTGATGCCCCTTCAGCCCCCCTTCCACACGATCGAACCGTTCCCGCCTGGCCGGCCCTGGCGTATCTGGCGCTGCTGATCTACGGCAGTCTGCTGCCCTTCGATCTGCAACCGCGTTCCGCTCCGGAGGCATGGGCCGCCTTCACCCGGCTCTCGCAGGAGACTTCCAGCCTGGTTTCCTGGTCGGACTGGGGGCTCAACATCGCCTTGTACGTGCCTCTGGCCCTTCTGGCCTTGTGCGCCCTTCCCTTGCGCCGCCACTGGGCGCGGTTTGCAGGTTCGCTGGCGGTGGTGATCGCCTGCATCGGGCTGAGCGCGTGCACCGAATTCGCACAGATGTTCCTGTCCAGCCGGACGCCGTTGTTCCGCGACATCGTGGCCAATGCGCTGGGCGCCGGCATCGGCGCCCTGCTTGCACCCGTGGCCGGGCCCGGACTTGCCGGACTTGCGGCGCTCGTCCGGCGTTCCGCCGCCAGGACGTACGGGCCGTTTCCGCTGATTCGTGCTGTCCTGATCGTGGCCGTGGTTCCCTATCTCCTGCTGCTGAGCTGGGGAAGCGGCTGGATCTCGAGGGAGTGGCTCGCGCCGGATGCCGCGCTGGCACGACTGGGTGGCATGCCGTTCCTGCCGTTCCAGCGCGCGTATTTTGCCGACACGCTCTTCGCCATTCGCAGCGCCACGATCGTCGTGGTTGCCTTCATACCCATGGGTATTTTCGCCTGGCTGCTTCGCTGGGCACCCGCGTCCGGGCGTGGCCTCATGCGCCGGGCCTGGGCCATCTCCGCCC
>WBZM01003722.1_pt1 | contig 11673 bp, 8 predicted proteins | sample 5204271 | NCBI WGS metagenome assembly WBZM01 (sample SAMN12344346, study PRJNA552823) | activated sludge metagenome | biome: Activated sludge suspended growth; feature: Nitrification reactor; material: Wastewater; isolation source: activated sludge from nitrification reactor of wastewater treatment...
CACAGTCCACGCACACGCGCAAGTGGCGGAACGGCAGACGCGCTGGCTTCAGGTGCCAGTGTCCGCAAGGACGTGGGGGTTCAAATCCCCCCTTGCGCACTCAAGGCTGGTCAACGAATCAGCCAGAAGAGCTGAACGAAACTCCCGGTCGGGTCACCCGGCCGGGAGTTTTCGCGTCTGGTGGCGCGCCGATGTCGTTCCGGACCGCGATCAGGAGGTCGTGGGGAGGGGCAGGGCCGCGTGGTCGGACCTGATGGGGCGCCTGTTGGCCACGGTCGGGCGCGGCGAGGCGCAATTGTGCAGCAGCTTGTTGCACTTTCTCGGCTGGTGGTTCGCGGCCCGGATCCCGCCGCCGTGGTGATGGGTGCTCGGCCGGTCAGGGTGGGTCGGTTCCCGAGGTGAGCCGTTTGAGCAGGCTGGCCTTGTACTTCTTGCGGTTGGCGCGCGCGATCCGTGGGTGATCGCTGAAGTCGAGGGTCTGCTCGCCGAGGAACGCGACCCAGGGGTCGTCGATGCCTCGGGTGTCGTACCAGTCCTGGATGATCTTTAGGTTGGTGCCGAAGAGGGAGAACGCGGCGGCGATGCCCTGGCCGGCGCGGTTGCGGACCTGGGTGTAGAGGCGGACCAGCTTGCCGGCGTGAACGCGGGCCTGGGAGATGCCCTGCTCGGCCATGTTGCGCCGGCCGTAGCTGGCCTTCCACTTCGTGGTCATCCACAGGTCGCGCTGCCGGAGCTTGATGTCGTCCTCGGGACCGAGGGTGAACGTGATGGAGCAGATGCAGGGCTCGCCCTTGACGCACCGGGTTTTCGGCAGCAGCGACCATCGCATCGACCGTGGCGAGTTGGGGCAGCGGACACGGCGGACGCGTTTGTGGGCCGGTCCGCGGAAGCGTTGCCGACCGGCTTCGTCGATCGCGGTCAGCGGCTGACAGACGAAGGGTTGGAGCCGGTCGTAGATCTCGTGCTTGCGGACTTTCTCCTCGGTGGTGTCTGAGATCTTCGGGGTGGGCAGGTCGGTGTAGAGCGTCTCCGGGGTGCCCTTGGTGAAGACACCGCCGTTGATCATGAGCACCTGGTCGTTGGTCCACGCGGTATGGATCTTCCGGTCCTGGGTCTTCAGGTCGATGATCTGCTCGATCCCCGCGCGCCTCAGCGGTGCAGCGAAGTCGTCGTCGCTGCCTTGGCTGATGCCGCGATCGACGGCGCACTCTCGGACCGGGACGCGCTGGTGCCACCACAACACGAGCCCGGCGGTGACTCCTGCTCGGTCCGAGGCCGCCGCCCGGATGCCCGCGGCGAGGACGACTGTGGGCGCGGGTGCCGGGGGTGTCCGGGAGGTGGGGCGATCGGGCGCGTTGGTGACGACAGTGACCTCTTGACCGGTGAACCACGAGCTCGGGTGGCTCGGCGTGGCGGTCCGGTGACCAAGACCCGCGTCGGGGTCGGCGCATTGCAGGATCTCGCCGGTGCGCTTGTCGACGAATCCTTGGGGCCGTGCGGGGGACTCGAAGTCCATGCCGTCGGCGGCGACCGTCGCTGTGGTGATGAAGCCTGGTGGCAGGGCGGCCGAGCAGATGAGGGACATGACGGCGTCGAGGTTGAGCATCTGAGCGTTCTGGTGGTCGTTCGCTGCGAGGGTGATGCCGTCTCGCGCGGCGCGGTCGAGCTTGAGAGCGGCACGCTCGACCTGCGAGTAGGACACGGGGCCAGCGATGCCGAGCTCGCGGCGCTGCGCGGCGTTGAGGCTGACAAGGAGGTCCGCGATCCGCGTTCGGTACATGTTGGTCGGGTCCACCCGGGCGTGGAGGCAGCAGGCGATGAGCAGCGCGCGGAAGGGGATGTTCCTGGGACGGCCAGTACGGGCAGTGAGGGCGTCGGCGATGGCAATCAGTTCGGCTGAGTTGTCGACGGCGGCCGTGGCGTAGCGCAGCTGGTCGGCCACGGTCCGGTTCCGGGGCCGCCATCGAGGCTCGATTGCCGGCTGCGTCGTCACGATCGTCGCGTCACTCTAGGTCCGCGAGGTGCCGGTTCGTCACTGCTTCGGGCGGCTCGGTGAGGAAGGGCATGAGCAGCGTGAACGCGCGGGTGGTCTTCAGGCCGGCGTGCCGGGCGAGGACGGTCAAGTGCACGCCGCGGTCGAGGTGGTGCACGAGCCAGGTGCTGCGTAGGCGCTCGGTCTCCAGCCGCAGGTCGGTCGGTGTGTCGATGGCGCGGATGGCGTTCCATGTCCGGGAGCGGTCCCATTCGCTGGCGCGGAACCCGGCCAAGTTCTCGCGCGGGTACTCGGCAGCGAGCCGAAGGAGCGTGGCAGCGTCTCGAGCGCGCACGACTACCTGCCGGGCGCGTGTGCCGTGGACCTGCAGTCGGGTGACGCCGTCGGCGGTCTGTAGGTCGGAGGGTGTCGCGGTCAGGTACTCACGCGCCCAGAGTCCCGCGCCAAGCCCGAGTGCCAGGACGGCGTCGAGTCGGCGTTGCTGGTATCGAGTTGGCAGCCGTAGTGAGCGAAGGCGGTGCTCGTCCCGGGCGCTGTACGGCGGGTGGCGCAGCCGCTGCGGCAGCATCGGCTCGGGCGCCGGCCACGGCGCGTCCTCGGTGAGTGCGCGACCCATCGTGCGCAGGACCGCCCTCCTGGTGGCGGTCGACGGAGAAGACAGCTCAGGGCAACCGATCTCGGCATAGCGCCGGATGTTGTCCGGGGCGAAGATTTCCTCCCGGTCCAGCGGGATGCCCTCGCGCTGCGACCACACGGCGAGAGCCGTGACGGTCCGAAGCCACTCCCGGGCTCGGTGTGGCCCTTCCGGGTCGAGGTCGCGAACTGCCGCACGGACGAAGTCCGCGACTCCGCTCCACTCTTCGCGAGTGGCCAAGTGTGGGCGGTACTGCTCGATGGCCTGGCCAGCGGTCAGCGCGGGCTGACGGCGATGCTCGTTGACACGGCGGCGGGCGGGACGAGACGATGGCATGCAGAAGCTCCTCAGTGAGACGGGGAGGTTTCGGGGCGGACCACGAGGTGCGAACTCGTTGTCCGAGCGGCTGGCCGGGAGTGCGAATCCCGGCCTTTGCCGTTTCTGGGCGCGTCGTCGGGCGCCGACCTGGATCGCCTACCTCATGGGCGGCTCCACGGAAACACCCAGGCAACGGCCCAGGAGCCGGGCCGCGACACGGCTGACCGGCTCCTGGGTCTCATGAGCGTGGTCGAACAGGACCGCGGCGACCGCCGCTGGCAACCGGATCTCGAGGCGCACGACGTCGTCCACCCCGAGCTCACGGGCGTCGCGACGGCGCCCGGTAGCAGCACGGCGCAGGCGCACCTGCTGTGTCTCCTCGATTCCCATCACCCTTCTCCTGCCGACCTTCTGAAGTTCTCTGCCGCCTCGGGCGGTCCTTCTCATGCGCGTCTCCCGACGCGCTCGGCAGGTGGTCGGCCTGCGGGTGTTGGTGAGGTCAACGGTAGCGACGCAAGCGGTCGCGTTCCAGAACCCACGCCGACAGGACGATGGCTCGGGATGTGGCCACCTCTGTCAGTGCCCCCTGTCATCCTGTCGGGCTGGCCACCGTGGTCGGCGGCAAGCCGGCCTTCTCCGGCGCGGAGACTGCACCATGGATACCCTGATTCGTGTGATCACCGGAGACCTCAAGAGCAAGATCGACCGCATCTGGGACGCCTTCTGGTCCGGTGGCATCAGCAACCCCATCGAGGTGATCGAGCAGATCACATATCTCCTGTTCATCCGGCGACTCGACGAGCTCCAGACCCTCAAGGAGAACCGCGCGCGCCGCCTCAAGGAGCCGGTCGAGGACCCCACCTTCCTCCCCGGCCAGGACCATCTCCGCTGGAGCCGGTTCAAGAACGACGACCCCGCCGTCATGTTCAAGGTCGTCGGCGAGGAGGTCTTTCCCTTCCTCCGTCAGCTCGGCGGCGAGGAGTCGACCTACTCCGACCACATGAAGGACGCGCGCTTCACGATCCCCACCCCGGCGCTGCTCTCCAAGGTCGTCGACATGCTCGACGACGTGCCGATGACCGACCGCGACACCAACGGCGACCTCTACGAGTACATGCTCGGCAAGATCGCCACCGCCGGCCAGAACGGCCAGTTCCGCACCCCGCGACACATCATCCAGCTCATGGTGGCGATGACCGCGCCCACCCCGACGGACGAGATCGTCGATCCAGCCTGCGGCACCGCGGGCTTCCTCGTCGCCGCGTCCGAGCACCTCCGCGAGACCCACCCGACGGTGATGACGGACACTGCCCAGCGGAAGCACTTCAACCACTCGATGTTCCACGGGTACGACTTCGACAACACCATGCTCCGCATCGGCAGCATGAACATGTTGCTCCATGGCGTCGAGGCCCCGGACATCCGCTACCGCGACAGCCTCTCCGAGGGCGCCGCGTCCGACGAGGGCCGCTACTCGCTCGTCCTCGCGAACCCGCCCTTTGCCGGCAGCCTCGACTACGAGTCGACGTCCAAGGCCCTGCTCAAGGACGTGAAGACGAAGAAGACCGAGCTGCTCTTCCTCGCCCTCTTCCTCCGCCTCCTCAAGCCCGGCGGACGCGCGGCGGTCATCGTCCCGGACGGTGTCCTCTTCGGGTCGAGCACCGCTCACAAGACGCTGCGCAAGCGACTCGTCGAGGACCAGAAGCTCGACGCTGTCGTCAAGCTTCCCTCGGGAGCGTTCCGCCCGTATGCCGGTGTCTCCACCGCCATCCTCTTCTTCACCCGCACCGACTCGGGCGGCACGGACGACGTGTGGTTCTACGACATCCAAGCGGATGGGTGGAGTCTCGACGACAAGCGGACTCCGTTGCTGGCCGAGGACAAGCTCGGCTGTCTGTCGTCCGCTCCCCTTTCCGACGACGAGCACCTTCGCAACAACCTCCCCGACGTGCTCGCCCGGTGGGGTTCTCGCGCAACCGAATCGGGGCGAGCGCGGACCGAGCAGTCGTTCTTGGTCCCGAAGGCGGACATCGTCGCGCAGGGGTATGACCTGTCGCTCAACCGATACAAGGAGGTCGTCCACGAGGAGGTCGAGCACCGCGACCCGCTTGACATCATCGCCGACCTCGAAGCTCTCGAAGCCGAGATACAGCAAGGGCTCACCGATCTGAAAGCCATGCTCAAGTGACAACGGTTGCGCTGGGCGACGTGGCTGATATCAACCCTCGCGGCGACAGGCCGTCCGTCCACGAGGAGGTGTCTTTCGTTGGCATGGCCGATCTGTCGGCCGAGATCGGTGTGGCTGGCCCCGGTACTGTCCGTCCCTTCGAGGACGTGTCCAAGGGCTACACGATCTTTCGGGACCAAGATCTGCTCGTCGCGAAGATCACTCCGTGTTTCGAGAACGGCAAGATTGGACAGGCTCAGCTGAGTCGACCGATCGGGGTCGGATCGACCGAGTTTCATGTTGTCCGCCCCAACGCTGATCGACTAGACCCCCGATACGCGCTGCACTTCCTCAGGCAAGCCTGGATCCGTCAGGCAGGCGAGTTGCGTATGACAGGCAGCGGCGGGCAACGCCGTGTGCCCGCTGGATTCGTGAGCGGCCTCGAGGTTCCACTGCCGCCGATCGAGGAGCAGCGCCGCATCGCCGCCATCCTCGACCAGGCGGCCCGGTTGATGTCCTCAAACAATGAGGCACGGAAGGGAGCGGCCACATTGGTCCAGGCTGTCTATGCCCAAAGGGTTGCATCGACCGACGCCCCCAAGGTTGCGCTTGCCGACCTCTGCCACAGCCCGGATGACATCAAGTGCGGCCCCTTCGGGACCCAGCTGAAGAGATCTGAGTTCCGGTCGACGGGGGTCCCGTTGTGGGGTATCAAGCAAGTCAACCGTGCTTTCGGTATCCCGACCCATGAGTTCCTCGATGAATCAACGGCCCAGCGATTGCGCTCGTACGACATCGTGCCGGGAGACATCGTGATGACGCGCAAGGGGACCGTTGGGAACTGCGCTGTCTACCCAGAACATGAGAAGCCGGGAATCATGCATTCAGATCTTCTCCGCATCCGGGTTGACACCGATCGTGTGCTACCGGAGTTCCTCTCTCATCAGCTTCATCACAGTCCCGCCGTAGCAGGCCAATTGGCGCGCCAAAGCTCAGGCGCGGTCATGCCTGGGCTGAACGTGGCGAAGCTGAAGGGTCTTCTGGTCCGGATCCCCGCACTCGATGCACAGCGCGAGTTCGTTCATCGCTTGAAAGGGGTGCAGTCGGTTCAGGATCGAATGCAGCGGCAGGGGGACGAACTGGCCGCATTCTTCGCAGCGCTGCAGGGCCGGGCATTTTCGGGGAGGCTGTGACACATGCCGGTGGAGATGGGGATGTGGCGGATCGACGGGGACACTCCGAAGCGTCTAACCTCAGCGATGCTGCCGTCCGAGGCGACGTTGGAGCAGTACCTCGAGAAGGACCCCTCGCTGCTCGGGGAGCGACTCCTCGTTATCGGCCGGCAGGTGAAGACGCCGCACGGCAAGCTGATCGACCTGCTCGCCATGGACGGCGAGGGCAATCTCCACGTCTTGGAGCTCAAGCGGGACAAGACCCCACGCGATGTTGTCGCTCAGGTGCTCGACTACGGCTCGTGGGTGAGCACCCTCGACCGTGACTCGATCATCGACCTCGCCAACCACCACCTCGACGTGCCCTTCGAGTCCGCCTTCGAGGAAGTCTTCGGCACCTCCGCACCCGACGAGCTCAACGCCGCGCTGCAGCTGACCATCGTCGCCACCGACCTCGACCCCGGCTCCGAGCGGATCGTCACCTACCTGCGGACCTTCGGCGTCCCGGTCAATGCGGTCTTCTTCTCTTACCTCGAGGACGACGGTCGCCGCTACCTCGCCCGCTCGTGGTTGGCGCGGGAGGACGAGAGCGAACCCGGTGGCACGGCATACCCAAAGACCAAGAAGGGCAAGCGTGCCGAGTGGAATGGACGTGACTGGTTCGTGTCCTTCGGCGACGATCCCGTTGGTCGGTCGTGGGTGGACGGGGAGAAGTACGGCTTCGTCAGTGCTGGCGGTGACGTCTGGTACTCACGCAGCCTGCGCAACCTGCCTCTCGGGGCGCGCATCAATGTGCACATCCCGTCGCGCGGCTACGTGGCGATCGGCGAGGTCATCGGGCCTGCGGAACGCTTCGACCGCGCGCAGATCAGTGTCGACGGTGTCGAGGTCCCACTTGCGAGCCAAACCTTGGTCGGCACATATCTGCGTGGTCGAGATGGAGAGGGAGAGACCGACGAGATGGGGGAGTGGGTCGTGCCGGTCCGGTGGTTCACGTCGGTGCCGGCCGAGCAGGCGTACTGGGAGAAGGGGATGTTCGCCAACCAGAACAGCGCCTGCAAGCTCCGCCAAGAGTTCACGCTCGAGCGGCTCGCGCAGCACTTCGACCTCGACGGCGACGAGGGGGAGTGAGTGCTGGTGGGGGACGTGATCGATGGTCGACGCGAAGTGGCCTTCCGCGTGTCCGCGACGCCGGCAACCTTCGCGACCGCAGGGGAGAAGCCCTGGCGGGCGGAGGTTGAGGCCGCTGCCGCGATCGGCGTCACGGGCCAAGCCTCGTTTGAGGGGCGCCTGGGGATCGGTCTCGACTTCGTTCTGCCGACCCGGCCAGGCGGCCACCCCGGCTGGGACCTGGACAACCTGATCAAGCCGACCATCGACGCGTTGGCGACCGTCATCGGCTCCCGACCGGGACAGTGGCGCAGTCCCCAGGTCGACGATGAGCGGGTCGACGAGATCCGCGCCCGCAAGCGGGAGGTCCTCGACGGAGAGTCACCGCACGGGACCATCCGGGTGTGGACCCTTGACCCCTCGGCGAGTGACCAGGGGGCGACGTGACGTCGAACTTCGACTTCGTTCCCGCCGGCTGGGGAGAGACGCGCTCCGACGCGGTGCGGGCGGAGACCTATGGGCGCACCGACCCCAGGTCCTGTGTGTTCTATGCACGTCGCGTGGTCGAGCAGGTGGTGGTCCGGATCTTTGACCTCGAGCGTCTCGCCGCCCCGTACAAGCCGGACTTGGCGGCCCGGATCGGCGACAGCGGGTTCCGGTCGGCTGTCGGCGCCGACATCGCGGCCAAGATGGACGCCATCCGCAAGGTCGGGAACGTTGCCGTCCACGAGAACCGGCAGATCACCCCGCAGACGGCGCTCAACGTCCTCCGGCAGTTGCACGACGTGCTCAAGTGGGCGGCGTACACCTACTCGACGGCACCGGACACCGTGCCGACGAGCGCGGCATACGACCCCGCCTCCATTCCGGAACCCGCGAGCAGCGGCGCCCAGCCGCCGTTGTCGACCGCGGAGCTGAACCAGCTGCTGGCCACGTTCGAGGCCAAGGAGGCCGCGCTGGCGGAGGCGAAGGAGACCAGTGCAGCCCTTCAGGCCGAGCTCGAGAAGGCGCGGGCGGAGGTGGCCACGGCGCAGGCGGCCAAGGCCCCTCGGGCAACAGCGTTCGACTGGGATGAAGCCTCGACGCGGGAGTTGTTCATCGACGCCGACCTGTTGGAGGCGGGTTGGGCGCTGACCGCCGGCCGGGATCGGGAGTTCCCAGTCACCGGCATGCCGAACCAGAGCGGCGATGGGTTCGTCGACTATGTGCTGTGGGGTGACGACGGCCTTCCCCTGGCCGTCATCGAGGCCAAGCGTTCACCGAAGGACCCGGCGGTCGGGCAGCAGCAGGCCAAGCTGTATGCCGACTGCCTCGGGTCGATGACGGGGCGGCGACCGGTCATCTTCTGGTCCAACGGCTACCAGCACTGGATCTGGGACGACGCCGCCGGCTACCCACCCCGGCGGATCGCCGGATTCCTCACCAGGGACGAGCTCGAGCTCATGGTCCAGCGGCGCCACACGCGGCTGCCACTCAAGGACGCGGTCATCGACAGGGCGATCGTCGAGCGGCACTACCAGACCCGGGCCATCCGGTCTGTTGGTGAGTCGTTCGAAGCCCATCGACGCGAGGCGCTGCTCGTCATGGCGACCGGGTCGGGCAAGACCCGCACGGTCATTGCTCTTGTCGACCAGCTGATGAAGCGGGGCTGGGTGAAACGAGCGCTCTTCCTCGCCGACCGTGTCGCGTTGGTCAACCAGGCCGTGGGGGCGTTCAAGACGCACCTGCCAACGGTGGCGACGATCAACCTGGTGGACGAGAAGGTCCCCGATGGGCGCGTGTTCGTCTCGACCTACCCGACGATGATGGGGCTCATCAACTCAACCGATGGTGTCGGTGGCCGCCGGTTCGGGCCGGGCTACTTCGACCTGATCGTCATCGACGAGGCCCACCGATCGGTGTACGCCAAGTACAAGGCGATCTTCGACTGGTTCGACGCGATGCTCGTGGGCTTGACCGCGACGCCGAAGGACGAGATCGACCGCAACACCTACTCCCTGTTCGGACTGGAAGCGGGGGTGCCAACCGATGTCTACAGCCTCGACGAGGCGGTGGCCGAGGGATACCTGGTGCCGCCGGTGTCGGTGTCGGTGCCGTTGAAGTTCATGCGGGCTGGGATCCACTACGACCAGCTCTCCGAGGCCGAGAAGGACGAGTGGGATTCCCTCGACTGGGGCGAGGACGATCAGGTCCCGACCGATGTCAACCCCGAAGAGCTGAACAAGTGGCTCTTCAACGCCGACACGGTCGACAAGGCGCTCAAGCACCTCATGGAGTACGGGCACAAGGTTGCCGGCGGTGACCGACTGGGCAAGACGATCATCTTCGCGAAGAACAACGCCCACGCCGAGTTCATCCGCGAACGCTTCGACGCGGCATACCCCGAGTATGCGGGTCACTTCGCGCGGGTCGTGACGTACAAGACCGAGTACGCCCAGAGCCTCATCGACGACTTCTCCGTGAAGGAGAAGGCGCCGCACATCGCGATTAGCGTCGACATGCTCGACACCGGCATCGACGTGCCCGAGGTCGTCAACCTCGTCTTCTTCAAGCTCGTGCGGTCGGTGTCGAAGTTCTGGCAGATGATCGGCCGTGGCACCCGGCTCTGCGAGGACCTCTACGGGCCCGGTGACCACAAGGCCAATTTCTACGTCTTCGACTTCTGCATGAACCTCGAGTACTTCAACCAGCCCGGTGCCGGGTCCGAGGGGTCGGTGCAGAAGTCGCTCGGGCAGCGACTCTTCGAGGCGCGCCTAGGACTCGTAGCGGCACTCGATCACGCTGACCTCGCCGACGAGGTCGGAGCGCTGCGTGATGACACGGCCAAGCAGTTGCACAAGGTCGTTGTCGGTATGAACCTCGACAACTTCGTGGTGCGTCCCGAGCGGGAATGGGTCCAGAGGTACGCGGAGTGGGAGCCATGGACGTCTCTATCGGCGCAGGCGGCCGGCGACATCGCCACTCACCTGGCTGGTCTCCCGTCTGCCGTACGGGACGACGACGAGGACGCCAAGCGGTTCGACCTGGTGATCCTCAAAATCCAGCTCGCCAAGCTCGACGGCGATGAGTTGACCGCGGATCGCCTGCGCCAGCAGGTCCAACAGATCACGTCATCACTGCTCAACCAAAGCGCCATCCCTGCCATCGCCGAACAGCAAGCGCTGCTGGCGGAGGTCTCCGAGGATGAGTGGTGGGTGGACGTCACCCTGCCGATGCTCGAGTTAGCGCGCCGACGGATTCGTGGCCTGGTCAGGTTCCTCGAGAAGACCAAGCGCCCGATCGTCTACACCAACTTCGAGGATGAGATCGGCGACGGGTCGATCGTCACCCTGCCCGGAGTTGCCGTCGGCACCAACTGGGAACGGTTCAAGGCCAAGGCGCGTGCCTACCTGAAGGACCACGAGGACCACGTCGCCTTGCAGAAACTGCGTCGGAACAAGCAGATGACCGACACCGATCTGTCCGCCTTGGAAGAGATGCTTGTTGCGTCCGGCGCCGGCGGAGCCGAGGACATCAGCCGAGCGCGCGAGGAGTCCCAAGGGCTCGGCGTCTTCATCCGCTCGCTCGTCGGCCTGGATCGTGAAGCAGCGACCGATGCCTTCTCCGAGTTCCTCACCGACTCACGGTTCAGCGTCGCGGAGATCCGGTTCATCCAGCTGATCGTCGAGCACCTGACGGCCAACGGGGTGCTGGAGGCCAAGCGCCTCTACGAACCGCCCTTCACCGACCATTCCCCGACGGGACCGGACTTCCTCTTCAACGACAGCGATGTGGATCGGCTGGTGGTCGTCCTCGACCAGGTCCGCGCCCGCGCCGTCGTTACCCAGACGGTCGCGTGACGGTGGCATCCCGCACAGAGTGTCTGGTTCTTAACGAAATCTAACCCCTCTTATGATCGCCGACAGGAGGGACGGGAAAGCGCCACGGATCCGCCGGGCTTGCTGTCCAGTCCGACAGGTCCATGGCCTTGAAGGGCCGTCGTGACGTCATAGCTCGAGTCATCGGAGATCGGCAGCATTGCGGGCAGCATGCTTCACGCATCGGGACTACTACGGAGGGAATGATCATGGCCTTGGCTATTCCAGTCGGCACCGTGCTCACCAACATGACCACCGGCGACAACTACAGACTCGAAGCGACAATCGGACAGGGAGGATTCGGCACGATTTTCGCCGCATCGCCGGCCGACGGCCGTCCCCTTCACGACGGCGTCCCCTTCTGCGTGAAGGTGGGCCTAGATGCAGATGTCTGGCATGGCGAGGCCTTCTACGCCGGACTT
>WBZM01001055.1_pt2 | contig 11664 bp, 9 predicted proteins | sample 5204271 | NCBI WGS metagenome assembly WBZM01 (sample SAMN12344346, study PRJNA552823) | activated sludge metagenome | biome: Activated sludge suspended growth; feature: Nitrification reactor; material: Wastewater; isolation source: activated sludge from nitrification reactor of wastewater treatment...
CCCGCAACATGACCCTTTCCAGCCTGACTGCTTTTGGAGCATAAACCATCACTGTTTTGTCATAACGCCCTTGACTCCCAATCTCAAACAATATGGCCGATTCTTTTATGGTGTAGGGCACGTATTTTTGTTGCTTGTGCCATTTCTCGCCGTCCTCTAATACGGCTGGATGGACAATGGCGTTCAGTTTTTCAAGCAATTGGGCGTCTTGGAACACCAATCCAGCAATGTGCTTTCGGTTCAGGGTTCCGTCGGGCAGGTAGGCTCCTTCGCCAAACAGCGCCTTAATTTTTTTCACCAGACCTTTGTCAGCCACCATTAATGATTTCGCCCGTTCATCGGCATAGTAAACGGGGATACCAAGCTGTTCAAACAACTTGCAGGCAGTGGTCTTTCCGCTTCCAATCCCCCCCGTGATGCCTACTTTCAGCGGCAAACTCTTTGAACTCGAATTTTGATTGGTTTTTGACATAATCTTCATCAGGCTTTTTAGATGCAGCGCATCAAACCTAACTTGGGTGCAATTTCTGCGTAAATTGCAGTTTATGAAATCAATCTTTCAAAAATGGGTCAAAAGAATATGGCAGGTAGCCCTGTTGGGCTATTGCAATACGGCATTTTCGCAAGACATCCATTTTTCCCAGTTCTACAACGCCCCCACCCTACTGAATCCTGCATTAGCTGGCGTTTTTGATGGGCACCTCCGATTTTCGGCTAATTACCGCAGCCAGTGGCAATCCGTTCCCGTGGACTACCGAACCATGTCAGCCGCCTTCGATTCCAAGTTACAGCATTCTTTGCTTGGGGAAAACGGCCAGCTTGGCTATGGGCTTTTGTTCAACAACGATGTGGCTGGCAACGCAAACCTTGGCATGTCGAAAATTGGTGGGAGCTTATCCTACCTGCGGCCGCTCAGCAATGAAATTTCGGCCTCCATTGGCATCCAATTGGCCGTAGGCCAACGTTCCCTAAACCCGGACAAGCTCACGTACGAGGAGCAGTGGAACGGCGACGTTTTCGACCCAAATACCAATCACACCGAAGCCTTTGCCCAAACGAGCAAGTTTATTGGGAGCTTCGCAACAGGGCTGAACCTCCATTGGGCAGCAGACGGTACCCGCAACAAAATTGACTTGGGTGGCAGCCTTTTCCATATCAATGAACCAAACACCAGCTTTTTTGGTGAGCCGATGGTCCAACTGCCACGCAAGTTCAATGGATATTTATTATCCAATTTTGAACTCCAGCCCAAACTCGACTTCAGGGCCAATCTGCTATTTACCAAACAGGCTGCGTATAAGGAAACAGTGTTGCACGCCGCCCTGCGTTACCACCTGAGCACCGAATTGAGCAAGGAACTGCAGGTTCAATTCGGGGTTGCATACCGGATCGGCGACGCCCTAATCCCCACCTCCGAAATACAATACCGCAATTGGGCTGTCGGGTTCAGCTATGACATAAACACCTCCCCGTTCAAGGTGGCAACGAACCGAAGGGGAGGCCCCGAAATTTTTGTTCAGTATATTTTGAAAAAAATTGAACCCCCAAAAGAATTCAAGTCCTGCCCAGTTTTTTGAGGAAATATTCGCTCAACCTCTAATTTGTCTAACCTTTCCCTTACGTATTTGCTTTTTGTGTTGGCGTAGTATTTGTCAATTGATGTACGAACCTCCTTCCTATGAGTTTTACTACAGAACAAGGCTAATAAGTTTTTCAACCATCCCCCCACAAAAACATGCACATGGAAAAAGATATGCGGCTCGTGCAGCCCATGCCACAGGAAGGTGGCAGTGCTGTAAAGAAGATTACCGTACCACATTACTGGAAAGGAGGCACTTGCGGAGTTGAACATGATTGGATGGAACCAATGAACTGGTACAACCGCCACGTGCCTGGATGGTTTGACGAAGTGATAATACCAACAGATATTGATGGACGCTGTTTTTATCCTATCATTGATTTGTTCGTCAATGATATAGCCCAACTCATGGTTGAGCCTGGGGCAAGGATAGTAATATCGAGATATGGGCGGCTGACCATTGACGGCCTTGAAAAAAAAGGCGTCGGCATCATCAATGAGGGGGAAATTATCGTAAAAGGTGAGCTTTCCATCAACCGGACAAATTTTACAAATGTGAAAAATAAAGGTCTCATCCACAATTCTGGCTCAATAGCCTTCGACCAGCCGATGAAAAAAGGCTTAATACAACAGGCTGGTGGTAGGTTCGAGAATTATGGTGAGACCCTATTCTTTTGATAATCAGTTGGTTAACAAGTTTTTTTGTTAATTGCATACTTGCAGGCTCAAGGTGTTGCGTTAAAAGAATGCGTTTGTTACTTTTGCCCGCGTTTTCAAAAATCTTTTCGGTGTACCGAACTTTTTGAATTCTCATTTTTTTAAAAGGCGTAACAGCTTTTTGTTAACCTAAATATGCTTGTATATGTACTGGACCCTTGATCTTGCTTCACACCTGGAAGATGCACCTTTCCCAGCTACCCGTGACGAGTTGATTGACTACGCAATCCGTTCAGGAGCACCTTTGGAGGTAATCGAAAACCTTCAGGAAATGGAAGAAGAAGGTGAGCTTTTCGAAAGCATTGAAGATATTTGGCCAGATTACCCCCGAAAGGACGACTTCCTTTTCAACGAAGACGAATATTAATCGCTGAAATCCGTCCCGCCTGGGGCCTCGGCCTATAAAACAGGTTTTGCAAATTGATGAGCAAAACCTGTTTTTTTATTCGCACCCTACCCACTGGAAATGCTCGAAATCCTGTACCAAGACGAATTCCTGATTGCCATCAACAAGCCACATGGCCTTTTGGTACATAAATCGCCCATTGCAGCTGATGCTTCGGAGTATGCCGTCCAAATGCTCCGTGACCAAATCGGGCAGCGAGTCTTTCCCGCCCACCGACTCGATAGAAAGACAGCGGGGGTGCTGCTTTTTGCATTGAATGCTGCCACAAACACTGCCATGCAGGGGAAATTTGAACAAAGGCAAGTTGACAAGACCTACCTGGCCATCGTAAGGGGCTATATCCCAGAAACGGGGGAAATTGACTACCCGCTGACGAACGACAGGGGCATCGTGCAAGACGCAATTACCCAATACGAGCGCCTGGCCACTGCCGAAATACCGGTCGCTGCTGGGAAGCACGCCACCTCCCGCTATTCACTCGTAAAACTGATGCCCGAAACTGGGAGGCACCACCAATTGCGCAAGCACTTGGCCCATATCTTCCACCCGATCATCGGTGACAGGCCGCATGGCTGCAACAAGCAAAACAAGCTCTGGCTTGAAAAATGGCAGATGAACAACATGCTGCTGCACGCTGAAAGACTGGCATTTGAGCATCCAATTACAAAGGAGAAAATCACGATAACCGCTGGATTTCAATCGGAGTTTGCCCGTGCGTTGGACATATTAGGATTAACGGTTGGACTTGACTACTAACTTCTCACCGCTTGAACAAATCCCAAAAACCAATGCGCCAAGGCTTCCAAAGCCAAGGCACCAAGCGGAAATGCTCTTTTGTCTTGTTTTCTTTCCTGAAAAATACGATTCCGTTATAAAAAAGGTCAATGCTGACCGTCACCCGTGGATGTGCCCGTATGGTGTCCCATGCCTCCTCCATGCCGGATGACCAATGAATATCGTCAAAAACGAATACGCTTCCTTCGTGGGCGTATTCCAGGCATTGTTCAAAATATTGAATGGTTGGTTCCTTTCGGTGGTTGCCATCAATAAAAACAGAGTCCAATCGGCCAAGGTCGTTCAGGGCTGCTGGCAAACAATCCTCGAACCGACCAAGCCGCTGCTCCACGTTTTTCACCTTCAGCATTTCCAAGTTCTTCATTGCAAACATGGCCACATTGGGGCAACCTTCGATGGTAATGAACCTCGCATCCAGAGAGGCCGCAGCTTGGTAAGCCGTTCCTATCCCCATAGAGGTGCCAAGTTCCAACATGGTTTTGGGCTTGAAATGGTTCACCGTTTTGAACAACCATTGACAGATAAAGGGCCGACTGGCCGAGTGTTTCACCAAACTGCCAACGGTTCGGAGCTTCCCCGGTGTCAGTTCTGAACCAGCGCCAAGGTCGGTCACTTCGATTTCGTGGGTATCAGGAAGCAAAAACTCCCGGAGCGCCTCCACTTCACTGAAGGCATAGTACCATCTATCATCCTCCAGCACGGCTTCGGTAAAGGCAAAAACAAAGGGTGAGTGCACATTGTAGCGGGTCTGTGCCTGCCAATAAAACCTGAGGAAACGCAAGTTGATTTGAAGCCGTTGCAAATTGGAAGTTTTAGGAAAGGCGGCAAAATAGGACAAAAGACTGACATGCAAACCAACACGAAGGGGAGTTATTTAACGACCCATTAACCACGAGCTTTGCCACAGGGGTAATAATATGGATGCAATAGCCGTTTTTTGCACCATTAATTGACCACACCATGATAAAGCATATTGTTCCCATCCTTTTCGTTCTTGGCATTGCCAATGCATCCTTTGCCCAATCCTATCTCACTTCCGCAGGGCTTCGTCTTGGCACAGATTGGGGCCTTACCCTTCAGCAGCGAGTTGCCGAGCAGGTGACTTTGGAGGGTATCGTCCAAAAAAGTTTCCAGCGGGAAGAGGTCATGGTGACCGGCCTTGTGGAGCGCCATTATAAACTGCTGTTCAAAGGAATGAACCTATACCTGGGCGCCGGCCTCCACAAAGGCTGGAACAACCAGCCTTCCACCTTTGAAAACCCTGATGGCTTCAAGAACCCATTCGGCATTTCGGGCGTTGGCGGACTCGAACTGACGATAGCCCGACTCAACCTATCCTATGATTTCAAGCCGGCTATCAACTTGGTGGGCGGGGAGCGCACAGTTTACGTTCAATCTGGCCTGTCCTTGCGCTATGTGCTGATTTCCAACCGGGACCTGAAGAAAAGGGAAAGGGAAAAGAAAAGGGAAGAAAGAAGGGAAAAGCTCAGGTTTTGGGAAAAGGATTAGGAGGTGTGAAGATATGGAGGTATGAAGGTTTGAAACGCAACCTTCATACCTCTTTGAAATCCGACCTAAAAAACCTCGTTGCCATTTTTGTCAAAGGACATGATGGTTTTATATCCGAAATCGTTGTTGGTCATTTCTTCGGCTGTGGCTCCTTGCTTAACCACATAGTTGCCGTTTTCTTCCATGATATAAAGGTAATCGCCTGCACCAGCCCACCAACCGCCCACGGCAGCAATGGCAGTAGCAGGAATCTGATTCTGCTCGTAAGCATCTTTGCCTAAGATTTCACAATTCAGGATGTCGGCTACCTTTATCTTGCTGTTTCCCAACATCAAAAAAACCTCGTGCCTGGGCGCATCGGCTTCCGTATTTGGGTCTGTTGCCGATTGGCAAATAAATTTTATGCTTGCCGGGTCAATGGCGGTTGTGCTGGCCTGCTCGGTGGTTTCGCCACCTTCGGTTTGCTGCTTTGGTTCATTTTTGCATCCGAGCAAAAAAGCCGTAAAGACGAGGCTTACAAGAATTGTATTTTTCATGGTATGAATTGTGGTGAAAGTTTAAACTGATTAATTAACGCAAGTTGCGAAAACCCAACCTAAATCTCTTTTTCGGCGGCTTCGCCGCCGAAAAAGAGATTTAAACGGTGTTTTTGCGGGCCTCCGGCCCGCAAAAACACCGTATTGAATGGGGGCCGCAACTTGAGTTTATTAGGAGGTTAATGCCAATCCGGGCAGTACTTACCCTAACCAACAAAATTAGCTACTCAAAAAAGCTATCGTATTGGTTCCGGTGGCCAACACGTTCCGGCATCTTGATAGGTTCGTTCAGGTCAAGCACTTCCGACTCGTCGTTCGCCTTGTTGATGAGGGTTCGTTTCTCCTCGCCAAGCAGTTTTGAAAAGGATTCTTTCTCCCATTTCTCCAGCATCTCCAAGCCTTCTTGCTCGAAAACCCCATTTTGGAGGTCTATGCTGTCCATGAAATTCGAGGAAACCTCCATGAAGCGTTCCATTTCGCCTACTTTTTGGCTAACATCATCCGCCACGGCTTCCAATGCCTCATCGAACATCGCCCGTTTGTCCTTATCGCCTTGTATGACACTCATGGCAGAACGCATGGCTGAATTGGAGGCATGAATGGCCTTACGCTCCTGCTCTTTCAGTTCAACTTGGTCTTTGATGTCCTCCATCAGCACCTCCGAGTTCTCGTACATCCGCTTGAGCACCCTGTAGAGCACTTCCATTTTATTGTACAACTCATCGAGCCGAATATTGGACTCCTGCAAGCGACCAGCCTTTCTGGATTTCAACACCATCTGGGCTTGGTTATTGGCGTTTTTCGCCTCGCTTGCCAGTTGCAGGTTGCTTTCAATCTCCCTTTTGTTGTTGACAATGATCTCCTTCAACTGGTGCATCTGCCCCCGCAGCTTGTTTATCTGCTTGTTCATGTTGCGCAGGTTGTCTTGCAAATGCTCAACATAGCCCTTTAGGATGCTGATTGGGTCAATCTTGACGAAAAGCCCCGTAATCCAGCGCATGACGCTCTTGTAACTATAACCTACAAGCGCCCTCATCTTTGGGTCAAGTGCCACATAGAGCAAGGCCGCCAAGACCATCAAGGTGATGACAAGGTTCACTGTATTGGCCAAAAAAGCAGCAATTGCGCCAATTGAAGTCAATAAGAAAATGCCTACCCCAATGCCAAGGGCGGACAAAAAGAGCATGCCGGTGACGCCCTCTGGGCGCTGCCAAAATGATTTTGGTTTGAAATCGCTTGAGTCCATATCGAATGGTTTGAACGCAAATCCCTAATAATTCGGAATTGCTGGGCAAGGTTAACGGATTATTGCCGCAATTGGCCATCCGCAACGACGAATTTTATGCAAAGGACGATAAAACGGGCGAATTCTACAAAATTGCCCCACAATATTACATTGCACAGTGCTTGGTGGAAAACGATTTCACATAGCCTTTAAGGAGCGGGGCATTTTGCCAAAAACAAACCGGGCAAGGCGCATATGGCCTTGCCCGGTCAAATAGGTACTCGACTTTGTTTCAACGAACCAAGGTCACGTCACCTTCGAAGAGTTTTTCAGTGCCATCCTTGAACTCCACGACGGCAAACCAAGCAAATACGGCTGGGTTCATAATCTGGCCCCGCCACCTGCCATCCCAGCCATAGGCCGGGTTGTTTGGCTCGAAATCAAAATATTCGAAGACGGCCTCACCCCATCTGTCAAACACAAGGAACGATTTGATTTTCTGGACTTCCGGGCCAGAATAAATCATGAACACATCGTTTGTCCCATCGCCGTTTGGCGAAAAGCCATTGGGAACGTAAATGGGGTTGTCCTTGTGTACAAAAACAGTGAGCAAATCATCCGCAGTACAGCCGTTTTCATCAATGACCGTCAAAGTGACCACTGTTTGCTGCGTTGGCGAAAACGATTGAACATCGCAAGGCATTTGTGGGCATGGCAACTGGTCGGCTGGCGTCCAAATCAAGGTGTCCAACTCCGAAGGTGGCACTGTATATTGGGCAATGATGGTCGCTGTCTCTCCAAGCTCTATCAACAAGTCCGCACCAAGGTCCACCACGAGTTCTTCTGGCTCGTAAATGGTCACTTCCGTTGTCCAAACACAACCTTGGCCATCCGTTACTTCTATTTCATACACACCTGGGGCCAGCGGGGCAAACACGTTTTGCCCACCAACATTTTGCCCATTGAAACTATAGGAGTAAGGCCCATTTTCTGGGTCGGTGTTCAGCGAGATGCTTCCGTTGGTGTCCCCTACACAATCGGGATCTTCGGCAATCACTTCGGCCTGTGGCACATTTTCGTATTGGAAAACCTCCACGTCGTCACTATCTGTGCAATGGTTGCCGAGGCTGGTCACAGTCAGGGTGTAAATGCCATCAGCATCCACCGTGATGACAGGTGAAGTCGGGTCGCTGATGGTCACGCCTGGCACATTGGTCGTCCAAAAAAAGCTGACGCCAACGCCGCTACCCGTCAAATCCAATGGCGTTTCATAGCAATCCAACACTTGGTCCTGCCCAGCATTTGCGGTAGGCGTGGTAAAATCACCTGACACTACAAGTGCCTCCCCATTCTGGCATCCGTTAGGGGCCGTTCCTATGAGGTAGTAGGTGCCTGGGGCATTCACTTGTGCATTCGTTCCAGTGCCCACGACCGTTGTGTCCGTACCGACAATGCTGACCCATTGGAACGTCACGCCATTCACTGGAGAACTACCGCTGATAGTGACCACCGTGTCCTGACAGTTCATCAATGGGGCCGGGTTGACCTGAACAGCCGGGTAATCGGTATTATCGCTGATGGTGACGCTGGCCGTGCCCGTGCAACCGCTGGCCGGGTCAGTTACCAATACTTGGTAAACACCGCCATTTGAGACCGGATAAGTAGGCCCGGTGCCAATTTGATTCCCGTTTTGTGTCCATGAAAAAGTCGGATTGTTCGTGCCAGTATAGGTGGCCGCTAAAGTGATTTGTGAAACAACGCAATCCAAGATTTCACCGGGCGAGGAAACGATATTGGCAGTGACAATTGTGCCGATGCTCGTTACCTGAACCGAGGCTGTGGACTGGCATCCATTGTTCGTTACGGTCAAAACATAGGTGCCTGGTGAGTTTACTTGTATGTTCTGGGTTGTGTTGCTGCCCACTATATTACCACCTTGTGTTGTCCAGTTGTAGGTAGAGCCGGGCAGGTTCGAACTGCCCTGCACCTGTACCTGTGACTGGATGCAAGTCAGTGGGGAAGGTTGGGCAATGCTGGCCACGGGTATTTCATGGAAAATAATGGGCGTACCCAAGGAAATCTGGGTGCAGACATCGGATAGAATCACGTTGCCATTGGCGTCAGGGTCGCCCGCCACCGCAGATATATAATAGGTTACGCCGTAGCTCAGCGCAGCATCCGTGAAGCAGAAGGTGGGCTGGTCGCTCCGCAAAATTTCATTGACGATTTGGTTGCCATTGCCCGTGTGCAGCACGAACTGGAGTACATCATTGGCATCCAAGTAGGAGCCAAGGGCCGAGTAGGTGGCCGTAATGCAATCCTCACCGCAAGTTGCCAGAAGACTGTTTGACATGGTGCCAATGGCGGTAATGCAATCGTCCGTTGTCACATTGAAGCCGCAGGTTTCAACGCAGCCATTTGCGTCAGTGACGGTGATGGCATAATTGCCCAAGCCGAGGTTCCCAATGACAAAACTGCCTGCTGTCACATTGGCCTGCTGGCCACCTGGGTTCCAGTCAACACTATAAGGTGCTGTGCCGCCCGTGATGGTCACGGTGCCCTCACCATCTGTTTGGCCTGGGAGGCTTACGTTCTCAGATTGCGTGCAAACCAACTGGGTGGCTGAAGCAGGTTCGCTAATGTCAATCGAAGCAGTGCCTTTGCAGCCAGAGGCATCCGTGACGGTCACTTCGTAAGAGCCAGCAACCAGCCCTGTCGGGTCTTCAGGATTGCCTGGAACATTCGGCGACCATTCAAACGTATAAGGCGCTACCCCACCAGTAGGAGAAAGGTTGATGGAACCATTATTGCCGCCAAGGCAAAGCACATCAACTGGCACTCCCGTCAAATTTACGGTTGGGGCGTTGTTGGCAACCGTGAACTGTTGCGAAGCAGTACAAGAACCTGCATCGCTAACGGTCACATCATACACGCCAGGAGCAAGGCCATTTATGTCCTCCGAGTCCATGCCGTTTGACCATGTAAAGGTATAAGCACCAGCAGGCGTCACATTCAGGTTAATGCTGCCGTTGTCGCTGCCGCAAAGGGTGTTGGGCGAGGGCGTTCCAGTGAATGAAAACGTATTGCTCTCGGACGGCACGAAATAACTGCCAGTTGCAGTACAACCATTTGCAGCAGTTACCGTCACGAGGTAATCGCCGGAAATAACGCCGATGACATCCTCGGTAGTGGCATTGTTCGACCAATTGAAATCAAATGGTGTAGTGCCGCCTGATACGGTGATGTTCACGCTACCATCAGGTGCTCCGCAAATGGAAGGAGCTACTTGATTGGTCAAGGACGGCAGGTTGGGCTGGTCAGCAACTGTCACGGTTGCCGTTGTTGTACAGCTACCGCCCGCACTGATTGTAACCGTGTAGGTGCCTCCAACCAGTCCGCTCAGGTCTTCCGAGGTTTGGGTGTTTGACCAAATGTAGGAATAGGTTCCAGAAGGTGAAACAGTGAGGTTTATGCTGCCATTCCCGCCCGTACAATTGGTATTGGCCGAGGGGGTGCCGTTCGCTCCCAATTGCAACAACACATCCGTCACTTCAATGTCGCCTGTATTGGCGCAGCCATCGCTGCCCGTGATGGTTACTTGATAATTGCCTGGCGCAACACCCGAAAGGTCCTCCGTTATGGCATTGTTCGACCATTCAAACGAATAGGGCGTGCTGCCACCGCTCACGTTCAGGTTGATGCCACCATTGGCAAGCCCGCAGGTAGCTGCATCAACTGTTTGTGAAAAATTGGGGGCGTTGGTGTTATTGTCCACCGTGAAATTGGCTTCGGCGGTACAGTTCAAGCCTTCAGTAACGGTAACGCTATAGGAGCCAGGTGGCAAACCCGCCAAATCTTCAACGGTTTGGTTGTTCGACCACTCAAAATCATAACTCCCGGCAGGGGTTACGTTTAGGTTGATGGCGCCATTTGGGTTGTCGCAAGAGGAGTTCGCCGTGGGCGAACCGGAGACGCTTAGCGGAATGCTGTTGTCCTGAACGGTGAAATTGGCGGTGGAAACGCAGCCATTCGCACCTTCTACCTCTACGGAGTAGCTGCCAGGGGCCAAATTGGTCAAATCCTCCCCTGTCTGGCCACCAGCCCATACAAAGGAGAAAGGAGACACACCACCACTGATATTCAAGTCAATAGCTCCAATACCAACACCGCATTCGGCAGGGGTCACATTCGATGAAATAACGGGGTCGAGCGTGGTGCTGCCAACGGTGAACTCGGCAGTAGCCGTACAGTTGCCTCCTGCGCTTACTGTCACTGCATAAGTGCCGCCCGTCAAACCAGTCAAGTCCTCCGTAGTGGCGGTTGTTGACCATTGGTAAGTATAATTGCCAGCTGGTGAAATTGTCAAGTTCACACTGCCATTGTTGACGTCGCAGGAGGTATTGGCTGCTGTGACACCGTTGATACTGAAGGCATTTGTATTACCAGGAACGGTTGCCGAAGTAGTTGCGGAGCAACCATTGGCACCTGTAACAGTTACCGTGTAAGTTCCTGCTACAATATTTGTCAAATCCTCGGTATTGGCCTGGTTCGACCATGAAAAGCTATATGGCAATGTGCTGCCGCTGACTCCGATGTTGACGCCACCGTTCACCAAGCCACAAACTTCAGGGGTGATGTTCTGTGTGAGCGTAGGCGACTCTGTCACGTCCTCAACCACATAGCTGGCTGATGCGCTGCAACTACCTGCGGCAGTGACCGTCACTGTATAGGTTCCAGCGGGCAGGTTGTTGATGTCCTCTGTCGTGGCGGTGTTAGACCATTGGATGTCATAGTACATCATTTTAAAAGTTCTTTGAAATAATGGTTTTAGATTTGGGTTCACTAAAATTTCTACTATGGGCAGACCACACCAATTTATCCAACTTACGCCACAGGA
>WBZM01003726.1_pt1 | contig 11664 bp, 11 predicted proteins | sample 5204271 | NCBI WGS metagenome assembly WBZM01 (sample SAMN12344346, study PRJNA552823) | activated sludge metagenome | biome: Activated sludge suspended growth; feature: Nitrification reactor; material: Wastewater; isolation source: activated sludge from nitrification reactor of wastewater...
ACGAAATCGAGACGTGATCGAGAATGACCGGCCCGACAGGACTCGCCGTTGCTGACGCACTAAGAACATTTACCGAATCGCCGTCTTGGTCTGGCGTGCCGGCGTTGTAGCCCTTGCGGATTCGGATGCCCCTGATCGTCACGTTGTGCGTGCGGACGGTGAGCGATACCTGAGTCGAGTTCTTGCCAGAGATCGTAATGCCACCACCGGGGGCGGTGTGCCCCGCTATCGTGATATATGGCAAAGAGATGTTGATATTGCCGGTCAGTTCGATGTTACCCGCCACATCGAAAACGCAAGTTCGTGGGCCGCTCGCCGCGACGCAAGCGCGCAATGTTCCAGCTCCAGTGCCGCCGTCCAGGCTGGTGACGTGGTAAACCGTACCTCCGCGCCCACCTTTTGAGGTCGCCCCACCTCCTTCCGCACCAGGAAACGCAGGAATAGTCGGAACGGCATTAAAATATATACTAGTCGCTGCGCCCGATAAATTGTTGGCAGCATCCAGCGCGTAGACTCGGTAGCGGTAGATCGTCGGGTTCGTCGCTGGCGTGATGCCCGTATGGGTATATGAGTTTGTCGCCGATGTGCCGAGCGTCGCCCACGACGAACAGCCGAACCCAGAGCAATAATCGACTCGGTATGAAGTGACGCCAACTGCATCGGTGCTGGCTACCCAAGACAAATCGACCGTGGACGTGGAGCTGCTGCGCGCATCCATGTCTGTCGGGGTTGATGGAGCGGTGATGTCAGCGAAGGTGGCCGCTACCGTGCAGTTAGCCGTGATCGCGTTCGTGGTGTACGTGGTGCCGACCAGCGAGCCGCCGCAGGTGCCCCCCACGCTGGCGGTGTAGCCGCTGTTTGGGGTGACGGTGAAAGCGGTCGTCGCGCCGCTGCTGACGGTCTGCGCGGTGTTGGGGCTGATGCTGCCGTTGGCGCCGGCGCTAGGCGTTACGGTATATGTCGTGGTGCCGCTGCTGGCCTGATATACATGGATGACTGGCCACGCCGGGTTGGGGTGGCCGTTGGGGTCGTTGCCGTTGGACTGGCACACGTACAGCTTGCCGGTAGCCGAGTTGTAGGCGATGCCGCACGGCTCGTTACCGCCATTTCGATCTTCTACTGTGCCCGATGGAGCACCCCAGTCAGGCATGAGGTCGTAGACAGCATATCCATCAACCGCGTCTGGCTGCTTGGCCCCGGCGTAGACGGCCGCCAAATCATCGGGGTCGATGAACACCAATCTCCCTTTATATGGACCGGCGTGAAAGCCGGACCCGTCGGATGCAGGGTTCGCTAGCGGGCACACACTGTAGCCAGACCCGTAACACAAGGGCGGCGTCGTGCCGTCCGGTACTGCACAAAACCCACCGTTATATCCAAAATTTCCATTGGCGTCGGTGCAGGGGTTTTGGTTGGTGAACGTGCCATGCCGCAACACCAAAAGTACGGCTCTTTTAGCCCCAGCCTCTACCCATTCTCCGTCCTTGACCCGATCCATTACCGAGTAATAATCCCAGTCAGGATCGCCTCCCATCCGCCATTTTTGCCATCCTGTACCGCTGTGCGGTACGGCCACGTTAGTATCGAACGTCATTAATGGCGTAGCAGACAAAGCCGACGGTGCCGCAGGGAGTGCCGACGTATTGATTGGGGCGATAGCGGTAAGAACCGGGCCTGCGGCACCACCAGCCCCTGCGGACTCCCGCGTGCGCCCGACGAACACGCTGCGCCCGCCGATATTGGCGTCAGCCCACGCCTGCGGGACAGAGAACACGTACTCTCCGTGTTTCGGCGCGATGCTCCAGTCAGTACCTGATGAGGTATACGGTCCTGGGTGCCATAAACCTTGCGCGCCAGGCGATGAGAAATTGACGTTAGCGATGCCGAGGCTGTTATAGTCGCGCATCGCCACGTTGTAATACTCGTATGACCCGAAATACAGCTTATCGACCGCTTGATTGCCACGTGCGGTCACCAACTTGATGCCGCCTGTGCTGTTGTTGCCTGAGGCTCCAGAAATGCTCCCAACCGTCATATCGTCGGAGCTATTCAGAACCGTCGCGGTCTGTAACGCAGACAGTTTCGGCGTTATGTTCGACAGCCGCAGCTCGGCCATTTTCGAGCCAAAGCTCACCAGCAACGTTCCGCTGCCACCGTCTCCAGTCGCCCGATACGATAAAGAGCATCCTTTGTATGTGGATAAATAATCGCACCAGGCCTCAAAATAGCTGGTGGTTGGGACCAGAAACGCGCCGAGATAAGTCAAGTCCGCAGGCTGTAGGCGTGCGGCGAACACCAATGATGATGACAAGAGAAGAAACGCAGAAAAAAGCAGCTTACGCGCGGTCATGGCGTCCCTTTCACTTCGATGGCGATGATCGTCCATTTCTGGCCGGTCGGAGCTGACATGCCGATAGTCTTTGAGCCAATAGCGCCAGCATCCGGGAAATAGGCGATAGCCACGCCGTAATGCGCCGCATCGCCCGGATAATCTGTCAGCGCGGTAGGCGTGCCAGAAAAATTGTTGGTGAACGTCTGCTGGCCGGAATGCGCGTTCCAATCCGTCACGATCACGACAATCGCCGAATTGGCCTGCGTAGTGGTAAGATCGATTGAAGGGTTCCCGGTATCTCCAATCGCGATGTTGCTCGCACCGACGCCGGCACTTCCAGAAAACCGGATAATATTTCCGCCGAACCAATCCCCGCTAGCCTCGAACGATGCAGTCAATGTTTCGTTTGATGGCGCGACGTAACTCCAGCAGAAAGCGGCAGAATAACTTCCCTCGACTGAAGATTGTCTTATCGTTGCTGTGGCCGCGCCATCCTCTGAGAGCGAAACAGCGAACGTATTCCCTTCATTCGCCGCGACCGCGATAAGCACATCACCCGAATTGATTGTGACCGCGCTCATCGCGGTCTTCGGCGTCGTGGTGGTGTTGAACGCCGTGGCGTACTGCGCAACAAAGGTGGGCGCAGAACCGCCTCCGCCACCTGTCCACGGTATCCCGATCCTCGGATGCCGACCACAGCTCATCGACGCACGCTCCAGTTGAGCGTCACAGCGCCGGGCGTGATCGAGCCTGCGGTCGGGTTGCTCACGATGAAATTGACGTTGCCGGCTGTCGGGTAGGCGGTGATCACCAAACAGCCGGTGGTGGACGCCGCGTTGTAGCCTGTCACGCCGTTCGGCGTGCCGTTGAAGCCCCAGTCGATCACGTCGGTGGTCGCCACGCCTGTCGCAGCTACCGTGACCACGGACGCGCTCGCTCCGGACGAGATTGACGAAGTGCCAAGAGCGGCGGTTCCGCTGGCGATGGTGCGCGTCACTGTCACGCCCTCGACCCTGATGACTCCAGCGCTGGCTCTCGTGATAGTCGTGTCCGACGCATGGCCCAGCTCTATCTGGCTTGCGACGTATAGAGAATCGTTTGTCGTGTCGAACGTGAAGGCCGCATCGCCCTCAATCGTTCCGTCGCCGGTCCAGACACCGACCTGGTTGTTGGCCGGAGTGCCGACCTTTGTCACATCGCCGGAACCACCTCCTGCCGACGCGCCGATCAATACGCCGCCGAGGGTCGCGCCGTCGCCGCGATAGAACTTCTTGGTGTCAGAGGTCCAGACGTACTCGCCGTCGGCTGGCGTTCCGCCAGCGCGCGTCGCGTCGGTGACGGTCGTGAACTTGATGTTTGCCATCGGTTATCCCAGGGTGGAAGCTTCGACGAAGTAGCAGGACATGGCGCCGCCGAGCGATGTCGCTTCGGCGATCACGAGACCGCTTTCGGCCCCTCCTCCGCCTCCGCCTGCCGGTTGCGCCCAGGTGCCGTCCGCTCTCAGGTAATTGGTGGTGCCGCCGCCGAGCTTCGGCAACAGGCCGTGGCGCAGCGTGGTCGCGTTCAGATCGGTGTTGTCGTCCGGCGTCGCCAAGTCGTCTAACTTGATCGATGCCGGATCGATCAGCTCGACGTTCATCCGGGCGCGAGCGGTCGCCATGCCGTCAACGCTGGTCAGCCACACCACGGTCGGCGTCGCGTCCTGATAGACAGCGTAGTCGGTGTCGAAGGTGACGGTACCTGGTCCGCCGGTCCACGCCGTGATCGGAACGTCGTAGGTGGTGCCGCCAGGCGTCGCCTGATCGAACTCGATGTAGACCTTGCAGTAGCCGCTCGGCGGATTGACGAAACTGATCCCGCCTGCGGATATGTTCTGGTCGAGAGAAATCTTGTGCGCGCTCTCTGCGTTCTCGTCCAGATCGATCACCAGCGCTCCAGCCGAGATCGACGGCGAGAACAGGACCGGGTTGGCGGTGTCGGCGTCTTCCGCCGTCCACACGCAGGTAACTGTACTGGTTCCGGTCAACGACGGGTTTGTGGTGCCAGCCACACCGCCGATCTTGGAGCGCACGATCCTGTCGCGCGTCAGCGTGGATGGCGACCCGGAGATGAACGTTCCTTCGATGATAGCGAAGTCCGTTCCGTTTGACAGCTCGACAAGATAGTGGCATGTGCGTCCAGAGACCAGCCCGCTCTCGGCGAACGAGAACCAGCCAGCAGGTGTCGCACCGTTGAGCGAGATTGTGCCGGTTCCGGTCGTTGTTGTTGTCTGTCGCGCCCGATCTCCGAATTTCAGCATGTCAGATCGCTCGTTGGTTGCTCTATCAGTTTATCAATAAAAACTATGGTTTACAACGCAATCACAGTATCATAACGAGAATGTCGTCGTCGTCTTTGCGCCTGACTGGAATCCTGAGCAGATCAGGGTGACGTCGGCTTCCAGATCTCAGAACAGCGCATTCAGTCGGCCTCGTCTCTGATTGTTCTACCTCTCCAAAAAAGAACGACAGCACGGAGAACGAGATCGTCGCGAACGACCGCTCGTCAAACACCAGAACCTCTCCACTTATCGCTCTCCGTGCCGTTTCCGAGCAACGTCGATCCGTTCATCTTGCGAACGTCCACCGGGATGGTTGTCGCTTGCAGGGCGGAGACGATGTCGCTCTCCGATGGAGACGCTCCTTCTGTCAGCGTTCTGGAAACGTACTCCCAAACCGCTTGCGCCATCAGGTTCAGATCGACTCCACCGGACGACGCTGTCGACAGAGACTTTCCTGCGCTCCCGTCCTGCTGGTAGTCAACCAAAACCGAATCCCACACCGCAGACGCGAGCGACTGCGGAGAGAGTTCGGTATACGGCAGTGCCGATCCTTCCATGTGTCCGACGGCGTAGCGCGTCAGAGAACCTGAGAACGCGAATGTGGCGCTGCCGGTGCGGATCGTGCTGCTGTCGTCGAGCGGATAGATGATCGGCGCGTTCGTCGTGATCGCGAAGGATGTACTGGCCATCAGGTCCGCGATGGCTCCTAGAACCGGCGTTCCAGTCGCGATGGCGAAACTGGCGCTGCCCGATCCGTTCAGAGACGCCACCAGAAGCGGCGCGTTCGTCGTCACGGAGAACGATGCCGAACCGGAGCCGGAGACGATCAGTTCGCCTGCAGGCGCGTTGGTGGTGATCGAGATCGTGGCGGAACCGGAACCAGGCATACCGCGCAATCCGGTCGCAGCAGCCGCAAATACAACATCTTCCGAACGAGCGGATAACTGTCCGGCTTTCTGCGGGAGCTGCCAACCATTATCGACATACCCCATCGGAATACCGACAGTATTATCGGTTATTCCTTCGCCGGCAGTAAGGTTTCGCTTCATCCCTGTCAGGTTGTAATTGCCCAACGAGATATAGGGATAGGCATTATTAGAGGCCGTGAGTCCATAAGTGCGAAACACCCCGACCGTATCTCGAAACCCGTTCTGCAACACGCCCATTAGATTACCTCTGCCGCCTCAACAAAGCCAGCGGCAATCAGTTTCTCGCGATCAATCTCTTTTTGCAGTTCAGAGATCATGGAGGCCAGTCGATAGGTATCACCTTTCCAGGTCTTAAAGTCTGCTACGAGTTCGAGAATGCGCTTATCAATCTCTAGCCCCAGGCATAATCGAAATCAACAAGTACGGTTCCGCCAGAAGTCGTGGCTCCGGTTTGAAACATCAGAAAATCGATATTCGCCCCATCCGGGATTCGACGAAGTGATGGCAACGCATTCACGAAATCGACTTTGGTATAAAGACCTGTCGCCGGAACCGGAATCACCCACAGGGGTTTCGCCAAACAAATTGCGACAGTTCCAGATGCATGAGCCGTTCCTGACCATACCAAAGAAACAATATCGGAAACGCCGGTATCGCCTACCGCCAAAGGAAGAAAGGGATTGTATTTATTCGCGGCGGCTCCTGTATTGAGCAACGAACCAATAGTCATCGACGCGGTACTCGTAAAAGTAGTGGTAGCTCCAGAATTACCGCCGGTATCGAGATAATTAATAATACAGGTGGGCGCATTGGCTCCCAAAGCGGTTCTTGCTACCACAAAGAGTCGCAAACCCTCGCCATTTGGATAACGATCTCGTTTTGCTCCAGAACTACCGATAGCGGTCATCGTGACGGTTTTTGTTCCAGTCGTCGATACGTTCGTGCCGGTCAACGGAACGAAACCCACCATATCAATCGCCATGATGTACCAGGGCGCACCTGCCGCCGCCACCACGGAAGCACCTGCGCTCAGGAAGTGTTTGGTGGCGGGAGACTTATCGCCTCCAGTGTAAAGCGTTCCTTCTGCCCAGGTATCGTCTGTATCTACCCAAGTCAAATCCGTTCCGGTAAAGGTCACTGCGGGTGGTGTGCCTGTATGTGAACCCGTAAATGTCCAGGCTCCGGCAATACCCGCTGCGCTCAATGCAGAATTCGCAAAAGCCATCCCGGATTGACCACTGGTGATTTTGTTAATCAAATCGTCTTGAGAAGAAAAACCCACGACATACTCCTAATTCCAAATCGTTTCGAGAGTGCCGACCAGAACCGACGATGCCAGCGAGCCTGCGAATCCAGAGGCAAAGAAATTCAATACCGCGCCGTCTTTAATTTCCGGCATCCCGGCTTTGTGAATGACCGATTGAAACTCTGAACACGAACCATAGCTTTCCAGATTGCTGGATGTGGTGCGCCGACTTTCCTGATGAAAGTACATCAGCATTATGGGCTTCACGATCACCAGCGCCATCAATCCGCCGCCAGCTACCGAAAATGTCACGGATTGAATCGACGAGACGCCTTCATCTCCAGCTTGCAGATTCACGAACGAGTTGTACGATGCGCCGGCTCCCAACGCATTGACGACTTGACCTCCGCCAGCCACGATAAAGGTTCGATTGTCCTGGCTCACTCGACCTACGACACCTTTATCGTTCGTGTAGGTCATGGTGAAAGTACCGATAGCAGAAGAAGCGGACTGAGCGACCGCGATCACTTGACCGCCCGGATAACGCGGGATCGTGACTGTGTTCTCCATCACCTGCTCTTCTCCGACGGCATCGGTATCGACGAACGGGTAATAGAGCAAGTAATCCGCGAGAAGCAACAGTTGGCGTCCATTCTCCACCGAGGTTGCACCACTCGCTGCCGACATAATCTTGATGTTGTTCAGGAATTGTTTTCTTCCAGCTCCAACCGTCGGGACATAAATCCCACGAATCGACTCAACGGCAGAAGAAACCAACGGAGAACTCGCATAGAAATTGGCCGGAGGACTACCAGCAAAATACGAGTAATCAATCCCAGCGTTCCGCACTGTCGCCGCAGACGCGACCGCTTTACGAAACTGCGTGACCCAGCACCTTCCTTCCTTGTCGGCGCTGTTGATCTCCGCGATCTTGCGAAAGCCAGACATGATGTAGATCAGTCGGCGCCGATGGAGAGCGAGCCTGCGGCAAATTGTGGCTGGATGCCGCTGGAGACGGCGAGATTGCCGCTCAACGCGCCGCTGATCATCATGTTCACCGCGCCGCTGGCGGTATCGACCACCGCGAAATGCGAGACGGTGTTGTTGCCTGCGGTACACGCGCCGAACTGAATCAGCGCGGCGTTGGTGAATGTGCTGCCGCCGTCCGTCCACGCGCTCGCTTTGGTGAGCGCCACGCGTGCGTATCCGGTGTAATCGCACTCCCCTACCAGCGAAGCGGTTTCTCCAGGATCACTCACGAAAAGGGCGAGATACTGCGTCGCTCCGGCGCGATAGCTAGGGTCGGTACCTTGCAGCAGGCATTTCAGGACAGCGTTTTCGGTGGTGTTGCTCAAGCTCATTGGGTCTGCTCTCCTTCGAGATCGGTTTCGATTTGGGTGGAGCTTACGATGTTGCCGTTCTGGTCGCGCTCGACTGTGGTTTCGGTCTTGCGAGTTCCGAGCTTGACGCTGATTTCAGGAGTGACGCTGACGTTCGGCGCTTCGACGTTCACGGTGACGACAGGCTCCGGCGAGACGAAGTTCACGATTGGAGCGGCTGGCTCCGGCACGTTGACGACGATCTCGCTCTTGTGTTCTGGAGCGGTGAAGTTCACGACTGGCGCCGCCTGTTCGGGAACGTTGACCGTCACGTTCGTGGCGGCCTGCTCCGGCATCGTCACGTTGACGTGGATCGGTTGCGCGTCCTGGTTCATGTTGATCGAGATCGGTTCGGACGGGACGACCTTTCCTTCCGGCAAGTGGATCTCGTTTGTCAGATGCACGACCGAGCGGTCTCTCGCGGCGAACTCTCTCGGAAATATCGCGCGTTCACCGAAACGGCGATTGGCAGACATATCGGAATCGGTCACGCTTCGGTCGGACACAGAGTCGTCCTGTCCGATGCGCCCGTCGTCGATCCGTCCTGTCGCCTCGTCCTCTGAATCGACGATGTCGTCTTCCTCGGCATCAGCAGGAATCAGGTCGTTGGCGCGAAGGTCGTAGCGGTCCAGGAAATAGCCTTCCGATAGCTTGAAGCCGCTGTTGAGCAGAACGCCGGACAGCAAGTTGTCGCGCTGGGCGCGAGCCAGCTCCAGACCGGAGTCGTCGGCCTGCAAGAACTTCGGTGCCGGCCAGCGGTTGATGGCGCACAGCATGTTAACCAGCGCTTGGCCGGAGCGAGAGGTCATGCGGATGTCGGCGCGGCGCTTGTCGTTGCGCACCTCGTTGTGGATAGCCGCCACAGCGTAGCTGCCTGAGGTTCCGACGTCCGAGGTCATGGTCTGGCCGAGAATGAGCTTCTGAATGCGGCGGATCAGCGCCTTCTCCAGCCGCTCGAACTCGCCGGGCGCAGAGGCGTTGATGGTGTCCACCTTGTCGGATTCCGTCACGCTCTTCCACGCGATGGTCGAGCGCACGCCCTGGGCGTTCATCGCGTCGACGAAGTCCTCGTAGTTCGTCACCTGGCCGAGCACGATTGGCTCGCCGAATGTTTCCATGAACTGGAGCCACATGCCCCATCCCTCGCGCCGCCACGTCACCGGGAAGTAGAGCGGAGAGAGGAGAGCCTTGCCGTATGGGTTCTGGTAGGTCGCGTTGCAGCGGGTCAGCAGGAACTTGAGCGGAGAGACCTCGATGCCTTCTGTTCCGCCCGTCCCGTCGTCAGGGAAGTAGCGCAGGCTCCCGTCTTGCTGAGGCGCGAACCACTGCATCGGCTTCTGCGAGAGCCGGTCTATTCCGATGCCTTTGTCCGTTTGCTTGTAGATCACCTCGACGACAGAGTATCCGTAGAATCTCGCGTCCATCGCGGCGCGCAACAAGTCTTCGACGTGCGGCTCGATCATGGCGCGCAGCCACTTCGAGACGCGCTGGTTCTGCGGCTCGACGCGCCACGGAGTCGAGATCACGGCCTCGACGCGGGTGTCAATGCACTGCGCGACCTCGTCGTCCAGTTCGAGCGTCTGGAGCTGGTGTCGCTTGATGCCAGCCTTCTTCAGCAGCTCGTCCGGGTCTGGCACGCTGCCGAGGAAGGACAGCAGCTTCGAGATCGCCACCTCGCTTTCGAGCAGGCGTCTGGCCGTCCTGAAGGACGTGGTATGCGCTGCGGCTGTGAAGGGTCGCCCGAAAGCGTCGACGAGAGCGCTCATCTGATTTCTCCGAAGTTTCCTTTCCGAGCTACCTGTCCGGCGACGAATGAGCCTGACGATGTTTCTGGCAACTGGATGATTACGCCAGAGAACTTGTCATAATCGAACGTATTTTGCAACCGTTTCTGTACAGGCGATCAGGAGTAATCGACGTTCGCGCCAAGATATTCGAGAACGAAGAAAAGCGCGTCTCGCGGAGATAGGTTTTCGAAGTCGAACACGAGCTCTCCGCTCTCGTAGGCGAGCACGCAGTCACTGTAGACGATGATCAGACCATTGAACGACTTGTTTTGAACTGCATCTAAAAACGATTTGATGTCTTCGTATTTCATGTCGTTTAACCTATAACAGTTTGGGTCGTATCGTCACGATTGGATCTGGAACATCGCCGACCATCGTGAAGTCGGATGCTTTAAACTCAGGTATGGCTCCTGTCCAACTAACGGAAGGATTATAACACAATTTACACGCGCTGTCAAGTGTCTGGCAGGCTATAGACAGTATGTGTTTGGCGCACGCCAAATGCGACTCTTCCTGATAGAGATGCACATCGCCGAACAGCCATCTGAGACTGCCGACTTCGAGTTCGCTCCAGTGAGATAAGTAGAGCAACAAAGAAAAATACTGGAGCCAGTTGTGCGGAACACCCAAAAGAATGTCGGCGCTTCGCTGATACTGCGTCATGTGAAGTTTGCCATCGCGAACGTGGCATTGAATAATAGATCCATGACAATTCGTCGGAGTTTTCTGATTGTCGTTGTAGCTCGTGATCTCCGACATGTCCTTCGTGTTCCACGTCGAGATGACGAGCCTGCGAGAGTTCTTGTGATCTCGCAAGCCTTCTAGCAGGTATCTGACCTGATCGAAACCGCTGTCGACCATGTGATCTTCGGAGAAACTGCGAAGCTGGTCGCCGTAACCGCCGATGTAGCGACCATCACGGTTCAACTGTCCGTCCCACCAGTCTCGCAGTTCGTCTGGACACAGAGAGTTGCCAGACATGAACCAGGACATCTCGCGGATCGCCTTCTTCCACGCAGTCTTGCGCCACGTCACCAGCGGAGTCTCGCGAAACACGATCTGCCGGCAGTCGATCAGCGACTTGACAGGCGCGTTTCTCGATTCGACGAAGTCGCCACGATGAACGATCTCGCGGATGATCTCTCGATACTCGATGTCGCACAGCGTCATTCGATTTCCTGTTGTGTTTGACTGTGATGTGGAGCCGCGCGAAGGAATCGAACCATCGTCCATCGGATACAAGCCGATTGCTCTACCGTTGATCTAGCGCGGCGAATCAGTATTTCCTTTTCTTCGACAGGTGTCGCTCTTGTCCGACCAGCGGACGGTACGTCCCGCTCAATCCGCTCTGCGAGTAATCGGGCTTCGAGTGTCCAGGCAACTGTCTCACGCAAGTGCTGAAAGAATCACAGATGTCATCGTGTACGCCCTTCGTCGGGAAGGCGTCCATCTCGTCGATGAAGTCCTTGTTCCACGGTGCCCGGACGATCTCGATCTGGCCCTGCTGCCACAGCGACGCCGGAGAGTTCGCTCCGCCAGACGCGATGGCGACCTTGTTCTTCGTGATGGTGCGCGACAGAACGGTGAAGTCGTAAAGCGCTCCGACGAACGAATCTCTCTGCGCTCGTCCAGACTGCCCTGGGTCTTGCGGCAGCAGAATCCAGGTGTCCT
>WBZM01003727.1_pt1 | contig 11662 bp, 8 predicted proteins | sample 5204271 | NCBI WGS metagenome assembly WBZM01 (sample SAMN12344346, study PRJNA552823) | activated sludge metagenome | biome: Activated sludge suspended growth; feature: Nitrification reactor; material: Wastewater; isolation source: activated sludge from nitrification reactor of wastewater treatment...
CGCCATAGTACGGATCGGGAACTTCGGAGATGCCGAGGCCGGTGGCGTAGTCGAGGAGCCGGCCGAGCTTGCCCCGGCTCTCCGCCGGGCACTGCCGCCGCAACGCAGCCAGGTTGGACTCGTCCATCACCAGGATACGGTCGAAACGCTCGAAATCGGCGTCGATGACCGCCCGCGCCCGCAGGCGCGAAAGATCGTAGCCGCGTCGCGCGGCGACCCGCCGCGCGCGCGGGTCGGGCGCCTCGCCGGCGTGATAGTGGCCGTGCGTGCCGGCCGAATCGAAGTCGAGCGCGCGCCCGAGACCCTGCTGCTGCGCCAGGGTGCGGGCGACCGCTTCGGCGATCGGCGAACGGCAGATGTTGCCCATGCAGACGAACAGGACCCGACAAGCCTTGGCCACAAGATCTCTCCCGACCGACTACTCGATGACGGCTGGTGTCCGCGGCGGCAGCGGACGCGTCTGCTGCCGTTCGGGCAGCAGCGGGATCACCCGCGGCCGGCAGCTTCCGAGTTCGCTGCGCTCGGCGGCGAAACGCCCCTCGGCACGCCGGCACTGCTCGGCACTCATTTCGACCAACTTGCCGCGCAGGCAGCACCAGCCGGTCTCCGGCTGGCAGCGACGCTGCGCCTCGCGCCGTTCGTCGCTGAAATAGCCGCGACACTGGTTGGCCATCGTCTCGCTCAGACGGCCATCCTGGCAACACCAGCCGGAACGGGGCGGTACCGGGCAGCGCTGCCGCGCCTCGTCCTCGTCGGGCGAAAAGAAGCCGCGGCATTGCCCTGCCGGCACCTGCACCACCCTGCCGCCGGCCTGACAGCACCAGCCGGCCGCCGCCCGTTGCCGGCAGCCCGCCTCGGCCTGGCGGCGGTCGAACCAGAACTGCTGCCGCTCGCACTGCTCCGGCAAGCGCTGCTCGAGCCGCTCGCCGACGCAGCACCAGCCCGGATAGCGCTCGCGCCAGCCGACCGTGGCCGCCAGTTCCGCCGCGTCGAGGTGGCGCAAGGGACCAACCTGCCGACCGCGCCGCCAGGACGCTTCGCCGGCCGCCGGCACGCTCTGCTCGCGCTCGCCGAACATCAGCGCCCGGCCGGCTAGGACGGTGACGATCGTCTCCTTGCCACTGACGCGGATGTTGACCCGGCTACCGAGATTGCCGTTGACGTCGGGGGTCGAAAAGCACTGCACATCCTTGTCGATGAACACCTGCCCGATGTCGATCTGGATGTGGATGCAGCGCCGCCCGCCGCGCGTCTCGACGCGAAACGAGAAGCGCGGATCGGTGTTCTCGTCGAGTTGGACGAAGCCGCCACCGTTGAAGGCGACGAAAGCGCTCGAAGCGGCGCCGGTGGTGACGGTATCGCCCTCGTGCACGCTCGCGCCATCGCGCGCCCGCGCGCCGTTGAGGAAGACGTTGGGTCCGGCGACGCGCAGCGTGCCGATCGCCGCACCGCCGGCATCGCCAGCGGGCAGCGGCGCGCAGGCGGCGCCGACGAGGAGCAGCAACCAGGCGAGGGCGAAGAGGGGCAGGCGGAACGGTCGGTGCAGCGTCATCGCATCACTCCTTGAACAGCAGGCGGCTGGCGCGCGCGCTGACACCGGCAACCTGTGACGCCGGCACCCAGAGCACCCGGCGGGCGGCCTTGTCCCAGAAGACGAACTCGTCGCCGGTCCTGCGCAACAGGAACAGGTCGCCGCGCACTCCAGCCAGCAGCGGGTTGTCGCTGCTGACGGCAACCAGAGGATACTCGTTCGGACGCACGAGCACGCCATAGGCCATCGGCAGCAACAAAGTATAGACCACCAGGACGACCATGAAGGGCAGTGCCAGCCACAGCCGCCAGGGGGACGCAGCGCCGAGATACCACACCGCGACCACCACCAGGGCCACCTCGGCCGCGCCACGCAAGAGCTCGCCGAAGCGGCTCTTGAGCAACACGAGATCGGCGCGGTCGGGGGAGGTCAGCCATTGCCTGATCTCGGCCGACCCTTGGCTTTCACTGCTCACCGGGGTCGCGTAGAGGATGTCGGCCACCGCCAGTACATCGACGAAGGGGTTGAGATGGGTCGTCAGCCGCAACAGCAGCACCAGCACGAGTGCGGCAAAGGCCAGCTTGCGCCAGGACCAGGGAAGCTGCTGCAGCACTTGCGTGCCGCGCAGCGCCAGGCGGTCGGCAAGCTGCTGCAGCGCCTCCCGCCGGCGCGCTGCGAGCCAGCCGACGAGCACCAGCAAGGGCACCGCCGCGAGCAGCAGCCAGCCGGCGAAGTAGAGCCAGGGAAAGGCCGGGCTGAGGTAGTCCGCCGCCAGGACGACGAGGAACTTCGCTCCTTCCTGCAGGAAATGGTCCGCATCCTGCGCCACCAGCCCCTGCAGCCCGAGCAGGTTGAGCTGCGCCCGCGCGACCAGATAGCCGAAGGAATAGAGGACGGCCGCGATGCCGGCAAGCGAGCCCGACAGCCAGCCGAGAAAGAGCGTGATGCCCTTGATCAGGTCCATTCGCCGCTCCCGGCGCCGTACCGCGGCGGCCTCCCGCGTGCCCCCTCACCGCCGGTCCGGTGGCCCTGCTGCCGCATCACGGCGCCGCCCATCCGCCGCCGGTGATCCGTCGCCCGATCATCGCCACCTGCTCCCGCTCTCAGTCCGCAGCCGCTGCATCGAGCACATCAGTGAAACCGAAGCGGCTGAGGTCGGCCATGCGCATCGGGTAGAGGATGCCGTCGAGGTGGTCGCACTCGTGCTGCACGACGCGCGCGTGGAAGCCGCTGACACTGCGCTCGATCGGCCGCCCGCAGGGATCGAAGCCGCTGTAGCGCAGCCGGCTCCAGCGCGGCACCCAGCCGCGCAGGCCGGGAACCGACAGGCAGCCCTCCCAGCCCTCCTCGAATTCCGGCGAGAGCGGTGTCAGCAGCGGGTTGATCAGCACCGTCCACGGCACCGGCTCGGCATCGGGGTAGCGTGCACTGCGCTCGCAACCGAAGATCACCAGCCGCAGGTCGACACCGATCTGCGGCGCCGCCAGACCAGCGCCGTCGTGGTGGTGCATCGTCTCCTCCATGTCGGCAACCAGTTCGTGCAGCCAGGCTTCGTCGAAGCGATCGACCGGCCGTGACCGCCGCAGCAGCCGCGGATCCCCCATGCGCAGCAGCGGCCTAATCATGATCGTCGCTCGCCAGCATGGTTTCGATGAGCCGCCGCACCGGCTCCATCGCCTCTTCGAGCACCTGCCGGATCGTCTCGAGACTGATCCCCTGGCCCGGCTCGCCGCGACCGGCGGCGTAGTTGGCGACGACGTTGATCGCCGCGTAGGGAACACCCAGTTCGCGCGCCAGCGCCGCCTCCGGCATGCCGGTCATGCCGACGACGTCGGCGCCGTCGCGCTCGAGGCGGTTGATCTCGGCAGCCGTCTCCAGGCGCGGTCCCTGCGTCGCGGCGTAAACCCCGGCATCGCTGACCGACACCGCCGCCTTCGCCGCTGCGGCGCACAGGCGGCGCCGCAAGCGGCGATCGTAGGGCTCGGTGAAATCGACGTGATGGACGGCGCTGCCCGGACCTTCATGGTAGGTCGCCGCACGGCCCCAGGTGTAGTCGAGGATCTGGTGCGGAATGAGCAGGGCGCCGGGCCGCAGGTCGGCGCGGATGCTGCCCACCGCCGCCACCGCGACGATGCCGAGCGGCTCGCAGTCACGCAGGGCCCAGATGTTCGCCCGGTAATTGACCTCATGTGGCGCCAGGCTGTGTTCGTCGCCATGGCGCGCCAGGAAGACCACCGGCCGGCCGGCGAGGTGACCGAAGGTGAGCGGCGCGGACGCCTCGCCGTACGGCGTTGGCGCCGGCCGGCGATGCGAGACCTCGAGGCCGGCGAACTCTGCCAGCCCGCTGCCGCCGATGATTGCCAGCATCTCAGTCCTCCCGCATGGCGTAGATGGCCGGCAGGTTGCGCCAGGCACCGCGGACGTCCATGCCGTAGCCGAAGAGGAAACGATCGGGAACGGTCAGGGCGACGAAATCGGCCGTGATCGGTTTCTCCCGCCCGCGCAGTTTATCAGCGACGACGGCCGTGCAGCAGGCCTCGGCACCCTCCTGCAGCAGGCGCTTGCGAATCGCTGCCAGCGTCAGACCCTCGTCGAGGATGTCGTCGACCAGCAGCACGGTCCGCCCGCGCACCGGAATGCTCGGCAAGCGCAGCCAGGCGATGGCACCGCCGCTGGTCTCCTGCCCGTAGCGGCTGACGTGGACGTAATCGAAGTCGAGCGGAAAGCGGAGTTGCGTCATCAGGTGTCCGGCAAAGGGTACGCCGCCGTTCATCACGCAGAGCAGCAGCGGATTGCGGTCGCACAGCTGCTCGCCGATGGCGCTGGCGACCCGGCTGACTGCCGCGGCGACGCTCTCGGCGGAATGGATCAGCTCGGCCGCAGCGAGGATGGCCAATGCCTGCCGCGGATCGATCATCGCCTTGCCGGTACCACAGTCCATGGGCCCTGCGGCGCGGCGCGGTGGCACTGGCGCGCGAAGCGCAAGGGCCTCACCGGTCGGCCTCCGCCCCGCCGAGCAGCGCCAGCATCCGCGCTTCGTCGATGATCGGCACGCCGAGTTCCTGCGCCCGCTGCAACTTGCTGCCGGCATCGGCACCGGCAACGACGAAGTCGGTCTTCTTCGACACGGCGGCGCTGACCTTGCCGCCGGCCGCTTCGAGCATCTGCCGCGCGGCGTCGCGAGTCAGCGACGGCAGGGTGCCGGTGAGGACGAAGCTGCGACCGGCGACGGCAGCGGTCGATGCCGCCGGCGCCACGGCTTCGCCCTCGCTCCAGGCGACGCCGGCGGCGCGCAACTGCTCGATGACCTCGCGGTTGTGTGGCTCGCCGAGAAACTGGCGGATCGACTGCGCGACGATCGGGCCGACATCCGGCACCAGCAGCAGTTGCGTCTCGTCGGCGGCGAGGAGGCGATCGAGGCTGCCGAAGTGCCGTGCCAGGTCGCGCGCCGTGGCTTCGCCGACATTGCGGATGCCGAGCGCGTAAATGAAGCGCGCCAGCGTCGTCTGCTTGCTCCGCTCGATTGCTGCCAGCAGGTTGCCCGCGGACTTGTCGGCCATCCGTTCGAGGTTGAGCAGCGCCAGCAGGCCGAGGCGATAGAGGTCGGCCGGCGTACGCACGACGTCGTGCTCGACCAGTTGCTCGACCAGCCGCTCGCCGAGGCCTTCGATGTCCATCGCCCGGCGCGAGGCGAAGTGCAGCAACGCCTGCCGGCGTTGCGCCGGACAGTAGAGACCGCCGCTGCAGCGGGCGACCGCCTCGTCCTGCTGGCGCACGACCTGCGAGCCGCAGACCGGGCAGCTCGCCGCCATGACGAAGGCGGTCGCCGCCGGCGGCCGCTTCTCCGGCAGGACGCGGACGATTTCCGGAATCACGTCGCCGGCGCGGCGAACGACGACGGTGTCGCCGACGCGCACGTCCTTGCGCCGGACCTCGTCCTCGTTGTGCAGGGTGGCGTTGGTCACCGTCACGCCGCCGACAAAGACCGGTGCCAGCCGTGCCACCGGCGTCAGCGCACCCGTACGGCCGACCTGCAGCACGATGTCGAGCACCTCGGTCAGCGCTTCCGCAGCCGCGAACTTGTGCGCCAGGGCGAAGCGCGGCGCCCGCGAGACGAAGCCGAGACGCTCCTGTGCCGCCAGCTCGTCGACCTTGTACACGACGCCGTCGATGTCATAGGGCAGCGTCGCGCGGCGACTGCCGAGCTCACGCTGGCAGGCGAGGAGTGCCGCGAGACCGCTGACCCGGCGTCGCTCGGCGGCAACCGCGAAGCCCCACGCGGCAAGCCGCTCGAGCAACTCGCAGTGCGTCGCCGGCAGGACGCCGGCAGCGACCGCGCCGACGCCGTAGGCGACGAAACGCAGCGGTCGCGTCGCGGTGATGCGTGGATCGAGCTGGCGCAGGCTGCCGGCAGCGGCATTGCGCGGATTGACGAATTCCTTCTCCCCCTTCTGCCGCTGCTGCTCGTTCATCCGTTCGAAATCGCTGCGCCACATCAGCACCTCGCCGCGCACCTCGAGCAGCGCCGGCCAGCCGCTGCCCTGCAGGTGCAGCGGGATGCTGCGCAGGGTGCGCAGGTTGGCCGTCACGTCTTCACCGGTGTTGCCGTCGCCGCGCGTCGCGCCGCGCAGCAGGACACCGTGCTCGTAGCTCAGGCTGACCGCCAGGCCGTCGAACTTCGGTTCGGCGACGTAGCTGACCTCGCCTTCGGCGGCGAGCCCTTCGCGCACGCGGCGATCGAAGGCCGCCACCTCGTCGTCGCTGAAAGCGTTGTTCAGCGACAGCATCGGCGTCCGGTGCGCGACCGTGGCGAATCCGGTGAGCGGTGCCGCGCCGACCCGCTGCGTCGGCGAGTCGCTGCACAGCAGCTCGGGGTGCTCGGCCTCGAGCGCCTGCAGCTCGCGGAACAGTCGGTCATACTCGGCGTCGCTGATCAGCGGCGCGTCGAGGACGTAATAGCGATGATCGTGCTCGCCAATCTCGGCACGCAGGCGACTCGCCCGCTCGCTTGCGCTGATGGACACCGTCGCAGCGGCCTGCGCGCTCAGGAGAAGAGCCGCTCCGCCAGCGGCCCGCCAGCAGGCAACTGGCGATGCGCCATCGCGAGCTGGTATTGCACCACCTGGCGGCGGATCGGCTCGATCGACGACTCCGAAACCGGTCGCCGGTTGTCGTCGACCAGCTGGCCATGCAGCGAGTCGGCGAAGCGGCGCGCCTGTTCGACCATCTGGCCGAGGACACGGTCGCCGTTGGCGACCCGCGGCACATCGAGCAGGAAGGTGATGGCGTGCGTCGTCAGGCTGCGGATGGATTCGCCGGTGAAACCCTGCGTTTCCTGGTTGAGCAAGGCGTAGAGCAGCCTGCCGTCCTCGTCCAGGCGGACGAAGCGCCCGTCGCCGTCGAGCACCATGCCCGCCGACTCGGCCAAGCCGCGCAGCTTGGTGCCGGCGAACACCTGCCCCTGGCTGACGACGTTGAGGCCGATCTGGATGTCGACGCCGGCACAGAACTCGTCGAGCTGCGCCGCCGCCTGCAACGCCGGTTCGCGCAGCGGCAGCTCGACGGCGCCCGTCAGCTCGCTCGCCAGATCCTGGATCGCGACATGGAAGACCGACAGGTCGGCGTCGCGCAGCGGCCCCTTGCGGTCGACGAGCTGCAGCCCGACGCGGATGTGCTGGTAGGCCACGTCGCCTTCTTCGCTGATCGGCTCCCAGGCATGCGACTCCTCGTTGAAACCGATCCAGTGCAGCGGCTTGCCCAGCCGCGCGAGAACGACCCGTTGCGCATCGCGGATCCGGTAGGCGGCAACCGTCTCCGCGAGTTCGATCGCGGCGATGTAGTCGATCGCCGGCGACAACAGGCACAGCGGCGCCGCGGCGATGCGCGCGCGCCGCTCGCCGGCCGGCGCGACATCGTCGCCGCCGCCTTCCGGCCAGCCGTCGTCGCTGCCCGCGGCCGCCTCCGCCGCGTCATCCGACTGGCGCAGCAGCGGTTCGACGCGCTCCTGCGGCGCGCGGCTGCTGCGGCCGGGAGCCGTCGCCGGTGAATCGCCGGCGTCGCCGCCGGACGAGCCCACGTGCGCGTGGACCGTGCTGCCGGCGCTGCCCGTTTCATCGAGCAGGACGTCTGCCTGACGCGCGCCCAGCAACTGCTCCGCCACTTTGCGATGCTTGTGTTCCTGCCACTTGTTGTAGGCCAGGACGCCCACCACGGCGACGCCACCCAGGCCGATCAAACCCATCTGCAAGTCCGTCATGTCGATTCCTAAACGAGTTGCTCGCGCATTCGCAGCGCTTCTTCCATGTCGACTTCAACGATACGCGAAACGCCGGACTCCTGCATGGTGACGCCGACGAGCTGCTGCGCCATCTCCATCGTGATCTTGTTGTGACTGATGAACAGAAACTGCGTGTGGGCCGACATCCGTCGCACCATGTCGCAAAACCGTTCGGTGTTGGTATCGTCAAGCGGCGCATCGACCTCGTCGAGCAGGCAGAACGGCGCCGGATTGAGTCGAAACATCGAGAATACCAGCGCAATCGCCGTCAGCGCCTTTTCGCCGCCGGAAAGCAGCTGGATCGTCGAGTTCTTCTTGCCTGGCGGCTGCGCCATCACCTGCAGGCCGGCATCGAGGATCTCGTCGCCGGTCATGATCAGTCGCGCCTCGCCGCCGCCGAAGAGGGTCGGAAAGAGTTCGCCGAAACTGCTGTTGACAGCGTCGTAGGTGGTCTGCAGCAGATCCCGCGTCTCGCGGTCGATGCGGCGGATCGCGCTCTCGAGCGTCTCCATCGCCTGCGTCAGGTCCTCCGACTGGGCATCGAGATAGCCCTTGCGCTCACGCGCCGCCTGCAACTCGTCGAGCGCCGCCAGGTTGACCGCGCCGAGCGCCTCGATCGAGCGCTGCAGGGCGGCGATCGCGTTCTGCAGACTGCCGGCGCGCGCACCCGCCAGCTCGCCACGCAGCGCCGCCTCGTCCGCCTGGGCCTCGCTGAGCTGCGTCGCGAACTGTTCGCAGGCGAGACTGGCCGCCTGTTCCTTGAGCTTCAGGTCACCGATCCGGTCGCGCAGCGGGTCGAGGCTCTGCTCGACCCTGAGGCGTTGCTCGTCGAGCGCGCGCAGACCGCCGGCCGCCGCTTCGAGCGCGTCGCGCGCCGCTGCCAGGGCATGCTCGCGCGCCACGCGATGCTCGAGCGCCGCCTGCAGCCGCGGCTCGAGATCCTCGGCCTGCAGGGCGCTGGCGGTCTCTTCGCAGCGCGTCAGCTCGTCGCCGATGCGCTCGAGCTGCTGCCACGCCAGTTCGCGGCTGGCGGCGATCTCCTGCAACCTGCCCTGAGCCTCGCGCTGCGCGAACTCGGCCTCGCGCCACTCGCGCTCGGCGCCGTTGACCCGCTCACGCTCCTCGCGCAGCGCACGCTCGGCCTGTTCGAGCTGATGCCGGGCAAGCACCATCGCCTCGCGCCGTTCCTCGACCCGCTCGCGCTGCGCCTCGATCGCGTCCTCGGCGAGCAACAGGCGCTCGCGCTCGTCCTCTTCCTCGACGGCCATCTCGCTGAGGCTGTCGTCGATCTGCGCCTGCCGCTCGCGCAAGCGCTCCTGCGCCTGCGCCAGCTTCAGCGCCTCGACCTGGATCGCGTGCGCCCGGTCCTGCAGCACGCCGAGTTCGTTGCGCGCATCGTGCAACGCCTGTTGCGCTTCGGCGAGCGCCTGCTCGACGGCCGCCAGCGCGGCCTGCGCGCGCCCGACGTGCCCCTCGTGCTCGGCGATGACGCCCGCCAGCTGGTCGATTTCGCGCTGCCGCTCGAGCAACCCGTGGGCCACGCTGTCAGCGGCGAACAGGGTCACGCTCTGCCTGCGGACGATGTCGCCGCCGGGCGTCACGCAACACGCACTCGCCGACAGCCGGGCACGGGCGGCCAGGGCGCTCGCCAGATCGGCTGCCGTCAGCACCTCGCCCAGCCAGTCGCCGAGGATCGACGCCAGCGCCGCGTCGGCGCAGCGGATGCGGGCGAGCAGCCGGTCGGCGGCCAGCTCTGCCGGTGGCGTCGCCGCCGGCAGAGGCAGCATGAAGGTCTGCCTGCCGCCCGGCCGATCCCTGCTCCACGCCGGGTCGGCGCGCTCGGCAGGCAGCGCCGAGAGCCGCTCGCGCAACACCGCCTCGACGGCGTCCTCCCAGCCGGGCTCGACCTGCAGCGACCGCCACAGCGGCTGGCCGTGTTGCAGTCCGTGCCGGCGCAGCCATTCATCCAGCTTGCCATTCGTCTGCAGGCGCTGCTGCAGCTGTTGCAGCGCGCTGCGGCGGGCATTCGCCTCGGCGCGCTCCTTCTGCGCCTGCTGCACTTCGCCAAGCACCTGCCGCCGCTGCTGCTCGAGGCGCGGCTGCTCCTGCTGCCGTTGCTGCACGACGCCCTGTGCCTCGCCGATGCGCAGACGCAAGGCGGCCAGCTCGTCCTGCTTGTCGGCAACCGCCGCGGCGTCCGGCAGCGGCATCGCCTGCCGCTCCAGCGCCAGGCGCTCGCGCCGGCCGGCGATGATCTGCAGCGAGCGCTGCGCATGCCCGCGGTTGGCCTCCTCGACGTGCAGGTGCTGCTCCACCTGCGCCAGCGCCGCGCGTTGCTGGTTGAGCTCGTCGAGCGCAGCGGCCTGCCGGTCCTCGGCCAGCGGCAGGCTTTCGTGGCACGCCGCGAGGCGCTGCCGCCCCTGCTCGACACGTTCGTCGGCGACGACCAGAAGCTGCTGCCAGCGTTCGCCTTCGCCCGCCAGCTTCGCCGCCTGCCCCTGCCAGTGCGTCCGGTCATCGGCGAGCTGGGCGAGACGCGTCTCGTACTCGCGCCGCGACTCACGCCGGTGACGGATCTCGGTCTCCAGACGCGCCACCTCGGCGTTGGCGGCAAACAGCCCGGCCTGCGTCGCGTGAACGCCATCGCTGGCGCTGAAGTGCGCCTCGCGCGCCTCCTCGAGACGCGCCTCCAGTTCGCGCAGCGAGCCGTTCTGCGCCTCGAGATCGAGCACCGCCCGCGCCACCTCGCTCGCCAGCCGCTCACATTCGAGCTGCGCCTCGTTGCGCCGCAACAGCCACAGCAGTTGCTGCTTGCGCGTCAGTTCGTCGTTGTACGCGCGATACTGGCGGGCGACACCGGCCTGCGCTTCGAGCCGCTCCATCTGGTTGCCCAGTTCGACACGGATGTCCTCGACGCGCGCCAGGTTTTCGCGCGTGTCGGCGAGCCGGTGCTCGGTCTCCTTGCGCCGTTCCTTGTAGCGCGTGACGCCCGCCGCTTCTTCCAGGAACACCCGCAGCTCGTCGGGCTTCGCCTCGATGATGCGCGAGATCGTTCCCTGGCCGATGATCGCGTAGGCGCGCGGGCCGAGACCGGTACCGAGGAACAGGTCGGTGACATCCTTGCGCCGCACGTGCAGGTTGTTGATGTAGTACTCGGACTGGCCGCTGCGCGTCAGCAGGCGCTTGACCGAGAGTTCGGCATACTGCGACCACTGGCCGGCGAGGCGCCCGAGCGAATTGTCGAAGACCAGCTCAACCGCTGCGCGCGACACCGGCTTGCGCGTGCTCGAGCCGTTGAAGATGACGTCCTGCATCGATTCGCCCCGCAGCTCGGAGGCCTTCGACTCGCCGAGCACCCAGCGCACCGAATCGATCACGTTCGACTTGCCGCAGCCGTTCGGTCCGACGACGCCGACCAGCTGCCCGGGCAGCGCCAGCGTCGTCGGATCGACGAAGGACTTGAAGCCGGCAAGTTTCAGTCTGGTGAGGCGCATGAACTGGCACGTGGCGACGACGGACACGCGAAAAGAGGTGGCCAGGGGGCTGTTGCGCTGGAATCCGCCGGCACGCCGCCTGTGGACCAGGCACAACCGATCGGCCAAACGCGATGATGGGTGTCTATGATAGCATCCGGACCGCCCGATTCACCCGATCCCCGCGAGCAGCCACACGAACCATGAACGAACAGCCAGCACCTGCGCTTGCCACCTTCCCCAATCCGGCGCCGGAGCGGGATTACCACATCCACATGGAGATCCCCGAATTCACCTGTCTGTGCCCGAAAACCGGACAGCCCGACTTCGCCACGCTGCTCCTCGACTACATTCCGGACCGCAGCTGTCTCGAGCTGAAGA
>WBZM01003729.1_pt1 | contig 11649 bp, 12 predicted proteins | sample 5204271 | NCBI WGS metagenome assembly WBZM01 (sample SAMN12344346, study PRJNA552823) | activated sludge metagenome | biome: Activated sludge suspended growth; feature: Nitrification reactor; material: Wastewater; isolation source: activated sludge from nitrification reactor of wastewater...
GACCGATCAACAACCCGAGCAATGCCTCGATCGAGGCCACGGTGAACCCGCCCGCGGGCAACTGGTACTACTTCGTGACGGTCAACTTCGACACCGGTGAGACCTTGTTCGCCGAGACCCTGGCCGAGCAGGAGCAGAACATCGCCAAGTTCCGCCAGTGGTGCCGCGACAACCCGGGCAAGTGCGACGCCGGCAACTGACGCCCACGTGCCAGCGACACCGATGAAGCGGGCCGCCGTCCTCGGGTCGCCGATCGCGCACTCCCTCTCGCCGACGCTGCACAACGCCGGGTATGCCGCCCGCGGCCTCGCCGAGTGGAGCTACGGGCGTCGTGAGGTCACCGCGAGCGCACTGGGTGAGGTCGTCGCCGCCCTGGACGAGGAGTGGCGAGGGCTGTCGCTGACGATGCCGCTCAAGGAGGCCGCCTTCGAGGTCGCCACCACGGTCAGCGACGTGGCGACCCGGGCTGGCGCGATCAACACGCTGACCCGCCGGGACGACGGTGGCTGGGACGCGACGAACACCGACGTGGCCGGGATCGTCGAGGCACTGCGCCCGCACCTCCACGACCCGTCGGCGCGGCCGAGCGCCACGGTGGTCGGGGCCGGAGCCACGGCCCGCTCAGCCGTCCTGGCCCTCATGGCCCTGGGCTGCACGCACATCAGCGTGCGGGCTCGCCGACCGGAAGCCGCCGAGGAGGTGACGCACTGGGCGCGCGAGACGTTGGGGATCGAGACGACCGCGGCCGGACCGATCTCGGGTCTCGGGCCGGGGGAGCAGCTCGTCGTCTCGACCGTGCCGCCGGCGGCCTCGCTCCTCGTGGCCGCTGCGCTGTCGGCGACGGGCCGACCCGGGGAGCTCGACGCGCCAGTCCTCCTCGACGTGGTCTATGCCGACTGGCCGACGCCCTTGGCCCGCGAGGCCGCGCGGCTGGGCTGGACCGTCGTCAGCGGCCTCGACATGCTCGTGCACCAGGCGGCCGCGCAGTTCGAGCTGTTCACGGGGGTGCCCGCTCCGGTCGAGGCGATGATGGACGCCGGCCGGGCCGCTCTCGCCTGACGTGCGAGGATTTCGGGCATGTTGCGTTGGCTGACCGCGGGGGAGTCCCATGGCCCCGCCCTCCTCGCCACCCTCGAGGGCCTGCCGGCCGGTGTGGAGGTCACGAGCACTGACGTGGCCGCTGCGCTGGCCCGCCGCCGGCTCGGCTTCGGGCGTGGTGCGCGGATGAAGTTCGAGCAGGACGAGGTCGAGTTCCTCGGGGGCGTGCGCCATGGACGGACCCTGGGCTCCCCGATCGCGATCCGGGTCGGCAACAGCGAGTGGCCCAAGTGGCGGACCGTGATGAGCCCGGACCCGGTGAGCGAGGAGGCCTATGCCGCTGCCGACGACGTGAACGCCGAGAAGGAGATCGCGCGCAACAAGGCCCTCACCCGGCCGCGACCCGGTCACGCCGACCTCGTCGGCATGCAGAAGTACGCCTTCGACGACGCCCGGCCCATCCTCGAGCGCGCCTCCGCCCGTGAGACCGCCGCCCGCGTCGCCCTCGGCGAGGTCGCGGCCCGCTTCCTCGCCCAGGCCTACGGCATCCGCCTGGTCTCCCACACCGTCTCGATCGGCACCTCGTCCGTCGCCGACGACGCCGCCTGGCCCACCCCCGAGGACGTCGAGGCGCTCGACGCCGATCCGGTGCGCACCCTCGACGCCGACGGCAGCGCCGCCATGGTCGCCGAGGTGGAGGCCGCGAAGAAGGACGGCGACACCCTCGGCGGCGTCGTCGAGGTGCTGGCCTACGGCCTGCCGCCGGGCCTGGGGTCCCATGTGCACTGGGACCGCCGACTCGACGCACGCCTGGCCGCCGCCCTCATGGGCATCCAGGCGATCAAGGGTGTCGAGGTCGGTGACGGCTTCCGCACGGCGGCCCGTCGCGGCAGCCAGGCGCACGACGAGATGGAGCGCGACGCCGACGGCACGATCCACCGCCGCACCGGACGCGCCGGCGGCACCGAAGGGGGAATGAGCGTCGGCGGGATCCTGCGCGTGCGGGCAGCCATGAAGCCGATCAGCACCGTCCCCCGCGCCCTGGACACCATCGACATCGCCTCCGGCGAGCCGGCGACGGCCATCCACCAGCGCTCCGACGTGTGCGCCGTCCCGGCGGCCGGGGTCGTCGCCGAGGCGATGGTCGCGCTCGTCCTGGCCGAGGCCTGCCTGGAGAAGTTCGGCGGCGACTCGGTGAGCGAGACGGCACGCAACCACACGGCATACCTCGCCGCCATCCCTGCGTCGATGCGGACCTGGTGACCACACGCATGGCACCACGCGTCGTCCTCATCGGCCCACCCGGCAGCGGCAAGACCACGGTCGGCCGGGCGCTCGCCCGGCTCCTCGAGACCCGCTTCCACGACACCGACGCAGCGGTCGAGGCCGCGACCGGTCGCGCCATCGCCGACATCTTCGTCGAGGACGGGGAGCCGGCCTTCCGGGCGCTCGAGCGCGCCGAGGTCACGCGCGCGCTCGTGGAGGAGGACGGCGTGCTCGCCCTCGGCGGCGGCGCACCGATGGACCCGGAGTCGCAGGTGGCGCTGGCGGCCGGGCACACCGTCGTCTTCCTCGACGTCGGGATCGCGGACGCGGCCAAGCGGGTCGGTTTCGACCAGTCCCGCCCACTCCTCGCCGTCAACCCCCGGGCCTCGTGGGTGCGGCTGATGAACGAGCGTCGCCCGACCTACGAGCGGCTCGCCACAGCGGTCGTCAGCACCGCCGGGCGCACGCCGGGGGAGATCGCCGCCGAGATCGTGGAGCTGCTCCGGGAGGGGTCATGACCCTCGTCGCAGTGGGGGACCGCTATGACGTCACCATCGGTCGCGGGCTGCTCGACACGGCCGCCGCTGCTGTCCCCGAGCGTGCGGAGCAGGTCCTGGTCGTCCACAGCGAAGCCCTCCCGGGACCGGCCGAGCAGGTCGCGGCGGGCATAGAAGCGAGCGGTCGCCGCGCCCACCTCGCGGCCGTGCCCGATGCCGAGGCCGCCAAGACCGTCGACGTCCTCGCCGGCCTGTGGGCGCGGCTGGGGCAGCTGGGCTTCACCCGGACCGACGCGATCGCCGCCGTCGGCGGTGGCACGGTCACCGACCTCGGGGGCTTCGCGGCCGCGAGCTGGTTGCGGGGCGTGCCCGTGGTGCAGGTGCCGACCACGCTGCTGGCCATGGTCGACGCGGCCGTCGGTGGCAAGACCGGCATCAACACGCCCGAGGGCAAGAACCTCGTCGGCGCCTTCCACGAGCCGGCGGCGGTGCTCTGCGACCTCGACCTGCTCCGCACCCTGCCGCGCGTGGACCTCGTCGCCGGGCTCGCCGAGGTGATCAAGGGCGGCTTCATCGCCGACCCGGTGATCCTGGAGCTCGTCGAGTCCGACCCCGAGGGGGCGACGCGCTGGGACGGCCCGCACCTCGAAGAACTCGTCGAGCGCAAGATCCGGGTCAAGGCCGAGGTCGTCGCGGCCGACCTCAAGGAGTCCTTCCTCCGCGAGATCCTCAACTACGGCCACACTTTCGGCCACGCGATCGAGCAGGTCGAGGCCTACCGCCGTCGCCATGGCGAGGCCGTCGCCATCGGCATGGTGTATGCCGCGGAGCTGGCTCGCTGCGCGGGTCACCTCGCCGACGACGTCGTCTCCCGGCACCGCGCCGTGCTCGAGAGCGTCGGCCTGCCCACGGCATACGAAGCGGGAGCGGGGCGCGGCTGGGAGGAGCTGCTCACCGCCATGCGCCGCGACAAGAAGAGCCGGGGCGCGCAGCTGCGGTTCGTGGTCCTCGACGACATCGCCCGGCCGGCGCGGCTCGACGGGCCGAGCGAGGACTGCCTGCGGGCGGCCTTCGAGGCGGTCACCACCCGTTAGGTGCGTGGAGATTCCACACCATGGCGCAGTTCTCCACGCACGCAACGCCGGGGTGGTGCGCACAGCAGGGGCACAGGGGATCGACAGCGCGCGCCTGAAGGCGTCCACGAGGGTGAGGGCATGACGACGCCACGGATCATCCCCGCCGCCCTGCTCGCCGACGACCACGACCACGACCCGAGCAGCGAGCTCGATCGGGGCCTGAGCTACGACGTCGGCACCGTCCTGCGCCGACGTGGGGCTCTCGGGCTGCTCGGTGGGGCCGGGCTCGTCGCGCTCGCTGGGTGCGCGACGGCGGCCACGTCCGGGGGAGGCACGTCGAGTACGGCCCCGGCGAGCGCCAGCGCCTCGACGTCGGCAACGACGGCGGCGGGTGCGGTGGTCACTCCGGCCACCACCCCCACGCCTGCGGACTCCGTCGTTCCGGACGAGACGGCCGGCCCCTACCCGGGCGATGGCTCGAACGGCAAGAACGTGCTCGACGACGCCGGGGTCATCCGAAGCGACATCTCCACGAGCATCGGCTCGAGCGAGAGGATCGCCGGCGTGCCCATGACGGTCCACCTCACCGTCACCGATTCCACCAACGGGTATGCGGCGATGCCCGGTGCCGCGGTCTACCTCTGGCACTGCGACGCCCAGGGCCGCTACTCGATGTACTCCCAGGGAGTGACCGACCAGACCTTTGCCCGAGGGGTCGTCGAGACCGATGCGCAGGGGACGGCGACCTTCACCTCGGTGTTCCCGGGCTGCTACGCCGGGCGCTGGCCGCACATCCACTTCGAGGTCTACAAGAGCACCGCGGAGGCGACGGGCAGCGGCCAGATCGTCAAGACCAGCCAGATCGCCCTGCCCCAGGCGGCGTGCGAGCAGGTCTATGCCGACACGGCGACCTATCCGCGGAGCACCCGCAACCTGGGCCAGCTGAGCCTGACCACGGACAACGTCTTCAGCAACGACGGGGGCATCCACCAGCTCGCGACCGTCACCGGCGACGCCGCCAGTGGCTACGTCGTCAACCTGACCATCGGGGTGTGAACCGCCCCCGGTCGTAGGCTGCCCTCATGAGTGAGCGACCCGAGGGCTCCCGGACCACCTACGTCCTGGTCGACGGCGAGAACATCGACGCCACGCTCGGCACCTCGATCCTCGGTCGGCGCCCGCACCCGGACGAGCGGCCCCGCTGGGACCGCTTGCTCTCCTTCGCCCGGGCCCAGTGGAGCCAGGACGTGCGGGCACTGTTCTTCCTCAATGCCAGCAGCGGCATGCCGATGGCCTTCGTCCAGGCCCTCAAGGCGATGGACTACGAGCCCATCCCGTTGTCGGGCCCGGCCGATGTCAAGGTCGTCGACCTCGCGATCCAGCGCACGCTCCAGGCCCTGGACGCCCGCGACGCCGACCTCATGCTCGTCAGCCACGACGGGGACTTCCTCACCGACATGGAGCGCCTCCTGGACAGCGACCATCGGGTCGGCGTGGTCGCCTTCAGCGAGTTCCGCAACGCCGGCTTCGCGGCCCTGGAGTCGCGCGGCCTGCACGCCTTCGACCTCGAGTACGCGGTCGGGGCCTTCAACACGCGCCTGCCCCGCCTGCGGGTCATCCCGATCGAGGAATTCGACCCGGCCGCCTACCTGTAAACTCGGCGATGAATCCCAACCCCTCGCGGGGGTCTGGCGTGCCCACGGACGGTGAGCACCCGGCATACGACGACCAGTGAAGGCAGCGACACCCGTGGCAACGACGAACGACCTCAAGAACGGCATGGTGCTCAAGATCGACGGTCAGCTGTGGACCGTCGTGGAGTTCCAGCACGTCAAGCCCGGCAAGGGCCCCGCCTTCGTGCGCACCAAGCTCAAGAACGTCACCTCGGGCAAGACCCTCGACAAGACCTTCAACGCCGGCGTCAAGGTCGAGACGAGCAATGTCGACAAGCGCACCATGCAGTACCTCTACAACGACGGCACCGACTTCATCTTCATGGACGGCGACACCTACGACCAGGTGCACGTGAGCAAGGAGAAGGTCGGCGACGCCGCGAAGTACATGGTGGAGAACCAGGACGCCATCGTCGCCCGCAACGAGGGTGAGGTGCTCTTCATCGAGCTCCCCGCCTCGGTCGTGCTCGAGATCACCTACACCGAGCCGGGCCTGCAGGGCGACCGCTCGACCGGTGGCACCAAGCCGGCGACCGTCGAGACCGGCGCCGAGATCCAGGTCCCGCTCTTCCTCGAGACCGGCACGAAGATCAAGGTGGACACCCGCGACGGGTCCTACCTCGGCCGCGTCAACTGAGCTGAGCCACCCTTCATGGCTGCCCGCACCAAGGCCCGCAAGGCTGCCCTCGACCTGCTCTTCGAGGCCGACCAGCGGGGTGTCAACGTCTCCGAGCTGCTCGGCCAGCGCCTCGCCGAGCCCGCGGGGGAGGCCCCGGTGCGCGAGTACACCGCGTCGCTCGTGCGGGGCACGGTCGAGCACTGGGTCGCCATCAACGAGCTGATCACGACCTGGTCGCAGGGCTGGACCATCGATCGGATGCCTGCGGTGGACCGCGCCATCCTGCGCCTGGGGACGTTCGAGGTGCTGCACTCCGAGGATGTCCCGGAGCCGGTGGCGATCAGCGAGTGGGTCGCCCTGGCCACCGACCTGTCCACCGACGAGAGCCCGAAGTTCGTCAACGGGCTCCTCGGCCGGATCGCCGAGATCAAGCCGACCCTGGCCTGAGGGAAATGGAGCCGGACGCCGCGGGGTTCAGTGGCCCAGCGGTGAGGGTGCCGACGGTCGAGGACATCTCACGGCTCCGGGAGATCGAGGCCTCGGCCGACTCGATCCTGCCGTTCGCGACCGACCCTGCGTGGCCGGCGGGTGCGTCGGGCGAGGCGCGGCTGACCGCACCCGGTTTCATCCTCGTCAGCGGCCAGCCGGCCGTGGGCTTCGTCCACGTTCTGCAGCTGGGGCCGCGGCGATGGCATCTCGAGCAGATCAGCGTGCTGGCCGACCGGGCCCGCCAGGGGATCGGTCGGGCTCTCCTGCGGGCCGCGCTGGAGTGCGTCACGCAGGCTGGTGGGGGAGAGGTGACCCTGATGACCTTCGCGGACCTGCCGTTCAATGCCCCCTTCTACGCCACGGAGGGGTTCGTGCCGGTCGGCGACCGGGGCTGTGACGTCGCTGACGGGACCGACTCCGCGAGCGATGCAGCCCTGGAGCGTTTCCGGGTGGCCGAGTCCGCTCTGGGGATGAGTCGTTGGGGGCGCCGGGTGGCGATGTCGCGCACCCTGTGAGGAATCGACTGTGTCATCCTGACTGTCATCACTGGTCACACCCGTCACAGGTTGACGATCAGGGTGGATCCGCGCGAGCCGGCACCCCGATCCAGCTCTGGGACTGCAACGGATCAGCCGCTCAGCAGTGGCAGGTCAACGGTGGGGCCTTCAGGGTGTACCCGAGTGGGTGCCTCGATGTTCGCGGCGGAGACCTGCGCCCGGGGGCCGTCGTGCAACTGTGGGCCTGCAACGGCAGTGCTGCCCAGACATGGACGCGGACTCCCGACGGCGCAGTGACCACTCCGAACGGGCTGTGCCTCGACGCTGTCGGCGGGGCGACCACCAACGGGACCCGGCTCCAGCTCTGGTCGTGCAACGGCACGGCCGCTCAGCGATGGTCATGAGGGCACCTGTCTCCCCGTGTCGTGGACCCCGAGACGAGGCCGTGAGCTGAGCGTCTAGAGTGGGGCGCGCCAGACATCCTTTAACGACCCGTCCAGTGAGGCGGGGAAGGAGGTCAGAACGCGTATGCCGCGTCCCGACTTTGCCGGCGATGGTCGCGTCGTCCTTGCGGACAGCGACATCGCCCGCGCCCTCAAGCGCATCGCCCACGAGATCCTCGAGGCCAACAAGGGCGCCTCGGACCTCGTCCTCCTCGGCATTCCCTCCCGGGGAGTGCTCCTGGCCCAGCGACTGGCGGCGATCATCGCCGACGTCGAGGGCACGAGCGTGCCGACCGGGGCACTGGACATCACGATGTACCGCGACGACCTGCGCCAGAACCCCACGCGCAAGCCGATGCCGACGTCGATCCCCGAGGGGACCGTCGACGGCCGGATCGTCGTGCTCGTCGATGACGTGCTCTACTCCGGGCGCACCGTGCGCGCGGCGCTCGATGCGCTTGCCGACTACGGCCGGCCCAAGGCAGTGCGACTCGCGGTGCTCGTCGACCGTGGGCACCGGGAACTGCCCATCCGGGCCGACCACGTCGGCAAGAACCTGCCGACGTCGCACAGCGAGAAGGTCCGCGTGCGCCTGCTCGGCCACGACGAGCACGAGTCCGTGACGATCGCCGGAGGCGAGCAGTGAGCCAGACCCCGACCAGGGCGCCCAAGGCGATGCCGCGGCACCTGCTCTCGATCGCCGACCTCGACGCCCGTCTCATCCGCACCCTCCTCGACACCGCGGCCCAGATGCAGGACGTGCAACGCCGCGAGGTCAAGAAGATCCCGACGCTGCGTGGCCGCACCGTCATCAACCTCTTCTTCGAGGACTCCACGCGCACCCGGTCCAGCTTCGAGATCGCCGGCAAGTGGATGAGTGCGGACACGATCAACATCACCGGCAAGGGCTCCTCGACCTCGAAGGGCGAGTCGCTGCGGGACACGGTCATGACGATCGACGCGATGGGGGTCGACGCGCTCGTCATGCGGCACATGGCCTCCGGCGCAGCGCACCAGGTCGCGGGCTGGGTCAAGGCCCACGTCATCAACGCCGGCGACGGCACGCACGAGCACCCGACCCAGGCCCTCCTCGACGCCTACACGATGGAGCATCGCCTGGGCGACCTGGCCGGCAAGCACGTCGCCATCGTCGGTGACCTCACCCACTCCCGGGTCTTCCGCTCCAATGTCCTCTCGCTGCGGATGCTCGGGGCCGACGTCACGGTCGTCGCGCCGGTGACGCTCATGCCGAGCGGCATCCGCCCGTGGTCGGAGGCCGACGGCTTCGCGCTGAGCAACGACCTCGACGCCGTCCTCACCGGCGAGGGCCCGGTCGCGCGCGTCCCCGACGCGCTCATGATGCTGCGGGTGCAGAAGGAGCGGATGAGCGGTGGCTTCTTCCCGACCCCGCGCGAGTACACCGTCGGCTACGGCCTGACCCGTCCTCGCCTGGAGCGTCTCATCGCTGACCAGCCGCACGTCGTCATCGCCCACCCCGGCCCGATGAACCGCGGCCTGGAGATCAGCGCCGATGCCGCTGATGCCGCCCAGAGCCTGATCCTCGACCAGGTCGCCGCGGGGGTCGCGGTGCGGATGAGCGTCCTCTACCACCTGCTGGCCGGCGAAGAGGGGAGTGCCGCATGAGTGCGCTCGTCATCACCGGAGCGACCGCGTATGCCGCGGGGCTGGCTCCCGAGGGCCGGACCGGTGACGTCGTGGTCGTCGACGGTGTGGTCACCGACCTCGCGGCGAGCGATGCCCCGGAGGGGGCCACCGTCATCGACGCGGACGGACTGGTCCTGCTGCCCGGCTTCGTCGACCTCCACACCCACCTGCGCGAACCGGGCCGGGAGGACGCCGAGACGATCTGCTCCGGCTCCCGGGCCGCCGCGGTCGGTGGGTACACCGCCGTCCTCGCGATGGCCAACACCAACCCGGTGACCGACACCGCCGAGGCCGCTGAGCGGATCCTCGACCTGGGCCGGGCCTGCGGTCTGGTCGACGTCCAGCCGATCGGTGCCGTCACCCACGGCCTCGAGGGCGAGCAGCTCGCCGAGCTCGGCCTCATGCACCGCTCCCGTGCCCGGGTCCGGGTCTTCTCCGACGACGGACGGTGCGTCGGCGATGCGCGAGTGATGCGTCGAGCCCTGGAGTACATCCGGTCCTTCGGCGGCGTCATCTCCCAGCACAGCCAGGACCCGTCCCTGGCCGGCCCGAGTGCCTGCTGCCACGAGGGTGAGCTCTCCGGCCGCCTTGGCCTGCCCGGCTGGCCGGCTGCTGCCGAGTCGGTGATCATCGCCCGCGACGTCCAGCTCGCCCGCCACACCGGGAGTCGGGTCCACGTCGCGCACGTCACCACGGCCGAAGGCGTCGAGGTCATCCGTTGGGCCAAGTCCCAGGGGATCGCGGTGACCGCGGAGGCAACCCCCCACCACCTGGCCCTGACGACCGAGCGGCTCACGGCATACGACCCCGTCTTCAAGGTCAACCCACCCCTGCGGCCGCTCGAGGACGTCGAGGCGGTCCGGGCGGCCCTCGCGGACGGCACCATCGACGTGGTCGCGACTGACCACGCCCCGCATGCCCGGCACGACAAGGAGCATGCCTTCGTCGACGCCGCGTTCGGCATGCTCGGCCTGGAGACCGCCCTGTCGGTGCTGAGCAGCGTCATGGTCGAGGACGGCCCGTTCGGGTGGGCCGACGTGGCGCGCGTCATGTCGCAGGCGCCGGCCGAGATCGCCGGGCTCGCTGGCCACGGCCGCCCGATCGCTCCCGGCGAGCCGGCCAACCTCGTCCTCGTCGATCCCACGGCCCGCGTCACCGTCGACGCCTCGGCCTCGCAGTCCTTGTCCCGCAACAACCCCTGGCACGGGCAGGCGCTCACCGGCGCCGTCCACACGACGATCCTGCGTGGTCGCGTCACCGCCACCGAAGGAGCACCCACCCCATGCTGAGCCAAGCCCTCACCGTGCGCGAGCCGGCGGTGCTCATCCTCGAGGACGGCCGGACGTTCACCGGCCGCGCCTACGGCCACATCGGCACCACGGTCGGCGAGGCGGTCTTCTCCACCGGCATGACCGGCTACCAGGAGACCCTGACCGACCCCAGTTACCACCGGCAGGTGGTCGTCATGACCGCCCCGCACGTCGGCAACACCGGCTGGAACGACGAGGACGACGAGTCCTCGCGCATCTGGGTCGCGGGCTACGTCGTGCGCGACCCCGCGCTGCGCCCCTCGAACTGGCGCTCGCGCCGCAGCCTCGAGGACGAGCTCGCCTCCCAAGGGGTCGTCGGCATCTGCGACCTCGACACGCGCGCCCTGACCCGCCACCTTCGCGAACGCGGGGCGATGCGCGTCGGCATCTTCTCCGGGGAGGCCGCCACGCGCCCCCGCCAGGAGCTGCTCACCGCCGTCATCGACGCGCCCCAGATGGCGGGTTCGGCGCTCGCCGCCGAGGTCGCCACCAAGGAGCCGTATGCCGTGGCACCGGTGGGGGAGAGGCGGTTCACCGTCGCGGCCCTCGACCTCGGCATCAAGGCGATGACGCCCGAGCTCATGGCCCAACGCGGCATAGAGGTGCACGTCCTGCCGGCGACGGCGAGCTTCGAGGACGTGATGGCGGTCGAGCCCGATGCCGTCTTCTTCAGCAATGGGCCGGGTGACCCGGCGACCGCCGAGCACGAGGTCGGCGTCCTGCGCCAGGTGCTGGAGGCCGGCCTGCCCTACTTCGGCATCTGCTTCGGCAACCAGATCTTCGGGCGGGCGCTCGGCTTCGGGACGTACAAGCTGAAGTACGGCCACCGCGGCATCAACCAGCCGGTCATGGACCGGACCACCGGCAAGGTCGAGGTCACCGCCCACAACCACGGCTTCGCCGTCGACGCACCGCTCGAGGGTGAGGTCACCACTCCCTATGGCGCCGCGCGGGTCAGCCACGTCTGCCTCAACGACGACGTCGTCGAGGGGCTTGAGCTGCGTGACGCGAGCACCGGTGTGCTGAAGGCGTTCTCGGTGCAGTACCACCCGGAGGCCGCTGCCGGACCGCACGAC
>WBZM01003730.1_pt1 | contig 11644 bp, 8 predicted proteins | sample 5204271 | NCBI WGS metagenome assembly WBZM01 (sample SAMN12344346, study PRJNA552823) | activated sludge metagenome | biome: Activated sludge suspended growth; feature: Nitrification reactor; material: Wastewater; isolation source: activated sludge from nitrification reactor of wastewater treatment...
CAGGCAGCCGGCGCAGTAGATGATTTTCGGCCCGTCGAAGGGCGGCAGTTGCGCCAGCGTCGCCCGCGTCAGCACGTTGCCGCCGTCCTCGCTCGCGTCGCCCAGGATGCCGTTGTAGAGAAGATAGATGCCGACGCCACGGTGGACGCCGATCAGCGGCGTGTCGGGCATGGAATCGCTCGGCAGGGGTTCGCCTTCGGTTGCGGCGAGATAGACGTGCCGCGCCAAGTCGGCGAAGCGCACTGTGTCGCGAATCTTGCCCTGTTCGTCGAATAGCGGTTCACCCAGTTCGCAGTAGCGGAAACCGCCGCCCAGTCCTTCCACCCGTTCGCCCTTGGCGTTGGTGTAGCCTTCGGCCACGCGGCGTACCCGTTCGGCGGTCACGTTGCGGGCGATGTGGGGTTCCATTTCCACGAGGATGAAACGGCGGTTGCCGCCATCTTGTTTGTTCAGGTTTAGGGCTGCGTGGCCGGTGGTGCCGCTGCCAGCAAAGGAATCAAGTATGATGTCGCCGGGGTTCGTGGATTGCTCGATTAAGGATGCTACAAATCGCGACGGTTTTGGAAACACGAACACCTTCGGACCCATGATTTCACTCAGTTCCTTTGTGGCCTCGACATTTCCAGGTGCATCGAGAACAGTTGAGAACCCGGTCGTGACCGATTGCATATCCGACAAGTAACGCTTGAGCCGAGGCCGACCACCAAGTTTTCGCGGCCAAAGGATGCGGTTAGCTTTGATTAGCTCCGTCATTCTCTCCCGGCCATAAATCCAGCCGCGTGAAGAGTGAGGCTTGAACCGTTCACCCGTTTCGGGATGAACAATGTCGTAATGTAAATTCGGACGCTCCGCCGCGTTCGCTAGTCCCGTCAGATTGTCGCTCATCCATGGCCCAAGCGGATCATTGTCGGGGTTTGTGTATTTTCCAAGATCTTTTGCTTGTCCAAGAACACGAAAACCTGTGGCACGCTGGTAGCACAGCACGTATTCGTGATCTCCCGAAACCCCATTCAAATTTCGGCTATCCGGCGTTGAGCGGCGTTTCCAAATGAATGTGGCAACGTGATTTGATGAACCGAAAATCTCATTCATTATGAGCTTCAAATGCTGGTACTCATAATCATCGATGCTGATAAGAATCGCCCCGTCTTGTCGGAGAAGTTGCCGTAACAGCGCCAATCGCGGATACATCATGCACAGCCAGCGATCATGCCGGTCGAGCGTTTCGCCTTCCTTGCCGACCGTCTTCCCCAGCCATTCGCGGATGATCGGGCTGTTCACGTTGTCGTTGTAAACCCAGCCCTCGTTGCCGGTGTTGTACGGCGGATCGATGTAGATGCACTTCACCTGCCCGGCGTAGTAGGGCAGCAGCGCCTTGAGCGCGATCAGGTTATCCCCCCGAACGATCAGGTTGCCGTCGCCCGGTTGGCCGCACGCCAGTTCGGGTACGTCCTTGAGCAGGTGAAACGGAACCTGCTGGTGGTGGTTCACCACCGCCTCTTTACCTATCCAAGTCAGCGTCGGCATGGTTTGAAATTATGGTTGAAGGGCCGATTGGCGGGGAAAGTATAGGGCATCCCCTCGGGGCACCGGGCCTGCCCTCCGCCAGAGGCGCTATACTGAGTTTAGAAGATCGAACAGCCGTCCGAATCCACGATGAAGAATCCTATCGGTTGTGCTAGGTCTATAACACACAAGCAATCATCACCACGACGGAAACGATGCATGATCGGCACGGGACTTTACACCATCGGTGAGGTCGCCACGTTCACCCAAATCCCGGCACCACAGGTTCGCCGCTGGTTGCGCGGGTATCGGTCTGGCAACCAGACCTACCCCCCGCTGTGGTCGTCCGAACTGAGCGACAGCCCCTTGCCGCAGGCGTTCGGCTTCCACGATCTGCTGGAAGTGCGCGTCGTTTACGCTTTTCGCCAATACGGCGTCAGCCTACCCACGATCCGTAAGGCCTGCCAGCACGCCCGCGAGTATTTCGAACGGCCCTATCCGTTTACTTGCCAGCGGTTTTTGACCGATGGCCGCACCGTGTTCGCGGAAATCCTGGAGCAAGCCGGCGAAGCCGAAGATGCCAAGTTGTTGGATATGGCGCGGAAGCAGTACGTCTTTGAAAGAGTGGTGCGGCCCTCGCTGTACGCCGGTATCGAGTACGACGAAAGCGGTAACGCTCAACGCTGGTTTCTCGCGGATCGAAAGCGGCGCATCGCGCTGGACCCCGCGCGCAACTTCGGCAAGCCGATTCTGGCCGAATCCGGCGTACCCACGGAAGCGCTGTTCGCGGCCTACCGGCTGGAACAGGATAGCCGGCGGGTGGCGGCGATCTATGAGGTACCAGTCGCCGATGTCGAGACAGCGATCCGTTACCAACAGCAATTGAGCGAACAGCGGTTAGCTGCTTGAAGTGCTTGGTGGATAACAATCTGCCGCCCGCGCTGGCCAGGGCGCTGAACGCGCTCTCGGCCAACAAGTTCTCCGATCTGGAACAGGTCATCGCCTTGCGAGAGAAGCTTCCACCGGACACTTCGGACGTGACCTGGATTCAGATGCTCGGTCAGGAAGGCGGCTGGTTCATTCTGTCCGCCGATCAATTCCGCAAGCATGGTGATCTGGAGCGCAAGGCATTGCGCCAAAGCGGGCTGATTGTGTTCTGCCTCAGCAAGCAATGGTCTTCCCACCATTATTGGGAACACAGCGCGAACTTGCTCCGCTGGTGGCCGCACATCGTGGAACAGGCCGAACGCTTGCAAGGTGGCGCGGCGTTCCGAGTCCCTTGGAAGCTGAGCGGTGGCAAACCGAAGTTCGAGCAAATTCCGTTCTAGCCTTCGGGCGGGTGGCCGCTTGGCCGCATACATTCGCTCTAGCCCAGTAAAAGCTCCCATTTCTGCCATACACCCGAAGGGCGGATAGCGAGCGCGGCTTGTGATAATCTGCGCCAAACCGCCGCCCAACCGCCGCCGATGCCGAAAATCGCCACCTGGAACGTCAACTCCCTCAACGTGCGCCTGCCCCAAGTGCTGGACTGGCTGCGCGACCAGCAGCCCGATATCTTGGCCTTGCAAGAAACCAAGCTGACCGATCCCGACTTCCCGACGCTGGACATCGCCGAGGCGGGCTATCAAGCGGTTTTCGCCGGACAGAAGACTTACAACGGCGTGGCGATTCTCAGCCGGCTGCCCGCCAGCGAGATCGTGACCGATTTGCCCGGTCTGGATGATCCCCAGCGGCGGGTGCTGGGCGCGACCATTGGCAAGGTGCGGGTGCTGAATCTCTACATCCCCAACGGCCAAGCGGTCGGCTCGGACAAGTACGCCTACAAGCTCGCTTGGCTGGACCAGCTCGCCGCCTTCGCGGAAGCCGAACTGGCCCGACATCCCCGCTTGGTGATGCTGGGCGATTTCAACATCGCGCCGGACGACCGCGACGTGCACGATCCCGCCGCCTGGGCTGGCCAAGTGCTGTGCAGCGAACCGGAGCGGACCGCGTTCCGACACCTGCTCGCTTTGGGCCTGCAAGACACTTTTCGCCTGTTCCCACAAGAAGATCAATCGTTTAGCTGGTGGGACTACCGCGCCGCCGCCTTCCGCCGCAATCTCGGCCTGCGCATCGACCACATCCTCGCCAGTCCGGCGCTGGCGGCGGCCTGTACTGCTTGTCAGGTGGACAAGGCGCCGCGCCGACTGGAACGCCCGTCCGATCACGCCCCGGTCATCGCCGAATTCGCCATCGACCTCAACTGAATCGAGCCATCTATGGACCATCGACCCCGCAACGTGCTAGTGACCGGCGGCGCCGGCTTTATCGGCTGCAACTTCGTTCGCCACTTGCTAGCGACCGACCCCGATATCCGCATCGTCACGCTCGACCTGCTGACCTACGCCGGCTCGCTCGACAACCTGCGCGAGCTGCCCGATCCGGCCCGGCATCGCTTCGTGCAGGGCGACATCTGCGACCGGCCGCTGGTGGATCGGCTGCTGCGCGAACACGCCATCGACACCGTCGCCCACTTCGCCGCCGAGAGCCATGTGGACCGCTCCATCACCGGGCCGGCGGCCTTCGTGCAAACCAATCTGGTCGGCACCTTCACCTTGTTGGAAGCCGCCCGCGCCGCTTGGCTGGACGGAAAAACGGCGGATCGCTGCCGCTTCCATCACATCTCGACCGACGAGGTGTACGGCACGCTCAAACGCGACGATCCGCCGTTCCGGGAAACCACGCCCTACGCCCCCAACTCGCCCTATTCCGCCTCCAAGGCCGGCTCCGATCATCTGGTGCGAGCTTATTTCCACACCTACGGTTTGCCGGTGGTCACCACCAACTGCTCCAACAACTACGGCCCGTTCCAGCACGGCGAGAAGTTCATCCCCACCGTGATCCGCTCCTGCCTGCTGCAAAAGCCGATCCCGGTCTACGGCGACGGCAGCAACATCCGCGACTGGCTCTATGTCGAGGACCACTGCCGGGGCATCGACGCGGTGATTCGCGGCGGCAAACCGGGCGAAACCTACAACATTGGCGGCTGCAACGAGTGGGCGAATATCGACATCGCCAAGCTGATTTGCGCCCTGCTGGACGAGCGCCGCCCGCAACGCGCCCCCCACGAACGACTCATCACCTTCGTCACCGACCGGCCCGGCCACGATTGGCGCTACGCCATCGACGCCGGCAAGATGGATGAGGAACTCGACTGGCAACCTCGGGAAACTTTCCAAAGCGGCATTGCCAAAACCGTGGACTGGTACTTGGAGCGCCACGCCGCTGATCTCAATCAACTCGAACCGAAACCATGACCCATCCCGCCTTCCAGCACTTGCGCAGCCATCCCATTCCCGCTTTGCGGCTGGAATTTCAGGAATTCCGCCACCGCGCCACCGGCGCCCGGCATCTCCATCTGGCCGCCGACGATCCGCACAACGCTTTCATGGTGGCGTTCCTGACCGTGCCGCAAGACTCGACCGGCGTGGCGCACATCCTCGAACACACCGCGCTGTGCGGCAGCCGGCGCTATCCGGTGCGCGATCCGTTCTTCATGATGATCCGGCGTTCGCTCAACACCTTCATGAACGCCTTCACCAGCAGCGACTGGACCGCCTACCCGTTCGCCAGCCAGAACAAAAAAGATTTCAATAACCTGCTCGACGTGTATCTGGACGCGACCTTCTTCCCCTTGCTGGACGAGCGCGATTTCGCCCAAGAAGGCCACCGGCTCGAATTCGCCGCGCCCGACGACCCCGACTCGGAACTGACCTTCAAGGGCGTGGTGTTCAACGAAATGAAGGGCGCGCTCAGTTCGCCGGTGCAACGCTTGGGGCTGGCGCTGCAAAGCCGGCTGTTCCCGACCACCACCTATCACCACAACAGCGGCGGCGATCCCGAGGCGATTCCCGATCTGACCTACGAGCAACTCAAAGCCTTCCACGCCCGCCACTACCACCCCTCGAACGCCATCTTCCTGACCTACGGCGATATTCCCGCCGCCGAGCATCAGGAGCGTTTCGAGACCGGGGCGCTCGGCCAATTCCAGCAGCTTCAACTCGATCTCGCCATCCCGGACGAACGGCGCCACGCCGAACCGGTCGTCGATCTGATCCGCTACCCGCTGGACGGCGTGGAGGAGTTGGCCGACCAGACCCATATCGTGCTGGGCTGGCTGCTGGGGCCGATCACCGACCCGCTGGCGACGCTGCGGGCACGGCTGGTGAGCGATGTGCTGCTGGACAACAGCAGCTCGCCGCTGCGGCACGCGCTGGAAACCTCCGAGCTCGGCGCCGCGCCGTCGCCGCTGTGCGGCTTCGACACCTCGACCCGCGAGGCCACCTTCGTCTGCGGACTGGAAGGCTCCAATCCCGAGCACGCCGAGGCGCTGGAGGCGCTGGTGTTCGAGGTGCTGCGCCAAGTCGCCGCCGACGGGGTGCCGCAAGCGGCGGTGGACGCCGCCCTGCACCAACTGGAACTGAGCGAGCGGGAAATCACCGGCGACGGCTTCCCCTACGGCCTGCGCCTGCTGATGGAAGCGCTGACCCCGGCGATTCACGGCGGCGATCCCGTCGCCGCGCTGGACAGCGATCCGCTGCTGGAGCAACTGCGGGCGGAAAGCCGGGCGGCGAATTTCATTCCGCGACTGACCCGAGAGCTGTTACTGGACAACCCGCACCGGGTGCGGCTGACCATGGCGCCCGACCCGGAATTGGGCGCAAAGCAGGCGGCGGCCGAGCGCGAGCGGCTGGCGGCCCTCCGCGCGGCGCTCGCCGAGGCCGACAAAACCCGTCTCGACGCGCAAGCCCAGGCGCTGGCCGAACGCCAGCAGCGGCAGGACGATCCCGAATTGCTGCCCCGGGTCGGGCTGGAAGACGTGCCGACGGATTTGAAAATCGCCGAGGGCGTCGCCCGCCCGGTCGGCGAACTGCCCGCCCACTGGTACGCCCAGGGCACCAACGGCATGGTCTACCTGCAAGCCGTGCTCGACCTGCCGGCGCTCGAACCCGATGAACTCGATTTGCTGCCGCTGTTCTGCGCCTGTCTGACCGAAGTCGGCAGCGCCGGCCGCGACTACCGGACCACGCAAGCCCGGCAGGCGGCGGTGACCGGCGGCATCAACGCCCGCGCCAGCGTGCGCGGCGGCGTGGACGATATCACTCAGGTCAAGGGCGTGCTGATCATCGCCGGCAAGGCGCTGGCCCGCAACCACGCCGAGCTATTCGATCTGCTGTGGGAAACCCTGACCGCCGCCCGCTTCGACGAACTGCCGCGCTTGCGGGAACTGGTCGCGCAGATGCGCGCCCAGCGCGAGGAAGCGATCACCGACCACGGCCATGCGCTGGCGCTCGCCGCCGCCAGCGCCGGGCTGAGCCCGGTGGCGGCGCTGAACCATCGCTGGGATGGCCTGCACGGCTTGCAAGCCCTCAAAGCGCTCGACGATACCTTGGACGAGGATGGCGTTCTACGAGTCTTCGCCGAGCGGTTGGAGCGGTTGCGGGATCGGTTGCGCGGCCTGCCGAGGCAATTGCTGGTGGTCAGCGAAGCCGAGCGGCAGGACGCCATCGCCGAGGCGCTGGCCGCCCGCTGGCGGGGCGGTTCGGGCTCGACGATCCGGCCGTTCGCGCTCGCGGCCCCGGACCCGCAGCCGCCGCGACAAGGCTTTCGGATCAACACCCAAGTCAATTTCTGCGCCAAGGCTTACCCGACGGTCGCCTCCGGCCATCCCGACGCCGCAGCCTTGCAAGTCCTGGGCGATTTTCTCCGCAACGGCTATCTGCACCGGGCCATCCGCGAACAGGGCGGCGCCTACGGCGGCGGCGCGGGCTATCATCCCGACAGCGGCGCGTTCCGCTTCTATTCCTACCGCGATCCGCGATTGGCCGACACGCTGGCCGACTTCGACCGGGCATTGGACTGGCTGCAAACCCACGACCATCCGCCCCGGACTCTGGAAGAAGCGATTCTCGGCATCATCGCCGCCATCGATAAGCCCGGCTCGCCCGCCGGCGAGGCCGTCACCGCTTTCTTCGGCACCCTGTTCGGCCGCACGCCCGAACAGCGGCGCGCTTTCCGGCAGCGCGTGCTGGAGGTCACCTTGGACGATCTGAGGCGGGTCGCGACGACCTATCTCCACCCGGAGCAGGCCCGTTGCGCGGCGCTCGGCAACGCGCGGACTCTGTCGGAACTGGCGGATTGGACTATCGTTGCGGTTTGAGAGTCCATAAACCCTCACCACCAACCCCTCTCCCACATGGGGAGAGGGGGAGTTTCCGCACGGGCTCCGAGAAGCTTTTTAAACCCCTCTCCCCGCGTGCGACAATGTGCTTCAGACCGCTCTGAGTACGTCTCCCGCAAGCGCGCATCGAGCGTGCGGAGCCTCCGCACCACCTTGAATTGACGTGTGAAATAGGGAGGAATAGCCTTGTAACCCTCCATCGCTCGAGCCGGAACCAACCGGCAGGAACGCCCCCGTCGCCAGGACAACCACCATGGAAATCTTCGTTTATCACACGCCCGATCTCGTCCCCGACCTGAGCAGGAATGCCCGCAAGGGCGGGCTCAATCTCGACATGCCCGCTTGCGCCATCGTCATCGACGTGTTGCGCGCCACCACCACCATGGCGACGGCGTTGCAGTCCGGCGCTGAAGCCATTCAGGTGTTCGACGACCTCGACGAGCTGTTCCGTCTGAGCAAGAAATGGCCGGCCGACCAACGGTTGCTGGCCGGCGAGCGCAGCGGCGAAAAGCTGGACGGATTCGATTTGGGCAACTCGCCGTCGGAATGCACGCCCGCCCAAGTCGGCGGCAAACGGATCTTCATGAGCACCACCAACGGCACGCGCGCCCTGGAGCGGGTGCAGCAGGTGCCGATTTTATTGACGGCTTCGCTGACCAACCGCGCGGCGGTGGTGCGCTATCTGTTGCAGGAGCAGCCGCACACCGTCTGGATCGTGGCGGCCGGCTGGCGCGGCAGCTTTTCGCTGGAGGACACCATCTGCGCCGGGGCCATCGCCTGCGGGCTCAGCGTGGAACGCAACAGCGACTGCGCGGGGGACGACGAGTCCATCGCCGCCATGGCCTTGTTCGAGCGCTGGGAGAATCGGCTGCCGCAACTGCTGCGCTACGCCCATCACGGGCGCGGCTTGGCGGCGTTGGGCTGCGAGGAAGATCTGGACTACTGCGCCCGGCTAGACAGCGTGGGGGTCGTCCCGCTGCAAGTCGAACCGGGCGTGCTGAAACCGGCGCGGCTGTATTGAACGATACCGTTCCGGGCCGATCTGTCCGGCGCGGCCGCAGGATCGCGCCGCCTCGCGCGGTGGCCGACCGTCGCGCCTTTCGCCTTTTCATCGGTTCCGGCGCGATGGCGGATCAGCGACCGATCAGCCGTCGCGAGCGTTAGCGGGCGATGTGCTTCTGCCCTTCGCCGGCGATGAAATCGAAAAGCTTCTGCACGTTGGCCGACGGCGCACCCTTGGTCAAAGCGGTCACGGGACGGCCGACTTCCGGAGTTTCCGGCGAATGGAGGCTGCTCTGATCCTGGGACGCGAGCGGACCCGCGCCGACCGCGCCGGGAGTTCCGGCGATCATCTTCTTCAAATCGCTGGCTTCGGCCACCTCTTTGAGATTGGCCTTGGCCCACTCGGCATCGCCCATGATCTTTTCCTGCCAGAGCTTGTTGGTGCCCGTCATCTTGGTGGGAAACACCACCACGATCGGCAGGTCGGGGCCGCCGACTTCTTTCCAGTTGGCGATCTTGCCGGTGAAGATTCCCTTGAGCTGCTCCTTGGACAGGCTCTTGACCGCCGCCACGTCCTTGTTGGCCAACACCTTGATCCGGTCGCGACCGATCACTTGGGCTTTGTAATCCTTCGGGTTGGCGATGGGGTGGCCTTTTTGCTGCATCAGCTCCAGCCACGCCTCGAAACTCAATCCCCCCGCCGCCACGTCGATAGCGCCTTTCTCGACGTTGATAAAGGCCTGATCCGGCCCTTCCGAGGTCAATGTCAGTTGAAGGCCGGTCGCTTTCTCGAACGGTTCTTCAACTTTCTTGAAAATGTTTTCTATCGGCGCCGCGCCGCCGCCGACCTTGATTTCCTCGGCGGCAACGCTCGCCACGCCAAAACTCAACCCCAATCCCGCGATCAGACCGCTCATTCCAAACGCGCGCATCATCTTTTCCATTCTGTTCACCTTCATGTCATCGGTTTATTAATCGATTGATTTATAAGTCGCGCAATCGGTCGGGGCGCACTGCGGCGCGGCTCCTGCCCAGCTCGTCCCCGCCGCCGTTCAGCCACGGGCTGGCGGCGGCGATACCGCTCGACGCGGAACAACGAGGTTCCCGGAAAGATAGAACCGCCCGACCATTTGCGCTACGGCATAAAATGAGGCAAAAGCCCGATTTTTATTCCGCGACCTTCGCCCCTACTTAGTATACACAATCAGGCGATAATAGGAAAAAAACGTAAATAACATACACGGAAGCGCCCCGACCCGGCTGCCGGATCGGGGGCGAGAGAGGGGATTTCAGTCTAAGGGCTTAGGCCACCTTGGCGAACGCCTCGATCACTTCCGGCGGCGCCTGGATCAGCTCGATCAGCACGCCCTCGCCGGACAGCGGGGCAGCGTCGTTGCCCTTGGGATGGAGGAAGCAAACATCGTAACCGGCCGCACCCTTGCGGATGCCGCCCGGCGTGAAGCGCATCCCCTTGCCGGTCAACCATTCCACCGCCGCCGCCAGATTGTCGATCCACAGCCCGATGTGGTTGAGCTGCGGCTCGTGCACCTTGGGCGCCTTGCCGGGATCGATCGGCTGCATCAGGTCCACTTCCACCTTGAACGGGCCGGAGCCGATGGCGGCGATGTCCTCGTCCACATTCTCCCGCTCGCTGCGGAAATTGCCGGTCAGGGTCAGGCCCAGCGTATCGATCCACAGCCGGCTCAGCTTGGACTTGTCCAGGCCGCCGATGGCGATTTGTTGAATGCCAAGCACTTTAAAAGGTCTATCGGACACGAAAACCTCCTGCTGGTTGCTCCCCTCTCCCATGGCGAGAGGGGTTGGGGGTGGGAGATAAGGTAACAGACCTTTTCAGTATGTCATTCCACTTCGCGATTGCAACCGTACCCTAGCCGTTCGCGACGATTCCCTACCGGGAATCGGGCGAATCTTCGGTTATACTTTCGCGGTACTGTCAACCCCATCGCGTTTCGATCCCCTGGAGGATGCGCATGTCGAATCAACAACAAACGGACGCGGCGACCCCGACGTTCAACGAATTTCCCCCAACCCCTTACGAGGAATGGCGCAAAGTCGTCGATAAGTTCCTCAAGGGCGCACCGTTCGAGAAGCGGCTGGTCACCAAGACCTACGAAAACATCGATCTCCAGCCGATGTACCGGCAGGAAGACATCGAAGGCTTGCCGCATCTGGACAGCCTGCCCGGCTTCGCGCCCTACCTGCGCGGCACCAGCCCGCTCGGTTACGTCGCCAGCAGTTGGGATGTGGCCCAGGAACTGCCCTACCCCACGCCGGCGGCGTTCAACGAAGCCCTGCGGGCCGATCTGGCGCGCGGCCAGAACGCCGTCAATCTGGTGCTCGACCGCCCGACCCTGGCCGGCGTCGATGCCGATCAGGCCGAAGCCGACGATGTCGGCAAGGGCGGCTTGTCCGTCTCCAGCGTTGCCGATCTCGCCCAAGCGCTGGACGGCGTCGATCTCGAAAGCACCCCGATCTACATCCAGGCCAGCACCAGCGCCCTGACCTTCACCGCCCTGCTGGCGGCGCTGGCGAAACAGCAGGGCAAGTCGCTGGCCAAGGCGCGCGGCGCCATCGGCATGGACCCGCTGGGCCAACTGGCCCGCGACGGCCGGCTGCCCCGCGATCTGGACGGCATTTACGCCGTGATGGCGCAACTCGCCGCTTGGGCCAAGGCCAACGCCCCGCAATTGCAGACCATCACCGTGCAGGGCGGCCCCTACCACAACGGCGGCGCCAGCACCACGCAGGAACTCGCTTTCGCGTTGGCCACGGCGGTCGATTACGTCCGCGCCATGCAGGCGCACGGCTTGGGCATCGACGACATCGCCCCGCGCATCCGCTTCTCCCTTTCGATCGGCTCCAATTTCTTCATGGAAATCGCCCGGCTGCGCGCGG
>WBZM01003732.1_pt1 | contig 11642 bp, 12 predicted proteins | sample 5204271 | NCBI WGS metagenome assembly WBZM01 (sample SAMN12344346, study PRJNA552823) | activated sludge metagenome | biome: Activated sludge suspended growth; feature: Nitrification reactor; material: Wastewater; isolation source: activated sludge from nitrification reactor of wastewater...
CAGTGACAGATTTACGGCTGCTGATACACCAGAAGCTACTGCGTTGGCAGGTGTAGTTGCCAGTGACAGATTTACGGCTGCTGATACACCAGAAGCTACTGCGTTGGCAACCGTGCAGGTTATTGTTGTGTCACCACCCCCGGACGCGGATGGCCACCAGAGCAAATGGTCTTCTTCGTCTAGCAGACACCAAGGGTTCTTCGACAGGGCGCGCAGTTGGTCGTCGGTCAATTCCCCGGCGATCGCGGCGAGCAGGTAGACGTTGCTGCCCGTGCCGCCGCCCATCCATAAGGTGCTCGGCGCGACGTGCAGGGTCGTGGCGCTGTGGCTGGAGGACTGCACCGCACCGCCGTCGAAAGAAGCCTTCAGGCCAACCCCTGGGCGCCAGTGCGCCGCGGCCACATACGTCTTTCCGACCGTGACCGTGGGGCCTGTGATAGATAGCTGAGTCCCCCCGGAGACCTTGCAATACGCGGTGATGACTCCCGAAGTGCTATCGATCTTGGGGCACGACCAGGACGCCCGCGCGTCACTGATCGCGGCCACCGAGGAACCGGAAGTGCTGGTCGACACCACCAGCAACGTCAGAGGCGTCCCGTTGGCAATCCCCGTCGGAGATTCGGCGTAGATCGAGGACGACGCCGCATGGAATCTCCGCCCCGCCGGCCCGACCGTGCGCTGGACGGCCCCCGTCAGCGTGCAGGGGCGCCCACTCACCAGGTCAAGAAACCCCGATCCGACGTTGATCAGCGCCCGAACGTTGTAATCCCGACGGACGAATAGCCGACTCTGCGGCAAACCCAACGACGGAGAGGGGAGCCGGATCAGACTCATCAGGAGACGCTGGTCAGCTCGGAGAAGTCCGCTTCGACGGTGACGCTCTGCGCGGTATTGCCCGTGAACTCGACTTCGAGCTGCATCACCGCGGGCGAAATGGGAAGGCTGTACTCGCCGACGGTGTTGGCCGTCGTGCCATTGCCGACCGAGTAGATCGTCTTCCAGTCCGCGCCCGCACTCCCCGCCGCGGGCTGAGAAGCGTTGTGCGCGACCAGGACGTTGGCCACGCATTGCGCCGAAGGCCCTGTCGCGCCGTTGGTCATCTTGAACGTCAGTATCCCGCCGAAAGCTGTCGTCAGGTCAACTCGTCCGCGCGTCGTGCTGCCGCTGGTGTTCGTCGTGGAAGCGACGACCGAGCGCGCCGTCTTGGTGGCGGTGCTCACAGCAGCCACTCTCCCGCATCGGACCAGGCCAGCACGCGAATCGTGAACTCGTCGACCTCGCCTTCCACGACCAGGGTTCCAGGGCTGGCGAGGGTTCCGGTCCCGGTCGCGAAGATCTTTTCGAGCCGGTTCGCCTTGCGCTTGCTCATCGCGCTGATGTGCGCGCGATTCGTCGCGCCGCCGGCCCCGGAGAAGATGTCGGCAAAGGCCGCCTGGATGGACCCGATCGACGGGTTGACCGAGCCGGTGCTGTTGAAGATTTCACGAAAGGCGTCCCGCTCCCCCTGGGACCGGGTGATGTAGGCGCCGCCGGTCCAGGTGAAGGTCGTGCCTTCGTCGGACCTTCCCGTCAGGATGTCGTGACGGGAGAGGGCAGTCTTGGTCACGATGAACGTCGACTGCCCGCACAGGTAGTCGGCAATTCCCTGTGTGTCGTGCGCGGTCTTCAGGTCGGTGATATTGGTATCCGCGATGAGCGCGGCTTTGAGCGTCAATAGCTGTTCGGGAGTCATAGGTCAGTGCCCTTGGTTAGCGGTTGATGTGCAGCAGATTGTTAATGTTAATGTTAATGTTAAGTGAAATTAAAATACAATAGCCATAATTAACTCTGTGTGATCTTCAAAACATCAGTACCTGCACCTTGGAAGTCAATAGTCCGACTACCGGACACGATACTTAGAGTACCGGCAGAGTCAACTTCAATCCACCCCAATGCACGCTTATTAGCATCAGTGTCGTTGAATATGATCCCATACGCACCATTACTAAAACCACTCGCGTTTTGAGGAATTGTAACGTCTGCTGCTCGCAGCGTCGGTACATTGGACACATTAGTCCATGTAACAGAAGAAAGTGTGATGGGGCCTGTGTACCCGCCACCAGTGCTCACCTGGCTGGTGGCAAAGTTGGTTGTGCCTGATCCGCCCCAGTGGGGATCAGCCGTGTTAAGTGCAGGCACTGTAGCCGTGGTAACAATCCCCAGCTTGAGCGTATCAGAACTGAGATTATGAACCTTCTTCCCAAGGTTCAACAGTGCTTCTGGAAACCATTTAATATCACCTGTAGCCATTGTAAATCTCCTAACTCGTTTTTAACTCAGTGCCGTCTTCCGGCGTCTCTTTCTGTGTTTCCACGTACTGTTTCTGTGTCCAACCGCTGTACTTACTGCTAACCGTCTTTCCAAACCTGATCACTGGGCCTAGCAGGCCCTTTCTGTATGCTTCTTCGTCAAACGTAGAAGGCTTTGGGTCCATCGCTACTTCAATGTGGGCAGGTGTATCTGGCCGTTCCACCAGTATGCGATAATAAGCCCGGCTACCGCGAGTATGGCAAAAATAGATTTCTCACCCAATTTGGCCAATAAACTTTGCCAGAACTCTTTACAAAGCTTGGCTCGCTCTCTTGCCGCTTCATGCTCCATTCTGTGCAGTGCCACGTCTCCATTCGGAAACGCTTCTGTCACCATTACTCTCAACTCATTTTGAAACTTCTCTTCATCAACAATGTGTGATTTAAGCTCTGGCTTCAGTGATGCCAGTTCTTCCAACTTGCTGTGCATCTCCCCAAGTTGAACTAAGATCGTATTCAATACCGCCAGGTGCGGGTCGTCATGTCTGCGGTCTGAGTCTTGAGCCAAGGTGGTTCTCCAGTTCGTGTTTTTATTTGAGTAGGCCACTGAGTAATATATGAAACTCTTAACTTACATTATAGCGTGAAACTATCAGGGTGTCCTGCAAAAGGTGCGGAAACATATCTTAGCCTGATGTCAACGCATTAAGTTACTGTTTTGGCCCCCCATCCGAGGGTAAATTCCCGAATCTCCGTGGATGAGAAAGGTTGAGGCCCTGTGGCCGTTATGACATAAGCCTTGTCATCGGAATTACTCCGGTCCTGGTAGCTCCCTCCGTAACCCCCATAAATTCGCTTACTGTCAGGCCCGTGAGATACGACTTCTGCCCACGCTTCAACCTTATTCCCCACAGCCCTAAGCAACTGCATATCAGTCGCCTTGTAGTATACAGTATTGTCATTTAGCCCAAGTATCGGTGTCTCCACATGACCGATGTAATATTTATTAAAGTGGGGCTGACTCATGCCCTTATACGCATTAACAAGTTCACCAACCGGCAGCATAACTGGATACTCGATGTTTATCACACCTGCAGCACTATATACAGTCTTGCACGAACACATAACCGGGTGCTTCCTGCCTGACGTAAAAGTATATTTACGTGTTTTAGTGGCAATTGGCGTAGCTGTATTTGACTTGTGCGCCAGTGTGGACACGTGATCAATTGTCACAGTCAGACCAGATGCCACAGTACCAGCGGCTAGGGCAGTCTGATCTGTTACACCAACATAAACAGCTAGTGATGTGGTAACTTCTTTGGACTGCACATTGTCACTGTGTATCTCCCCCATAAACTGATAATCCGTACTCCCAGATGGTGCCCACTGAGGGGTATATCCGAATGCACTCCAGTCACCATCGTCGTGATAAATCCAGTAAACAGGAACAGCATATACATTGGCTGAAATAAGAGACTCCCCGTTACACCCTGCAAAACCCTCTACATAGACACGTGCCGCACTTGATCCAGCCGGGTATTTGCCAGTAACTTCAACTGTTATAGTGTGAGTGCCAGCATCAAGGTCGGCAGCAAGGCAGATGCAATCGTTAAACGACGCCGGTCCATAGGTGGAGATGTACCTTTTACCAACATCAGACCACCTACAATTACCAGAATCATAATCTGCTAGAGTGAATGTGGGCAGCCTATTAGCTCTTGTATAGTCACCATCAATCGCAACTATAGCATTGCCACCATTAGATGTGTTATACACACGGATAGCTGCAACAGTACCAGTAATTGATCCAGAAATCGTATCACCTGCAGTTACAGAGTATAGTGCCCCGGTTGAATTGAAAGTCCCAGCAGCAGGATTTACAGGACTGTTAGTCCATGTTCCGACTTTAGTAAGTGCCCCATGCCAAGTAAACAAGCCGGGTTTAAATAGACCCATATCAGTTATAGACATCGCAGCATGGGCTTTTGCCTTGGTGCCAAGGTGTACACCAAAGTAGAAACCGTCAGAACCTGTAGGCACGTAGACTTCTCTTTGGCCCAACAACAAATGCCCTGACTGTGTGGTTGGGTGCGTAAAGAGGTAACAAGTCACTGTGGATGCCTTGTCTGGGCTAACTAGAGCCTTAGACATCTCACTTAAAATGTTGTCAGATGTGACAATTACGACTTGCCGCCCCTTGTCTTCAAATCCAAGCCCGCCGTCTTTGTCTGTCTCAACCAAAAGTTGTGGTGTTCCTTTTACCAGAGCCATAATGCCCTCCTTAGTTATCTCAATAAGTTTGTATATCCTACAAAGCTTTCACTCTACGCCTTCTTGTTCTGCCCCCTACCAGTCGTCGGCGTCGTCGGCTTCAGTTTCTGATTTAATGTCGATCCACTGTTACTAGGTTGTGCAACTGCTGTATCAGCAGTTGTATTTCCCTTGAACATCGTACCTGACAAGGGTTTCATGCCAATCGGGGCTAATCTGCCTGTCAATTGCAGGCACGCTTCGTCATCTGAAATCATGCCCAAGCTCAACTGCTCCAGCACAATCATTTGCTTTGTCTGTTTAAAGGCTAATAGTTCGCTATCAGGTCTCAAATCGATTGATGCAAACTTAAAATCAACGACCACGTCGAAGCCAAACAAGCGTGCAGCTAAAGTGAATGCACGGCTCCAGAATTCTTCCACAGGGGCTTTTACCGCCCCTGCACAAGACTTCATGAACAGCATGATTTCACTGGACGCAATATTACTGCTGCCAGAAGCAAAGCCCAGAACAGTACCGTTTGTCTTACTTCCTGTGCTAAGTCTTGCGTTCGCCATGTCCTGCAGCACTTCGTACTCAGCGGAAAGCCCCGCATTACTGGCATTCTCTACTTCAAACTCCAATGAATCCAGATATACAAGGGCGTCTTCTGGGGCTAGAGAGTTGATTTTCTGCTCGATAGCAGCCGTGATAACGTTTAACTCTGCGTTCGCTTTGTCGTTATCCACTTGTGCTTCAGGGCTAAGAAACTTTCTTACTCTTTCCTCATCGATCTTGATCTTCTGCCTTGGGTGGATGACCTTGCCGACGATCCTTGTAATGTCGTTCGAGAACTGCTCAGAATAGATCACCGGCTTAATTGCGCTCTCAATCGGACTGGACGAATACGGTTCCAACAAGTCTTGGTCCAGAGACACATAGATAAAGGTTGGGTAATCGAGATTGATTTTTTCATTGCCCACGTATTGCCACGGGACAAGGGTTTTGTCAGAGTCAGCGACAAATTTAATCTGTGTCGTGCTGATGGGTTGTATCCGTTTCGGGAGCCTATCTTTGCCCAGTACTACTTCTCCAGCGCAACTACCGTACTGGATAATCTCCCTTGCTAATGACTCCGACGTGGCCCTGATTGACTGTGGGCCTGTAAAACCGTCTGTCGCATAGTCTGGAAGTAGGTCAAATCGAGTGGCCAACTGCTGTACTAGCAAGGTGGCTTCTCGATTAAACGTGTTGTCTGGGTTTTTAGCGACCGCTGTCCACTCTTGAGGGATACCCAACCTGGCATAAGCCCATACGGCAGCAGACAAATCCGGCGACGAAGCCACAAAGCTGCGGATAATCTCGTTTGTGGTCCCGCCATAGCGCAGGCTGGTAGTATCTGTGCTGGCCAGTCTGCGATCTGTTTGGGGTAAAACAGACGTAGATGGGGTTGTCGTCCTCAAGTAACTTGGATACGACAAAGAGCCTGGTTTCACTTTTGGGGGTGCTACCGCAGGGAGTTGTGCCGCACTGAGAAATTCTACGACTTGACTGACATCATCAAACATTGACCACACCTGACAGGTTGCATATTTTTCTGCATTGTACCCATCAAGTGTGATCAAAACAACCAGTCAAGGTGCATTAACCGCACATGAGCCACTGACTGCAAGGTGGCCCGATGGTTTCCATACCCCGACCGTCAAGTCTTATTCTATATTACTTACATACTCCGTATTATACTGGACACAGGTTTCCTCTCTGTAATCTTGAAAGACCCTATTAAGTTAAGGCTTCCTCCACCTTCACCAATCGTCTGGCCTATAATGAACTTTGCCAGGTACGCATAGCTCAAGGCAAACCAAAAGTGGTCGTTCCCTTCTTCAGACTTCAACCACCTAAACTCAAGGTTTTGGGTCTTCATGTTCCAGTCTTTCACCCTTCGCATGTCTGTACAATGAGTCACAAACTCTTCGTCGAGTTCTTGATTAGACTGCAGCATTGAAAAGTCCCCCGACCTTACATAACTCATGAGAGAGTCAAAGGTTCTGTCCCTCGACACATTTAACTGCCTCTGTTGCTGCTCGCCTGTATTACCATCGTCTTCTTTCTTATGGATAGTGTAGAGTGTAGTGCCCTTGGATTGTGTATACACGCAAGCCCACAGGTTCTTATCTAGTGCTTGCAGGCCCATCACCATATCCGTATAGGGCAGTGAGTCTATTACGGCTGTTCTGACTCTGAACTTAGCCCGTAACTCTTTATAGCGATCTTTCAGCCTGTTTAATGGGACTGCTTCCTTGTGCACGACCTGCATTGATCCATCGTAAGAGCAATTAGCCACGACTATGTGACATGTTTTGCCAAGGTCTACTCCCATTACAGCGTATCGCGCCCCTTCAAGAAGGTTTGGTATGATTGTGCCTCTGATTTCATCAGGCGCCAACACACTTTCCTTAGAAAAGAATGGCAAACCTAAGTTAAAATTCACAAACTCTGCTATATTTGTATAGACTGTCGATGATTCTACAAGGTAGCCGGGCGTGATTATTGTAGGAGAGTCAAAGGGGCTTACCTGGAACCCCTCCGCCACATGGTTCTCTTCAGGGTTTTCACACACCCACTCCCTGTATTTTACGTCAAGGTCAGGTACTAACCTGCACTTCGGGCACTCCACATAGGCTTCTCTATAGTTTAACTTATGCAGGGTGCTCTTTGTAATGCTCATCAACTCACCAGTAAAGCCTGGAATCCTGACGTGGTCATAATAATGTGGTATAAATCGGTGGTTGCAATGACTGCATTTTACTAAATTGAAGTGTCTTCTCGACCTGCTAAATTCATAGTCAATGCCCTTACCAGGAAGCGTCGGCGTCGATAACTTCATTTTCATCTTATACGGCGACGCCGTCAAACGAGAATGGTATTGGCTGACTACAAGGCCGTCGCTAAAGTCAAGTTCATCGTGAACTAGCAGGTCTGCTGGGATACTGATAGGTGCGTTACTTGATGCTGCACCCCTTATGTACAGGAAGGAGTTATTACTGAATTCCTTAACGTCGACGTTGTCTGAACCGGCCAGCGTTGAACTAAGATAAGGCGAATCCCTGATTACAGGGTTTAGTCGTGTTTTTGCGATAATAGCAGCAAGTGTGGCCGTAGGTAGAGTGTAGATGGTTGTGAAGTTTTTAAGCATTACGCACAGGGCCAGTGCCCGCCTTATTGCTGCTTCAGTTACCCCCATTTGGCTGCACTTTCTGATTATTGACTCAGGTGTCTCACTGTCCAGTATCTTTTTCTGAAATTCTCTACCTTTATAACGATAAGGCTTGTTCCCCAAGAAGGTATTATCCGAAATCCAGCGTGATGTCTCACTTATTGCTGTAGCTTGGGACGCGCCGGCTTTAAGTCTCTGTAAGTGCATTTTAAATGCTTGTTGTTGGGTGCTCATAGCAGGTTTCCCTTATCACCTTGTTGTTGGGTGCTCATAGAAGTCCCGCCTTCTTGGCTTGTGCTTCGTACTCCGCAAAAAACTCGTCCTTTGTCTCTTTCGGCAATGTCTTTATCACGTCTATCAGTACGGACTCCATCAGTTTCATGGCTTCTTGCAGTTTCAGGTCTTCTTGAAGTTTTACCAACTGTCCAAGGGTGCTTACTACTGAGTTGGCCACTTGTGCTTTTTGGGTAGGGGTGACTTCTACGTCATCCAATACGTCATCCATCAACCTTTTTGTCTTTGTGTACTGTTGTAACAACTCGTCTTCAAGGTTTAACTCCTTCACTGACTGCTCTGGTAACAACTCTTGAAGTGTCTCTTGTATTTTCCTCAAGTCCTTTTCTGGCATCCCCTTTAGTTGCTCTTTTAACGTATTTTTGGTTTGCGACGGCGTCTGCAAGGGTCTTTGCGACTGTGTTTTTGAATCCAACATCTTCAAAGCGGCCAGTTTGCCTTCATCTATCACTGTTTATCCTTTCTAATGATTACTTTAGATAGTAGGTACGACACGTCGTTGTCGCCTGCTAAAGCTTTTACATTGTTGTATTCGCCAGTATTCTCCTCTAAATCCTTTGCATAGGCGACTCGCACAAGTCTATTTAATCGCTTTAGCCCATCTAAATCCAGCACAGACAGTTCATTGACTGCGTTTTTTACTGTTTTTTCGCCAATGTTGTACTCTTCTGCCGATTTTTTAAGACTGCCGTGTCCGGCTATATAGTACAGGGCGGCTGCTTTGGCAGAGCCAGCTACATCGGGATTCGGCAGGCCCCCTCTTCTGATTTTCAAGGCGCCTGGTCTATACCCGTACTTTCTGCGTATCCCGTGAATAGTGCACTTTGTTACGTTTAGCCGCTCGCAAGCCTCGTCAAGGTTGATTCTGCCCTGGTCTAACTGCTCCAACGTAGTGTAAAGGGTCGGTAGCCTATCCCCCCATCGTCGCTGTATGAGTATAAGGGATATTCTAGTGTGACCTGTTTCCTCAAGGGCTTCTTCTAGCGTTTTGTGTCCTTTATACACTTCCAGCAAGGTGGCCAGCACATTTCTTGATTTAAATATAACTCTTGTCTGATTGGTTTTTTCAGACCCAGTCAGGTGTATTAGTGCTTTTGGGTCTTGTTTGTAGAGTGCCGCCAACTTTACAAGTTTGTCCCCAGGGATTCTATCCACTGAAATCCAGCGATACACAGCTGCTTTAGAGACTTTCAGGCGTCTTGCAGCATCGCTTACTGATTTTATGAACTCTCTTACAGTTGTCATTGGTTTTCCTCAGTTGTGTTTTTGTGATGCTGGTTGTGTTGGTTGTGCTGGTTGTGCTGATTGGCTACGGCAAGTTCCACCAAGGCTCTCACGATTGCGGTTGCGGGTTCGTTCAGTTCTTTTTCCAGGTCTGCGAGCTTGTTGGCGGCTGCTTGGTTCAGGCTGCAGCTTGTTCGTCTGGTAGTGAGGTGCTCTTTGATGTCTTTTAGAGCTTTGGGGTCTAGTGGGGCATTTATCAGTTTTCGCACGGCATCGGATGCGTTATGGCCCAGTAGTTTGGCTGAAGAGATTGGGATTGTGATTGTGATAGTTTTCATGGTGGGTATTCTATGCGATAACGGCATAGAAAGTTTGAAAAATTGAAAAATTTTTGGGAGGGGGCAGGACAACCCTAATGGAAACCCAGTGTGCGAAAAAGCTATGCCGTCATCATCGACGCCAGTCTGGATCAGATCGCTGCCAGTGTCGCTGCCGTTGCCGTTGCCGTTGCCGTTGCCGGTCGAACCGCCGTTGCTGGTCGAGCCGTCGTTGCTGGTCGAGCCGTCGTTGCTGGTCGAGCCGTCGTTGCCGTCGTTGCCGTCGTTGCCGGTCGAGCCGTCGTTGCCGGTCGAGCCGTCGTTGCCGTCGTTGCCGGTCGAGCCGTCGTTGCCGTCGTTGCCGTCGTTGCCGGTCGAGCCGGTCGAGCCGTCGTTGCCCTCATTCACCATGCCATTCAGGAATACCCCTAGGACGCACACAATCGACACTGACGGCGTTTTTATTTTCTACCTATACCAGTGCCTAGCCTCGCTGTCATACGTTGAACCTGCAAATTAGTTCTTTAGAATCAACGGCCTGGCGCACCCACTTGTCATAAATTTCGCATGTTTTCACCTGAACTGCTTGCCAGTGTCATGCACATGCCAACGGCATAGATAATAACCACATTGGCGATGTGGGTATCGACATTATGTCGGATAGATAAGTGTATGACGCTGTTATTGCGCCGAAGTGGGTATAGAGTGAGCTAATGGGTCTTTACAAAGATTGAATGGGCTATAGTGGCAAATAGGTCTTTACAAGTGCGATTTGCAACTACAATAGAGTCTCGTTCAACCACAACTGGGAGTACTCAAATGTCACAAATCGTCAAGACTGAAACCAAATCGGCAACCATGCCGAAGATGCAGGGCAAGCTTTTCAATGCCTTCAAAATCGAACCTTTCGTCCACTCCCTGGTCTTCGGCAAGGGTTTGAACCCTGCCGACACAATAAGGCCGAGTGATATAGGCATGAACGCTCATGCCGCTAAGAGTGCGCTGGGCGCGGCAGTGTCCGTACCTGGCTTTATCACCGGACTGGCTTGGAGCTTGTGCGCGATTGCACACGGCCAAAAGAAACTGGCAGCCCTGCAGGAAGGGCTGCCAGTGGCCAGTGCGTACGCACTTGAGCATGGCTCGTCAATGTTCAAGCATGGTGCCGGTATCACTGCCAACAACCTGGAAACAATCGTACTGGCAAGCCTCAAGGCAATGCTCGCTTTGCCGGCGCCGGCAAAGCGAGTGACCAAGACGCCGGAGACGCCGGAGACGCCTGAGACGCCTGAGACGCCGGAGACGCCGGAGACGCCGGAGACGCCGGAGACGCCGGAGACGCCGGAGACGCCGGAGACGCCGGAGACGCCGGAGACGCCGGAGACGCCGGAGACGCCGGAGACGGCAGCAGCAAGCGTTGCTGAATCAGCGCTTGCTGCTGAATCAGCGCTTGCTGCCGAAGCCACGACTGCGCAAAGCTACGTTAGGGCAGTCACCGCCTTGCCGCGTGATGAAGCGGAACAGCAACTTAGGGCGATTGCGCTGGCCCTCGGATTCAGGCTGGTACGGATCAAGGCAGCCTAAAGGCTAGCAAGGTCGGGCTGACCGACCTTGTTACTGTATGCCCACTTGGAAGTGGGCATACAGTAACAACGCTCATTAACAATTCGGAGACTAGACCTTCTCGCGTGGCGCGATTTTTCCGCTTGCGCTCGCGATGAGGTTGAGTGACAACGCGCGCAAGGTCTTTGGCTTTGCGTTAGTGCTTTTGCGTGATCCGGTTGACGGTCAAGGATAGGATGTGGCTTTGCTGCATAGATCAGACAAGATACTTGATACGCCTTGGGCTGCGCGCGCGGTAGTAGTCCGGTACTCCGACACTTAAAAAACAGTAGAGCGGTCATGTAGCCAGCCAACGGCGGTCTGCCACGGCGGTCTGCCACGGCGGTCTGCCACGGCGGTCTGCCACGGCGGTCTGCCACGGCGGTCTGCCACGGCGGTCTGCCACGGCGGTCTGCCACGGCGGTCTGCCACGGCGGTCTGCCACGGCGGTCT
>WBZM01003734.1_pt1 | contig 11638 bp, 10 predicted proteins | sample 5204271 | NCBI WGS metagenome assembly WBZM01 (sample SAMN12344346, study PRJNA552823) | activated sludge metagenome | biome: Activated sludge suspended growth; feature: Nitrification reactor; material: Wastewater; isolation source: activated sludge from nitrification reactor of wastewater...
TGAAATGGTAAAGGAATGTGATAAAATGTATAAAAAGGCTTTAAAGAAATTTCCGAATAGCGGGCCTTTGTATAGCGAGTATGGAGAATTGCTATGGCAAAAAAAAGATTTTGCTGCCATTAATTATTGGGAAAAAGGGATAGAACTCGATCCTGCATACGGCGGAAACTATTATAATGCTGCGACGTTTTACTTCTATACTAAAGATAAAGTGTGGAGCCTGATCTATGGCGAAATCTTTGCCAATATGGAAAGCCTGAGCGAAAGAGGTGCCGCTATGAAAGAATTATTATATAAAACCTATAAAGAAAAACTTTTTGCTGATGCAGATATTCTGAAAGGGGAAGAGAAAAATAAAAATGAATTTTCAAAAGCTTTTTTGAACACCATGAGCAAAGAAACCGGATTGGCAGCCAATGGTGTAAACACCGAAGTGCTTACGATGATACGCACTAAATTTATTTTAGACTGGTTTGATACCTATGCAGGGAAATTTCCTTTCAAATTATTCGATTTTCAACAGCAATTAATAAAAGAAGGACTGTTTGATGCCTATAACCAATGGCTGTTTGGCTCGGTTGAAAATCTTGCTGCTTATGAAAGCTGGACAAAGACCCATGAGGAGGTTTATAATAAATTTAAAACCTTTCAAAAAAGCCGGATTTTTAAAATGCCGGTCGGGCAGCACTACCAGGGAAAATAATTTTCAAAGAATCTTAAAAAAATGCATCGGTCAGTCCGGTGCATTTTTATTTTCATTAACTTGTCGCAGCTAACTTTTTTCACCTAATGCCTGCACCATGATGGAATTAAAAAGACTATTCGATTGCCTGCAATATAATCTGGATCGTAAACCACTTGAAGACATGCTTGCCGGAAAAGAAGGCGGCCAGTGGAAAAAATACAGCACAGCAGATGTAAAAAATATTGTTGACAATTTAAGCGCCGGGCTGCTCAGCATGGGAGTATCCTGCGGCGATATGAGTGCCGAAGGCCGCGATAAGATTGCAATACTTTGTAAAAACAGACCCGAGTGGGTAATGCTGGATCTGGCTGTGCAACAAATAGGTGCATTGCTGGTTCCCCTTTATCCTACTATTAATGTAAATGAATTGGAATATGTATTGAATGATGCTCAGGTAAAATATGTTTTTGTAAATGATGAAGACCTTTATTTAAAAGTTTTCAGTCTGAAAGACAAAGTGCCCAACCTGAAAGATATATTTACTTTTGAACATGTGCCCAATGCAAAGCACTGGAAAGAAGTAACATCACTTAGCACACCCGAATTGATAAATAAGATTAAGCCTATTGCAGATGGAATAAAATACGAAGATCTTGTTACCATCATTTATACATCGGGCACCACCGGCAAGCCCAAAGGGGTTATGCTGTCGCATCGTAATATTTTATCTAATGTAATTGATTCATTGCCCTGCTTTCCTCCCGGCGATGATATGAGGAGCCTGAGCTTTCTGCCCCTCAATCATATTTTCGAACGCATGGTTACCTATTTATATCTTTTCAATCGTACCGCTATTTATTATGCTGAAAGTTTAGAATCCATTGGTGATAATTTAAAGGAAGTAAAACCACATTTATTTACAACCGTTCCCCGCCTGCTGGAAAAAGTGTATGACCGCATCATGCAAAAAGGAAGTGAGCTGAGTGGGTTTAAAAAGAAATTATTTTTCTGGGCACATGGTCTTGCCGAAAAATTTGAGATTAATAAAAACCAGGGCTTCTGGTACAGGCTTCAACTGGGCCTTGCCAATAAAATTATTTTCAGCAAGTGGCGTGAAGGATTGGGCAACAATATAAAATGTATTGTAAGTGGTGGTGCTGCCTGCCAGGTTCGTTTGATTCGAATCTTTACTGCAGCCAGAATTCCCATTATGGAAGGATATGGGCTTACCGAAACCTCACCGGTAATTTCGGTAAACAGATATGAAATAAGCGGACGGTCTTTTGGCACAGTAGGGCCACTTATCAAAAATGTAGCAGTTAAAATTGCCGAGGATGGTGAAATACTTTGTAAGGGTCCCAATATTATGGTTGGCTATTACAAAAGACAGGACTTAACCGACGAAGTAATCAAAGACGGTTGGTTTTATACAGGCGATATTGGTTTGATGACACAAGATGGTTTTTTAAAAATCACCGACCGTAAAAAAGAATTATTTAAAACCAGCGGCGGAAAATATGTAGCACCATTGCCTATTGAAAATAAATTGAAAGAATCGCCATTAGTAGAGCAGGTAATGGTAGTAGGAGCCGAAAGAAAATTTGTGGGTGCATTGATTGTTCCCTCATTTCCCAATTTAAAAGACTGGTGCCGCAAAAATGGTATAGCCGAAGGAGATCATGCTGCCATGATTCAAAACCCCAGTGTAAAAGAATTGTATAAAGAACTGGTGGAAACTTTCAACAAGTTTTTCAACCATGTAGAGCAAATTAAAAAATTTGAACTACTGCCCGATGAATGGAGTATAGACAGCGGCGAAATGACACCCAAGCTTTCTTTAAAAAGAAAAGTAGTGATGGAAAAATACCGCGATGCGATTGAGCGTATTTATAACTAAGCTACTTCAACAATCCTTTTGAAAGCAGGTATTCTGCAATCTGAACCGCATTGGTGGCAGCGCCTTTGCGCAGGTTGTCCGATACAATCCACATGTTTAAAGTATTGTGCTGGCTTTCATCTCTTCTTAATCGTCCAACAAATACTTCGTCTTTCTCATGCGCATCTTTTGGCATAGGATATTGCTGGGTTGTTATATCATCAACCAAAACAATTCCCCGTGAATTTTGCAATAAAGCCTTGATATCATTTAATTCGAAATCGTTTTCAAATTCCACATTTACACTTTCGCTGTGGCCACCCATTACCGGAATACGAACTGTAGTAGCGGTTACCTTAATATTATCATCCCGCATGATCTTACAGGTTTCCTTTACCATCTTCATTTCTTCTTTGGTGTAGCCATTGTCCAGAAATACATCAATCTGTGGAATTACATTCAGGTCAATTGGATACTTATAAGCCATTTCTCCCTGCACACCATTTCTTTCATTCATCAGTTGCGTTACCGCTTTTACACCGGTGCCTGTTACACTTTGATAAGTAGAAACCACCACTCTTTTAATACCATATTTTTTATGAAGCGGATCCAATGCTACTACCATTTGAATAGTGCTGCAATTGGGATTGGCAATTATTTTATCATTCTCAGTAAGTACATCAGCATTTATTTCGGGTACAACCAATGGTTTTGATGGATCCATACGCCAGGCTGATGAATTGTCGATAACCGTAATACCTGCAGCGGCAAACTGAGGCGCCCACTCAAGCGAAGTGCTGCCACCGGCAGAAAAAATAGCAACAGCAGGACGAGCAGCAATGGCATCTTTCATGCCTATCACTTTATATTTCTTTCCTTTAAAGTCAACTTCTTTGCCCACTGATTTTTCTGAAGCAACTGGAATCAATTCGGTAACCGGAAAATTTCTTTCTGCCAATACCTGCATCATTTTGGTACCTACCAATCCTGTGGCACCTACTACTGCTACTTTCATAATTCATCCTCCTGCCGCCCGAGCGACAATTTTTAGGTAAAAAAAACAGGCCTTCCGTTTTGGAAGGCCCTTTCAGTTTTATAATGTACACACATTACGCTGCAACCTTCCTCATTAAGAGAACTGTTTTTTATTGCGTTTTGTGTGATTCATTTTCATTTCGGGAGCAAATGTAATAGCCGATTACCTGATCTCCAAAAAATACTGAAAAAAAATAATATCAAATTAACTGAATCATTTTCTATCTTAAGGCTGTGAAAGTTTTATTGCTTTTTATACTCTTGGTTCCTACGCTTACCTTTTCGCAAAACAGGTACGATGTAGTGATCGACGAAATAATGGCCGACCCTACACCGCAAGTGGGGCTACCCAATAGCGAATGGATTGAACTGAGAAACACAACATTGCTTCCCATAAATCTGCAAGGCTGGCGTATAGCAGATGGCAGCGGGCAAAGTGGTGCCATGCCCAATTTTACTTTACAACCCGATAGCATGGTCATTGTATGTACCGGTAGTGCCGTAGCCGCATTATCGGTATTGGGTACTACTATTTCGGTTACCAGTTTTCCTTCCTTGGATAATGATGGTGAAACAATTTTTATAAAAGCACTCAATGGAAAAATTATTCATGCGGTAAGTTATACTTCTGCCTGGTACCAAAATGAATTGAAAAAAGACGGTGGATGGTCGCTTGAAATGATAGACTCTAAAAGACCCTGTGCCGGCAGCAGTAACTGGAAGGCAAGTGTAAGCCCAACCGGTGGCACACCCGGTAAAAAAAATTCTATTGATGCAGTTAATGGCGATACAGAAGCACCGAAGATTCTGAATGCATACACAACAAACAGCACTACTATTATTATCGTTTTTGATGAACCGGTGGATAGTTTGTCGGGAGCAACACTTAGTAATTATACAAGTGATGGCGGATTAGTTTTTTCCGGTGTCACCACTTTGTCGCCTTTATTCAATAAGGTGCAGCTAACAACTTCCACATCTCTCAATAGCATCACGGTATATACAATTTCTGTTTCGGGAGTAAAGGATTGTAAAGGCAACACCATTAGCAGTAGCAGTAAAGTAAAAACAGGCTTAGCTACAGATGCATTGGCGGGTGATTGGATCATTAATGAATTTCTGTTTAATCCAAAACCCAATGCATACGACTATGTAGAGTTTTATAACAAGAGTAATAAAATATTTGACGCATCAAAACTTTATGTAGCCAACAGAAACAGCTCCGGCGTTATCAGCTCCATCAAGCCATTAAGCAATGTGCCTTGGTTTATTTTTCCGGGCGAATATATTGTAGCTACCGACGATGCAGCCAGCCTTGCATTAAACTATCTTGTTCTGCATCCGGAAAATGTATTAATGGTTTCGACCATGCCTTCATATCCTGATGATGAAGGCAACATCATTGCTTTAAACTTTCAGGGAGAAGTAGTAGATGAAGTAAAATACAAAGATGATTGGCATTTCAAACTAATAGATAATGCCGAAGGCGTAGCTCTAGAACGATTAGATGCAAATGAAAGTTCGCAAAATGAAAATAACTGGCATAGTGCAGCATCTACAGCCGGCTATGGTACACCTACCTATAAAAACTCGCAGTACAAACAAATGGATGCAATAGACGCTACCATCGCAATAACGCCCAAAGTATTTTCGCCTGACAATGACGGCTATAATGATGTAGCATCCATTCAGTATAAAATTGTGGAGCCGGGCTATGTTGCCAACATAGTAATATATGATGCTGCAGGAAGGCCAGTACGACAGTTGGTAAGAAACGGAACAATAGGGCTGACCGGATACTGGAACTGGGATGGATTGAATGATAAAGGCAGCAAATTAGCAACCGGCACTTACCTTATCTTCACCGAAATTTTTAACCTGCAAGGAAAAAAGAAACAATTTAAAAACACAATTGTGCTTGCCCGAAAGTTTTAATACACAATCATTGGAAATGAAACAATCAACTTCAGTCATCAAAAATTTAATCGTTGTAGTAATCGTTGCCGGTGTCATCGGTGCATTAACCGTATTGGCCGGCGATTCGTTTGGGATGGTTACAGGAGATATAACTGCCAAACTATTTTTGATCAGTATATCATTTGTATTTTTTTGCATACCTGCTGCTTTAGGGTTTGTGGTAGCCGAAAAACCCATCTATGAGGCTCTTGGCAAAGCCACTATGCTGGTTGCTGCAGCCGCATTTTTAATAACCTTGATTTTGATTTTTGCAGGAATAAATGAAGATGCCAGTCTTGCAAAACTTGCCGCTGCGCTCTTTATAGCATCCATTGCATTGGGTCATATTTCTTTATTACATCATTTCAATCTACGTAATAAACATGCACATACTGCCCGCACCAGCGCTACTATATTCATCGCCATTTATTCATTTATTATGATCATAAATATTTTTGGTACCGGCTTTGGTTTCAGTTCCATATTGGGAAACCAGACCATGCTAAAAGGTGGAGTTGCCTCTTTGGTGCTTGATTTGGCAGCCACGGTACTAGTGCCGCTTTGCAACAGATTGCCGGCTGATGAGCAACCTACATTAAGTTTTACGAATGAAAATAAACCCACTTTTGAAGAAGCAGTAAAATCAGAAATATCAGATGTAAGCAATGAAGTCGAAAACAATAACCAATAATTGTGTTCGCTGTTTCTTTCTGTATATTAAATAACTGATGTAAGTACTACACCAGTTCTATTTCAAAACTTACCAGTTCTTTAAACTGACGGATTCGATTATCGATTTCTGCTTTGGTAACTTCTTTCAATCTTGAAGCTCCAAATTTTTCAACACAAAAACTTGCCATTGCTGAACCTACAATGATGCCCCGTTTCATGTTTTCAAATGAGATATCACCCGATTTTGCAATATAGCCCATGAAGCCACCGGCAAATGTATCGCCAGCTCCGGTGGGGTCAAATACATCTTCCAAGGGAAGTGCAGGAGCATAGAATACATTTTCATTGTGAAAAAGCAAAGCGCCGTGTTCCCCTTTTTTTATAATCAGATATTTGGGACCCATTTCCAGAATGGCTTTAGCCGCTTTTACCAAAGAAAATAATCCGGTTAACTGGCGGGCTTCGGCATCATTGATGATGAGCATATCTACATAACGCAAAACAATTTTCAAATCCTTCATTGCCGATTCCATCCAAAAATTCATGGTATCCATTGCGATCAGCTTGGGTCTTTGCTTCAACTCCTGAATTACATTGAGCTGTGTAAGCGGATGCAGATTGCCCAGCATTAAAAATTCAGCACCCTGATAACTGTCGGGTACTTTGGGGTCAAAATCGGCTAATACGTTTAAGTCGGTTACCAATGTATCCCGGCTGTTCATATCGGCATGATAGCGGCCGCTCCAGAAAAATGATTTTTTATCGGGAACCAGTTCTACCCCATCCAGATGCACACCGCGGCTGCGAAGGTCGTCCATTTCTTCTTTTGGAAAATCGTACCCGATAATGGAAATCTGCTGTACCGGCTTTACAAAATTGCTTGCAGCATAAGCCACATAAACTGCCGAGCCTCCTACAATTTTATCTGTTTTTCCAAATGGAGTTTCAATAGCATCAAAAGCCATAGTACCAACGGTGATGAGTGACATAATATTATTGTTGCGTTTAATTTTTAAAAAAAATGTGTTGCCAAATGTGCACCGGTAGTAATCCGGCTTTTATTTTCAAATTAACCTTTCAATTTAAAACGCCGCAAACCTACATGAAAATTACCAGTCTATAAAAGCCTTTTGTATTTTTGAAAAGCAATACTTAAAAATGAAGCAACTAAAAATACTGATTCCCCTTTTAATTACTCTTTCATTACAACTACAGGCTCAAACGGATACTTTGTGGATGCGGCAAAGATTACAAAGCTGTGCCGATAATTTTACCAATGCCTTTATGAAAAAGAACTGGGATCAATACATAAGCTACAGCAATCCGGCCATGGTTGCATCCATGGGCGGAAATGATGCTTATAAAACAGTCGTGGCTGGAAACTTTGCCAAAATACCTGAGGGCGCCTGGAAAAAATATCAGGTGGACTCAGTTTTACAAATTGTAAAAACTCCCAACGAATGGCAGGCTGTGCTTTCGTTAAACTCTGTTTTAGAAATGAATGGGCTTTTAATTTATACTACATCTGCTCTCATTGGTCAATCCTGGGATGGTGGCAATTTCTGGACATTCTTTGGAAATGAAGGAGATAAAAGTATGGCACTGATGATAAAACCGGATTTAAGTGAGGCTATTCAGATTCCAGCCAAAAAAGAATACAGCAAGCCGGTAAAGCAGTAAGCAGTTTCGTTTTGTATCTTTGGCCATGCCCGAAACAAAGAGAAAGAAAGCTTCTAAAAAAGAACTAATCATCCAGAAAGCTTCGGCGATGATGAGAGAAAGAGGATTTCCCGCTACCTCAATGCGAGATCTTGCAGATGTTGTAGGTATTGAAGCCGCCAGCCTGTACAATCACATACAGTCAAAATCAGAGATCTTACAGGAAATTATTTACAGAACAGCCAATGATTGTAATGTACACCTGAATAGTCTTGACGAAACAAAACTTTCCAGTATTCAAAAACTAGAATCGCTCATTCGCTTTCATGTTCAAATGATGCTGGATCGTTTTAATGACTATACGGTTATGATTAATGAATGGTCGCACTTGAGCGAGCCGTATCTTACTAACTTTATAACACAAAGACGACATTATGTGCAAAAGATGGAATTGATAATACAGCAAGGTGTTGATAAAAAAGAGTTGAAACCTGTGTTACCTTATGTTACCATGCTCACCATTCTTTCATCGGTAAGAGGATTAGAGTTTTGGCACCGCAGTGCCAAAAAAATTGACCCGCAAACGATAGAAGATAATATGGTTTCATTGCTCATTAATGGTCTTAAGAATTAATTATTATGTCAGTGCATTTTCACAAGCTTACTGTTGCAGCAGTTGACCGGGAAACCCCCGATTGTGTTTCCATTACTTTCAATATACCCGAAGATTTAAAAAAAGTATTTCAATATACTCAGGGGCAAAGCCTGACCATGAAAACCATATTGAATGGTGAGGAAGTAAGAAGAACCTACTCACTTTGCAGCTCACCATTAGATAATGAATGGAAAGTAGCTGTTAAGAAAGCGGCTTATGGCCTTTTTTCAACTTATGCAAATACCGAATTAAAAGCAGGCGATACGCTGGATGTAATGGAGCCGGTGGGCAAGTTCAACACAACGCTGAAACCGGAAAACAAAAAGCAATATCTGGCTTTGGCAGCGGGCAGTGGCATTACACCTGTACTTTCCATTATCAAAACAACCTTGCGTACCGAACCGCATAGTCGTTTTACGCTGGTTTATGGCAATCGCAATCATCAGTCCATCCTTTTTCTTGAAGAACTGGAAGGATTAAAAAATAAATACCTCGATCGTTTTAATCTGATTCATGTACTGAGCCGCGAACGCACTGATACATCCATAAACAATGGCAGAATTGATGCCAACAAGCTTACAGAACTAGAGAAGCTGATTAACTATGCGGGCATTGACGAAGTTTTTATTTGTGGCCCAGAGGAATTGATTTTTACAGCAAGAGATTTTTTTCTGCAAAAAGGAATGGACAAAAAGCAGATCCATTTTGAATTATTTTCAACACAAGGTCAACGCAAGCCGGAAGTTGAATTAAAGCAAACAGAAAAGATAAATCACGAAGTACAAAGCAGCATCACTATTAAAGCAGATGGCAGAAGTTTTGATTTTTTTATCCCGCAGAACAGTAAACAGACTATCTTAGATGCTGCATTGGCGCAAGGTGCCGATCTACCGTATGCCTGCAAAGGTGGCATGTGCTGTACCTGCAAGGCAAAATTGCTGGAGGGAAAAGTAGCCATGGAAGTACACTGGGGGCTGGAAGATGAAGAAATTGAAAATGGTTTTATACTCACTTGTCAAAGTCATCCACAAACCGAAAGAGTGGTAGTGGATTATGATATTAAATAATATAAACCAGAACAAAAATGACAACAAACAAGATCGTCAATCAGCCCGGCGAAAAATGGGCTGTGATTCGTGGCCGTCGTTCTGCTTATGGAGAAAAATATGCCATCAGTAACCATGGCCGTTTGGTAAAGTTTACAAATGACATAAAAAAGGGTTCATTGGTAAAAGGCAGTTTGCAAGCCGGATATCCCATTTGGCGATACAAGGAAAATGGCGAACACCGCCATGTGTTGATACATTTGCTGGTTGCAAAATATTTTCTTCCCGCTCCGGGGGGTACAAAAAAGGTTGTAACCCATTTAAACTTTAATAAAAAAGATAACCATTATAAAAATCTGAAATGGGTAAGCTTTGCCGAATCGGCTGCGTTGCAACAAAAAAGTCCGATTGTAATAAAAGCAAGAAAGGAGATGATGAAAAACGGTGGCTTCAGCACCAATAGTAAACTAACCGTTGCCAAAGTACAGACGATTAAAAAAATGCTGGCAAAAGGTGATACGCTGAAAAAGATTGCCACAAAATTTAAGGTAAGCGATATGCAGATACACCGTATAAAAATTGGAGAAAACTGGGGGAAGGTGAAATAGATTTTATTCTTGAGTACATAAATGTCTGTATAAAAATATAACAAAAAAGAAGGCGGCATTACCCTTGTGTAATAGCCGCCTTTTATTATCAACATTAACCTAGAGCCTATTGTTTTACTATCTTCAATGTTTCTTTGTTTTGCAACCTGATGAAATAAACACCTCCAACATAAGTTGACAAATCAATCGACTGACTGGTGGCTGTAATCTTGAACTTCTTCAACAACCTGCCATTGATATCGGAAACGCTGGCTTCGGTTCCTATCAGTTTGTTGTCGCCAATTAATATGGTAATAGTGCCACCTGTCGGATTTGGATATACAATAGATGGTTTACCACCGCCACTCAAATAATTCAGACGTACAATATTTGAATATTTGAAATTCAGGTCATTGTCCACCTGCTTCAATCTGTAGAACATAACCGTACTGTTCAGCAGGTCAATATTTCTGTCGGTATAGTTGTACGCACGCTGGGTAGTGCTGTTGCCGGCAGCCTGCACTACGGCTATCTGCGTAAAGTCGGTACCGTTGAGCGAACGCTCTAATCGGAATTCCTTAGAGTTTTGTTCACTGGACGTTGCCCATTTCAACAGGTTGTCCTTATTCACATTTGTACCCGTGAAGTATAACAACGATACTGGTAGCGGATTGCCAATAGTGGTACAGGTGGTTACGCCTGTCCGCAATGTTTCGGCATTGCCGGTACGGTCGGTAGCCAGTACAAAGAAACAATAGGTAACTCCCGGTGGCAGCGAGAAGGTGGTATCTGTTCCATATACTTTAGGAAACAGTACGCTGTAATTAACATTATCATTCGTAACATATACAGTATAATAGTCAATGCCGCTACCGTTGGGGTCGTCGCTACCGGTCCAGCTCAGGTTGATGGGGCTGGTGCCCATTGCGGTAAGTGTATTTACCTGACTGGTAGGCGCTACTGCATCTATCGTGTTCTTATGAATATTGGTAGGTATGGTATCATTTTCATCAAATACAATAAATGCTCTTGCGCCAATGGTGTCTAATGTTTGCGCATCGGAACGGGGTTTGATGCTGAAATTCACAAATCCTTTTCCATACAAGTCTTGCAGCGAGTCTTTCACAAAGAGGAAACCTGCCAACGGATCTTCAGGTGGTAGTAGTGTAACAGGATCTATAGCCTGAAATTCCCAAAATATCTGATGCTTAACAATATCATATCCGGCAGTTATGTCAACAAAAACACCTGTAGAATCTCTTGTATCTAATCGGTTGGTATAAAATGCGCTGCCAACCGGTATATCAAAGCTTTGATTGTTGAAACCGAAACTGCCCAATTCTAAAGTGGTTGGATCTTGCTTAGGTTCAATAGGCGAAGTTATTTTTACATATCGTGCTCTTGCAGTAGCCGATGAATCATTTTCAAATTCAATTGTATAAGGTAGCCGATCATTCACACTTACCC
>WBZM01003736.1_pt1 | contig 11631 bp, 6 predicted proteins | sample 5204271 | NCBI WGS metagenome assembly WBZM01 (sample SAMN12344346, study PRJNA552823) | activated sludge metagenome | biome: Activated sludge suspended growth; feature: Nitrification reactor; material: Wastewater; isolation source: activated sludge from nitrification reactor of wastewater treatment...
ATACTCCGCCGCCGTGAGCCTCGACGACGAGAGCTACCTCGAACTCGACGCGGCCGCTGCCCCGCGCGACCCGACGCCCGAGCTCCCGCTCGCGGCCGACGACGAGGCCTTCCTCGAGGTGGCCGAGTCCTCCCCCGGGGCGCGCGCCGCCCGCGGTCGGGTGGTCACCGACGACGACCTCCGCGTGGTCAACGCCCTCGCCGACGACGCGCTCCCGCTACTCGCCGCGCTCTGGCCCGCGCAGGCCGACCTCCTCGCCGAGCTCCCCTCGCTCGACGCCCTCGGCGCGCGCGTCGCCCTCGCCCGCACCACGCTCAACCAGGTGACCCGCCGCGGGGCCGAGTGGCGCGCCCGCGCCGAGGTCGCAGGCGCCGCCCTCACCCGCCGCCTCGACGCCCTCCGCCGCGGCTTTGCGCGCGACGGCGGGCTCGACGAAGCGCTCCTCCGCGCGGCCTGCGACGACCTCCGCGCGTGGCACGAGCGCGCGCTCGCCGAGCTCCTCCGCGCGGAGGCCGGCGACGGGGCGAAGGTGTACGCCGACGGCGCCCGGCGCGCGGCGGACGAGGCGAGGCGTCGCGGGCTCGACGAGGCCGCGCTCGCCCGCGTCGCGAAGGGCCTCGGGGTCGAGCTGCTCCCGGGCGAGGTGGCGCCGTGGACGCCGTGCACCGTGCTCCCGGGCGAGCCCCGCACGCTCGACGCGGTCGCGGCGGCGCTGGTGCAGGCGCCCGCGCAGGGGGTGGCGGCGCTCCGCGACGGGTCGCTCGCCCGCTGGATGCGCGCCAACCGCTGCCCCGACGCGCTCGCCGACGCCGCCCTCGAGGCGCAGCGGCTCGCGGAGGGCGACGACCCCGCCGCGGTGTGGTGGCTCGCGTGGGCGCTCGGGCGCGACGGGGTCGCGGTCGACGGCCACAACGTCACCGCGCCCGAGACGCTGCTCGGGCACCTGCGGACGGCGCGGCTCCACCTGTCGCGCGTGGCGTCGGCGGGGGCGGTGCTGGGGCGGTGGTTCCGTCTGAGGGGGCACGCGTCGGTGGCGGCCGCGTGCGAGGCGCTGGCGCGGGGCGAGGCGCACGCGGGCGAGCGGCTGCGCTGGGCCCTCGGCGAGCCCCTCCGCCTCGGCGAGCGCACCGTCGCCGACCCCGCCGCGCTCGTCCGCGAGGTGCTGACGCGCCCCGCGGCCCGCGCCGCCGCGATCGACCTCTGGCGCGACGGGACGCTTCGCGCCTGGCTCGACACGCTGCCGCGCGCACGCCGAGACGCCCTCTGGCTCGACGACCTCGCGCGCCCGCCCGAGCACGACCACGACGAGGGGCCCTTCTGGCGCGGGGTCTACCGCCGCGCGCCGAAGTCCGCGCTCCGCGTCGCCGTCGAGGGCGCCGACGGGCGCGTCGCGCGCTTCCCCACCGTCGCCGACCTGCGCGCCACCGCCCGCGTCGCCGCGCTCTGGGAGCCCCTCAAGGCCCTCCTCCGCACCGGCGAGCTGCGCGCGTGGCTCGCGGCCGCCGCGCCCGGCGTCGAGCTCGACGGCGTGGGCGGCGGGCCCGACGACGACGTCGCGCTCCACGAGGTTCTCGCGGCCGTGGGGCACACGGGGCTGGTTCTCCCGTGGGGGCGCGCGGGCTTCCCGGTCACCGCGCCGGCCGACCTCGTCGCCGCGTGGCGGCGGGGGTGGCAGCAGGTGGAGGCCACGCTCGCGCAGGGCCACGTGGGCGCGTGGCTCGCGCGGCACCACCCGGGGGAGGGCGTCGCGGGCGTCACCGCCGTGCGCGCGGTCGCCGCGTGGGGCCCGACGCTCGGCGCGGGGAGCGCACCCCCGGGCGTCGCCGCGCTGCGCCTCGCGCTCCTGTGCGGGCTCGACGAGCTGCCCGTCGACCCGCAGCGCCCCATCGTCCGCGGCGCCGTGCGGGGCTACCGCGCGATCGACCCGCTCGGGCGCGACACCTCCGCGTGGGACCCGCTCCTCGCACCCCCGTCACCCCACCGCGCGCACGGGACCGCGCTCCTCTGGACGGCGCGGCACGTCCCGGCCTTCGCGACGCTCGCTTTGGATGCCCTCGATCCGTCGCGCGCAGAAACCTGCGTCGAGGCCATCGCCGCCGCGGGCGCCCCGGTCGCCACGGAAGCCCTCGCCACCGAGCACGTTGTTGCGGAGCGGGAGAGCGCCCGCCTCGCCGCCGAGCGCGAAGCCGCCGCCCTCGCCGCGGAGCGCGAAGCCGCCGCCCTCGCCGCGGAGCGTGAGGCCCAGCGCCTCGCCGAGGAGCGCGAAGCGCAGCGACTCGCCGACGAGCGCGACTCCCTCCGCCGCGAGGTGGAGCGCGAGCTCGAGCGCCTCGCCGCCGAGCGCGACGCCGCCCGCGCCACGCTGGAGCGGGAGAGCGCCCGCCTCGCCGCCGAGCGCGAACTCGCCCGTTTGGAGGCCGAGCGCGCCGTCGCGAAGGCCCTCGCCGAGCGCGACGAGGCCGTCCGCGAGGCCGAGCGAAACGTCGCCCGCGTGGCCCGCGAGCGCGACGAGGCGCGGGCCGACGGGGAGCGGCGCGCCGAGCGCGCCCGCATCGAGCGCGACGCCGCGGTGCTGGAGGCCGAGCGCGCCCGCATCGAGCGCGACATCGCGAAGCTCGAGTCGGAGCAGGCCGCCCGGCGCGCCCAGCGCGTGCGCGAGACGCTCGACCAGGAGGCCGCCGAGCGCGAGGCCTCGCGGCTCCACAAGCTGGAGTCCGACCGCCAGGCCGCGCTCGACGAGGAGAGGCGCCTCCGCGCGCTCGAGGCCGCGTGCCGGGAGCAGGCCGCGCGGGAGGTGGCCCGCCTCGCCGCGCTCGAAGCCGAAGCGCGCGACGCCGCCGAGCGCGAAGCCGCGCGGATGGTGAGCCTCGCCGACGAGGCCCGACGCCTCGCCGCCGCGGAGCAGGAGCGCCTCGCCGCCCTGGAGGACGACGCCCGCCGCGAGGCCGCCCGGCGCGCGGAGGAGGCCGCGGCGCTGGCCCGCAAGCTCACGGAGGAGGCGCAGCGTCGCGAGGCGGCCGAGCGCGAGGCCGAGGAGCTGTCGCGGCGCTTGCTCCGCGAGCGCGAGGTGGCCCGCGAGGCGGCGTGGGCCGCGCGGCGCGTGGCGGCCGAGCGCGAGGTGGAGCGCCTCGCGGAGGCTGAGCGGCGCGCGCGCGAGCTGGCCGCGGAGCTCACCGCGCCGGAGGCCGCGGAGCCCGTCGCGCCCGCGGCGATCGAGGCGCTGGCGGAGATCGAGGGCGCGCTCGACGAGGCCCCCGAGGCGCGCGAGGCGGCGGAGAGCGAGGCCGCGGACGCGGGGCTCGCGGAGCGGCGGGAGATCCGCGCGGAGGCGCTCTTCGAAGCGCAGCCGCTCGACGAGGCGGCGCTCGCGCGGGTGCGGGCCGCCGTGGTCCAGTGGGCCCGCGCGTCGGGGCGGACCACCGACCACGGCGAGGCGGTGGCCGTGGAGGTCACCGAGGCGGTGACGCGGCCGGCGTTCGAGGTTCATGTCACGACGCGGATGGAGGCGCGGTCGCTGTCGTTCGTGAAGCCGCCGTGGCGCGAGGAGGACGTGGTGCCGGTGCCGCCCGAGGCGACGGCGCCGGGCGCGTCGGTCGACCCGTGGGCCCTCGAGCTCCCCGAGCTCGACGCCTGGACGTCGTGGCGCGGCGACTTCCTCCTCGACGCGGCGCCGATCAAGACACGCTGCGCCGACTGCGACGACGGCATCGTCGCGTGCCCGAAGTGCGAGGGCGCGGGCGACCGCCCGTGCGCCGCCTGCGAGGGGCGGGCGAAGGTGCGCTGCCCACGCTGCGCGGGCGCGGGCGAGGTGGCGGGCGAGCGCGGCACCGTGAAGTGCGGCGCGTGCGAGGGGCGCCGCGAGGTCCGCTGCCGGGCGTGCAAGCTCGGGCGCGCGGCGTGCCCGTCGTGCCGGGGGTCGAAGCGGGCGCGGTGCCCGTCGTGCCGCGGGGTGGGCGAGCACGTCGAGCGCGTCGCCGTCACCCAGGAGTACCGCGGCGTCGCGGCGGTGAGCGTGGTGGGCCCCGGCGTGCCCGAGGCCGTCCTCGCGTGCGTCCAGGCGCGCGAGGCCGACCCCCTGCCGGTGGTCCACGTCGAGGCCGCGACGCTCGACGCCTTCGCGCTGGCCCGCGAGCTCCCGCACGCCGCGCTCGGCGAGGCCGCGGCGCAGAGCCTCTCCGACGAGGCGGCGCGCGCGGCCGAGCCGTGGCGCCTCACGCGGCAGCGCCTCGTGGTGCGGCGCTACCCCGCGGCGGAGGTGCGCTGCACGATGGCGGGCGAGGCGTACACGCTGTGGGTCCACGGGCTGCGCGACGCGGTGTTCGCCGCGTCGTCGCCGCGCTCGCGGCGGGTGGAGTCGCTGGTCGCGCGCGCCGCGGACGCCGTCGCGCGGGAGGACGTCGAGGGCGCGGTGGAGATCCTGCGGACGCTCCAGGAGCTCGCGCCCGACGACCCCAACGTGGTGAAGACGGCGGGCGACCTCGGCGCGCTGGTGCTCGCGATGGCGCGGCGCGGCGAGCTCTTCGCGGCGCGCGAGGCCGCGTCGCTGGCGCGCCCGCTGCGCTGGGCGGCGTGCGTCGATCGTCTGGTGGAGGCCGAGCGCGAGCTCGGGTCGCGGCTCCAGGTGCGGGCGCCGTGGGCCCTCGCCGAGGAGGCCCGCGCCGCGCTCGACAAGGGCCGCGACGACCGCTGCGTCGAGCGCCTCCAGCAGCTCGCGGCGGCGGAGCCCGGCCACCCGGAGGGCGTCCGCGTCGCAGCGGCCCTCGGCGAGCGCCTCGCGGGCGTGGTGCGCGAGCTGGTGGCGCGGGGCGAGCTCGCGCCGGCGGCCGCGGTGGTGGCGCGGGCGCGGGCGGTGGCCTTCGAAGCGTGCGGCGCGGCGGTGGCGGGCGCGGCGACGGAGCTCGACGCGTCCCTCGCCGCGGAGCGACGGCGGCGGACGGTCCCGTGGGTCGTGGCGGCCGTGGCGCTGCTGGTGGCGCTGGCGGCGCTCGTGCTGCGGTGAGCGCGCCCAGACGCGCGTGGTTCCTCAACCTCGACGCGGAGGAGGAGCTCGCGCGCCCCGGCGCCCGCACGCCCTCCCGCGCGATGATCGCCCGCTGCCGCGCCCTCGCCGCGCACCTCGGCGAACTCGTCCCCGCGGGCGACGTCGCGTGGACGCCCGGCGCCGACGCCCCGCCGTGCGAGGGGCTCGCGGGCGTGGCGTGGTGCCCGACGCCCGGCGCGCTGACGTCGCTCCGTCGCGCCGGCGCGCGGCCCCCCGACGCGCCGCCGTGGGTGGTGCTCCGCGCGGCCAACCACCGGGCCTTCGCCGCGGGCATCGCGCAGCCGCTCCCGGGCGCCGCGTTCGTTCACACCGAGGCCGAGCTCGACGCCGCGCTGCGCGAGCGATCGCCGACGGGTGCGTGGCTGGTGAAGCGGCCGCTCTCCTACCGCGGCAACGGCCGCCTGCGGGTGACGGGCGCGGGCGACGAGGCCGCGTGGCGCTGGCTGCGCGCGGCGCTCGGGGAGGGCGATGGTCTCCAGGTCGAGCCGGAGGTCGAGCGCCTCGAAGACCACGGGCTCCACGGCTTCCTCGCGCGCGACGGCGCGGTGACGTGGGGCGAGCTCACCCGCCAGCGCGTCGACGCGCGCGGCCAGTGGGTGGCCACCGAGCGAGCCGGCGACGACGCCCTCACCGCGGACGAACGCGACGCGCTCTACGCCGTGCGCGAGCGCGTCGCCGAAGGGCTGCGCGCCCTGGGGTATCGGGGGCCGTTCGGCGTCGACGCGTTCCGCTGGCGCGAGCCGTCGGGGGGGCTGCGGTACAACCCGCTGTGCGAGGTGAACGCCCGCTACTCGATGGGCTGGGCGGTGGGGATGGCCGGCCGCCGCGTCGACCTCACCGGGGCGTAGCGCGCGGGCGCGAGCGGCGGATCGAGAAGTCCCCGCCGACGTGGAGCCGCAGGCTGAAGAGCGTGTCGTCGCTCACGGCGGCGCGGCCGAAGGTGGCGAGCAGGCGGACGTCCGCGTCGAGCCCGACGAGGAAGCTCCCGTACCGGTAGCTCACCGACCCGCCGAGGACGGCGCCGGCGTCGACGGGCCCGGCCTCGACGCGCCCGGCCTGGCTCTGCACGCCGAAGTCCATCTGCCGCGGTCCCACCGAGATCCCCTCGTAGAGCGACGCGACCCACTGGCTCTCGCCGCCGCGCGACAGGATCCAGCGGTGCGCGTACGCGACGTCGAACAGCGAGAACATCGCCCGGTCGCACGCGTCGCAGCCCGGCGAGAAGGCCGGGCCCGAGAGCGTGACGCGCTCGAAGCGGAGCATCACGCCGTGCCCCGTCGGCCAGAAGAGCCGCGCGGTGACGCCGTACGCCGGCCCCCCGAGGCGCCCCGCGGTGCCCCCGACGTGGGCGACGGTCTGCAGGTGGACCCGCCGGTCGTAGTGCGGGTTGATCGGCGCCCGCTGCGCCCAGGCGTCGCGCGCGGCGAGGAGCAGCGGGAGGATGGCAACGAGGGTGGCCGTGCGTCTCATGGGCCAACGCTCACTGCAAACCGCGGGCGCGGCGCCGCGACGGGCGTGGCGGGGTGTTTCGCCAACGCGGGTTGGCCCCGGTGTTCACGCTGTGCCAACCGCTCACGGGCAGAGGCGGGTCGGGTCGCGGCGGGCGGTGGTGTCGCCGAGGCCGAGCACGCCGCCCCCGTTGTCGCCCCAGCAGTAGAGCGCGCCGGAGGCGAGGCGGGCGCAGGCGTGGACGGCGGTGCTCACCTGCGCGAAATCGCTGGAGGCGCCCACGCGCGCGGGGACGCCGTCGCGGCCCGCCCAGCACCAGAGCGTGCCGTCGCGCTTGATCGCGCAGCTCGACGAGAGGCCGATGGCGCCGAGGGCCCAGTCGCGCGCGCCGCCGGCCACCTCCTGCGGGGCCATCCCGGCGGTGGTGCAGCAGTAGAAGCCCCACGTCCAGAGCGACCCGTCGGTCTTGAGCGCGAGGCCCCCGCGGGCCACCCAGACGCGGCTCCAGGTGGTGTCGCTTCCGACGCGGCGCGGGCTCGTCTCGGCCGCGGAGGCGAACGGGAGCTGGCCCTCGTTGCCGCGGCCCCAGCACCAGAGCGAGCCGTCGGTCATGACGCCGCAGGTGCTCGCGGCGCCCGCGTTGATCCACGACCACTCGACCGAGGCGCCCACGCGGGCGGGGACGTTGGTGCTCCCGCCGCCGGTGCCGAGCTCGCCCTGCGAGTTGTTGCCCCAGCACCAGAGCGTCCCGTCGAGCTTGCGCGCGCAGGTGTGGAGGTCGCCGACGCTCACCTGCGCCCAGTCGTTGGTGACGCCCACGCGGGTGGGGGCGTTGCGGTTCGCCGTGTCGCCGAGGCCGAGGCAGCCGGAGCCGTTCCACCCCCAGCACCAGAGCGAGCGGTCGGCGCGGATGGCGCAGAAGTGCGCGCGGTCGGAGACGTTGTTGCCGGTGGCGAGGGCGAGCCAGTCGCTGTCGGCGCCGACGCGCGTGGGGACGAGGCGGCCGGTCGTGTCGCCGAGCCCGAGCTGCCCGTCGGAGTTGTTGCCCCAGGCCCAGAGCGAGCGGTCGCTCTTCCGCGCGACGGTGTAGCGCGCCATGGTCACCACCTCGGCCCAGGGACCCTGCGGCGTGCACAGGCCCGACTCGCAGGTGTCGCCCCCGCACTCGCACGCGCGGCAGGCGCCGCCGCCCGCCCCGCAGGCCGTCGGGGTGTTGCCCGCGACGCAGGCCCCGCCGCTCACGCAGCCCGAGCAGCACGCGCGCGACCCGAACGCGCCGACGCACACGCCCGAACGTCCGCCGGCGGCGCACGCCTCGCCCTCGGCGCGTGAGGTCCAGCCGGTGAAGCTCGAGCTGGGCCGGCACTCCTGGCAGTCGTTGGCGGGGTCGCGGGTGCGCGAGGTGACGCAGCGGCCCTCGATGAGGCAGCCGTCGGGGCACCCGCTGCACGAGGTGTCGCCGCAGCAGACGCCCGCGGTGCAGGTCTCGCCGACGGGGCAGGCGCGGCCGCACATGCCGCAGTGCTGCCGGCTGGTGCGGACGTCGACGCAGAGGCCGCCGCACACGGTCTGCATCGCGGGGCACGTCGAGCACGTCCCACCGCTGCACGAGGCGCCCGCCGCGCACGCCCGCCCGCACCCGCCGCAGTGGGCCGAGCTCACCCGCGGGTCGACGCAGGCGCCGCCGCAGACGGTGAAGCCCGCGGGGCAGGGGGTGCAGACGCCCGCGACGCAGGCCTGATCCACCGAGCACGCGTTGTCGCAGCGCCCGCAGTGGGCGCGGTCGGAGGCGAGGTCGGCGCAGGCCGCACCGCAGCGGGTCGCGCCACCGTCGCAGGGGGGCACGTCGAGCGAGGCGTCCATCCCGCCCGATGCGCCGTCGCCCGCGTCCATGCCGCTGCCACCGTCGCCGCCGCCGCCACCGTCGCCAGCACCGCCGTCGCCGCCGCTGTCATCGCCACCACTGCCACCGTCGCCACCGTCGCCACCACCGCTGCCATCGCTGCTGCTGCCATCGCTGCTGCTGCCATCGCTGCTGCTGCCATCGCTGCTGCTGCCGTCGCCACCGGCGCCACCGTCGTCCGCAGCACCATCGCCCGCACCACCGTCGCCCGCGGCACCATCCCCTGACGCGCCGTCGCCGCCACCGCCGTCCTCGCCGCCACCGTCGCCGCCACCGTCGCCCGCGCTGCCGTCGCCCGCGCCGCCGTCCCCGCCGCCGTCTCCCACCGAAGCGCCGTCGCCCGCGTCGTTGACCGTCGCGTCGCCGCCGTCGCGACCCGGCACGCCCCCACCCGCGGGGGCCGGGTCGCCCGAGCACGCCGCCAGCGCCACGAGGAGCGCCACCGCGCCGCCCCGCGCCCCACCAGAGAGACGAACGGATCCCTTCATGCGGCGATGACAACACGTCCGCGCGCGCCCGTCAGTGCCATTCGTGGCACGCCGCGGGGCCGCGGGATTCGCCCTCCCGCCGCGGGGCGCGGCGGTGGTAGCTTCCGCGCCGCGCCCCCTCCCATGCACGTCGCCCACGACTACCGCCTCGCGAACCTCACCGCGCCCGTCGCGCTCGCGGTCGGCAACTTCGACGGCGTCCACCTCGGGCACCGGCACCTCTTCGAACGCGTCGTCGCCGCCGCCCGCGCCTTCGGCGGCGCCGCCCTCGCGCTCACCTTCGACCCGCACCCGACCCGCGTCCTCGCGCCCGCGCGCGCCGCGCCGCTGCTCACCTCCCTCGACCGCCGCCTCGAGCTGATGGCCGCGCTCGGCCTCGACGCCGTCATCGTGCAGCGCTTCGACACCGCCGTGTCGTCGCAGCCGGCGCGGGAGTTCGTCGAGCAGGTGGTGCTCGGGCTGCGGGCGCGGGAGGTGTTCGTCGGGCACGACTTCCACTTCGGGCGCAACCGCGAGGGGACGGGCGAGCTGCTCCGCGAGCTCGGGGCCGAGCTCGGCTTCGTCGCCCATCGCGTCGACCCGGTGACCGACGACGGCGCCCCCATCAGCTCGACCCGCGCGCGCCGCGCCCTCGCCGACGGCGACCTCCCGCTCGCGCGGCGCCTCCTCGGGCGCGACTTCGACCTCGACGGCCTCGTCGTCCGCGGTGACCAGCGCGGGCGAACCATCGGGTTCCCCACGGCCAACCTCGCGACCCCGGTGGAGGCGCTCCCGAAGGACGGCGTCTACGCCGTGCGCGCCCGCGTGGCGAGCGAACCCGGCGCGCCCGCCTACGACGGCGTGCTCAACCTCGGCGTCCGCCCCACGGTGCGCGCGGGCCGCTCGATGGAGGCCCACCTCCTCGACGTCGACCGCGACCTCTACGGCCGCACGCTGCGGGTCACCTTCATCGCCCGCCTCCGCGACGAGCGCCGCTTCGACGGCCTCGACGCGCTGCGCGCGCAGATCGCGCGGGACGTCGAAAGCGCCCGCGCCGCGCTCCAGGAGCACACGCCATGACGAAGACGCGGGAGACCAGGGACGAGGTGCGCGCGCTGGCCGCGCGGCTGCGAACGATCGTGGCGGGCGGCGACGGCGGCGCGCCGGGCGCGGTCACCTTCGTCGACGAGGAGGGCGAGTCGAACGAGCTCCCGGCGGAGTTCGCCACCGCCACCATGGGCCACATCCTGCTCGGCCAGGGGCGCCGCGGCGAGGCCCGCACCGTCTTCGAAGCGGTGCTGGCGCGCGACCCGCACGACGAGCCCGCGCGCCTCGGGATGACGCTCCTCACCGAGGACTGACGGCGCCTCAGCCGCCCGACGCGTCGGCCGCGACCGCGTCGGCCGCGACGTCCGCGCCCGCGTCGCCCGACGCGTCCGCGGCGACGTCGGGCGCGCCGAGGTCGCCCGCGGGGCCGTCGACCACCGCGTCGACCGCCGCGGCGCCGCCGGCGCCGGGGCGCTCGCAGATGCCGCTCGTGGGCATGCCCGCGTCGTTGCTGCGGGTGGTGCGGCAGGTGGCGCCCGCCGGGCAGCGCTGCATGCCGAAGTGGCAGTTCATCGGGGCGCAGTAGCCGTTGGCGTAGGCGCCGGCGTCGTCGGGGCGCGCCGGGCGCGAGCAGATGTAGCCCGGGCGGCAGTCGCTCGAGTCGGTGCACTCGACGCGGCAGAAGCCGATGCCGCCGGCGGTGGCCGTCCCCTCGCGCAGGCACACGCTCCGCGGCGGGCAGTTGCCCTGCGGCAGCCGCGCGCCCTCGTAGTCGACGTCGTCGGGGACGGTGCAGAGGCTGAAGCAGTTGCCGTCGAGGTACCCCGTCGGCGTCCCGTCGGCGTTGAACTCCGTCGAGCACCGCTGGCTGCGGCAGTCGTTGTTGCCGACGCAGGGCGAGCCGTTGTCCACGCGCACCGTGTCGATGGTGGAGGCGCAGCGGCGCGTCCACGCGTTGCACATCCGCGGGGCGCACTGGGCCGCGTCCGAGCACCACGGGAAGCACGCCCGCTCGGTGCGCCCGGTGATGCCCTGGCACTGGTACCCGTCGCGGCAGTCGGCGATCGTGCGGCACGTCGGCAGGCAGACGTCGTTGGAGCCCACGCGCCAGCAGATGCCGCCCTCACCGCAGTCGGCGTCGTCGACGCAGGTGCGCGTGCAGAGGCCGCGGGGGTAGCCGTCGGTGACGGTGACGCAGGTGGGGTTCATCCCCTGGCACTGCGTGCGGGTGCTGCACTCGCCGTACATCGGGTTGCGCACGTCGGCGGGCGCGTCGGCCGCCGTGTCGCGCGGGGCGTCGACGGGCACGTCCGGCGCGGCGAGGTCGTCGCCGACGTCCTCCGTCACGGGGCGGTCGGGCGTCGCGGCGTCGGGGGCGGCGTCGTCGCCTCCGCACGCGGCGAGCAGGAGGGCAGGGGCGAGGAGCCAGCGCGGCGCGGACATCATGCCGCGACGGTACACAGGGCCGGCGCGGGGATCAATCCGTGCGCGCGCCGAGCGCCTTCTGGGGGAGCTTGCGCCAGTCGACGATGGCGGTGCCGGCCTCGTCGGGCTGGCACGACGGGCAGAAGTCCGCGTCGTGGCCGTGGACGCCGGCGCTCCGCAGGGTGACGCCGCAGCGGGGGCAGGGCTGCCCGGCGCGCCCGCGGACGCGGAGGAAATCGCGCACCTTCTCGTCGAGCGGGGGCGCCCGGCCCCGGATGGTGTCGCGCGCCTCGGTGAGC
>WBZM01003737.1_pt1 | contig 11629 bp, 9 predicted proteins | sample 5204271 | NCBI WGS metagenome assembly WBZM01 (sample SAMN12344346, study PRJNA552823) | activated sludge metagenome | biome: Activated sludge suspended growth; feature: Nitrification reactor; material: Wastewater; isolation source: activated sludge from nitrification reactor of wastewater treatment...
GGAATACGCCGGCCTGACCCCGGCGCAGATGGCGCGCAAGATCAAGGCTCTGGAGAAGGAGATGTACCAGTACGCCAAGGACCTGGAGTTCGAGAAGGCGGCGGCGGTGCGGGACAAGCTCAAGGAACTCCAGTCCAAGGGGCTGGTGGCCTGAGGTCATTTCACCATCCCTGGAGTAAGATGCGCGCCATGCTGACCTACCCCGACATCGACCCCGTCGCCCTGGCCCTGGGCCCCCTCAAGATCCACTGGTACGGGCTCATGTACCTGCTGGGCTTCGCTGCCTTCTGGGGCATGGGCCGCTATCGCGCCAGCCGCCCGGGCTCGGGCTGGAGCCCCCCGATGGTGGACGATCTGCTCTTCTATGGCGTGATTGGCGTCATCGCCGGCGGGCGCCTGGGCTACATGCTCTTTTACGGCTTTGACCAGATCCTCGCCAACCCCCTCAACCTCTTCCGGGTCTGGGAGGGGGGCATGTCATTCCATGGGGGGCTCATCGGCGTCCTGGTGGCCATGGCGCTCTATGGCCGGCGGCGAGGCCGGACCTTTTTCGAGGTGACCGATTTCATCGCCCCCCTGGTGCCCCTGGGGCTGCTGGCTGGGCGTATCGGTAACTTCATCAACGGCGAACTCTGGGGCCGGGCCACGGATTTCGCCTGGGGCATGCGGCTGTCTTGCGAACGCTTCCCTCAGTATTGCCGGGACCTGCCTCCGGGCGCCGAGTGGAGCCCAGCCCTGCACCCCTCCCAACTTTATGAGGCAGCACTGGAAGGGCTCGCCCTCTTCCTCATCCTCTGGTTTTTCTCCCGCCGGCCGCGCCCGACCATGGCCGTCTCCGGACTCTTCCTGCTTGGCTACGGCGTCTTCCGCGGCCTGGTGGAACTGGTGCGGGTACCGGACAGCCACATTGGCTACCTGGCCTTCGACTGGCTCACCATGGGCCAACTTCTCAGCCTGCCCATGATCCTGGCGGGCAGCCTACTGCTCATCCTGGCATATCGTCGCCACCCCGCCACCTGAGAGCTTGAGAAAAATTCCGTTCCTGCGCTGCCGGCCATGGAGAGCGAAGCGAAGGCCGGTAGTCCCCGGTAGGCGTCGGCGCGGGCGTCTGGCCGGCGTGGCGGAGGGGCGCAGTCCCGGAGCCGCAGAGGCCAGATGCAAGCGCATCCGATACGCCGTCAAGCCATATATGGTCCGCCCCGCGTTGCAAGAGAACTCTCCCGCTGCTCTGTCGGGGTTGGATGGTTTCTTTGGCTACCTGGTCGTTCTTCTCTTTACCCTTTGTTCATAATGGTGGTGGGGCCTGTGGAGTTGTGGACGAGTTCTTCGGACCGGCCCACACTCGCGGGCCTCTCGTCCACAACTCCACAGGCCAAATCCAAATCTCCATCCACCCCGCCTCGTCGTGTGCTCATGGTGTGACCCTGAAGGAGAAGTTGCGGCCATATATCCGGCATCTTGTCGCGTGGTCGTTGCCGACCCACGTGCCCTGATGGAATTCGCGTGCCTTCCCGTCCTCATCATTCGATCAGTCTCAGCAAGGCTGGCTGGTGCTTGAAACAGGTTTTCGGGAAGGCAGGACTTGCCTTTCAAGCCATCACGGTGATGATCACTCGGCGCAACGCGTGGTGGGATACTCGGGTTGGGGCGATCGATGATCGCGGGTTAATGCTTTCAGGGTGGTGGCGGGCTTAGGCGTTGCTCAACGCCCCCCGGGTGGCATCATAGGGTTGCCCGCTGGTCAACACCGCCCAGGCGATGCGGGTGAGCTTGTTGGCCAGCGCCACCACAGCGATATTGGTATGGCGTCGGGAGAGCACGGCGTGCGCCCAACGGCTGAGGGCGTCCGTTTTCCGCGCCACCCAGCGGATAACGGCCCGGGCGCCATGGATCAGCAAGTGGCGCAGATAGGTGTCGCCGCGCTTGCTGATACCCAGCAGCCGGTCGCGGCCGCCGGTGGAGTGCTGGCGGGGTACCAGGCCGAGGAAGGCCGCCAGTCCCCGGCCGTTGCCGAACAAACGGGGGTCGCTGCCGATGGCGGCGAGCAGGGCGGTGGCGACCAGGGGGCCGATGCCGGGGATGGTCATCAGGCGCTGGGCCGGTTCGCTGTCGCGGGCGAGGGCGGCAATCTGGGCATCATAGTGGGCGACCCGCTCGTCGAGGTGGCGCAACTCGTCGGCCAGGCCCTGGAGGCTGGCGCGGAACACGGCGCTGAGGCCATTTGCGGCGTCCTCCAGGAGCGTCGCCAGGCACGGCCGGACGTGGACACGCCCTTGGGGGATGATCAGGCCGTATTCCGCCAGCAGGCCGCGGATCTGGTTGACCTGGGCGGTGCGCTGTTCCACCGCCTGGCTGCGCATCCGATGAATCGCCTGAATGTCCTGCTGCTCGACGCTCTTGAGGGGCACGAAGCGCATGGTGGGCCGTTGCGCCGCCTCGGCGATCGCCTCGGCATCCGCCGCGTCGTTTTTGTTGGACTTAACAAACGGCTTGACGAACTGCGGGGCGATCAGCTTCACCTCGTGGCCGTAGGCCTGGAAGGTGCGCGCCCAATAGTGGGCACTGCCACAGGCCTCCATGGCGACCCGACAGGGAGGGAGCTGGGCCAGCTGCTCCGCCAGCTTCGCCCGGCTGACCTGCTTGCTGAAGACCCGCCGCCCCTGGGCGTCCATGCCGCACAGGTGAAAACTCCGCTTGGCCAGGTCGATACCCAGCACCGTGATGGTCTGCGCTTTGCTATGCTCGTTCATGGGTCCGCTCCGTTACCTTGGTTGACGATATTGTTTAGCATCGCTCAGTGTGCCCGCACAGGGCTCGTGGGAGGAGCGGGGCGGACCATTTCATTATTCGACGTAGGGCCATGGCGAAGTCCGACTGCCCCCTTGGGGGGCACGTCGTGACGCAGCCGTGGCCCGGAGCGGGGCGAACCGGGGCATGATGGTTGTCGCCGAGCGCAAGGCGAAAGGGGGACTGGGAAGTCCCGTTTCGCATCCTGAGCACGGCGACACTCCGAGTCAGTCCCAGACGTGCTATCTCCTTGTTATTCAAGATGCCAAGAAGCCTGATCAGGAGTTTTTTCACAGCCTCTGAGGCGGAGAAGGGCGGATCGGCGGCTTGTTAAATTAGTAAACGCTTATATAATGAAGGATACGAAATAGATGTTTTCGGGAGGAAGCCCGCATGTTCAGCGTTTTAACAGCCATCACCCTCACCGTGGGTAGCGTCTCGTCCACCATGGTCCTGAATGAGCAGGCGCGTCTGGCCGCCGAAGCGGCTCGTCCTGCCGCCGTGGAGCTGGCCGAGCCGCAGGCCCCGTCGTCCCACACCGATCGCGATTCATCCCTGCGTTATCTCTGATCTCAGGACTGGGGTAAGACCGCGGCCGATCCCTGCCGGGGCGCAGGCCACGCCATGACCTTCTCGTTACTCCCGTGAGGTTACTGCCGAATCTCCCACCCCCGCACGAAAACCGCTATCCGTTACGTCGCACGAAAAGCGGGAACAGGTGCCGCCTGCCCGGCTGCCACGCTGACCGCGACAACTCAACCACGCAATCACTTGACGGGGATAAGCTCCCGTCGTTTACTTTGAGTGCTGTTGCTACTAGTTGCTGGGTTGAAAGACGGCATGACTCCACTTCGTACGCATAATCCCCTTTATTCTCCCAAGGCCAGGTCCTGGGCCAGGGCAGGCGCCTTGGTCTGCGCCACGCTTTGTCTGGCCGGCTGGCTGACCGGGTGCTCCACGACTAAAGACGCCTCATCCTCTAAACTGACCACTGCCGACGAGGTCGTCGTCGACAAATCGGACCGCAAGTTGCGGCTGATCAAGGATGGCAAGGTGATGCGCGAATATCGGGTCGCCTTGGGCAAGGACCCGAACGGCCACAAGTACCGGGAGGGAGACCAACGGACCCCGGAGGGTAAATACGTGCTGGACTGGCGTAACCACCGCAGCCAGTTCTACAAGTCGATCCACGTCTCCTATCCCAGCGTCGATGACCGCTTGCGGGCCCAAGAGGCCGGCTACCAGCCGGGAGGCATGATCATGATCCACGGCCGACCGAACTACATCAAGTCACCGGCCGTGCAAGCCGAATATGATCGCATCGACTGGACCAACGGCTGCATCGCCGTCAAAAATCACGAGATGGATGAAATCTGGCAGGCGGTCAAGGACGGGACGCCGATTCACATCCAGCCCTGATTGAGTCGAGGGGTCGGGGCCAGGGGATTAGGTTGGGCTGGGTATCATTTTGCAGTTTCCCCGGAGCGGGAGGCGTCTGGCGGGGGGAGCAGAATCATCAGCCGCAGATCTCGCCGCAATCGCCCAGGGGGGCGGTAGGGGTCTGCACGGATAGGTTCTCTCACCCCCGCCGAGCGGTCGCGCCCTCTTCGCCCCCAATCACAACGCCAGATCGATCCCGCTGACCAGCATCCCCGGCAGGAGGGCGCTGGCGCGGGAGCGACCCTCGTAGGTTTCCGGCGAGACAATGAGTTCCCGCTCCCGGGTCAGGCCCTCCAGGCGGTCACCCCAGAGGTGGTACAGGGAGTCATCGAAGCGCATCACCTCCACCGGGGCCACTGGCTCGCCGTTCTCGACCCAGAAGGTGGCGAAACGGGTCATGCCAGTGATCCGGCAGTCGTTGCGGTCGGCATAGTTGAGATACCAGAGATTGCCGATGGCCAGCCCGGTATCCAACCGCTGCCACATGTCAGCGACGGGGAGGTCCCCCGCTTCCAGGGACAGGGACTCCGGCGCCTCCCCGGCGGCATTGACCTGCTGACCGTATTCGCGGGCGCTGCGGTTATCCACCAGGCAATCCTGGTAGCGACCGGCGGCGATGAGGGTGACCGACGCGGGCTTGACGAAGCCTTCGGCGGTGAAGCCCGGCACCAGCCCGCGGCCATGCGCCTCGCGCAGGGTGATCCGGGGATCGAGGTGGCGCTCCCCCCGCGCCAGGCGCAGCAGCGGCGTCTGCGCGGTCCGGTGATCCTTGAGGCCAAAACCACCCCAGGCCAGAAGGTCCAGGAGTTCGGCCACCGCCGCCGGGGCCAGCCAGGCCCGATAGCGACCCGGGGGGATGACCCGCGCCGGGCGTGCCAGGACCTCCAGGTCACGACGCACCCCCGCCAGCTTGGCCGCCAGCGCCCGCGGATCCCAGGCCTGGCCACTGAGGTTGGCCTTGACTGCCTTGTCCCCCGCCAGGTAGCAACTGAAGTCCAGGTTGAAGCTGCGACTGGCATGCCAGTGGCGATGACCGAGGGAACTGACCAGGCCGGCGCTCAACTCGCCACTGGCCCAGATACCCACCAAGTCCAGCCCCGCGGCCGCCTGGGTGAGGTCGGCGATGACGTCGGCGCTGTCCCAGTCGTCGCTCGTGGCGGTGCCACCGTTACCCCCCGGTCGCACCCCGGAGTCATCTCGCCCCCTTGACTCCTTAGGTACTCCAGGTTCTTCCCGCCCGCCATGCGCCTCACCCTCTGACTGCTCATCCCCCCCGGGGTCCTTATCCTGGCTCGGGGTCCCCGCCCCCACCTCCTGCCCTAATCCCTGCACCCGGTAACTCTCGGTCGGGGTGGTGGAGTAATGGAGATAGGGGTCCTCGGGGACATGGGGCAGGCGTTCCCGCAGGCGCTGGAGCAGGGATCGGGCCCGGTCCAGGTCGGCATCGTGATCGCCGCTGAGGTCGCAGCTAGCCTGGACCTGGCGCTGACCAGCGATGAGGTCAAGGCTCAGGCCCCAGGCGCTGACGCCCCCGGCCTGGCGGATCCGGTTCCCGTTGAGGCGGACAAAATCCGAATCCTCGCCCTCCAGGTTGCAGAACAGGACCTCTTCCCCGCGCAGTTCCTGGCACAGGCGGTCGCTGAGGTTGAAAAAGGCCGTGTCCCTCATCGTGACTTCCCCCTCGTTACCGGCTCCCCCGTCCGGGCGAATTCCCGGGTCACCCGACTGTTGTGCGTTGCCGGGCCTGGACGGTTTCGCCACCCCCCGCGCCTCATTCTTCCCCGCCCCCGAAGACCTCGACCGCCCGGAACAGGGCGGGCGGGGAGGCGTGGCCGACCTGGATGGACTGGTTGGGCTCGCCCTTGCCACAGGTATAGACGCCGCGGACCTCCAGGGTGGAAGCATCGCCGACCCCGGCCAGGGAGCGCCAGAAGCTGGCGGAAATGCCCCGGTAGCCGGGGTTGCGCACCAGGCCCTTGAGTTCGCCATCCTCGATCAGCCGCCCCAGTTCACAGCCAAACTGGAACTTGTTGCGGCTGTCGTCGATGGACCAAGAGCGATTGGTGTCCATGAGGACGCCCCGCTCCACCCGGGCGATGAGGTCCGCCAGGCGATCGCTGCCCGGCTCCAGATTGAGGTTGGCCATGCGGTCGATCGGCGGGCGGTCCCAGGCGCTGGCCCGGGCGGTGGCAACCCCGGGGAGCCCGGCCCGGGCCTGGGACAAGCGCCCGCCCAGGGGCCGCTCCAGGATGCCCTGACGGATCAGATACTGGCGGGTGGCCGGGGTGCCCTCGTCATCGGCGACAGCGCTGGCGAGTTCCCCGGGGACCCCGGGGTCGAAGGTGACATTCAGCAGCTCAGAGCCATAGCGATAGCTTCCGAACAGGTCCGGGGTGACGAAACTGGTGCCGGCATAATTGCGCTCGTCGCCCAGGATCCGGTCCAGTTCCAGGGGATGGCCGATGCTCTCGTGAATCTGCAAGATCATCTGGCTGGGCATCAGGAGCAGGTCACGGGTCCCCACCGGGCACTCGGGGGCGTCGAGCAGGGCGAGGGCCTCCGCGGCGACCCGTTGGGCGTCGGTGCGAAAACCGACCTGGGCCAGCCGCTCCAGCCCGCCCTGGCCGCCCCAATCCGCCCCCCCGCCGGTGCGGGTCTGTGTCTGGCTGCCGGCGTTGGCCACGGCCATCAGCCCGGAGGAGACCTGATCGCTCCGGTGCCCGACCTCGCCGCCGTCGCTGGTAATGAGCAGTTGCCGGACCAGGCGCCGTCCCAGCCAGGCAGAGCTGTCGACGATACGCGGGTCGATCTCCAGGGCCGCGCAGGCGTCATGGAGTAGATCGAGCTTGTCCACCAGGCTCAGGCCCTCCCAGGGCTCCGCCACCGGGCTGGCATAGTCCGCCCTCAGGCTGGAACGGGGATAGAGGTCAGCCGGAAAGAGCCCCAGGCGGGCATGCCGTTCCGCCCAGCGCGCCGCCCGCGTCCAGGCGGCCGCCAGACCGGCGGGGCTGAGGTCGGAGGTGGCGCCATAGCCGATGCCGCCCGCCTGGACCAGGGTGACCATGGCCCCCAGGCTTGAGCCCAGGGCGCTGGGTTCCGTCACCCCCTGGCGGACCGCCAGGTGCTCCGTCTCCTCGCTGACCAGGCGCAGGGACCAGTAATCCGCCACCGGGGCGGTGGCGCGAAAGCGGTTGGCGATGGCGTTCAGGTAGTCCATGGGTATAGTCATCCCACCTTAATTTTCGGATTTTCCGGATCGGGTAGCGTCTGGCGGGGGGCAACCTGAATCCGTCCCTGGAGGCTTGACGACCACCTCCCTGCAGTCGACACCCCCGCCAGACACCACCCGACCCTCCCTATAGAGGCCGAAGACCGAGGGGCGCAGTAGATATCAATCCCCGGCGATGGTCATCTCCGGGATCAGCCAGGAACCGGTGCGGGTGCTGCCAGGGAAATCGCAATCGTTGCCCACGGCCAGCAGGCCCAGGAACATGTCCTTGAGGTTGCCGGCGATGGTGATCTCCTCCACGGGGAAGGCGATCTCCCCCCCCTCGACCCAGAAGCCGGCGGCGCCCCGGGAGTAGTCGCCGGTAACGGGATTGGTGCCGTGGCCGAGCAGTTCGGTGACCAGGAGCCCGGTATCCAGGGCCTGGAGCATGCCGGCGCGGTCCAGGGAACCGCCCCCGCGGGAACCGGGCTCGATGTGGAGGTTATGGACGCCGCCGGCATTGCCGGTGGTCCTGAGCCCCAGGCGCCGGGCGGAGTAGGCATCCAGCAGGTAGGTGCGCAGGATGCCCTCGCTGACCAGGTCCTTGGCCCGGGTGGCGACGCCGTCACCGTCGAAGGGGGCGCTACCCAGGCCCCGGGGCAGATGGGGGATTTCGTGGATGCGCACGAAATCAGGAAAGATAGGCGTGTCGAGGCGATCCAGGAGAAAGCTGGAGCGACGGTAGAGGCTGGAGCCACTGATGGCGCCGGTGAGGGAGCGCAGCAGACCGGCGGCGGTTAGGGGGCTGAAGAGCACCGGGGCCTTCCGGGTGGTGAGCTGACGGGCGCCGAGGCGCGCCACCGTCCGCTCGCCGGCCCGGCGGCCCACGGCCTCGGGGGTCTCAAGGTCGGCGGCGGCGCGGGCGGTGGTCCACCAATAGTCGCGCTGCATGTTCTCCCCTTCCTGGGCCACCACCGCGCAGCTCAGGCCCTGGCGGGTGCCGGGATAGCCGGCGACGAAACCGTGGCTGTTGCCGTAGACGTGGAGGCCGGTATGGGTCGAGATACTGGCCCCCTCGGAATTGACGATGCGCGGATCGAAGCCGCGGGCGGCATCCTCGCAGGCGATGGCCAGTTCGATGGCCGCGTCCGGCTCCAGGTCCCAGGGGTGATGCAGGTCCAGTTCCGGCAGGTCCTGGGCCATGAGTTCGGCGTCCGCTAGACCGGCATGGGGGTCCTCCTGGGTGCGGCTGGCGATGGCGCAGGCGGCCGTGACGGCATCGCGCACCGCCTCGGGACTCAGGTCCGAGGTGCTGGCGGACCCCTTGCGCTGGCCGAAATAGACCGTGATGCCCAGGCCATTGTCCCGGGTGTGCTCGACCGTCTCCACCTCACCCAAGCGGACGTTGATCTCCAGCCCCGCCTCGGAGCTGGCGGCCGCCTCCGCCGCCGTGGCGCCTTGGCGTCGGGCCTCCGCCAGCAGATCGCGCACAACCCGTTCCAGGCGGTCGAGGCGCGCCGCGGTATCGTTGGTGGTGATCGTGGTCATAACCCAAGTCCTGGTAAATGGAGGGATGCAGCCACGGGCGACGAACTCCCAAAGGGGATGCGCCGGGCCGGCGTTTGAAAAAGGCTAAGTGGTGGCCCGAAGCCCGCAACTAAAGGGCGGGACGCGGCCGGGGAGGCAAATCCCCAGGGCATCGCTCCGGATGAATCACCCCGGAAGCAAGTCCAGTCAATCAGTGAGGAATGTGGGCGGATTCAGCCGCATGCGACCAGCTGGCCATCGGGTGGGCTGAACACCCGGGAGCAACGTCCTGTCGCTACCGGGAGCTGTGCGTCAAACGCTACTTGTAGGCGCCGACGCCACAGAAAAAGCCTTCCTTATTGGTCATGATGTAGCTGGTCTTCTCCTTGATTTCCTCGGTGCCGGGATAGGGCCATTTATAGTCCACCCAGCCCTCGCCGGAGGCCTTGGCCTTGGCGATCATGTTCTTGAACAGCTCGTCACCATACTTGTTGAAGGTGAGCAGGTTCTTGCCCACCAGTTCGGGCTTGACCGCATGGGAGAGCATGACGCCCTCCATGTCCATGCAGAAGACATAGAGATCCTTGACCTTGAAGCCACCATCGGCGGCGGCGAAGGTGGCGAAGGCCTTGTCCTTGCCCATCTCATTGACGGTCGCCTGGGCCTTCTGCGACATGGCCTTGGCCTCGTCCGGGGTGGCCAGATCGGCCGCCAGGGCGGCGGTCGAGCACAGAAGGCCAGCGGCCAAGGCGATCAGGGTCTTTTTCATAAGGTTCTTCCTCGTCTCTCGTTGTTCGGAAAGACGGAAAATAGCCTAAGGGCGCTGACTTCGCCAGCCCTTTTACAGCCCCTGGACAGACATCTCACTTCGGTTTGCGGCAGCGGTTCAGCCCAGCCGGATCGGCAGGCTCTTCAGGGGTAGACAGGAGCGGTCGAATTCGGCAATCCAGTCGCGCAGATAATCGGGGATGAAGGTATAGCGTTCCCGCGATCGGGTGGTCAGGGTCATGTTCAGCGCAAGCCCTTGCTCCTGAACCGAAATACTCCGGATATCGTCATGATAGGCGTGAAAGTGGAGCACGCCGTCCCGAGGTGGGGACTCCCAACCGCCATGGGTCTTGCCCCAGTCCCCGGTTTCCGCCATGAACAGAATCCGGCGGCTGGTCAGATAGAGACTACCCACCAAGGCATGAATCGAATCGATCAGGATGATGGCCTTGCCGGACTTGAGCATTTTCTCCCTTGACAGGGCGGTCACCCCCTCACCAAGCTGCTCATGGGGCGATTGTTCGTACATCTTGTTTCCCAGCCGCAAAGCCGGGCCTCCACGCATTCCCAGTGCCTGCGAGTCAGGCGGATGGATTCAGGGACGGACCGGTTTAACCCTCTGGCAGGTACCTGAATCCGGACCGCAACCAGCCGTGACGACTAGCTGTTACCAAAACTTATAGTCAGGGCCGGGAGAAAGCGTAAGGGGGCCAGACGGCCGATGGTTGACCTGAATCACAAACACAACATATTGTAAATTTACAACAACACTGCATGAGACCCAGGTCCCGTTCAGGTCACCTCAAAAAGGAGGGGGCAGGGTCGGTTCCAGGCGGGTCTGGGGCATTGCTGGCGGTAGACACTGAGCAAGTCCTGCCAGACGTCGGACCCAGACTTGCCCGGGGCATGGGAGGTGGCGGGCCGCGGTATTGTCGATCGCCATGGCCCACCGAGGACTTGGCAATGCCTACCCCTGGGTGCCACCCACCGTCAGACCATCCACGCGAAGGGTGGGCTGCCCGACACCGACCGGAACCGACTGGCCCTCCTTGCCGCAGGTGCCAACCCCCTGATCCAGGGCCAGGTCATTGCCGATCATGCTGACCCGGGTGAGCACATCCGGGCCGTTGCCAATGAGGGTGGCGCCCTTCACCGCCGGGCCGATGCGCCCCTTCTCGATCAGATAGGCCTCGCTGGCGGAGAAGACGAACTTGCCGGAGGTAATATCGACCTGGCCACCGCCAAAGTTGACGGCATAGAGGCCCTTGTCCACCGAGGCGATGATCTCCGCCGGATCGCGATCGCCGGCGAGCATGTAGGTATTGGTCATGCGCGGCATGGGCAGGTGGGCATAGGACTCGCGGCGCCCATTGCCTGTGCTGGCCACGCCCATGAGGCGGGCATTGAGACGATCCTGGAGATAACCGCGCAGGATGCCGTCCTCGATGAGGACCGTGTTCTGGGTCGGGGTACCCTCGTCATCCAGATTGAGGGAACCGCGGCGGCCGGCCAGGGTGCCGTCATCGACCACCGTGACCCCGGGGGCGGCGACCCGTTCGCCGAGCCGCCCGGCAAAGGCCGAGGTACCCTTGCGATTGAAGTCCCCCTCCAGCCCATGGCCCACGGCCTCGTGGAGCAGGATGCCGGGCCAGCCGGGACCGAGGACCACGGTCATGGCCCCGGCGGGGGCGGGGATGGCCTCCAGATTGATCAGGGCCTGATGGACGGCCTGACGGGCAAAGCCCAGGGCGCGGTCCTCGGCGAGAAAGTAGCCCAGATCGGCCCGGGCGCCGCCGCCGCTGGCGCCCTGCTCCCGGCGGTCACCGTCCTCGACGATGACGCTGACGCTGAGGCGCACCAGGGGCCGGACGTCGGCGCTGAGGCGGCCATCGTCGCTGG
>WBZM01002543.1_pt1 | contig 11624 bp, 11 predicted proteins | sample 5204271 | NCBI WGS metagenome assembly WBZM01 (sample SAMN12344346, study PRJNA552823) | activated sludge metagenome | biome: Activated sludge suspended growth; feature: Nitrification reactor; material: Wastewater; isolation source: activated sludge from nitrification reactor of wastewater...
CAATGGCCGCGATCGTACTTTGGTACTTGAGCTGTCGTTGCCGGCCGTTGACGAAGGTCAGCGTCGTCCCGGTGGTTCCTGACGCCGCCCGGGCCTAAAGATTGCCCAACTCGGCGACTATGTCCTGAACGGTCTGCTTCGCGTCACCGAAGACCATGGAGGTCTTCTCGTTGTAGAAGAGATCGTTGTCGATCCCGGCGAAGCCGGCGCTCATCGAGCGTTTGAGCACGAGTACCTGCTGGGCTTCGTCTACCTCGATGATCGGCATGCCGTAGATCGGACTTGATTCGTCCGTCTTCGCGGCCGGGTTGGTGACGTCGTTCGCGCCGATCACGACACAGACGTCGGTCTGCGGCAGCTCGGGGTTGATCTCGTCCATCTCCTTGAGCTGGTCATAGGGCACGTCGGCCTCGGCGAGCAGCACGTTCATGTGGCCGGGCATGCGGCCTGCGACCGGATGGATCGCGTAGTTGACGGTGACACCCTTCTTGTTCAGCTCGTCGGCCATTTCCTTGACCGTGTGCTGTGCCTGGGCAACGGCGAGACCGTAACCGGGAACGACCACGACCGAGTCGGCGTAGGCGAGCTGGATGGCGGCGTCCTGGGCGGTCATCGAACGGTAGGGGCGCTGTTCGCCGTCTCCTCCACCACCGGCTGCGGGCGAACCGAAACCGGCAAACAGGATGTTTGCGACGGAACGGTTCATCGCGGTCGCCATCTCGAGGGTGAGGATGGTGCCGGAGGATCCGACCAGGGTGCCGGCGACGATCAGTGCGGTGTTGTCGAGCGCGATACCGGCGGCGGCTGCGGAGAGGCCGGTGAAAGCGTTCAGCAGCGAGATCACGACCGGCATGTCGGCTCCACCGATCGGCATCACGACACCGACTCCGAGCAGTGCCGCAACGACCAGCATCGCAATGAAGACCGGCTGGTCAAGGTCCATGTACTCGTTGTTGATCCCGAGGTAAACGCCGCCGACGACGAGAGCAATCAGCAGAACGGCGTTGATGATCTTCTGGCCCGGCAGTGCGAGCGGCTGGCTCGGAATGAGTTCCTGAAGCTTGCCGAAAGCGACGTTGGATCCCCAGAAGGAGATCGATCCGATGACCATCGCTAGCAGGGTCGGAATCAGGACTTCTAGCGAGACGGAGGGTCCGGCGATCCGGGAGATGCCATCGGCTGCCGCTTCGGGCGACATGCCGTGAACGAGAGCGAATTCCTTGAGGTAGTTGGTCGCTTCCTCGCCCTGGTGGATCCAGTGCCTGTACTCGGACCAGGCGATCAGCGCGATGGCACCGCCGCCGAGGCCGTTGTAGAGCGCGACCATCTGCGGCATTTCGGTCATCTTGACCTTCTTCGAGGCGACCGCGCCGACGATCGTGCCGACGAGGATGCCAACGATGATGATTCCCCAGTTGCCGATGCCCTCAAGGGCGAGGGTGGTGGCGACGGCGATCGCCATGCCGACGGCGGCAACGGTATTTCCGCGACGGGCCGAAGTCGGGTGGGTGCCCAGCTTGATGCCGAAGATGAACAGCGAGAAGCTGATGATGTAGAGGATCGCGACGATCGATGAATCGGGCGCGAGCGCGGAAATGATCGGGCTCACGATCCGGCCTCCGTGGAGTCGGCAGCCTTCGATTCCTCAGCCGCAGCGGGCTCCGGCTTCTTTTTCTTGGGGCCGAACATCTCCAGCATGCGGTCGGTGACCATGAATCCACCGACGATGTTGATCGTGCCGAAGACGATCGCGATGAAGCCGATCAGTTCTCCGACGAAGTCATCGGCGTATCCGACGACGATCAGCCCGCCGAGAAGAACGATGCCGTGGATCGCATTGGTCTGCGACATGAGCGGCGTGTGCAGGGTGGTCGGAACCTTTGAAATCACCTCGAAGCCGACGAACACCGCCAGCACGAGGATGGTTATCTCGGTTACGAGGTCCATCAGCGGGCGGTCCTCTCTCCGCGAATCTCGCCCTCATGGGTGATGGTCGCGGCTTCGATGATGTCGTCCTCGAAGTTCAGGGTCAGGTTGCCATCCTCGGTAATCATCAGCCCAAGAAGGTTCTCGAGGTTCTTCGCGTAGAGCTGCGACGCGTGGCCGGGAAGCTCGGATGGAAGGTTGGTCGGACCGACGATCTTGACCCCGTCCTTCTCAACGGTCTGGCCGGGCTCGGTCAGTTCGCAATTGCCACCCGTTTCGGCGGCAAGGTCGAGGATGACTGAGCCGGGACCCATGTTGGCGACGCCCGCAGCGGTGATCAGCGTCGGTGCTGCGCGGCCGGGGATCGCGGCCGTGGTGATGATCACATCCTGCCTGGCAGCGTTCTCGTCGAGGGCGTCACGGACCTGCTGGTTTTCCTCATCCGTCAGGGGACGGGCGTAGCCGCCTTCGCCTTCTGCGTCGGGAATGAAGTCGAGTTCGAGCGGACGGCCGCCCAGCGAGGCGATCTGTTCCCAGGCGGCACGGCGAATGTCGAAGCCGGTCACTATCGCGCCCAGGCGCTTCGCGGTGGCCACAGCCTGGAGGCCGGCGACTCCCGCGCCGAGCACGAGCACCCGCACCGGGCGGATCGTTCCGGCGGCAGTCGTGAGCATCCCCCAGAAGCGACCGGACTCGCGGGCGGCCATAAGCGTCGCGGCGTAGCCGGCAGCCGTGGCCTGCGAAGAAAGGGCGTCCATCGCCTGGGCCCGGGTGGTCCGCGGGATCAGCTCCATCGCCAATGCGGTGACTCCGCCGGAGGCGAGCGCCTGGTTGGTCTCGGCCGAGGTAAGCGGAGCAAGGTGGCTGATCAGGTACTGGCCCTTGTTGAGTTCACCGATCTCGCTGGTGCTCAGCGGAGCAACGTGAAGGATCAGGTCGGAGACGAGAACGTCAGCGTGAGAGCCGACTTTCGCCCCCGCTTCCTCGTACTGGGAGTCCGGGTGGCCGGCACTGTCGCCCGCCCCGGTCTCGATGACGACCTCGACGCCCTCGTTCTTGAGCAGCGACTTGACTGACTCGGGAACCAGGGCTACCCGGTTTTCGCCTTCAGCAGTTTCTCTGGGTACACCGATCTTCATGGACAAGGCCGACTCAGATTATGGGAATTAGACGCGTCCGGCTTTTTGACCGGTCGATCAGTCCTGGGTGAGGGCAGCGAGGCGCTCGACCGTGTGCTTCATCTGGTCGACTTCGGGGTGAACCGGGGTCGCGATCAGACGATCGATCCCGTTCTCGCGGAACCGGTTGAGCCGCTCCGCGACCTCTTCTTCGGTGCCGATCAGGGATACAGCGTTGACCAGTTCGTCCGGCAGGGCCTTGAAGGCGCCTTCCTTGTCTCCGGACTGGAAGAGCTCCTGGACCTCGTCGGCGACCTCCCCGAAACCGAAGCGGTGGGAAAGATCGACGTAGAAGTTGGTCTTCTTCGATCCCATGCCACCGAGGTAGAGGACGAGACCCATGCGCACGACGTTGCGAGCGGCTTCGAGGTCACCGTCGATCGCGACCTGCACGGAGGGCGAGATCTCGAAGTCTTCGCGACTGCGGTTGCCTGCAGCCAGACCCTTCTCGATGTGTTCGCCCCAGGCCTCTTCGAACTTGTCGACGCTGAAGAAGATCGGGATCCAGCCGTCGGCGACTTCGGCGGCGATCTCGACCGAGCGACGTCCGATCGCACCGAGGAAGATCGGAATGTCGTTTCGGAGCGGCCGGAAGTTCAGCTTCAACGGCTTGCCTTGACCATCCGGAAGGGGTAGCTGATAGTGCTCGCCCTGATGGTCGAGCTTCTCCTCGCGGGCGATGATCTCACGGACGACCTCGACGTATTCCTTTGTCCGGCCCCACGGCTTCGAGTACGGGACGCCGTACCAGCCCTCGGAGACCTGCGGTCCCGACGGGCCGAAGCCGAACATGAATCGACCGTTCGACAGGTAGTCGATGGTGGCTCCCGCCATGGCGGCAGCAGCGGGGGGCCGGGCCGGGACCTGCATGATCGCGGCACCTAGGTTGATCTTCTCGGTCTGGGCTGCGAGCCAGGCAAGCACGCTCACACAGTCAGACCCGTATGACTCGGCTACCCACACCGACTCATAGCCGACGCTCTCGGCGAACTGAACCGCCTCGACCGCATCGTTTCCACGGGGTCCGATACCCCAGTACCCGAGATACAACCCAAGCTTCAGTGACATGGCGGCAGCCTAGCCGAAGTGAACAGACTGCGCGTTTGTACCGCGCCGGCCCTTCCTGCGCCGGGAGTGCCGACCAGTAACAATCACGCCGTGAACGAAACCGCGACCCGGATACTGCCGACCGAAGGACCTGGCGAGGGCCTTTCGGCGGTCGAAGCCGCCGAACGCCTCCGCGCGCTTGGCCCGGCTCAGCCTCACACGTCGCGATCCACCTCCAGCATTGTCGCTGGCAACGTCTTCACGCTCTTCAACCTGATCATCGGGATCTTCTTCATCCTGATCCTTTCGCTGAGCCTGTGGGCCGACGCGATTTTCGGGCTGATCGCGATCATCAACACCTGGATCGGCATCCGCCAGGAGCTGAAGGCCAAGGAGACCCTCGAGCGACTCGCGGTGCTGGTGGCACCTCGTGCAGAAGTAATCCGGGACGGGCAGTCCCTGGAGTTGCTGGCGGACGAGATCGTTCCCGGTGACCTGATCCGGCTTTCCCCCGGTGACCAGCTGGTAGCGGACGGAAAAGTGGTGACCTCGCGCGGACTGAACGTCGACGAGTCGATGCTGACCGGCGAGTCCGACCCGATCGGCAAGAGGGCGGGCGATGAGGCTCTATCCGGCAGCTTCGTGATCTCGGGTTCCGCATTCTGCGAGGTGACCGCGGTGCGCGAGGACAGCTACGCCGGCAAGCTGGCCGGCCAGGCCCGCGCGTTCAGGCATCCCCCGTCACCACTTCAGGAGGAGGTCAACCAGGTGATCCTGGTGTGCACCTGGGTCCTCCTCCCCCTTGCCGCCCTGCTGATCGGATCTCTGGTTGTACGCCAGGTCGAGCTGGTCGAGGCCGCCCAGACAGCTACGGCGGGGCTGATCACGCTGATTCCCGAAGGCCTGGTGCTGCTGATGAGCGTGACCTTCGCCGTGGCCGCCGTGAAGATGGCCCGCCGGGACACGCTGGTCCAGCAGATGAGCGCCACAGAGTCCCTGGCTTCGGTTGACACGATCTGCGTAGACAAGACGGGCACCCTGACCGACGGGGATCTGACTGTGGTCGAGGTGATCCCGGCCAGGGTCACGGATTCGAAGCTGGCCGCCCGCGAGCTCGGCCGGTACGCGGCAAGCGCCGGCGATCGCAACCTGACTCTGGAGGCGATCGCCGAGGAGTTCCCCGCGGAGGCCGAGCCGGTGGTCGGCGAGGTGGCCTTCTCTTCCGAGTGGAAGTGGAGCGCCCTGACCTTTGATGAAGGTGGTGCCCGCTACAGCCTTGTGCTTGGCGCGCCTGATCTCATGGTTTCTTCCGGCGCCCTGACCCTGGATCCGGACATGGCGGCCCGGCTCGAGGAGGAGACAGCCACCGGCCGCCGCGTGGTTGCCCTGAACCGAACCACCGCACCACTTCCTGCCTCGGGCGCGGAAGGACACCCGCCTGGCCTGGAGCTGGTGGCACTGGTGGTACTGCGAGAGAACCTGAGGCCCGGGGTCGAGGAGACCCTCGAGCTGATGCGGAGCGAGGACGTCGCCCTGAAGCTGATCTCCGGTGATGCCCGGGCGACCGTTACTGCTGTAGCCGCGGCGGTCGGAATACCCACCGACGCCGGTGTGATCGAGGGTCCTGACCTGCCGGAGGACGAGGAAGCGCTAGCCGAGGTGGCAGCCGCGAACACGATCTTCTGCCGGATCCGGCCGGAGCAGAAGCGCCAGCTGGTTTCGGCCCTGGCTGCCTCTGGCGCCTACACCGCGATGATCGGCGACGGAGTCAATGACGTGCCAGCCCTGAAGAGCGCCCGCATGGCGGTCGCGATGGGGTCAGGAAGTCAGGTCACCAAGAGTGTCGCCGACGTCGTCCTGCTCAAGGACCAGTTCAGCCGCCTGCCGGAAGCGATCGCCGAAGGCCGCCGCATCGCCCGCAACATCCACCGGCTGGGGCGCCTCTACCTGACCAAGTCGGTTTACGCGGCGGCCCTGATCCTGCTGGTCTCGGTGCCTGGCTTCGCGTTCCCGTTCCTGCCGAGGCATCTGACCCTGGCCGCCTTCCTCACCATCGGCATTCCTTCGTTCGTGCTGGCGCTCGCCCCCTCCGACGGTCCGCTCTACCGTGGTCGTCTGCTTCGGGCGCTCGGGGCCTTCGCCCTCCCAGCCGGCCTGGCCACAGCCCTCGCCTCGATCCTGTCTTTCTTCCTTGTCGACGTGGTGTTCGGAGGCGGAATCGAAGAGGGCCGGACCGCCGCGACCACGACCCTGATCATCCTCGGACTCTGTTTCGTTTTGCTGCTGGAGCGCGGCCCGGGCCGTGAACACATCGCTATCCAGAGCTACATGCTGGCGATGGTCGCCGGACTCGGTGCGCTGTTCGCCGGGATCCTCGCGGTGCCGCAGCTGAGGGACTTCTTCGAGATGACGATGCTGGGAGCGCCCCAGTGGTTCATCGCGATGCTGGTCGCGGCGCTCGGACTGGTTGCGGCGAGCCTGATGTGGAGGCTCCCCCAGATCCAGGCCTGGGAAGTGCCTGACGAGTCGGCCTTCCCGCCCTTCGAGAGAAACCATCCGGGAGCCCCCACCCAGTCACCACTCCCAAAGGAAGACGGCAAGGGCACCGGGGACACCGGCGCCTCCTCGCAACCGGAGGAGCCGGAAACAGAAGTGATCCCGGCAGAAGCTGACCTCCTTAACAAAGACGACTAGAAGGCCCGGCGAAGACCAGCCCGACTGCGGTTAAGCCTCTTCGCAGGAGCCGTCCGCGTTCAGCGACTGGTAGATCCCTTCGGAAACCGCGTTCAGTGCCCGGGCCACGGTTTCAGCGTCTTCTTCGTCGATCAGGTCGATGAAACTTTCGCGAAAGACCTTTTCCCGCACGGGCATCATTCGGGCGAGCGTCTCTCGCCCTTCTTCGGTGATTACCAGAAAGGTGCCGCGTCGATCGGAGGGACAGTAGGTGCGTTCGACCAGGCCGGCCTTCTCGATCCTGTCGACGAGGCGGGTCAGTCCGCTCTTGGTCACGTTGACCTTGCAGAGCAGGTCGCGGGGGCGGCTCGGATCCTGGTTCTCGCTCAGCGCCCGCAGCACCCCGTAGAAGCCGAGGTCTGGCAACCCGGCCTCGGCGAGTTCTTTCTCGAACCTCTCCGAAATCAGCAGATAGGTGGAACGCATCGCCGTAAATGCCGCTTCATGAGCGGAATCCGCTGGAGCGATGAGGGTTTCTTCTGTCGCCATTGACTGCGCCATGGGAAGAATTGTATCGCACTTAGTTGACAGCGCAACTAAATCTGCTACGGTGTCGGCAAGACAGTTGCTCACGCAACAATTGACCAAGCAACCAAGACACAATCGTCACAACCAGGAGCAGAACATGAGCACCATTGAACAGGCAGTACGGATCGAAACCGGCACCTACGGCATCGACCCGGTCCACACCCAGGTCGGCTTCGAGGTAAAACACCTCGGCATTTCCACCTTCCGTGGCAGCTTCGGCGGCTTCGAGGGCACCATCACCGTCGGCGAGGAAGGGATCGCGGCAATCGAGGGTTCAATCGACGTCTCGTCGGTGAGCGTTCCGGAAGAGCAGCTGATCGGTCACCTTCTCAGCCCCGACTTCTTCGACGCCGAGAACCACCCGAAGGGTACTTTCGTCTCGACCGCCGTGAACAAGGTCGACGGAGAGAACTACGAGGTTTCCGGTGACCTGACCCTCCGTGGTGTCACCAACCAGGTCACCCTCGAGGTCGTGGTCGAAGGTGCCGGTATCGGCATGGACGGCAGCTCGGTCCTCAGCCTCAACGCCGATGGCGAGCTGAACCGCAACGACTACGGCATCTCCTGGGGAGCGACCCTCGACAACGGCGCCGCCGTCGTGGCCGAGAAGGTACGCCTCGTCCTCACCGTCGAGGCCGTCAAGGCAGGCGAGTAGTCATGAAGGTCCTGACGATCTCCGGCTCACTGCGGGAAGAAGCGTTCTCGACCAGGCTCGCCGAGGCGGCAGCCGGGCTGGCCCCGGAGGGCGTCGAGCTCAGCCGTTACGAGGGTCTCGAGGAAATCCCCGGATTCAACGCTGACCTCGAGTCGGCGGTGCCGGCGGCCGTCGAGGACCTTCGGGAAAAGATCGAAGACGCCGACGCGCTGCTGATCATCACTCCGGAGTACAACGCCGGGGTGCCGGGTCAGCTGAAGAATGCGATCGACTGGGCATCCCGCCCTCACGGCGAGTCGGCCCTGGCCGGCAAGCCCGCGGCTGTGCTCTCATCGAGCCCGATGCCGTTCGGCGCGATCTGGGCGAACCAGCAGATCCGCAAGGCGTTCACGATCACCGGCACGCCGACGGTCGAGCGTGAACTCGCGATCGGCAAGATCGACGAGAAGATCGACGACGAGAACCGGCTGACCGACGAGTCGGCTCGCAACGATCTGATCGCCCTACTGGCGGAACTGAACGAGCTGGTCGCCGTAATCGCCGACCAGGCTGACGAGGCTGTCCCTGCCTGAGCCCGGCGCGATAATCCCGGCATGAGCCGGACCGACCGCCCGCCACCCGCATGTGACATCGCGGTGGCGGGCGGCGGCATTCTCGGGCTGGCGACCGCCAGGGAACTCGCGCTGCGGGAGCCTGAAGCCCGGATCTGCCTGCTCGAGGCCGAGCCGCGGCTGGCTGCCCACCAGTCCTCCCACAACTCCGGCGTTGTCCACGCAGGCGTCTACTACGCGCCCGGGTCGTTGCGAGCGAGGCTCTGCGTCGAAGGGGCCGCGAGCCTGAAGGAGTACTGCATCGAACGAGGCCTGCCCTGGCGCCAGAGCGGCAAATTGATCGTCGCATCGGACGCCCGGGGGCTGCCCCGGCTCGATGAACTCGAAAGGCGGGCCAACCTGAACGGCGTTCCCGGGATTGCGCGGCTCGGGCCAGATGAAATCGTCGAAGTCGAACCGGAAGCGAGAGGTCTGGCCGGCCTTCACTCCCCCGCCACCGCGGTCACCGACTTTGCTGCGGTGGCAGCATCATTCGCGGATGACCTGGAGGCATCCGGCGGCAGCATCCACGTCGGCGCCGGGGTTACGGGAGCCAGTGATGCCGGCACCGGGGGAGTCCGGATCTCCACGACCGGGGGCACAGTTATCTGCGAGCGGGCGGTCTTCTGTGCAGGACTTCAGTCCGACCGACTGGCCCGCTCGATGGGAGGCTCTCCAGAGCCCGTGATCGTGCCGGTGCGAGGTGGTTATCTGAAAGTTCGAGCTGGCAGGGAAAACCTGGTCAGGGGCAACGTCTACCCCGTCCCCGACCCGGAGCTCCCTTTCCTCGGCGCCCACCTCACAAGGACCTTCGACGGGTCACTCCTGATCGGTCCGACCGCGATGATCGTCGCCTCCCGCAATGCCTATCGGCTGACCGCTGTCGACCGCCGGGACCTCGGAGGTACAGTCCGCTGGCCTGGAACCTGGAAGCTGATGCGGAGACACTGGCGCTCGACCGTCAACGAGGCAGCCAACTCGATCCGCCCGTCAAGGCTGGTCTTGGAGGCCGCCCGGATGGTCCCCGCACTGACCTGGGCAGACGTCGAACCCGGCCCTGCCGGGGTCCGGGCACAGGCCCTCGACCGCGAAGGCATGCTGATCGAGGACTTCCTGATCGAGAATCTCGGCAACACGACGCATGTCCGGAACGCGCCCTCCCCGGCGGCCACGTCTTCGCTTGCCCTGGCGTCGCTGATCGCCGACCAGGTTCTTTAGGGAACCTGAAACAAGCGATATAAAATTCACGACATGAATGACACCCTGACATGCCCCAAATGCGCATCCGCGATGCGCTCATACGAACGTAATCAGGTGGTCGTCGACCAATGTTCCGGCTGTGGCGGACTCTTCCTCGACCGCGGCGAACTCGAACGCCTGGTCGAGGCCGAAAGCCACTTCTACAGCAAGACGGAACAACCGCCCGCCCATCAGGCTCCACCGCCGCATCAGGAGCGTCGCTATGACGACGACCGCGGCTATCGGGATGACCGCGGGTACAAGGGCAAGAAGAAAAAGAGCAAGAAGAGTTTCCTCGAAGACTTCCTCGAATTCTGAGTCCCTACCGGTCAGGTAGGGCGTGGGGCGGGGGTGCTCGAAAAAAGATCTCGCTTCGCTCACTATCCATCTTTTTCCGAGCACCCCCGCCCCACGCCAAACTCCCAACCGCAAGACACTCGAGACTGGTCTTCTCTGAGCACCAGAGGGTGGTTCCTGCGGGCCGCCCGGGGGCAGCAGCCTTAACGAGAAAGGCCCGGCCCGCGAAGCGGACCGGGCCTTTCGAGTAACAGGTTGCTGATGCGTGGCTTAGCTCAGGCGTTCTACGAGCATTGCTTCGCCCTGCCCGCCGGCTACGCACATGGTCTCGATGCCGAACTGATGGTCATCGGTCTCCATGACGTTGAGCAGGGTGCCCATGATGCGGGCACCGGTCATGCCGAAGGGGTGACCGAGGGCGATCGCTCCACCGTGGGTGTTGAGCTTGTCCATCGGGATTCCGACTTCCTCGCTGATCGGGATCACCTGGGCGGCGAACGCCTCGTTCAACTCGACGGTGTCGATGTCGTTGATGGTCATGCCAGCGCGATCGAGGAGCTTCTTGACGGCCCAGATCGGGGCGACGCCCATCTTCTCGGGCTCGTTGCCGGCGGTAGCGGAGGTGATGATCTTCGCGCGCGGGGTCAGGCCGAGTTCCTTGGCCTTGGTGTCACTCATGATCAGCACCGCAGCGGCGCCGTCATTCAGCGGGCAGGAGTTGCCGGCAGTGACGCCGCCTCCCCCGAAGGCCTCGGGCAGGCTGCCGAGCTTCTCGCGCATGTCGCCACCGTCGGCGCGGGGGCCGTCGTCCTTGCTGACCACGGTGCCGTCGGGCAGGGTGACCGGCACGATCTCGCGATCGAAGAAGCCGGACTCCTGTGAGGCAACGGCGAGGTGCTGCGAACGGAGGGCGTAGTCGTCCATCGCTTCGCGGCTGACGCCGTAATCGTTGGCGACGTTTACGGCGGTCAGGCCCATGTCGATGTAGACGTTCGGCTGACCGTTGTTGCCGATCAGGTTTTCGTTCTGGTCGTGCTCGCCAGCGGCGATCGAACCGGCGATCTCTGTGCGGGCGTTGAACTTCGAGACGAACTCGACGCCGGCAGCGATGTAGATGTCACCCTCGCCGTTCTTGACGGCGTTCGATGCGTGACGGATCGCGTCGAGGCTCGAGGCGCAGTACCGGGAAACGGTGACGCCGGTGGTCTCCTGGCCGAGCTTGTCGGAGAGCATCACGAGGATGCGGGCGAGGTTGTAGGCCTGTTCACCCTGCGGCATGCCGACGCCACAGAAGACCTCTTCCACTTCCTTGGGGTCGACGCCGGGGTTGCGCTCGAGGAGCTGGTCGATGACGAAAGCGCCGGTCTCGTCGGGGCGGAGCTGGGCGAGCGAGCCCTTGAAGGCGCGTCCGATCGGGGTGCGGACTGTGTC
>WBZM01003743.1_pt1 | contig 11613 bp, 11 predicted proteins | sample 5204271 | NCBI WGS metagenome assembly WBZM01 (sample SAMN12344346, study PRJNA552823) | activated sludge metagenome | biome: Activated sludge suspended growth; feature: Nitrification reactor; material: Wastewater; isolation source: activated sludge from nitrification reactor of wastewater...
TCGCCTTCGGGCTCGAGGCTGACGGCCATCGAGCTGATGTTGATGATGCGTCCGGACTTCGCCTTGCGCATCAACTTCGCGGACTCGCGGGCCACCATGAACGGGGCCAGCAGGTTGACGTTGACCATGGCCTGTGCGGCGCCGGCAGGCATGATCATCGCGTACTGCGAGGTCAGTACCGCAGCGTTGTTGATGACGATGTCGATCGACTTGAACGTGCCTCGCAGTGTCGCGAAGAGGGACTGGACCGCGTGTGGATCGGCGATATCGACGCGGTGGTGCCGGTACTGCTCGTGGTGGCAGGTCGGTTCGCCGCGGGCCACGCCGATCACCGTGGCGCCCTCGTCGAGAAAGTGTCGCGTGATCAGATCACCGACGCCGCGGGATGCGCCGGTGACGAGAACGACCTTCGATGGGTACTTGCTCACGCCGGGCCTGCCGCCTCGTCAAGCACGCGCAAGTTGGCGCAGGATGTAGTCGGCCAGGGTATCGACGCTCGAGAACGGCGACACCTCCTGGCTCATGGCTTCGTCGTCGGTCAGGCTGACTGACTTGCCCAGTTCGTCGGCGACGGCTGCTTCGACGTCGACGATCACCGAGACGAGCGACAGCGAATCCAGCGTGGCTTCAGGGCCGAACAGGCGGGTCTGGGGTGCCAGCGGAACCTGCTTGTCGGCGTCCAGTTCCTCGTTCAGTGCCCGCAGCGCGCGGTAGATGATGTCGATGACGGTTGTCTTGGTGGCCATGTCTTACTCCGACGGGTGCGTGCTGGCGACGGGCAGCCGAGCGGCTGCAATGAGGGATTCGAGACGCGGCAGCGTCGTGCGTCGGTAGTCTTCGGCGAGCAGGCCGAAGACCACCGCATCCTGCACGTGGCCGTTGATGTAGAGGTGCTGGCGAAGGCAGCCCTCCTTGGTCATGCCGACGTAGGTCTGCCACTTGATCATCCGGCGGTTGTCGGAGGCCACGATGCCCCAGACGCGCCGCAGGCCGAGCCGATCAAAGGCCAGCCCATACAGCAGCTTCATGGCTTCCGCGGCGGCCGGAAGACCTTGTGCGCCTTCCTCGTCGCCGATCAGGAATCGCCCGGGTTCGCCGACCCGATTGACCGTGTCGATGCCGCTCAGCGACAGCATGCCGATTGGGCGGTGCGTCTTCGTCTCGATGATGAAGTTGTATTCCGAAGCCGGTCGGCCGGCGATCCACCGCGCCTGCTGCTCGACCGTCTGCGCGCCCTGGTTGAGAAGGATGGCTCGTGCGCCCTGGCGCCAGCCGAACGTGAGCTCGGCGTCCTCCGGCGCCAGGGGGCGCAGGTTCACGTACTGACCTTCGAGGGTGGGTTTGCTGTCGGAGACAACCATGACGGCTCGGATGATTCAGTAGACGACGAAGGCCGCAGCCAGCGGGACCGGCACCCCGGGGCCCGGCGGGGCATACGCCGCCGCGACGAAGGACTGCTCCAGCCGGAAACCGGCTTCTTCGAGATGGCGCCAGACTTCCTCGGCGTCGCGATAGAGGTAGATGTGGTCGGCGTGGGCGGCATTCAGCGCGGCGGTGATGAAGGCCTTGCCGCCCGGAGCCAGTCCGCGGCGCAGCCCGCCGAGGAACTCCACCGGCCGCTCCAGGTGTTCGAGCACTTCGACGCAGACCAGCCAGGGTACGGGCTCGATCGGTTCGGCCAGGATGTCCTGCCGATGCATCGCGTAGCGGTCTGCCACGGCGGCGCCGCCGAGGTGGCGCCGCGCGAACTCGCAGGAGGAGGGGCTGATGTCGTAGCCTGCACCCTGGGCGTGCCCTAGCCGCGAGAGGATTCGGCGCGAGTAGACGGCAGTACCGACGCCCACTTCTGCAAAGCGCGCCTGCTCCGACCGTGACATCGGGTCCAGGAACGCGGTGTCGAAGAACTGCAGTTGCCGGTAGTGGTGGGGCCAGAGGAAGTGCGACAGCAGCAAGCCAGGCAGGTACTCGCGCATCATGTGCGCCTCGTTGAAGTACACCTCGCCGGCAGCTTCGGCGTATGTCTTGTTCGGATACTCTCGTGTCTGCTCGAAGGCCTTCTGGCGACGCATCGAATCAAGCGCAAACGCGGCATATCCCCTGAGGGCAGCCTCCAGGGAAGCCTCGTCGGGACACAGGCTGGAAATCACCGCCTCGAAGTCCGTCGCCCAGCTCGGCCCGAAGCTCGCGATCCCGCGCCCGATCAGGGCGCGAGAGAGCCGATACTTCTGGTCGAACAAGTCCTGGAGCTTGGCCAGGCCGGGCGTGTGACGCGGGTCGGGAAGCGTGGGAGCAGCCATCGATTCAGCCTTCGCTCAGATCCTGGGGCCGCGAGGCCAGCTCGCCGGGCCGGGATGCGAGTTCACCGCGAAGCGCCGCGATCTGGCGGCTCAGCGCGTCGAACTCGCTCTCCTTCTCCGCCAGGAACACCTTGGTCATGAGAACCTTCTGCTTCATGCCGCTCGGAGTGAGGACGTACAGGTAGCCCAGCTTGTTGTCGTTGCGGCGGAAGTTCTGCGCCTTGACCAACCCCTTGTCGAGCAGCGCGCGCAGCAGGTAGTGGGTCTTCCCCAGGCTCAGACCCAGTGCGATCGAAAGCTGACGCTGGGTGTAGTCGGGGTGTCGCTCGAGCAGCCGCAGCAGTTCAAGGTGTGCCGATCGATCGGACGAGGGTGAGGCAGGCAAGGTGTTGTTTGTTCAACCCGTGAACGGGGGATTGTACCTATCCCCGGTCGACACCCCGCAACGGCGGCGGGTCAGTCGAATGCGGGCGCGGCCGCGAACTCCGAGCCGATGGCGTCCTTTGCGGAAACTCGCGGTACTTCGCCGACGTCCGGCCAGCCAATCGCCAGCGTCGCATCGTCCCAGCGCACGCAGGCTTCGGCCTGGGGGGCGTAGTAGGCCGTGGTCTTGTAGAGGAAGTCGGCACTCGGGCTGGTCACGAGGAAGCCGTGCGCCATGCCGGGCGGTAGCCAGAGTTGGCGGTGGTTCTCGGCACTGAGCTCCACGCCAACCCAGCGACCGAAGGTGGGACTCGAGCGGCGCATGTCCACCGCCACGTCGAACACCTGGCCTTGCGTCACGCGCACGAGCTTGCCCTGGGCGTGGGGCGGCAGCTGGTAGTGCAGGCCGCGCAGCACGCCACGCGCCGAGCGCGAGTGATTGTCCTGCACGAATTCGACGTGCGCACCCACCGCGTCGTCGAAGGCCTTCTGGTTGAAGCTCTCCATGAAGAAGCCGCGCTCGTCACCGAAGACTTTCGGCTCGAGGACCAGCACGCCGGCGATGGCGGTGGGTGTGATCTTCATCAGTACACCCGTTCCTTCAGGAGCCGCGCCAGGTACTGGCCGTAGCCGTTCTTGAGCATCGGCTGGGCGAGCCGGCCGAGCTGTTCCGCGTCGATCCAGCCGGACCGCCAGGCGATCTCCTCGGGGCAGGCCACCTTCAGCCCCTGACGCTTCTCCAGCGTGGCGATGAACTGCCCGGCTTCCAGCAGGCTGTCGTGCGTGCCGGTGTCGAGCCAGGCATAGCCGCGGCCCATGATCTCGACGTCGAGTTGCCCCTGCGCGAGGTAGCGGGCATTGACGTCGGTGATCTCCAGCTCGCCGCGCGCCGAGGGCTTGATGCTCGCGGCGATGTCGCACACCTGGTCGTCGTAGAAGTACAGGCCGGTCACCGCGTAGTTGCTCTTCGGCGACTTAGGCTTCTCCTCGATGCTGAGCGCGCGCTTGTCGGGGCCGAACTCGACCACGCCGTAGCGTTCGGGGTCGGTCACGTGGTACGCGAACACGGTCGCTCCGGCGCTGCGCTGGCTTGCGTTGGTCAGCAGGCGCTGAAAGTCGTGGCCGTAGAAGATGTTGTCGCCCAGCACCAGGGCGCTCGGGTGCCCGCCGACGAAGTCGCGGCCCAGGATGAATGCCTGCGCCAGGCCATCGGGGCTGGGCTGCACGGAGTAGCGGATCTCGAGCCCCCACTGCGAGCCGTCGCCCAGCAGCGCCTCGAAGCGCGGCGTGTCATGCGGTGTGCTGATCAGCAGGATCTCGCGGATTCCGGCCAGCATCAGCGTGGACAGGGGGTAGTACACCATCGGCTTGTCGTACACCGGCAGCAACTGCTTGCTCATCGCGAGCGTCGCCGGGTGCAGCCGCGTGCCGGAACCCCCGGCGAGGATGATGCCTCTGCGATTCATGTCGATGGTCCTCGCGGATGACGGGTGGGGGCAGTCTCGGCGCAGTCGATCACGACGAACGCTGCCGTTCGCGGCGCAGGGCCAGCAGCCCGGTCACGAGGGCATATCCGCAGGTGAGGAACAGCGTGACGAGTGCCGCGGACAACGCGATCAGGCTGCGCTTCGGGCCGGAACGCTTCTCCGGGGGCTGGGCGGTATCGACCACCTGGATCAACGCGCCTTCGCGGCTCTCGTCGACCTTGGCGAGTTCGTACTGCTTGACGAAGATGTCGAACAGCGCCTCCTGATACTTAAACTCGCGGTACTTGTCGATGTAGTCGGAGCCGCTGCGCCCGCCGTCCTGCCGCTCGGCACGCGCGACCTGCTCGCGCAGCGCGCCGAGGGCGGCCTGCTGCTGCATCACCTCCGGCGTGTTCTCGGCGAGCATGCGCCGCAAGGTCTGGAGGCGAACCTCCGCGGCCGTGGCTTGCGCACGCAGGCGGGCGTAGTTCTCGGCGGCCGTCTTCGGCTCGACCTTCAAGGCACCCTGACCGATGCCACTCTCCTCGAGGGCCCCTTGCGCCTTGGCCAGGCGCTCCTTGGTCTGCGCCAATTGCAGCTCGAAGAACATGCGCCGCTGCTGCGCCTCCGACACCGCCAGGGCATTGGTGATCTGGCGCAACTCGTCGACGTAGGCGTTCGCCATCGAGGCGGCTCGGGCCGGATCGCGATCGTCCGCCTCGACGGTGATCAGCCCGTCCTTCTTGCCCACGCTGATGCGCACGTTCTCCTTCAGCTGCTTGCGCGTGTCCTGGCGGTACTTGTTGTCGTAGATCTGCTGCAGGCCGAACCGGTCGATGATGCGGTCGCTCACGGTGGCGCTCTGCATCAGCGCCACGTACTGATCGGCCGGGCTCTTGACGTTCACCAGGCCGCCCGCGAGGCCAGCGAGCGCGCCGAGCTGGGAGATTGCCGACGCTGCGGAGCTCTGCTGCTGTTGCGGGGGCAGGATCACCGTCGCGGCGGTGTACCAGTTCGGGATCAGGAACGCCACGCCCCAGGCTGTGAGCGCCGCGACGAGCGTCAGCCCGCCGATCAGCCGCTTGCGGGCCGACAGGAGCGACGCCATCTCGGGCAACGTGATGCCGGGTTCGTCGTCCTCGATCCAGCCTTCGTTCTCGGAGTCTCTCGCCTTGTCCGTCATGGAGGGGTCACCGCCCGGTTCATTTCAGAGTCTTGATGGCGGCGGCCCCGAGGCCGAACTGCGCCAGGATCTGCGTCCATTCCTTGGCGTTCTGCACCCAGGTGGTCTTGCCGACTTCCTCGGGCACGAAGATGGTGTCGCCCGGCTGCGCCGTGAGGCTGTTGAGGGCGCTGCCGCCGAACAGCCCGCCGCCGCCCTGGCGCGCACTCACCACGCTGCCATTGGCGCGCAGCACGAATACGCTTTCCACGTCGGCGCCGCGCGTGGGGCCGCCGGCAAGCTTGAGGAAGTCGTCGATGTTGCGTCCCTGGGCAAAGAGGTAGCTGCCGCCATTGAAGACGCTGCCGAACACGCCCACGGTGTTCGGGCGTGCCGGAATGTAGAGTCGGTCGCCGTCTTCCAGCGCGAGCGGCGGCAGTTCGGGGGCCGACGGATTGAGCTGCAGCACCACCCGCCCCGTGGGCTTCACTTCGCGCAGGCGCTGGATCAGTACCGACGAGCCGCTGCCCGCGGCAGCCTGCGCCGCGGCCTCGTCGGCGTTGAGCGCCCGGCGCGTGTACGCGGCCTTCGCGAACTCGACCTCCAGGTCGCGAAGCGCGCGCTCGTAGTTCTCCTGCTGCGTCACGCGCACGCTCTCGCGGGTGAACTCGGCGCCGAAGACGTAGGCCAGCGGCGACAGGCCGCCGGCGGCGCGCAGCGCGTCGGCCAGCGTGCTGTCCGGCGGCAGCACGTACTCGCCCGGCTGCGCGACCTCGCCCTCGACGCGGACACGCTTGTTCTGCAGCTTCGTCGAGAGCCGCGCGTCGACCTGGCTGAATGCGCGCAGCACGTCGCCGCTTTCCAGCGAGCGCTTCCCGTCTTCGGGCCAGCGCAGCTGGAGGATGCGTTTGTCGTCGCGGTCGGACAGGCTCTCCAGCGTGAGGCGGCTGCGGTCCGCCACGGCGGTGAAGCCGCCTGCCATCGCCAGCACGTCCTGCGCGGTGTCGCCCGGCTTCAGTTCGAACACCGCCGGCTTGTTCACGCTGCCGATCAGGCCGACCTGAGGGCCGACCGCGCCGATGTGGATCACGTCTTCGGCCTGCACCACGCGGTCGGCCGAGCGGTCGCCCTTGATCAGCAGATCGTAGAGGTCGAAGGTCGCGACCGTCTGGCCGCCACGGCGCAGTTCGATCTTGCGGAAGCTGCCGGCCGCGGACGGCCCGCCCGAGCGGGCCAGCACATTGACGAGGGTGGAGAGGCTGGTCACGTAATGCGCACCCGGCCGCTTGGCGAAGCCCGTCACGTAGACGCGCACGCTGCGCAGCTGACCGAGGCCGACGCTGACCTGGAAGTTCTTGAACACCTGGCCGACCCGGCGGCCGATGACCTCGGGCAGGTCGGCGTAACGCGTGCCGGCCACCATGAAGCTGCCCACGCGCGGCAGACTGATGCGCCCCGTGCGATCGACCGTGGTACGCACGTCGGCATCGACGCTGCCCCACAGCGTGATCTGCAATTCGTCGCCAGCCGAAATGACGTAGTCCGCCGGCACCAGTGCGGCCGGGTCCGCCGTCGAGACGGCCTGACCGCCGAGCAGCGCGTCGGCACCAAAGCGGCGGATGTCGAGCAGGCCGCCGGCCGCGCTGCCGGACCGTGACTCGTCGATGCCGGCAAGGCGGCGCACATAGCGCTCGAAGTCGTCGGGCTGGTAGGGCGCCGGTTCTGCCGGCACGCGAGTCCAGACCTGGGACGCTCCGGCAGGCATCGCGACGCCAGCATCACGCTCGGTCACTGCTGGGGCAGCAGCCTGGGGCGACTGACGAAGCCTGATGGGTGCCCCCGCGGCCGAGGGATCGCCGCCGGACTGCAGCGGATCGATCTGCGCATGCGCAGCCAGTGCCAGCGCGCCCAGCCAGACAGCCGCTGCCAGGCGGATGCCGCGCGCCAGGCTCGGCGAGGAGCGCTGCGACGAGGGGGACGTCGCGTTCGGAATGCCGTGGCTCATGAATGTGCTGATGGGTACGGAACGATGACGAATGGCCGCCAGCGCTTCGAGCGCCAAGCCGGCTTGCGCGTCGACCGCTGGCAGTCTCGCGTGCGCGCGTCGGTGGACCGGCCGGATTCTAGTCGTCGGGGGATCCGTCCTCGCCGGGGTGCGCCGGGCCGGCTCAGCGGCCCAGAACTTCCGTCAACATGCGATCCACCCCCGCCCGCCAGTCGGGCAGCACGAACCCGAAGCGCTCGCGCAGCTTGTGGGTCGACAGCCGAGAGTTCAGCGGCCGCGTCGCCGGGGTGGGGAAGGCCGCGGTCGGCACGGCCTCGATGGCGCCTTCGCCCACCTTCAGGGTCACGCCGGCCGCCCGCGCGAAGGCGATCACGTGGCTTGCGTAGCCGTGCCAGCTGGTCTCGCCGCCCGCCACCGCGTGGTAGGTGCCGGACAGCGAGGCGTCGCTGCGCGCCGCGCGCAGCATGTGTGCCGTCAGGTCGGCCAGCAGGTCGGCCCCGGTGGGCGCGCCAATCTGGTCATCGATCACCTTCAGCGCCTGGCGCTCCTGCGCAAGCTTGAGCATCGTGCGCGCGAAGTTGCCGCCGCGCGCGCCATAGACCCAGCTCGTGCGCAGCAGCAGGTGGCGGCAGCCGCTGGCGCGGATGGCCTGCTCGCCCTCGAGTTTGGTCTGGCCGTAGACGTTGAGCGGGCCGGTTGGCGCGTCCTCGTTGCGCGGGGTGTTGCCGCTGCCATCGAACACATAGTCGGTGCTGTAGTGCACCAGCCAGGCCCCGCTCGCGGCCGCCTCGCGGGCCAAGATGCCCGGCGCCGTGGCGTTGATCGCACGGGCGAGCTCGTGTTCGCTCTCGGCCTTGTCGACGGCGGTGTGTGCGGCGGCATTGACGATCACGTCGGGCGCCACGGCACGCACCGTGGCCGCGAGCGACTCGGGCTTCGAGAAGTCGGCGGAGAGCGCCCCGGGGCTGTCGAAATCCAGCGCCACGAGCTCGCCCAGCGGCGCGAGCGAGCGCTGCAATTCCCAGCCGACCTGTCCGTTCTTGCCCAGCAGCAGGATCTTCATGCCGTTGATGCGTCGCTCAGCGCGAAGCGTAGTTCGTGGCGACCCAGTCGCGGTAGCTGCCGCTCTGCACATGCGCCACCCAGTCGGCGTTGTCGAGATACCAGCGCACCGTCTTGCGGATGCCGCTCTCGAAGGTCTCGGCGGGGCGCCAGCCGAGCTCGCGCTCGATCTTGCGTGCATCGATGGCGTAGCGGCGATCGTGGCCTGGGCGGTCAGTGACGTGCGTGATCAGGCGGGTGTAGGAACCTGCCGGGTCGGGGCGCATCTCGTCGAGCAACGCGCAGATGCTGCGCACGATCTCGATGTTGGGCCGCTCGTTCCAGCCGCCGACGTTGTAGGTCTGGCCCGGCCGGCCTTTGGAGAGCACGGTGCGAATCGCCGAGGCGTGGTCCTTGACGTATAGCCAGTCGCGCACCTGCATGCCGTCGCCGTAGACCGGCAGCGGCTTGCCGGCCAGCGCGTTGACGATCATCAACGGGATCAGCTTCTCGGGGAAGTGATAGGGCCCGTAGTTGTTCGAGCAGTTGGTGGTCAGCACCGGCAGGCCGTAGGTGTGGTGCCAGGCGCGCACGAGGTGGTCGCTGGCGGCCTTGCTCGCCGAATACGGGCTGTTCGGCTCGTAGGTGTTGGTCTCGGTGAAGGCGGGGTCGCTCGGGCCCAGCGAGCCGTAGACCTCGTCGGTCGAGACGTGGTGGAAGCGGAAGGCTTCCTTCTCGCCCGTCGGCAGCGCCGACCAGTGGGCGCGCACCGCTTCGAGCAGCGTGTAGGTGCCCTCGATGTTGGTCTTGATGAAGGCGCCCGGGCCGTGGATGCTGCGATCGACGTGGCTCTCGGCGGCGAAGTGCACCACCGCGCGCGGGCGGTGCTCGGCGAACAGACGGTCGAGCAGCGCGCGGTCTCCGATGTCGCCCTTGACGAACACATGCCGCGCGTCGCCCTGCAGCGACTTCAGGCTCTCGAGGTTGCCGGCGTAGGTGAGGGCGTCGAGGTTGAGAACGGGTTCGCCGGTGGCGGCGATCCAGTCGAGCACGAAGTTGGCGCCGATGAAGCCGGCGCCGCCGGTGACGAGGATCATCTTGTTGGTCTCCCTGGGGGACGGTAGCTGCGTTTCAACGGCCGATGGCGAAATACTCGATGCCCATGTCGCGAAGCATCGCGGGCTCGTACATGTTCCGGCCGTCGAAGATGACCGGCTGCTTCAGCGTGCCGGCGATCGTGGCGAAGTCCGGGCTGCGGAACTCCTTCCACTCGGTGACGATGACGAGTGCGTCGGCACCCTCGAGCGCCTGCATGGGCGACTCGACGTATGACAGGCCGGACAGCCCGGCCAGCACGCGCTTCGCCTCTTCCATGGCGACCGGGTCGTAGGCCGTGACGGTGGCGCCCCGCTCGAGCAGCTCGGCGATGACCACCCGGCTGGGCGCCTCCCGCATGTCGTCTGTGTTCGGCTTGAACGCCAATCCCCAGAGCGCGAAATGGCGGCCGCGCAAGTCATCGCCAAAGCGGCTCGTGACCTTGCGGCACAGCACGCTCTTCTGCGCCGCGTTGGCAGCCTCGACGGCGGCCAGCACCTTCAGATCCATGCCGGCGGCGTCACGCGCGGTTCGCAGCACGGCCTGAACGTCCTTCGGGAAGCAAGAGCCGCCATAGCCGCAGCCCGGGTAGAGGAAGTGGTAGCCGATGCGCGGATCGGAACCGATGCCCCGACGCACGGATTCGATGTCCGCCCCGAGCTTCTCGGCGAGGTTGGCCATCTCGTTCATGAAGCTGATGCGCGTGGCCAGCATCGCATTGGCCGCGTACTTGGTCAGTTCGGCGCTGCGCACGTCCATCACGACCATCCGGTCGTGGTTGCGATTGAACGGCGCGTAGATGGCGCTCATGAGGTGAGTGGCCCGCGCGTCGTCGCTGCCGATGACGATGCGGTCGGGCCGCATGAAGTCCTCGACCGCCGCGCCTTCCTTGAGGAACTCGGGATTGGAGACCACGTTGAACGGGATCTCCACGCCTCGGCGCTCGAGTTCTTCCGCGATGGCTGCCCGGACCTTGTCGGCCGTGCCCACCGGCACCGTGCTCTTGTCGACGATGAGCTTGTAGTCGCTCATCAGGCGCCCGATGTTTCGGGCGGCAGCGAGCACGTACTGCAGGTCTGCCGAACCGTCTTCGTCGGGAGGCGTTCCGACTGCGATGAACTGGGCGGTGCCGAAATGAACCGCGCGCTCGACGTCAGTGGTGAAGTGGAGCCGGCCGGCCTTCACGTTGCGGGCAACGACGGCGTCCAGGCCAGGTTCGTGGATGGGAAGCCCGCCGGCTTCCAGTGTGGCGATCTTGCGCGGGTCAAGATCGAGGCACAGCACGTCATTGCCCACGTCTGCCAGACAGGCGCCGCTGACCAGTCCGACATAGCCGGTGCCGATGATCGATATCTTCATGAGCGGAAGGGGTCGTTACCTACGAGCATTCGCGTGCTCCAAGGGGGAACGATTCTAGGCGGCGAGTCGGAGGGAAACGACAAAGGCGATAATCACCAGATGAGTGACCCCACCCCCGGCGCCGCCACCCGCGACGCCAGCCCCGAGGCCGCACCACCCGCGCCGGCCCGTTTCGACACCCTGCCGCTGGACGAGAAGCTGTTGCGCGCGGTGGCCGATTCCGGCTACCAGACCATGACGCCGATCCAGGCCAAGGCGATCCCGATCGTGCTGGCTGGCCGCGACGTGATGGGCGCGGCCCAGACCGGCACCGGCAAGACGGCCGCGTTCTCGATCCCGCTGCTGCAGAAGATGCTGCGGCACGAGAACCCGAGCATGTCGCCGGCACGCCACCCGGTGCGTGCGCTGGTGCTGGCGCCCACCCGCGAGTTGGCTGACCAGGTCGCCAACAACGTCAAGCAGTATTCGAAGTTCACCAAGCTGCGGGCCGCGGTGGTGTTCGGCGGCATCGACATGAAGCCGCAGACGCTCGAGTTGAAGGCCGGCGTCGAGGTGCTGATCGCCACGCCGGGCCGCCTGCTCGACCACATCGAGGCGAAGAACTGCGTGCTCAACCAGGTCGAGTACGTCGTGCTCGACGAGGCCGACCGCATGCTGGACATCGGCTTCCTGCCCGACCTGCAGCGCATCCTCAGCTACCTGCCCAAGCAGCGGCAGACGCTGCTGTTCTCGGCCACCTTCTCGCCCGAGATCAAGCGCCTGGCG
>WBZM01003744.1_pt1 | contig 11610 bp, 6 predicted proteins | sample 5204271 | NCBI WGS metagenome assembly WBZM01 (sample SAMN12344346, study PRJNA552823) | activated sludge metagenome | biome: Activated sludge suspended growth; feature: Nitrification reactor; material: Wastewater; isolation source: activated sludge from nitrification reactor of wastewater treatment...
CGAAGCCCTGGTGCTCACCCTGCGCGACCGGCTGTGGGAGCGCTGGAAGAACACCCGCTACGCTTACGAAGCCGACGGTGGCGTGCGCCGGGCCTATTACCTGTCCATGGAATTCCTGATGGGCCGGGCCATGAGCAACGCCATGCTGAACCTCGGCGTCACCGAGCCGGTCAGCAAGGCCTTGTACGATATGGGGCTGACCCTGGAAGAACTGGCCGAGTGCGAGAACGACGCCGGTCTGGGCAACGGCGGTCTCGGCCGGCTGGCGGCCTGTTTCATGGACAGTTGCGCCACCCTGCGCTTGCCGGTGGTCGGCTACGGCATCCGCTACGCCTACGGCATGTTCCGCCAGCGCATCGAAAACGGCTATCAGATCGAGGAGCCGGACCACTGGCTGCGCAGCGGCAACCTGTGGGAGCTGGAGCGGCCCGAATACACCCAGCGCATCAAGTACGGCGGGCGCACCGAAGGCTTCATGCGAGGCGACGGCGAAATGGGCTGGCGCTGGCTGGACACCCACGACGTGCTGGCGGTGCCCTACGACGTGCCGATACCCGGCTACCAGAACGGCACGGTCAACACCCTGCGGCTGTGGTCGGCGGCGGCCACCGACGAGTTCGATTTCGAGGACTTCAATTCCGGCAGCTACACCGAAGCCGTCGGCGCCAAGAATATGGCGGAAAACATCACGATGGTGCTCTACCCCAACGACGCCACCGAGAGCGGCAAGGAGCTGCGCCTGCGCCAGCAGTATTTCCTGGCCTCCGCCAGCCTCCAGGACGTGATCCGGCAGTGGGTGCGCGTCCACGGCGAGGACTTCAGCCAGTTCGCCGCGAAAAACTGCTTCCAGCTCAACGACACCCACCCGACCATCGGGGTGGCCGAGCTGATGCGGATCCTGCTGGACGAGCACGGTCTCAAGTGGGACGACGCCTGGGCGATCACCAGCCAGGTAATGGCTTACACCAACCACACCCTGCTGCCCGAGGCGCTGGAGCGCTGGCCGGTGCGCTTGTTCCGGCAACTGCTGCCGCGCATTCTGGACATCATCTACGAGATCAACGCCCGGTTCCTGGCCGAGGTCGCCCGGCGCTGGCCCGGCGACATCGACCGCCAGCGCAACATGTCGCTGATCGAGGAAGGCTACGAGCAGCAGGTGCGCATGGCCTATCTGGCCATCGTCGGCAGCACCTCGGTGAACGGCGTGGCCGCGCTGCACTCGGAACTGCTCAAGCAGGGCTTGTTCCGCGAGTTCTGCGAGCTGTGGCCGCACAAGTTCAACAACAAGACCAACGGCGTCACCCAGCGCCGCTGGCTGGCCAGTTGCAACCCCGGCCTGAACGCGCTGATCACCGAAACCATCGGATCCGGCTGGGTGACCCAGCTCGACGAGCTGCGCAAGCTGGTCCCCCACGCCGACAACGCCAAGTTCCGGAAAAAGTGGCAGCAGGTCAAGCACGACAACAAGGTGCGGCTGGCCACTCTGATCGAGGCCGACTGCGGCGTGACCTTCAACACCGGCGCCATGTTCGACGTGCAGGTCAAGCGCATCCACGAGTACAAGCGCCAGTTGCTCAACATCCTGCACGTCATCCATCTGTACGACCGCATCAAGCGCGGCGATACCGCCAACTGGACGCCGCGCTGCGTGCTGATCGGCGGCAAGTCGGCGCCGGGCTACTACATGGCCAAGCAGATCATCAAGCTGGTCAACAACGTCGCCAAGGTCATCAACGAAGACCCCGACGTGGGCGACAAGCTCAAGATGGCGTTCCTGCCCAACTACCGGGTTTCGGCCATGGAACTGATCTGCCCCGGCACCGATCTCTCCGAGCAGATTTCGACCGCCGGCAAGGAAGCCTCGGGCACCGGCAACATGAAGTTCATGATGAACGGCGCCGTCACCATCGGCACCCTGGACGGCGCCAACATCGAGATCCGCGAGGAATGCGGCGACGAGAACTTCTTCCTGTTCGGCCTGACCGCCCAGGAAGTCGAGGAGCGGCGGCAAGGCTATAATCCGGCGGCCATCATCCACGGCGATCCCGACATCGCGCGGGTGATGCACCTGCTGGAAAGCGCCCACTTCAACCAGTTCGAGCAGGGCATTTTCGACTCGATCCTGCACTCGCTGACCAGCCCGCACGATCCCTGGTTGACCATCGCCGATCTCCGCGCCTTCATCGACACCCAGCAGCAGGCCGCCCAGGCGTATCAGGATCAGGAACGGTGGACCCGGATGAGCATCATCAACACCGCCACCAGCGGCAAGTTCTCCACCGATCGGACCATGCTGGAATACAACGCCGAAATCTGGAAGCTGAAGCAGCTCCCGGCAATGCCGTTGGTTTAGGCCGTTCCTTCCGCCCCCGGCACGATCCCCCGCGACGGGGATCGCGCCGGGGCTTGGGCCGGTTCTAGCTCGCTTTGTCGCCTCGCGCCAACGGCTCGCGATCGAGGCGTCCCTCGCGCCTGACCGATCCGTGTCCCGCGCCAATTCCTTGGTCAACCTCGCCACGGCCCGAAGCCGTGGCCGTTCTTCCCGAGTTCGGCGATGATTTCGCTCTCGACCACCACCCGACGCTTCGCCGAATCTCGTCCGCCGAGGCTTTCTCGCGGCGACTGTCGCGATTACCATTAGCACCGAGCCCACCAGGAGGAGATGCATGGTCCAGCATTACGATCTCATCGCCATCGGCGGCGGCAGCGGCGGCCTGTCCGTGGCGGAACGAGCGGCCCGTCACGGCGCGCGCTGCGCGCTGATCGAAGCCGGCCGCCTCGGCGGCACCTGCGTCAACGTCGGCTGCGTACCCAAGAAAGTGATGTGGCATGCCGCCAACTTGGCCCACGCGCTCGACGACGCGCCCGGCTACGGCTTCCGGCTGGATTATTTCGGCTTCGACTGGCAGAAGCTGAAGACCGCCCGGGACGGCTTCGTGCGCGACCTCAACGAGTGGTATCTCGGCTATCTGGCCGAAGCGCGGGTCGAGCTGATCCGCGGCTTCGCCCGGTTCGTCGGCCCCCATGCTTTGGAAGTCGGCGGCGAACGCTTGACCGCCGATCACATCGTCATCGCCACCGGCGGCCGGCCGCACATTCCCGAACTGCCCGGCGCCGAATTCGGCATGACCTCGGACGGCTTTTTCGAGCTGAACGCCTGCCCGCCGCGCGTCGCCATCGCCGGCGGCGGCTACATCGCCGTCGAGCTGGCCGGGATGCTGCACACCTTGGGCGCGGAAGTCACCCTGCTGGTGCGCAAGGATGAAGTGCTGCGCGCCTTCGACGCCACGATCCGCGAACAGTTGCTGGAGCGGCTGCGCGAGGATGGCATCACCGTGCTGACCCGCACCCAGATCCGCGCGGTGGCGCGGCTCGCCAGCGGCCCGCTCAGCTTGCACTGCGACGGCCAGGCCAGCGTTCTGCACGTCGATACCCTGATTTGGGCCATCGGCCGCGACCCCAACACCGACGCCCTCAATCTGGCGGCGGCGAACGTCGCGCTGAACCCGAACGGCACCATCCCGACCGATCCGTATCAGAACACCAACGTTCCCGGCATTTACGCCATCGGTGACGTGACCGAGCATTTTCACCTGACGCCGGTCGCCATCGCCGCCGGCCGCCGGCTGGCGGACCGCCTGTTCGGCCAGCAGCCGGAACGCCGGCTGCCCCACGAAAACATCCCCAGCGTCGTGTTCAGCCATCCGCCCATCGGCGCGATTGGCCTCACCGAGGAGCAAGCGCGGGAGCAGCACGGCGACGCCGTGCGCATCTATCAGACCCGGTTCCGGCCGATGTACCACGCCTTCACCGCCCGCCCGACCCGCACCCTGATGAAACTGGTCTGCGTCGGCCCGGAGGAAAAAATCGTCGGCTGCCACCTGATCGGCGAAGGGGTGGACGAAATGCTGCAAGGCTTCGCCGTGGCCATCCGCATGGGCGCGACCAAGCGCGATTTCGACGACACCGTGGCCATCCACCCCACCAGCGCCGAAGAGCTGGTGACGATGCGCTGACAGGAAGGTATCCGAGATGAAACGCCTGTTTTTCCCGCTGCTCGCGCTCCTGCTGCTGGTCGCCTGCGCCAACCGGCCCGGCGACGGGGACATCCAGCGGCAGATGGCCGAGCGGCTGGCGGTCGAGGGCGGAGGGGTGTTCGCCGTCGAAAACTTCCGCAAGACCGACGGCTTCGAGCCGAACCCGAACGTCTACGTCGCCGAGGTGGAATACGATCTGGTATTCCAGCGCAGCTTGGCCGATCTGGCCCTGAACCTCGGCAAGCGGGACGATCCGGTGCTGGCCGGGCTGGATCTGGTGGCGCTGGGCTTGAAGTACGGCCAGTTCGAGGCCGGCGAGCGCCTGCACCGGAGCGAGAAGGCGACGTTCCACAAGACCGAGCGGGGCTGGCTCCTCCAGAGCGACCGCCGATTTTCCAACCGCGAGAACCCCTGATGCGCATTCGCCCCTTCGAGCGGCACGCGCCCCGTATCCACCCGACCGCTTACATCGACGAGAGCGCCGTGATCATCGGCGATGTCGAAATCGGCGAGGACAGCTCGGTCTGGCCGCTGTGCGTGGTGCGCGGCGACATTCAGAGCATCCGCATCGGCGCGCGCACCAGCATCCAGGATGGCACCATCGTCCACGTCACCCACGACAGCCGCTTCTGTCCCGGCGGCCAGCCGACCCTGATCGGCAACGACGTGACGGTCGGCCACAAGGTCATCCTGCACGCCTGCACGGTCGAGGATTACTGCCTGATCGGCATGGGCGCCATCGTGATGGACAAGGCGGTGGTGCGGACGCGGGTGACCGTCGGCGCGGGCAGCGTGGTGCCCTCCGGCAAAATACTGGAAAGCGGCTACCTGTACGTCGGTAGCCCGGTCAAACAAGTCCGTCCGCTCAATCCCCGCGAACTGGAATTCCTCGAATATTCGGCCCAGAACTACCGGCGGCTGAAGGATCGGCACCGGGAAATGCTAAGCCGATCCCCGCGCTCGTAGCCGACGCACCGCAACGCGGTTGATGGGCCGCGTCCCACGCCACGGATCGGCCCGCTCTCGCCAGGACGCTAGCGCACCATTTCAGCGTGGCTCGCGGGGCTGCCCTTGATTTGGAGGATCCGACGTGGCGAACACCGAAATCATCGACCGGCGCGAAGGCGGAGCACCCCGCCGCAAAGACGATGCGTTGCTGCGAGCTTTGTACGACAACGCCTCGGATGCCATCCTGATCGTCGCCGACGACGGTCGCTACGCGGATGCCAACCCGGCGGCCTGCGCCTTGCTCGGTTACTCCCACGCGGAATTGCTCCAGCTTTCGGTATGGGATTTGACCCCGGCCAGCCACCGCCCCCAGGCCGAGTCGCGGTGGCGCGAATTCGGCGCCGCCGGACGAGAGAGCGGCGAATACACCCTCCAGCGCAAGGATGGCGCGATGGTGGAGGTCGAGTGCCGGGCCGTAGCCGATTTCATTCCCGGCCTCCATCTCTCTATCCTGCGCGACATCACCCGACGCAAGGAAGCCGAAACCGCGCTCCAGAGCAGCGAAGCCCAGTACCGGGCAGTGATCGAGTCCTCCCAAGACGGGTTCTGGGTGGTGGACTGGGAGGGGCGTCTGCTGGAAACGAACGGGGCTTACGCGCGCCTGTCCGGTTACAGCCGCGACGAACTGCGCGCGATGCGCGTCGCCGATTTGGAAGCGAACGAGAGCCCGTCGGAAATCGCCGCCCACATGGAAAAGGTCGTCCGGGAAGGAAGCGACCTGTTTCGAACCTGGCACCGAGCCAAAAGCGGTCGGCTGTGGTACGCGGAGGTCAACGTCGTCTACCAGCCCATCGGCGGCGGCCAATTCATTGCCTTCATCCGCGACATCCACCGCCGGCAGCGGCCCGAAGAGCTGCTAAAAGCCCGCCTGCGCTTGTCGGACATCGCCCGAGAGGGCGGACTCGACGACCTGTTGCAAGCCGCGCTGGACACGGTGGAGGATTTCACCGGCAGCCAGATCGGTTTTTTTCATTTCGTCGATCCCGACCAGGAACACCTCACCTTTCAAGCTTGGTCGACTCGTACCTTGGGGAGCTTTTGCGAGACCGACGGCAAGGATTTGCACTATCCGATCAGCCGAGCCGGCGTCTGGGTGGAATGCTTCCACCGCCGCGCGCCGGTCATCCACAACGACTGCGCCAGCTTGTCCGGTCGCAACGGCTTGCCGCGAGGCCACGTCCCGATGGTTCGGGAACTCGTCGTGCCCCTCCTGAACGGCGACTCGGTCCTCGCGATCATCGGCGTGGGCAACAAGCCGGAGGACTACACCGACGACGACGTGGCGGCGGTGCAAGAACTGGCCTCCATGACGATGGATTTGGTGGAGCGCAAGCGGGTCGAGCAAACGCTGCGCCATTACGGGCGTATCGTGGCGGCCACCCCCGACTCGGTAGCGCTGCTCGACCTGCACTACGTTTATCTGGCGGTCAACGACGAATACCTGCGCCGGACTGGGCGGCCTCACGGCATGATCGTGGGGCGTACCGTCAGCGATATCATGGGTGAAGAGATCTTTCGAACTCGACTGAAAGACAAACTGGATCGCTGTCTGGCCGGCGAGCTGGTCCAGTATCGGGACTGGTTCGATATTCTCAATCAAGGCTGCCGACTGCTCGACGTGACTTATGCGCCTTATCGGGACGAATCGGGCATCGTCGCGGGCGTCGTGGTCAACACTCGCGACGTCACCGACCTCAAAAGGGCAGAGGAGGCGTTGCAGCTCACCCAAGAACGCCTGGCGCTCGCGGTCGATGGCGCCGAGCTGGGACTTTACGACGCGAACTTGCAAACCGGCCAAGTCGAAGTGAACGAGCATTATCTGCGGATGCTCGGATTTGCGCCCAACAAGATCGCTGTCTCGGTCCAAAGCTGGCTGGATTCCATCCATCCGGACGACCGCCCCCGGGTTGTTGAGATCCTCGAAAAGTGGATGAAGGCTCAATCGGTGCAATTCGAGGCGGAGTACCGCGTTCGCCACCGCTCGGGGAACTGGATCTGGATTCTGGACCGGGGCAAGGGCTTCGACCGGGACGAGACCGGCCGGCCGCGCCGCGCTGTCGGAACTGTCGCCGACATCACCGAGCGCAAGCAGGTCGAGAAGTGGTTGCGCGAAAGCGAGCAGCACATGCGCTTGGCCATGGGCGCCGCGCTCATGGGCACCTGGGAATGGGACATCGAGTCGGGCGAAATTTTCTGGTCGGACAACCTGTGGGCGATGTTCGGCTTGGAGAGCGGGGGTCGGCCAATGACTTTGGACAGGTTTCGCGACCTCGTGCATCCCGCAGATCGCGACCGCCTGTTCCAAGCGGTCGAAGACTCGGTCCAGCGCGGCGCCCACTATCGCCTGGAAGTGCGTTTCACGAGGCCGGACGGCTCTTTCCGGTGGGCGTTGACGCACGGTCGAGTGCTGGGCAATGCCGCCGACGGGACCCGGCGCATGGTCGGGGTGGATGTGGACATCACCGAGCGCAAGCAAATCGAGGAACGGTTGCGCGAAAGCGAGCAGCGCTTCCGCACCCTGGTGAATCTGTTGCCCTATGGCGTCCAGGAAAACGACAAGGAAGGCCGCATCACCTTCGCCAACCCGGCGCTGGAACGCCTGCACGGACCGCAGGAAGGCGGCGTGGTCGGGCGATTCATCTGGGATTTCGTGGCGGATGACGCCGACCGCGAGCGACTGCGCGACCACCTGAAATTCCTGGTGCACGAGCGACCGCCTCCCGCGACTTACTTCTCGAAGGATCGCCGCGCCGATGGCTCGGTGATCGACGTTCAGGTCGACTGGAGCTACGACCGCGATCAGCAGGGCCGAGTGCAAGGCTTTATCGCGGTCATCACCGATATCACCGAACGCAAACGGGCCGAGCAGCGATTACGGCTGAACCAGTTCTCCACCGAGGAGTCCGCACTGGCGATCTACTGGCTCGATGTCGAGGACCGGTTTCTTTACGCCAACGCTCAGGCCTGCCGCTCGCTCGGCTACAGTTTGGCGGAACTGCGAACCATGCATGCCTGGGATATCGATCCGGAGTTTCCCGAAGCTCGCAGCGAACCGTTTTGGCGGGAGATCCGCCGGACCAAGGTCGCCCGCTTCGAGTCCGTTCACCGGCGCAAAGATGGTTCCACCTTCCCCGTCGAGCTGTCGGTCAAGTATGCCGAATATCAGGGCAAGGAATACAACTTCGCCTTCGCGCTGGACATCACCGAGCGCAAACGGGCGCAGGCGCACCTGGCCGAGAGCGCCGAACGCCTGCAACAGCTTTCGCGACGGCTGTTCTCGGTGCAGGAAGAAGAGCGCCGCGCCCTGGCGCGCGAGCTGCACGACGATTTCGGCCAGCAACTGGCCGCGCTCAAACTCAATCTGGCGATGCTGGAGCGCGACCTGCACGACCCGGTCCACCGGAGCCGTCTCGCGGACTCCATCCAAATCATCGAGCGCGCCCGCGAAAACATCCAGACCATCGCCCGCCAACTGCGCCCCTCCATCCTGGACGACCTGGGTTTGGCCGAGGCGCTGCACTGGTACGCGCGCAGCCAAACCGAGCGAACCGGCTGCGCGATCAGGGTCGAAGACCGACTCCCGGCGCTGTTGTCGCCCAATCTGGAGACGGCGGTTTTTCGTATCGTGCAGGAAGCGGTCAACAACGCCATCCGGCACGGCCAATCCCGTCAGATCGACATCACTGCTGGGGTCGATCAGAAGGAGCTGACGCTGGTGATTCAGGACGACGGGGCGGGTTTCGACTCGGACGCCCGCGCCGACATCGCGAATCGGTCGGGATTGGGATTGATCGGCATGAGCGAGCGCGCCGCGCTGCTCGGCGGGCGGTTCGCGCTCGTCGGCCGGCCGGGCGCCGGCGTCCGCATCGAGGTGGCGATTCCGCTGGCGGAGGAGAAATCATGAGCGAGATTCGCGTGTTACTGGCCGACGACCACACCCTGGTGCGGGCGGGCGTGCGCAAGCTGGTGGAATCGTTCGAGGGGTTCGTCGTGATCGGCGAAGCCGGCGACGGGCGGGAGGCGGTTCGACTGGCGCGGGAGATGGAACCGGACATCGCGCTGCTCGACATCGGCATGCCGGGGTTGAACGGGCTGGACGCCACGGCGCTGATCGTCAAGACCGTGCCCCGAACGCAGGTGATCATCCTGTCCATGCATACGGCCGAGAACTACGTGCTGGAGGCGTTGCGGGCCGGCGCCGTCGGCTACGTGGTCAAGCACGCCGCCGTCGAAGAGCTGGACCGCGCGCTGCACGCGGTCCAGAGCGGCGAGCGCTGGCTCAGCCCGACGGTGTCGCGCCACCTGCTGGACGATTACCTGCGGCTCGCCCGCAAGGAAGCGGGCGCCCAGACCGTGGCCGGCCCCGAACTGCTGACACCCCGACAGCGCGAAATCCTTCAACTGATCGCCGAGGGTCGCACGACTCGCGAAATCGCCCAGCGCCTGTGCGTCAGCCCCCGGACCGTCGAAACTCACCGCGCCCAGATCATGGATCGGCTGAACCTCCACGACGTGGCCAGCCTCACCCGTTTCGCCATCCGCAGCGGCCTGACCGACTCCGAGGTTTGAACGGAGCGCGGTCCGTCTTCCCCCGGCACCGCGATTTTCCGTTTCTGCCGGGGGCGGAGCCGAGAGCGAGGGTCGGTTTGCGACCGACCGACTCCGCCGCCTCCAATCTCCTCCGATCAGCGCGCGCACCGCGTCCGGCGGATGACTCGCGCGGCGCGGCCGTCCCTTTGCCGGCAATCCGGTGGAGAGTATCCGTAGAGTTCCCGCCCCAAAATACGAAATAACCCGGATACCCGCCCGGCGCACCGTCACGCAAAATAGTCCACATTGCGAGACAAGGATCACTCATCTGGTAATGCCATGACCTCTTCCCCTTGCCTTCGGGTGCTGACCATCGCGTTGCGGGAGTGCGCGCCCGCTCTGGACCCGGCCGTATTCGCTGCGCTGCCGGGCATCGAGTGGATCGGCGACGCCGCCGACTGCAACGAGGGGCTGCGCCAGATATTGATGGTCCGCCCGGACGCGATCGCGATGCCATGGAGCGCGGCGGCGCTGAAGCTGCTGCGCGCCTTGACCCACTACCGCAGCCGCCATCCCGTTCCGGTGGCGATGATGGTGGCGCCCGAGCGGCTTCCTCATCCCCTGCCGGCGCGTGACGGGGTGATCACCGTCGGGATCGACGAGCTCAACGCCAGCTTGGCTGATCGCCTGCGTCGTCTGCTTTCCGAGCAGAGTGGCGCTCCTCGTATCGAACTGCTTCTAAAACCCTCTGAACGGAGCAACGGACATGTCCGATGATCGCGTTATCACATCGTTCCGGCTCAACATCCGGATGAAGATTCTCCTGGGCTTTTTTGCGGTGCTGGTGATCCTGCTGGCGCTGGGGGGCACGGCGGTGTTCAACCTCAGCAGCATCCGGGCCGAATTCGACGGGCTGGTGGAGGCGACCCAGGTCGAGCGCTTCGCCTACCGGACGATCGAGGAGGAAAAGAACTACCTGCTGCACGAAAAGGAGGAAAGCCACGCCAGCGCCATGAAGAACATCGACACCATCGTGGCCGCGCTGGACGCCATCGACAAGACTTCGCACGACCCGGCGCTGCTGCAACGCTCGAAGGAGGCGCGGGCGGCGACGCTGGACTACCGCAAGGGCTACGAAAACGGGGTGGCGGCGCTGAAGGCCAACAAGGAAGCGGTCAAGACCATGAACGAGCAGGGATTGCGGGTCGTCAAGCTGGCCGACGACTACTACCAGGCCACCAAGAAGGAAGCCGCGCTGTGGGTGTACATCACCGCGCTGCGGATCATGGAAGCCGAGAAAGAGGAGCGCCTCAACAAGAATCGCCAATTCTACAAGGAAATGCTCGACCAGCGCGCCCACCTGACCCGCTACTACAACGAACTCGATTCCGCCGGAACGGACGACAAGGTCAACCAGGCCCGCAAGGCGACCGAGGACTATTTCAAGGCGGCGGCGGCCTGGATCGAAAACGACGACAAACTGAACAAGGAAATCCTGCCCAAGATGAGCCAGCAGGGCGCGGAGGTGATCCGGTTGGCCTACGACGCCGCCGGCGACGCCGCCAAGAGCATGATCGCCATCCAGAACCTGAGCAGCACCATCATCGTGGTCGGCGTCGCCCTCGCCCTCGCGCTCGGCGTGATCATCGCCCTCGTGCTGGCCAACCTGATCGCCCGGCCGCTGGTGTACGGCGTCAATTTCGCCAAGACCATCGCCGACGGCAACCTGACCCGGCGCATCGAGCCGCAATACCTGCGGCGCGGCGACGAGATCGGCGATCTGGCGCAGGCGCTGGACGAGATGGCCGGGCAGCTCCAGAAGATGGTCGGCCAAGTCACCCGGTCCACCGGCCAAGTGAACTCCGCCGCCGCCGAGATCGCCCAGGGCAGCGCCGACCTGAGCCAGCGGACCGAAGAGCAGGCCAGCGCCTTGGAGGAAACCGCCTCCTCGATGGAGGAACTCACCTCCACGGTCAAGCAGAGCGCCGAGCACGCCGGGCAGGCCAACCAGCTCGCCGGGGCCGCCCGCAACCAG
>WBZM01003746.1_pt1 | contig 11610 bp, 10 predicted proteins | sample 5204271 | NCBI WGS metagenome assembly WBZM01 (sample SAMN12344346, study PRJNA552823) | activated sludge metagenome | biome: Activated sludge suspended growth; feature: Nitrification reactor; material: Wastewater; isolation source: activated sludge from nitrification reactor of wastewater...
CGGGCGCTGGCCGCGGATGGCGGCAAGGCGCTGGTCGCCGACGTGATCTGGTACGAGCGAGAGCCGTGGACGAAGGCCATCACGAGCGCGTGGCCGGCGGTCGACAGCTTCGACGTCTCCCTGGCGCTCGACACCGACCGCGCGCTCCCTGACGCGGCGCCCGCCGCGCGGAAGAAGCCGAAGAAAAAGCCGCGCGGCCGGTAGCGGGGGGATGGGTCAGTCCCAGGTGAGCGTGAGCGAGTACGCCCACTTGATCGCGTCCCAGTCGAAGCCCTCGGAGATCTCGTCGACGAGGTCGGACGGGCCGTAGAGCCGGGGGTCGCCGTCTTCGTCTTCGAACGCGATCACCACGGGCAGGTTGCGCTCGACCACAAAGGGGTGCGCCTCGATCGACTCCTGCCACTCGCGCTCGGTGTAGGTGCCCTCGAAGGTGTCGACGTCCTCGGCGTCGATCCACACCAGGATGTACTTCGAACCGTCCTCGCGCTCGAAGACCGCGACTTCATGCTCCGTCTGCGTCGACATGAAAACCTCCTCGGACGGGCCGAGGGCGGTGGCGCCGGACTGCCCTTCACGCCGGCGGTGCGCCCTCGACGGTCACGCCCTCGGCGGTACCACGCGGGTGAGGGCGGGTGATACGGGATTCTTCGCGCGGCGGCGGTTGCGGCGGGCCATCGGCCGTGCTCTGGTAGCGCCGATCCCTCAGCCACAAAAGGAGCACGTGTGCGCATGAAGTTTCGGTTGACGGCCGCCCTCCTGGGCGCTCTCGCGGTCGCGGCGCCCGCCGCGCAGGCGCAGTCGACGAGCGACCGCGCCGAGGTGGTGATCGACTTCGACGACGGTACCTCCGCGGCGGAGGCCCGGGCCGCGCTCGAGCCGATGGGCCTCACGCCCGTGGCCAACAGCGCCTACGTCGACGAGGATGGGGTGTACCGCGCCGCGGTCGACCGCGCGCGGCTGCCCGAGGTGCTCCGCCGCCTCAACGCCGACGGCCGGGTGGAGGCCGCCGACGAGAACGTCGAGATGCGCGCCCTCTTCACCCCCAACGACCCGCTCTACGAGCAGCAGTGGGGCCTGCGCCGGGTGGGCACCCCGACGTCGTGGGACGTGACCTGCGGCCAGGGCGTCACCGTCGCCGTCGTCGACACCGGCGTCGCCTGCGAGAACCACGGCGACTTCACCCGCCTCGCCGACCTCGCCGGCACCCGCTGCGTCGGCGGGTGGAACTTCGTCTCCGGCGACGCCCACGCCAACGACGACCAGGGCCACGGCACCCACGTCGCGGGCACCATCGCCCAGACCACCCACAACGGCCTCGGCGGCGCCGGGGTCGCCTACTGCGCGTCGATCATGCCCGTGAAGGTGCTCGACGCGCGCGGCCGCGGCACGCTCGCCAACGTCGCCGAGGGCATCCGCTGGGCGGCCGACCACGGGGCCCAGGTGATCAACCTCTCCCTCGGCGGCGGCGGCCGCTCGCGGGTGATGGGCAAGGCCGTCGAGTACGCGCGGGCCCACGGCGCCACGGTGATCTGCGCCGCCGGCAACAACGGCCGCACGGTGGAGTCGCCCGCCAACGAGCCCGGCTCGGTGGCCGTGAGCGCCATCGACGAGGGCGACCAGATCGCGTTCTTCTCGTCGCGCGGCCCCGAGGTGGACATCGCGGCGCCCGGCGTCCGCATCCTCCAGCAGACCATCTGCGACAACGGGAAGAACCGCTGCGAGCAGTTCGCCGCGTGGTCGGGCACCTCGATGGCCGCGCCCCACGTCGCCGGCGTGGCCGCGCTGGTGGTGTCGCTCGGCGTGAGCGAGCCCGACGCCGTCGAGGCCGTGCTCAAGGCCTCCGCGTCGCGCCCCGCCCACGGCGGCGCTGAGCCCGAGCTCTACGGCGCGGGCGTCGTCAGCGGCGCCAACGCCGCCGCCAACGTGCTCTGGCACACGGGCGTCACGCGCCTCGCCTTCCTCGGCGCCCTCGCCGCGCTGGTGGCCTGGCGCATCCGCCGCAAGCGGGGTGAGTTCACCTGGAGCTGGCTGCTCCCGGCCTTCGTGACGGGCGTCGGCGGCTTCTTCCTCCCACGCCTCGTCTCGCACCGCGTGCCCGGGATCGACTTCGCGATGCGCCCCGCCGCCGCCTGGGACTCGCTCCTCCTCGGCGCGGGCTGGCACTCGTGGCTCCCCTTCGCCAACATGGGCGTCGCGGTGGGCCTCGTCGGCCTCGGCTTCAGCCGGCCCTTCCTCCGCGGGCCGATCGCCGGCGTGTCGCTCGGCCTCGCCGCCTACCTCCTCAGCGAGGCCTGGATGCGCGTCGCCCACGCGCCGCTCGGCGTCGTCCCCTTCCTCGGCTGGGCGCTGCTCAACGCGGCAGTGTGCGTCTGGATCGCCCGCATCGGCATCGACCGCAAGACGGCGTAGACCGCCGCCCGACCCTTCGGCTATCCAACGGCGTCATGCGTTGGACGGTCGCCCTCCTCATCGCCTCGCTCCCATCGATCGCGGTTGCCCAGCCCGTCCTCGCCGTTCGCGTGGGCGACGCGTCCGCCCCCGCGGGCCTCGTCGACCGCGTCGTCACCAGCGTCGGCCCGACGGCCCGACACGGCGCCGGGCTCACGGCCGCCCTCACCGAGCGCTTCGGTCGCGTCGCCCCCGCGGGCGATCCCCTGCGAGCCCGGCGCGAGGCCGTCGCCCCCCTCGTGCAGAACTACTTCACCGGCCGCGCGGGCAGGACCGCCGCCCGCCGCGGGCTCACCGCGCTCGTCGAGGAGATGGCGCGGGTGCCCGAGGCCCTCGCGCTCGTCGAGGGCGACCGCGGGCAATACCTCCGCGCGTTGATGCTGCTCGCCCACGACGCCCGCGAGGAGGAGTCCCCCGCCCGCGCCGAGCCGTGGCTCCGCCGCGTGATCGATTTCGACCGCGCGTGGCAGGCGCCCGTGGCCGAGTGGTCGCCGGCCCTGCGCGCCCAGCTCGACCAGCTCCGCGGCGGCGCGCCGACGGGCGAAGGGACCCTCACCGTCCGCGTGGCGCGCGAGGGCTGCGGCGCCACGGTCGACGGGCGGCCGCTCGCGGGCGCCGTCCCCGCGGGGAGCCACCGCGTCGCCGTGACCTGCTCGGCGCGCCCGCGCATCCGCGTGGTGACCGTGCCCGCGGGCGGGGCCGTCGCGTTGACCATCGACCCGGCCCTCGACGACGCCCTCGACCTCGCGGCGACGCCCGCCCTCCACTACGCCACCGACGCCGAGCGCGCGCAGCGCTTCGCGGGCGACGCCGCCGCGGTGGGGGCGGCCCTGGGCGCGCCGCGGGTGGTGACCGTCGACGCGGGCACCGTGCGCGTGGTCGACGCATCCGGCGGGCGCGTGCTGCTGGAGCTCGACGCCGACGCGCCTTCGTTCGAAGCGCGGGTGGGCGCCGCCGCGCGCGGCGAGGCGTGGAACCCTCCGCCGCCGCGGGCCGTCGCGACGCGGCGGGGCCCGGGGGCGGCCCCGTGGGTGCTCGTCGGCGCGGGCGCGGCCGTGGCGGCGGCGGGGGCAGTCCTCCTCGGGATGAGCCGCGGCGCGCTCGGCGACGTCGAGGCCGCGTGCCCGGCGCACAACTGCTCGATGCTCATGGGCGCGCAGCGGGCGAGCGCGCAGTCGAGCTACGACGACGCGCGCACGTTCAACACGGTGGGGTGGGTGGCGCTCGGCGTCGGGGCGGCGGCTGCCGTGGGCGGGGTGGTGTGGTACGCGCTCGCGTCGCGCCGGAGCGAGGCGCCGACGGTGACCGCGGCGGTGACGGGCGAGGGGGCGGCGGTCGGGGTGGCGGGGAGGTTCTGACGGCGTCCACGGCGGGCGCGCGGGCGAGCGTGAAGCCCACGGGTCGCGCGACGCTCGGCATCGCGGGGCCTCCGCGGGGGCCGCCGGTGTGGCAACCGCGGCCGAGAACCCCACGGTGCTGCGCGTTCCGCTCGGGCTTCCGCCGGCCCATCCGCCGCGGGGCGGAGCCCGGTCAGCGCCAGGCGTCCGGGGCCCACGCGAGGACGGACGCGAGGCGCGTGCCTGCGCGGTCCTCACCGCCGATGACGAGGATTCGCCCGTCGCGGAGGGTGACCACCCCGAAGTAGCCCCGCGCCTCGGGGAGCGGCGCGCCGGCGCGCCACGCGCGCGCGACGGGGTCGTACACGCGGTGCCCGTCGCTCGGCAACGCCCGGAGCTCGTTGCCCCCGAGGACGTGGAAGGTGCCGTCGAGGGCGCGCGCGACCCCGTGCCACGCGCGCCCGACGGGCATGCGAGGCTCCGTCGTCCACACGCGCGTCCGCGGGTCGAAGGCGAAGACCGACGCGATCATCGTCGCGTTGTCGTGGCCGCCGAAGAGGTACACCCGCCCGTCGGCCCCGCCCACCGCGGCGGCCCCTTCGCTGTGCAGTGGGCTCGAGCCCACGGGCTCCCACGCCGCGTTCGTCACGTTGTAGCCCTCGGCGTCGCGCACCGCGCCCGTGCCGGAGTTTCCGTTGAGGGCGTAGACGCGCCCGGCGCTGTCGCTCGCCGCGGCCAGGGCGTAGCGTCCGCGGGGAAGGCGGCCGAGCTCGCGCCAGCGGTTGGCCGCGGGATCGTAGGCGAAGGTCCGGGCGCTCGGGCCGCTGCCGTTCTCGCCGCCGAAGACGTAGATCGTGCCATCGCCCCCCGCCGCGACGCCCGCACTACGGATGCCGATGGGGAGGTTGGCGCGGGTCACCCAGCGCGTCGCCCCGGCCACCGGGTCCCACATCTCGACGACGTTGGACGCGCGCGTCGACGACGTGACGCCCCCGATCGCGTACACCTTCCCATCGTGTCCGACGGCCGCGCCGAGCCACGAGCGGGGCGCGGAGAGGGGAGGAGCGGGCAGCGACGGGACGTCAGGGGTCACCGGGGCGTCCATGGCGGCGTCCACGACGGCGTCCACGGCGGCGTCCACGGTGGTGTCCACGGTGGTGTCCACGGCGACGTCCATGGTGGCGTCCATGGTGGCGTCCGGGGCGGCGTCCGTCGCGACGTCGGCGACGCCGGCATCGACGACGCCTTCGCTCGTGACGTCGAGCGCGGCATCCGGCGGCGCGACGTCCGCGTGTGCGTCGGGCGGGGCGTCGACCGCGAGGTCGGGCGCGAGGTCGGGCGATGCGTCCGGCTGGGGCTGGTCCACCGCGGTGTCGATCGACACCCCGTCCGGCGGCCCATCGGGCGCGGCGTCGTGCGGCGCAGCGTCGCCTCCAGGCGCGGAGGCGCCGGTGCAGGCCACCAGCAGGAGGGCGGGGAGGAGGCGAGCCGGAGCGCGGACCATCGCGCGGGACCCTACCCCGGCGCTCGCCATGCGCGCCACACCCTGGGGGGAAGCTGGCGCGATGAGCGCGGGGCTTCGCCGCGGGCGCGTCGTGCGGTAGCGTCCCGCCCATGGGCAGCGTCGCACCCCTCCCCCCCAACGCCGCGCGCGCGCCGGACGCCGTCAGGGCCGACGGGGCGGTGGTGATCACGGGCATCGTGGGGCGCCTCGGAAAGCACGTCTGCCGGGTGCTCCACCGCAGCCACGACATCATCGGCGTCGACCGGCGGGACTTCCCCGACAAGCCGCGCGACGTGGTTCACCACCAGTTCGACCTGCGGCGCAAGAAGATGCGCGACATCTTCCGCGGCGGCGCGGTGCGCGCGGTGGTGCACCTCGGCGTGATGCACGACCCCCGCGCCTCCACCAGCGACCACCACACCTGGAACGTCGTCGCCTTCGGCAAGATCCTCGAGTACATGGCCCAGTACGGCGTGCGGAAGCTCGTCGTCCTGTCGAGCGCCAACATCTACGGCCCGCGGCCCGACAACCCGCAGTTCCTCCGCGAGGAGTCGCCGCTGCTCGGGAGCCAGGACTTCAGCGAGATCCGCGACCTCATCGAGATCGACATGCTCGCCCAGAGCTTCTTCTGGCGGCACCCCGACACCGAGACGGTCATCCTCCGCCCGACGCACATCCTCGGCAGCGTGCGCAACGCGCCGAGCAACTACCTCCGCCTCCCCGTCGTCCCCACGCTCATGGGCTTCGACCCGATGGTGCAGGTGATCCACCAGCACGACGTCGCCCGCGCCGTCGAGCTCGCGCTTCGCCCCGGCGTCCGCGGCATCTTCAACCTCGCCGGCCCCGAGCCCGCGCCCCTCCACCACCTCGTCAAGCTCCTCGGCCGCCCGATCCTCCCGGTGCCCCACACCCTCGGCGCCGCGATGCTCCGCGGGCTCTTCCGCTACCGCCTCTCGAGCTTCCCCGCGCCCGAGCTCGACCACATCCGCTACGTCTGCATGGTCGACGACCGCCGCGCCCGCGAGCTCATGGGCTACGCGCCCCGCCACTCGCTCGCCGCCACCGTCCGCGCCGTCGACGACGTGCTCTGAGCCATGGCCCGCGTCCTCATCGTCCACACCGGCGGCACCCTGATGATGCGCGGCGAGCCCGCGCCGCTCGCCCCCGAGGTCTACACCTCCGACCTGCTCGCGGAGCTCCCCGTGCTGCGCAAGGTCGGCGACATCGAGACCCGGATCCTCTTCAACCTCGACTCGGCCGACATGCAGCCGCACCACTGGGTCGAGCTCGCCGCCGTCGTCCACGAGGCGCTCCCGCGCTACGACGGCGTGGTGGTGATCCACGGCACCGACACCATGGCCTACACCGCGAGCGCGCTGGCCTTCCTGCTGCCGGGCCTCGACCGCCCGGTGGTCTTCACCGGCGCCCAGCGCCCGCTCGCGGAGGTTCGCACCGACGCCCGCGCCAACCTCGTCGACGCCTGCCTCCTCGCCACGATGCCCGTCCCCGAGGTGGGCATCGCGTTCGGCTCGAAGCTCCTCCGCGGGTGCCGCGCGGTGAAGCTCGACGCCTGGGCGATGACCGCCTTCGGCTCGCCCGGCTGCGGTGCCCTCGCCGAGCTCGGGGTCACCGTCGAGATCGCCCCGCACGTGCTCCCGAAGCGCGCCCCCATGGCCTTCGACGCGCGCCTCGAGCCCCGGGTGCTCGCGCTGCGGGTCTTCCCCGGGCTCGACCCGCGGCTCCTGCGCGGCGCGCTGCGGGCGGGCGTGCGCGGCGTCGTGCTCGAGGCCTACGGCGCCGGCAACATCCCCCACCTCGAGAACTCCCTGCTGCCCGTGATGGAGGAGGCCGCGCGGAGGGACGTCCCCGTGGTCATCGTCAGCCAGTGCGCGCGCGGCGCGGTCGACCTCTCCCGCTACGAGGGAGGCGCCGCCGGGGCGCGCGCGGGCGCGGTGGGCGCGGGCACGATGACCGCCGAGGCCGCGGTCGCCAAGCTCATGATCGCCCTCGGGCGCGCCGAGGGCCCGCGGATCGACGCGGCCCGTGCTGCCTTCGCGGCGCCGTGGGCGGGCGAGTCGTGACTGGGGGTTGACCGCGGCGCACATTCGTCTACCTTCCGCGCGGCCCAGCGTAGGTGGGCGCCGGCCGGGAGCACGCATGGGCACAGCCTTCCTCCTCCAGAACCTCGACATCATCGGACTCTTTTCGGTCACCGTGGCCGGGTCGATCTACCTCGACCTCTTCCTCCACCGCCGCGGCGAGGACATCTCCTTCCGCAACGCCGCCCTCTGGTCGCTCTTCTGGGTGTGCCTCTCGCTCAGCTTCGCGGGCTACCTCGCGGTCACCCGCTCGCCCGCCACCGCCAGCCTCTTCCTCTCCGGGTGGATCCTCGAGAAGTCCCTCTCCCTCGACAACCTCATGGTGTTCATCGCCATCTTCCGCGCCTTCGGCGTGCGGTCGGCGCTCCAGCACCGGATCCTCTACTACGGCATCCTCGGGGCCCTCGTCTTCCGGCTCATCTTCGTCACCGTCGGCGGCGCCGCGCTGCACCTCTTCGGCCTCTGGGCCGACCTCGTCTTCGCCGGCTTCGTCGGGTACGCGGCCGTCCAGATGGTGCGCGGCGGCGACGACGACGACGACGAGCCCGACTACGACGCGCTCCTGCCGGTGAAGGTGTTCAAGCGCCTCTTCCCGCTCTACCCGGGCCTCGACGGCCGGCACTTCTTCGTCTCCCGCGCCCGCGTCGAGGAGCTGATGAAGGACGACCCCGACGCCAAGCCCTCGCACCCCACCGCGCTCCGCTTCATGACGCCCGCGCTCGTGTGCCTCGTCGTCATCGAGTGGTCGGACGTGATGTTCTCCTTCGACTCGGTGCCCGTCGTCATCGCCGTCACCCACGAGCCCCTGCTCATCTACTCGGCGATGGTGTTCGCCATCCTCGGCCTGCGCTCGCTCTACTTCGTCATCGAGGCGATGAGCCGCGTGCTCGTCCACCTGGAGAAGGCCGTCGCCGTCCTCCTCTTCTTCATCACCTACAAGCTCCTCGCCCACGCGCTCCGCGGCTTCCTCCACTGGCCGCTCTGGGAGCCCACCCCCGAGCAGAGCTCGATCATCATCGGCGTCATCCTCGCCGCCGGGATCGTCGCCTCCCTCGTCGCCTCCCGCAACCAGCCCGCCGCGCCCGAGTCCGCCGCCGAGAAGGGCGACGCCGACTGACCGTTTCGCTCCCCCCGCCACCCCGCACCGACGCACCCACCATGAAGCGCAAGAACCGCAAGCGAACGAGCCTCCTCCCGCCCGCGCCCCAGGCCGACCGCAAGAAGCCCTCCCAGGCCGCCCTCGACGCCCTCGTCGAGGTCGCCACCATCGCCGCGTGCATCGACGGCGAGCTGGCCTCGGGCGAGGCGCGCGCGCTCGCGACGCAGATCCTGGCGACGCCGGGCTTCGAGCACCTCGACAACGATGAGCTCGGGCGCATGGTCGAGTCCATCGCGCTCAAGGTGGCCGCCGAGGGCATCCCCGCGCGCGTCCGCGCCATCGCCAAGGCCATCGGGCCCGACCCCGAGACCCGCGAGGAGGCCTTCGCCCTCGCCACCCTCTTCGTCCTCTTCGACGACGAGGTGGTCGACGAGGAGCAGGAGCTCCTCGAGATGCTCCAGAAGGAGCTCCACATCTCCGACGAGCGCGCGGCGCACATCTCGTCGATGCTCGCCGAGAAGTCGTAGCGCTTCGCCGTTGAAGCGCGGCGGCGCCGCCCCCATGATCGCGCCGCCATGACGCTCCCGCCCGGCCCCCCCGAGGGGGCCCCCCTCCAGCTCCTGCGCTGGCTCCGCACGCCCTTCGCCTTCCTCGAGTCGTGCCGCGCGCGCTACGGGGAGACGTTCACCATGCGCATCCCGGGGGCGCCCCCCTTCGTGGTGGTCACCAACCCCGAGCACGTCCGCGAGGTGTTCGCGGCCCACGGCGACGACCTCCACGCCGGCGAGGTCGCCGGGCCGCTCGCCCCCTTCCTCGGCGCCCGCTCGGTCATCCTGCTCGACGGCCCCGAGCACATGCGCATGCGCAAGCTGCTGATGCCGCCCTTCCACGGCGAGCGGATGCAGGCCTACGGGCGCGACATGGTCGAGGCCACCCACCGCGCGATCGACGCCTGGCCCGTCGGCGCGGCCTTCCCGATCCACCAGCCCATGCAACGGATCACCCTGGAGGTGATCCTCAAGACGGTGTTCGGGCTCGACGGCGACGACGGCGTGGGCACCGTGCTCGAGGACGTGATGAAGGTCGCCACCTGGCCGCCGCTTCTCATCCCCGCGGTGCAGCGCGACCTCGGGCCCTGGTCGCCCTGGGGGCGCTACCTGCGCAAGGCCGAGGCGGCCGACCAGCGCCTCCTCGCCCACATCCGCCGGCGCCGCGCCGAAGGGACCGCGGGCCGCACCGACATCCTCTCGCTGCTGGTCGACGCGCGCGACGAGGCCGGCGAGGCCCTCACGGAAGAAGACCTCCGCGACCAGCTCGTGACGCTCCTGGTCGCGGGCCACGAGACCACCGCCACGTCGCTCGCGTGGGCGACCCACCTGCTGCTCGGCGACGCGCGGGCGCGCGGGCGGCTGCTGGCCGAGGTGCTCGACGCGCAGCGATCCGCCGGGGGCCTGACGCCCGAGCGCGTCGCGAAGCTCGAGTACCTCGACGCGGTGATCCGCGAGGCCCTGCGGCTGCGGCCGGTGATCCCGCTGGTGGGCCGGGTGCTCCAGCGCCCGATGCGCCTCGCGGGCCTCGACCTCCCGGCCGGCGTGGCGGTGACGCCGTCGGTGTACCTCACGCAGCGCGACCCCGCGGTGTGGGACGAGCCCGCGGCCTTCAAGCCCGAGCGCTTCCTCGCGAAGAAGCCCTCGCCGCAGGAGTGGTTCCCCTTCGGCGGGGGCATCCGGCGGTGCATCGGGATGGCCTTCGCGCTCTACGAGATGAAGATGGTGCTGGCGACGGTGGTCTCGCGCGCCGACCTCCGCGCCGCGCCGGGGCCCGCGGTGGTGCCGGTGCGCCGGGCGATCACCCTCGCGCCGTCGCGGGGCGTCCCCGTGGTGCTCGCCTCCCGCTGGCCGCGCGCCGCTTCCCCCGCCGCGTAAACTCCGGTAGAGCGGGCGGCACCCCCTCCGCCGTATGAGCGCCCGCGCCACCGCCCACGCCGCCCGCCCCGGGCCGATCGTCGAGCTCGACGGCCTCCGCGCGATCGCCATCGGGCTCGTGATGCTCTACCACGTGTGGCGCTACGCCGGCCCGTGGCCCGGGCGCGCCGTCACCTACCTCGCGTACACGGGCTGGGCCGGGGTCGACGTCTTCTTCGCCATCAGCGGCTTCCTCATCACGGGCATCCTGCTCGACGCGAAGGGCTCCGACCGCTACTGGTACACCTTCTACGTCCGCCGCTCGCTCCGCATCTTCCCGCTCTACTACGCGGTGCTGCTGGTGGTGCTCGCGGCCGGCTTCGTCGCCCGCTCGCGCGGGGTCCACGTCGACGCGCTCGATCCCGCCGAGCACATCGGGTGGAACTTCCTCTACCTCTCCAACGTGGCCATGGCCTTCCGCGGCCACGAGTACGTCCCCTTCAGCATTTCGTGGTCGCTCGCGGTGGAGGAGCAGTACTACCTGCTCTACCCCCTCCTCGTGGCCCGCGTCGACCGCGAGGGACTGCGCCGCGCGCTCCTCTGGATGGTGGGCCTCGCGCCCATCCTCCGCGCGGCCTGCATGGTGCTCATCTCGTCGACGGCGACGTACACGCTCCCCTTCTGCCGGATGGACGCGCTCGCGGTCGGCGGCCTCGCGGCGCTGCTCGTCCGCGGCGGCGACGCGGCGACGCGCAGGGGGGTGGGCCGCGCCGCGCCGTGGCTCTGGGCGCTGAGCCTGTTCTGGTCGATCGTGATGGCCCGCGTGTTCACCACCTTCGCGCAGCAGGTGGTGTGGCGGATGGCGGTGTACCAGCTCTACGCGATGGCGACGGCGGCGACGGTGGTCGGGCTCCTCGGCGGGCAGTACCCGCGGGCGGCGGCGGTGCTGCGCCACCCGGCGCTCGCCTACGTGGGCAAGGTGTCGTACGGGCTCTACCTCTTCCACCTCTTCGCGCGCGCGGCGGTGGACGTCGGGCCGCTCGGGCGGATCTTCCGGGGCCACGAGGACGACCTCGCGCGCTCGGTCGCGCGCTCGGCCGCGGTGCTCGCGCTCTCGGTGGCGGTGGCGGGCGTGTCGTGGCGCTTCTTCGAGAAGCCCATCCTCGCGCTGAAGGATCGCTGGGCGCCGCCGCGCTGACGGCGGCGCCGACGCGTCAGT
>WBZM01003747.1_pt1 | contig 11608 bp, 10 predicted proteins | sample 5204271 | NCBI WGS metagenome assembly WBZM01 (sample SAMN12344346, study PRJNA552823) | activated sludge metagenome | biome: Activated sludge suspended growth; feature: Nitrification reactor; material: Wastewater; isolation source: activated sludge from nitrification reactor of wastewater...
CACCCACACGCCGACGAGCCGCATGCTGCTGGCGAACCATCCGACACAGCCGAAACCACCGACGCTGGGGTGGGGGTGTCGGGGCGGTGTGTGAGCGCGGTCGAGTCGATCGCCGCGATGGCATCCACGGTGTTGGAACACGCGTCGAATGCCGGGGTGGGTGACCGTGGCGGTGAACGTTTCGCCGTACAGGTCGTCTGCGACATCGCCGCTCTCGCCGAAGCACTCGGCATCGACGTGGACCCGAACGTAGCGGTCGGTCTCGGTTCCCGCGCCTACCTGCCCCGCACCGGAGCACACCTGAACAACACCGAACTGTCACGGGTCCTGTGTGAGGGAACGTTGCAGATGTTGATCGACCACGACGGCCAACCACTGTGGCTCGGAACGGAGAAACGCCTGTTCAACCGTCACCAACGCCGCGCACTACGCCACCGCGCCGGTGGCGTATCGGCGTGTGAGTTCCCGGGATGTCCGACCACCCGGTTCGTCGAAACCCACCACATCGCCTCGGTCGTCGAACACGGTGGTCTCACCGACCTCGACAACGGTGTCTTGTTGTGCAGCTTCCATCACCACGAACTGCACCGGAAACGCTGGCAGATCGTCCGCAACGGCAGCCAACTCACCTTCTACGACCGAACCCGCTGCCTCGGTTCCTCAGGACCGCCCGGCCCCACACCCGGACCACACGCGGATGTCGCGGTGCTGCCCCTCCAGACACACCCACCCGAGCCGCCACCAGACATCGGGGCTGACTCGTGTCGCTGCCACGGCGGCGGTGAACACCTCACCGCCTACGCCCTCGACGAACTGCTCCACCACCTCCTCACAGCCGCATGAGGGGAGGTCGGTGAGCACCGAGGCCGCGGGTCATCGGTGATGCTTTCGACTTGAGCGGGTCGGCATCGGTCACGCCGCGGACGACCACGAAGCTGTCCGATGGCGGCATGCAGCTCGTTCGTCCCCGTTCGGGGTCGGGAGAAGATGTCGTTCACGGTGGAGCGAACGGTGTCGCCGTCCTCGCCGAACCAACGGGAGCGGTCGAAGGTTCCCCATGTGTGGACGCCGACGACATCACCGGAAGCGTCGACGATGGGTCCCCCGCTCGTGGGCAGGAGCCCGACAGCGTGGCTGGCCGAGGAGCAGATCCCATTCGTCCAAGACGACGATCTCGAAGCCGTGTGACGAGTCTCCATGAGCGAGACCGACCAACCCGCACCGACCGTCTGGCCCTGCCTGGTCTACGACGACGCGTCTACGTCGTCACGGCCGATCCGTCGGTCGTCCGCGAGCGGGCCGCGTCTCTCGGGGCCCGGGTCGTGCGGGAGCTGCACCGCACCGACTACGGCTCAGACGAGTTCGCCCTCGCCGACCCGGAAGGGAACCTCTGGTCCTTCGGCACCTACGCCGGCGCACCCTGATCCAGCAGCGCGCCGGTCCCGGTGGCCCGAGTGAGCGTCGGGCGGGGCCCTACCCTGGAGCGGTGGAAGCGGAGCATCGTTCGCGCCTGAGGGATGCCAACCGCGCTGACGAGCCGCTCCTGGAGGCGATGACTGTCGAGGCGGTCTACCTGCCCGACGGATCCGACCCGGTCTCCCGGTCGTTGCTCGATGACCCCCGGCTCCGCCGCTACTTCGAGGGCTTCGGGGCGCAGCCCGACGACGTCGGTGTGGTGGCGACGTCTGACAGCGTCGATCCCGCATCCCCTGCCCGCCGGCTGTACGAGCGGCTCGGCTTCGTCCACCTCGGGTGGGAGGGAACCTCGATGACGATGATCCGGCAACTCGGGACGGCTGTCCGTTGAGCCGTTGACCGTGGGCAGCTGTCGTCGTAGGTTCGACGGCGGGTGCTCATCCTGGCTCCGGTGGGCGACATGTTGGGGGCGTGAACGGCGAGGCATCGCCGAACGTCAAGGGAAGGAGCGAGCGATGACCAGATTCGCCGCTGCCAAGGGTGCCGCAATCGGAGTGCTCGCCATCGCGAGCATGTTGGTCTTCGGTACCGGAGTCGCCTCCGCAGGAGGACTCCACACGTACCGCTGCACGGGCGGGCCCATCCCGTCGGGAACGTACGCCTCGGTCGTCGTGGCCGGCCCGTGCACCGTCGACTCCGGCGCCGTGATCCGAGTCCACGGGAGCGTGGTGGTCCAGAAGGGAGCCATGCTCGACGCGCAGTCCGCTCCCGCGACGATCACCGTGAGAGGGGACGTCATCGGACGGGCCGGGTCGATGGTCGGACTCGGATGCCAGCCGCCTGAGTACACCGGCAACTCCGCACATCCGTGTGCGGTCGACCCCACCGAACACTCGACGATCGCAGTGAGAGGAAGCATCTGGATCCACGGTGCAGCGGGCGTGTTCCTCAACGGGATCGAGGTCGGTCGCAACGTGACCGTGCTCGGTGGGGGATCGGAGATCCCGTGGTCGATCAAGAACAACGCGATCCACGGGAACCTCACCGTGGTCGGCCAGACCTCCGAGTGGATCGGCATCCTGTTCAACCGGATCGACCGCAACGTGGTCCTGGCCGGGATCACACTGACAGGGGCCGACGACTCGACCGGGACCGGCACCAACTCGCTGTTCGTGGTGCGCAACACGATCGGTCGCAACATCGCCTGCGGATGGATCGACCCTGGCGTGTTCGGCTACGGCAACTCGATCGCGGGCCACGCGCTCGGTCAGTGCGAACCGCTGGCGGCGAGCTGACAGGCCGTCTCGGCCGGGGATCGGTGCCCAGGATCACGGCAGCCGATCTCGCGACGTGGCAGGTTGGTGGGCGGAGGGGGAGCGTGTCCACGCTCCCAGCCCACGATGGAGCTCGACAACCCCACCCCGATCGACTCGCAGGTCGTCGCCTGCGGACCGCTGACCGATGCCGACCGCGACCTGGTCGCGGCGGCCACCGAGGTGGTCGACCGCTGCTCCGACGGCGCCAACCACACGGTCGCTGCGGCGGTTCGGGACGCGTCGGGACGTATCCACACCGGCGTGAACGTGTTCCACTTCACCGGCGGGCCATGTGCGGAGCTGGTGGTGCTCGGTGTGGCCCGCGCCGCCGGAGCCGGTGAGCTGGAATCCATCGTCGCCGTCGGGGACGAGGACCGGGGGGTGCTCTCGCCGTGCGGACGCTGCCGCCAGGTGCTCGCCGACCTCCACGGCGGTCTGCGCGTGATCCTGCCCACCGGCGGGGCGCTCGCAGCCGTCTCCGCAGTGGACCTGCTCCCGTTCCGCTACGAGCAGACCTACGAGCGGCGCCTGCGCTGAGGTCCGGCAACGAACGCCGTCGCGGAGTCAGGCTCTCCGCAGGGGCTGGTGGCCGACGACGTCGGTGATGGACCGGAACCCGTCGACGAGCTTCTCGAGGAGCACGTCGTCGTCGGGAACGGCTCCGAGGTCCACCGACACGCCGATGCAGGCCGTCTCGCCGACAGACACCAGGGCGACGTTGACCGCGGCGCCGCTCGTCGGCGCCATGGCGTACTCGCGGACGATCTCCGATCCGGCGAGGTAGCAGCCCGAGGGAAGGCCGGGCACGTTGGTGATGACGGTGTCGATGCCCTTGAGCATGGAGCCCATGACAGCGCTCACCACTGGAGGCGGGAGGACGTCGAGCGCTCCGGCCACGGCATCGGTGAGGGCGAGCGCCTTCGAGTGCTGCCAGCTGTGGGCGATCGCTCCGATGGTCCGCATCTGTTCGATCGGCGGCATGGCCCTTGCCGGCACTGCGAAGCGCGCGGGGGTGAACCTGTTGCCGCCGACGGCGTCCCCGGTGCGGCGCATGCTGACCGGCATCGTGATCGACAGGTGCTCCAGCTCCGTCCCGTGGTCCTGGTGGTAGCGGCGGAGACCTTCGACCACGGCGGCCATGAACGCATCGTTCAGCGTTCCTCCCGCGGCGTGTCCAGCTGATCTGAGGTCGTCGAGGCTGACGTCGATCGAGTGGAACCTGCGGCGGAGGCTCCGGCGCTCCATGAGCGGACTCGTGACACGCACCGGCGAGAGCAGGCGCAGCACGCCGCCGGCCAGTTCGCCGACATCGGTCACGGTGCCCAACGGGTCCTTCAGCGTTGCCGTCGCCGCCGTGAGCGCGGCCGACGACACGGCGAGCGGAACGCGTGCAGCTCGTCGCAGTCCCTGTGCAGCGGGAGGAGTCGCAAGGTGCGGGCTCAGCCGAAGCGACAGGTCGTCGGGCTCCGGCTGGTCCCTCACGTCGTCGAGCAACAGGAGGGCCAACTCCATCCCGCCGACCCCGTCCGTGAGGCAGTGGTGCAGCTTCTGCACGAGGGCGGCACCCCCGCCCCTCATCCCTTCGACCAAGGTGAACTCCCACAGGGGTCGCACCGGGTCGAAGGAGTCGGAGGCGATCGGCTGAACCAGATCCAGGACGTCCCGCAGTCGACCGGGGAGGGGGACGCGGACGCGGCGGAGGTGGTGGTCGAGGTCGAAGTCCCCGTCGTCCACCCAGCGGGGCGCTCCGATGCCCAACGGTGCAGGACCGACCCGCTGGCGCATCCGTGGGATGAGCTGGCTGGCCCGGTCGATGCGCGTGCGAAGGCGACCCCAGTCCGGCGCCCGGTCCAGCATGGCGACCGCGGTGATCGTGGATCGCAGCACGGGATCGCGGTCAAGGTCCCACAACACGGTGTCCGACGCGCTCAGGCGTCGGCTCCGGGAGGGGCCCGCGGGCAGTTCCTGGTCGGCGTCCGGTGCAGCATCGTGGTCGGTCATGGCCGACAACCCTTCGTCGGGGGTTCGCCTCGTGGTCATCATGTCCTCCCCGGACGGCGCGGAGGAAGGGACGAAGGTCACCCGAACGCGAGGAGAGCCGAACGGGTCGAGTCCTCGGGAGCGAGGTCGGTCCGGACCTGTTCGGCTTCGGGCCAGGGACCGAATCGACGGGCCATCCGTTCCGCCACCTCGGGGGTGGCCTCCGAGAGGTCGACGCCGGCGGCGAGACGATGTCGGATGCGCTCGACGGTCACCCCGGCGGGAGCGACGCACTCGATCTCGACCACGTCCGCCGCAACCCGATCGGCCACCGTCCGGGCGAGCCGACGGTGCTCGGGTGCGGACCAGGTGGCGTCGAGCACCACGTGCCGACCGTGAGCGAGGTGGTGCTCGGCCTCGGCCAGCAGGTCGGCGTAGACCTCGTCCGTGGTGGTCGGGGCGTACCGACCTGCCTCTGGGAGCCGTCGTCGCAGCTCGTCGGAGCGGAGGACGACCGCGTCGACCCGCTCGGCCAGCCGTCGTGACAGCGTCGTCTTTCCTGTTCCGGGAAGACCGCCGACGAGCACCACTCGAACGCGGGCCGCCTCGAGGTGCCGGCGGCACAGGGCCTGCAACCGGTCGACCTCGGCGGTGCTGCCGGCTCCCTGACCGGCGCGGATGACACCGACCTTGGCTCGCACGTGGGCCCGGTAGGCGACGTAGTGGTGCTCGAGAGCCGGCGGCCACGGGATCCCCGAGCGCTGACCGAATGCGTCGAGGAAGAGGCGGGCGAGCTCCGGTCGCCCGAAGCGCTCCAGGTCCATGGCGAGGAACGCAGCGTCGCCCAGCACGTCGCCCCAGCGGAGGGCGTCGTCGAACTCGAGGCAGTCGAGAACCCGGGGGCCGTCGTCGAGCAGGAAGATGTCCTCGGCCTGCAGGTCCCCGTGTCCGTCGCGGACCGCCCCGTCCCGGATGCGCTGCTCGAACAGCGGGGCCCGTCCCGCCAGGAACCTCAGCACCAGCTCCTCGATCCGCTGCTGGTCGGTCGCCCCGATGAGGGTCCCGACGTGGGGGCGCATCGACTCGAAGCCGTCGCACCACAGGCGCCGGATGGCGTCGCGAGTCGCCACCGACTCCATCGGCCCGGGCGGGGGCGATGCATCGTGAAGGCTGGCCAGCTCGTCGGCGATCCGTTCGAGAGCGACATGCACGTCCTCGCCTCGTTCCAGGCACGCTCGCAGCCGGCGGTGCGGCGGCATGCGCCTCATCACGACCAGGTGCTCGCACACCTGACCATCGGGATCGGTCATCTGGGCGACCCCCAGGTACACGTCGGGGGCGAGGCGTCGGTTGAGCTCCACCTCGCGTCGACAGGCCGCGGCTCGGCCCTCCTCGGTGCGGAAGTCGAGGAACCCCAGATCGACGGGCTTCTTGACCTTGTAGACCCGGTCGCCGAAGAAGAACAGCGACGCGGAGTGGGTCTCGATCGCCGCCGCGGAGCCGACGTGGCCGATCACCCGGGGACGACCACCAGGCGCCCGTCGACCTCTCCCCGGGCCAGGCGTCGGTAGCCGTCGGGCGCTTCGTCGATCGAGATCCGTTCGACCTCGGCGCGGATCAGGCCCCGTTCTGCCAGATTCAGGACCTCCATGAGCTCCGGGATGCTCCCCCAGTAGGTCGTCGCCAGGGACGCCTCGTAGGGGACGGTGAAGAAGCTGAACGGGTAGGACCCGCCGGCGATCCCGACCACGGTGATGTGGCCGAGGGAGCGTCCAGCGGCGACGGCGAGCTGGATCGTGGAGTCGCTGCCGACGAAGTCGAGGACGACGTCGGCGTTCTTCCCTCCGGTCAGGTCGGCGATCTCCGCGGCTGCATCGTCACCGGCCTGGACCGTGTGCTCCGCACCGGCCGTCGCCGCCAGATCGAGCGCCGACGTGCGGGTGTCGACAGCGATCACCGTCGCCGGGGTCACAGCCTCGAGGATCTGGACGCCGAGGTGGCCCAGGCCACCGACTCCGATGACCAGCGCGGTGGAACCCGCCACGAGCAGATCCGCTGACCGCTTGACGGCGTGGTAGGGCGTGAGGCCCGCGTCGGTGAGCGGAGCTGCTTCCACCGGGTCCAGGTCGTCGAGCGGCACCAGGTGTCGGGCATCGTGGACGAGCATGAACTGCGCCATGCCGCCGTCGTCGCCGAGTCCGGCCGCCATGGAGGTGAGCTCGGCCTGGTGCTCGCAGTAGTTCTGCATACCCTGCACGCAGCGATGGCATCGCCCGCAGCCGGTCGGGCCGTAGACCGCAACGGGCTGGCCGAGCTCGAGCCCGACGACTCCGGCCCCGACGGCCTCGACCCAGCCGGCGTTCTCGTGGCCCAGGGTGAACGGCGGCTCGAACGGAACCATCCCCGACTCGAAGTCGTGGATCAGGTGCAGGTCCGAGTGGCACATCCCTGCACCGGCGATCCGGACGAGCACCTGTCCGGGACCTGGGTCGGGTTGGGGGACGTCCCTGACCTCGGGGTCGTGCTTCCACTGGGTGAGCTGGACTGCGTCCATGGCGTTCTTCCCCCTGTGTCGTGGTGTCAGGACCAGTCGAGCACTTCCGGCGCCGGTCGAACAGGGTCGGATGTCAGGTCGTCCGGCTGTGGGAATCCCGCGGCGGTGTCGAGCGGGTCAATCGGGTCGGTCGGGCGCGTGCCGGGCCGACTCGAGCAGCAGCCGCTGCTCGGCGGTGCCGACCGCTCGACGGGCTGCTTCGACGGCGTCGGGGTTGACCGAGATCGAATCGATGCCGAAGCGGACCAACTGGGCAGCGAACTCCGGGTCGTTGGACGGGGCCTGGCCGCACAGCGACGCGGTGATGCCTGCGTCGTGCGCGGCCCGGATGATGCGGGCGATCGCGTCGAGGACCGCGGCGTCGGACTCGTCGAACAGCTCGGCGCAGACCGTGGAGTCGCGGTCGACTCCGAGCATCAGTTGGGTCAGGTCGTTGGATCCGATCGAGACACCGTCGATGCCCATCGCGGCGTACTCGGGGATGCGATGGACCACCGACGGGACCTCGGCCATGACCCATCGGTGGAGGTTCCGGTGCGTCGCCAGGGGACTGGCGTCGACGAGCTCGAGGCAGCGCTCCAGCTCCCAGCGGGTCCGCACGAACGGGATCATCAGATGGAGGTTCGGGGTCTCGTCGCGGACCCGGGCGAGCAGCTCGAGCTCGAGGGCGAAGAGGTCCGGCTCCTTGACGTATCGGAAGCAGCCCCGGTAGCCGATCATCGGGTTCTCCTCGACCGGTTCGAACTGCTCGCCGCCTCGCAGCCCGCGGAACTCGTTGCTGCGGAAGTCGATCGTGCGGTACACGACCGGCCGCGGGGCGAAGGCGCGGGTGATGCGAAGCAGCGAGTCCGACATCCGCCGGAGGAACTCGTCACGGCCGCCCTGGGCCAGCAGCTGGCGTGGGTGCACGCCGTCGAGGGCGTCGGCCACCATGAACTCGGCCCGCAGCAGGCCCACCCCGTCCACCGGCCCGGCAGCGACCTCGACGGCATGCTCGGACATGGCGAGGTTGACGTAGATCCGGGTTGCGAGCGCAGGGACCTCGAGAGGGGCGGCGTCGACCGCGCGGGTTTCGACGGTGGTGGCCGGGGCGACGACGGGCACCGCTCCTCTGAGCACCGTGCCCCGACGGCCGTCGACGGTGACGACCTCCCCGTCGCGGAGCAGGGTGGTGGCGGTGCGAGCTCCGACCACGCACGGGACGCCGAGCTCGCGCGACACGATCGCGGCGTGGCACGTCATGCCTCCGCTGTCGGTGACCACCGCGGCCGCTCTGCGGATCGCAGGGACCCAGTCAGGGTTGGTGAGCGGGGCCACCAGAACTTCCCCGGAGAGCAGATCTGCGGCCCGGTCAGGGGTCATCAGGACCCGGACGCGCCCCGACGCAGTGCCGGATGAGGCGGACAGACCCTGCAGGAGCGTTGCGGCATCATCGGCCGTGCCCGCCGTGGGCTCGCCGTTCGGACCGGTGTCCAGGGTCGTGATCGGTCTCGACTGCACCAGGTAGGTGCGGCCCTCGCCGATCGCCCACTCCATGTCCTGCGGCTCGCCGTAGTGCTCCTCGACGTGCAGGCCCAGTTCGGCCAGCTCGATCGCCTGGCCGTCGGTGAGGACGCGGTCATCCGCGTCAGCGGTTCCCAGCTCCTCGCGGTCGACTCGGCCGCCGGAGCTGGCGACGAGGCGATGGGTCTGATGCCCGACGCGCACCTCGCGGATGCGAGGGCCATCCTTGGTGAGGGTGTAGGTGTCGGGCTGCACCTGTCCGGACACGACGACCTCGCCCAGACCCAGGGCCGCCTCGATGACGATCAGGTCCCGATCACCGGTCGATGGATCGACGCTGAACATGACGCCGGCGCGCTCGGATGGCACAAGCTGCTGCACGACCACGGCGATCGAGGGTTCGTCGGTGAGGGACTGCCCGGCGCGGTAGGAGATGACCCGCTCTCCGTACAGCGACACCCAGCAATCGAGCAGCCGCCGGATCAGGTCGTCCGGGCCGGCGACGTCGGTGAAGGTCGAGTGCATCCCGGCGAACGAGGTCCCAGCGGCGTCCTCGGCGGTGGCCGAGGAGCGCACCGCCACGGCCACGTCGTCGCCGAGTCGGTGGTAGGCGTCGACCAGGGCTGTCCGGAGAGCACCAGGAACTCCGGCCCGGCGGACGGTCTCCTGCAGGTGCCGGGCCCGTGCGCGGAGCTCGACGGGATCGTCGGCCGATGCGACGGCCTCACGGAACTCCGACCGGAGCTCCAGGCGGACGCCGGCAGCATCCATGGCGGCCAGGTAGCCGTCCGCACACACCACGAACCCGGGAGGAACCGGGAAGCCGGCGGAGGCCATCTCGCCGAGGTTCGCACCCTTGCCGCCGACGCGATCGACCTCTGCGAGCGAGACCTCGTCGAGCCAGGCGATCGCTCCGTCGGTGGTTGTCGCGCTCATGACACCTCCAGGTCTCCGGACTCCAGCTTGCACCAGGGGACAGCGCAGTGTTGAGGGACCAAGGCCCTGCCTCGTCGGCGGATCAGGTGGGCGACGTGGCTCACGGTGGACCCACGCGCAGGACCGCCGCGCCGGTCAACCTGTCGTGGGCGAGATCGGCCAACGCCGCGTCGGCGCGCTCCAGCGGGTACGCGGTCGTGTGCACCTGCACGCCGATGCGTCCGGCGATGCGCAGCAGGTCCTCTCCGTCACGACGGGTGTTGGCGGTCACGCTGCGGATCTGGCGCTCGTGGAACAGCTCGCGGTCGTAGCCGAGCGGAGGGGTGTCGGACATGTGGATGCCGGCGATCGCCAGGGTTCCGCCGCGATCGAGCGCGCGGAGCGCGGCGGGGACGACGTCGCCGGATGGCGTGAAGTTGATCGCGGAGTCGAGGGGTTCCGGGGGTGCGTCGGTGGCGCCGCCCACCGACGCACACCCGAGCGCCAGAGCGAGCTCCCGGGCTTCCGGCGACCGGGTCATCACGTGGACCGTCGCCCCCTGCGCGATCGCGATCTGGGCGGTGATGTGAGCCGATGCGCCGAACCCGTAGATGCCCAGGCGTCCACCGGGGGGAAGTTCGGCTCTGCGCAGCGCTCGGAACCCGATGATCCCGGCGCACAGCAGGGGTGCCACGTGCTCGTCGGCGAACCCCGCGGGGAGTGAGTAGGCGAAGCGCTCGTCGACCACGGCGTGCTCGGCGTAGCCGCCGTCCTCGTCCCAGCCGGTGAACGACGGGGACGTGCACAGGTTCTCGGCTCCGCGCCGACAGAACCGGCACACCCCGCAGGTGCGCCTCAGCCAAGCGATGCCGATCCGGTCGCCCTCGGCGAAGCGGGAGGCTCCCGGCCCCAGGCGGTCGACCACGCCGACGATCTCGTGGCCCGGGACCACTCCGTCCCGGTGCACTGCGAGATCGCCTTCGGCTACGTGGAGGTCCGTCCGGCACACACCGCAGACCGAGACCCGAACCCGGACCTCGCCCGGACCGGGTTCGGGGTCGGGGTGTTCCGACAGCTCCAACGGGCCCCTGTCGATCGGCGCCGGAGCGGCGACGGACCACGCTCTCATCCGCCCGACCCTGCCACAGCGACCCCGTCCGTCCTCGGCGCTCTCGGCGTCATCCCTGATAGGCGGGGGTTCCGTCGAGGTAGGTCTCCGACACGGTGATCTCGGGCCAGCCCTCGGGATCGCTGGTCCACGGATCGTCGGACACGACCGCGAAGTCGGCTCGCTGTCCGACAGCGAGGCTCCCGCGGTCATCGGCGTGGATCTGCCACGCCGCGTGCGTGGTGATCGCCGCCAGGGCCTGGTCGGGCGACACGCACTCGGCCGGGTTGAGAACCGTGCCGTCGGCATGCAGGCGCCGCTGCACCGCGGTGCGGGCGCTGAGCAGCGGGTGGATCTCGGTGACGGTGTAGTCGGAGTGCAGCGACGGGCGCATCCCTGCCGCGTACGCCGACGCGACGCGGTCGAGTCGCTGGGCACGCTCCGGGCCGAGGATGGTGTCGCGGAACGCGGCGCCCCAGAAGTAGACGTGGTTCATCAGGAAGCTGGGCGAGATCCCGGCCGCGGCCATCCGGGTGAGCTGGTCGTCGGTGGAGAACGAGACGTGCTCGAAGCGGTGCCGCAGGTCCCCGGCGGGATGGTGGGGGAGCAGGTCCTCCATGGCGCAGAGAGCGAACTCGACCGCCGCGTCGCCGTTGGTGTGCACCATCACCTGCCAGCCGTCGCGCAGCCCGACCTCGAGCACGTCGCGGAGTCCCTCGGGAGTCCAGTTGGCCTTGCCGCCGGACTCCTCACCCAGGTACGGCTGCAGGAAGTAGCCGCTTCGCCCCTGGTTCGAGCCGTCGGTGACGACCTTCC
>WBZM01003748.1_pt1 | contig 11608 bp, 6 predicted proteins | sample 5204271 | NCBI WGS metagenome assembly WBZM01 (sample SAMN12344346, study PRJNA552823) | activated sludge metagenome | biome: Activated sludge suspended growth; feature: Nitrification reactor; material: Wastewater; isolation source: activated sludge from nitrification reactor of wastewater treatment...
AGGGGAAATGATCCACCGGCAGGTAGGGGGCGTAGTCGGTGATGACGCGGCCGCTTTCGAGCATGACGGCCGTGATCAGCGCGTGCCGGCTGGAATCGACCCACGGCGGAAAGGCCAGATCGCGGACGGCCACAAAGCGCGAGGCAAGGGTGACGACCAGCAGGGCAGCCAGCAGCAGGTGGGCTTGCCTGTGGCTCTGAGTTGCCGAAGACCAGGAAGCGGCGAACGACAATCGTGGCCTTTGGGCGCGGGGTTCCGCCGCCCGCCGCCACGCGACAAAGGCAGCGACGCCCCACCCGATGCCGACGACTGACCACAACAGCGGCCCCGTCCAGCGCCCGCCCGCCACAGTCGTCCACTGCCAGAGCACGGGCCACGCCGCCACCCCCAGCGACAGCGCCGCCCCCCACCAGGCGGCCCCGTCCCACCCGCGCGGCCGCCTCGCCAGCAACAGGAGCGCGCCGGGCAGCGGCAGGAAGAGCAGCGCCGACAGGAGCAGCCCCCACTCGCGCAGCGGCCGCGTGGCCGCCATCGCGCTGTCGCCCGGCGTCAGGGTATAGCGGGTGATGAAGCGCAGCTCGGCCGCCGCGGATTCCAGCCCCGACAGCCGCAGCTGCCCGCCCGAATATACGTCGAGCGAATAGCCCCAGGCCGAGATATGATTGCGCTCGTTGCCCGACAGGCGCAGCGTGTACGCGCGGCCGGCCGAGTCCGTCTGTGGCCGGAAGCGCAGGATGTAGGTCTGGTTGTGGCTCAGTTCCTGGGTAGACAGCGCTTCCGCGGCCACAAGCTCGTCGTTGTGGTCGCGCAACTCCACGGAGAATAGCCCCGGGTCGCCGCCGGCCGTCGCCTCGCCGCCATACCGTACCAGGATCATCTCTATTTCGCTGAGGCCGTTGCGCCGCGGTATGAATGTCTGCTCAATCGTTGCGCCGGTCTGTGGGGCGGGCAGCGCGGTGTCCAGACGGCCCTGCGCCGTATCCTCGGCCACGATCGGGCCGCAGAGGCTGCCCCAGCCGCAAAGACCCGCCCCGTCGAGCACCATCAGGGCGAGAAGCAGAGACAAAGCCGCCAGCAGCGCGATGACGGACAAGCGACCGCGCGGCCGCCCGGTCGCCGGCGGCGTTGCATTCCCGATAGCCGCGGGAGATTCACCGGAACGCTTACCCATACGTCTGAAATATACCTTGAGGCGATTGCGCGCCCAAATGAATCAGGGTTTTTCGGTTGTCCAAATGAGCACCCCAACCTGACAGGTGGGCGCCTGACACCCACAAGCGTTGTTTAAGTCCACCTGTCAAGTTTTACCCGTGTGGCGACTACTGAAAAACCCGCCCAAACGAATCCATCAAAATGATTTTTATTCGTAATATTGGTTGTAAGAATTCGCCTCTATTATAAGGTTTGACGGACTTCCCTCCTTGCAAGTGGCGTCGTGAAAGATTTTGTCCCTCCTTCCTTCTCCCCCTGAAGCACGACGCCACTTCTCTTTCTTCTCCAAAACGCGATAACCGCGCCGCCCCATCAGGTGATGAGCGTGTTCGCCATCGCGAAGACCCTAAGACTATATACCCAACGGGCCGACGCAAGTCGGCCCGTTTTCCTTACAGTATCTCAATCAGCAGACTTCCCAACCCGCAAGCGGCGATCGCCTTGACGGGGTTGTCCGTGAGAGTTCGGGGCGGCGCATCATCCCCGCCGCCGGTTACTGGACTTCATACACCTGTTCCACGAGCATGTTGACGATATCGTCCGGCGGCTGGGTGAGAGAGCCTTCCTGGAAATGGAAGAAGGTGCGCAAGGGGAAACCCATCAGGAACCCCGTCATATCCATCGAGACGGCGTCGGAGACGCCCTCGTTGAACAGCCCGCCCTTTCTCATCACCTCGTCGAAGATCGGCTGCAAGATGGTCTTGCCCGCCGGATCGTCAAGCCAGGCCCGGATGGAAGATTCATCGCTCAGGATGGTCGGCAATACCAGCGTGGAGTGGAGGTTCACCGTGGCGGAGCAGCGAATATCGGCCGAAGACGCCCCCACGAGAATGTCGAACTGCCCGTCCTCAGTCACCCATTGGTGATAGGCCGGATCGAAATAGGCGAAGGCGCGGAAATCAAGATCGAAGGTGACGGTCTTTGTCTCGCCCGGCTGGAGCGACACCTTGGCGAATCCCTTCAGCTCTTTAACCGGCCGCACCAGACGCGACTCCCGGTCGCGCACGTACAGCTGCACGACTTCCTTGCCGGCCACCTTGCCGGTGTTACTCACCTCCACCGACACCGTGAGGCCGTCCACATCGTCGAAGCTGTCGGCCGAAACGCGCATATTGCCATAGGCAAAAGTGGTATAGCTCAACCCGTAGCCGAACGGAAACAGCACCGCCACGTCCCTGGCCTCGTAATAACGGTAGCCGATGAACAGGCCTTCGCCATAGCGCACCTCGCCGTTTTCGCCGGGGAAATTGATATACGCCGGCGTGTCCTGCAAGCGTAACGGGTACGTTTCCGCCAGTTTGCCGGACGGGTTGACGCGGCCGAACAGGATGTCGGCGATGGCCCCACCGCCGGCCTGTCCCATCATCCAGGCCTCCAGCACCGCCGCCGTGCCGTCGATCCACTCGCCCATGACCACCGGTGCGCCATTGTTGAGGATGACGACGGTATTGGGCTGCACCGCCGTCACGGCCTGAATGAGGGCCACCTGCTGCGCGGTCAAATCCAGGTCCGGCCGGTCGTACCCCTCCGACTCCTTGAACGTCGGCAGCGCGATGTAGAGCAAGGCCACATCGGCCGTCCGGGCCAGGCCTGCGGCCTCATCGATCAAGGCCTGATCCAGGCTGTTGTCATTGGGATAGCCGTCCGCGAAGCTCAGTTCCGCGTTGCCGGCCAGCTTTTGCAGCTCGGCAAAAGGCACATCGACCTGCGTGGGGTTGATATGGGAGCTGCCGCCGCCCTGGAAGTGAGCTTCCTTGGCGGCATGACCGATCACGGCGATGTGCTGCGGGTTCTGCAAGGGGAGCAGCCCGTTATTCTTGAGCAAAACGATGGAATCGGCCGAAACCTTCCGCGCCAGTCCATGATGAGCCGCCGCGTCAAAGGCGCCGCCCTTGCGCGTCTGGGCTGCCCGGCAAACGATGTTCAAAATGCGCCGCACCGCCTCATCCAGTATCGCTTCATCCAGCTCGCCATTGCGCACCGCTTCGATGACGGCGTTAACGCGCGTCTGCTTGGGGCCGGGCATTTCCAGGTCCAGTCCGGCCTTCAGCGCGGCCACCCGATCGTGGACAGCCCCCCAGTCGGACACCACCAAGCCGTCGAAGTCCCATTCTTTCTTGAGAATCTCGGTCAACAGCCAATGATGCTCGGAGGCGTATGTCCCGTTGAGCCGGTTGTAGGCGCACATGACGGTCCAGGGTTTGGCTTTCGTCACCACCGTTTCAAAGGCCGGCAGGTAAATCTCGCGCAGGGCGCGTTCGTCCACCGCCGCGTTGATCGTGAGCCGCTCCGACTCCTGATTATTAGCCGCAAAGTGCTTGAGTGATGTGCCCACGCCCCGGCTCTGAATCCCCTCGACAAGACCGGCCGCCAGCGCGCCGGCCAGATGCGGGTCTTCGGAAAAATACTCAAAATTCCGGCCGCACAAGGGCGTGCGCTTCATATTGACGCCAGGCCCAAGGATGACATCCACCTCCAGCGCAATCGCTTCCTCGGCCAACGCCTGGCCCATCTCCTTCAATAATTCCACGTCCCAACTGGCGGCCGTGCTGGAGGCGGTGGGGAAGCAGGTGGCCGGCAGGCTGTCGCTGATCATCGAAGTGACATCAGGCACGCGGCGAATGCCATGCGGGCCGTCCGATACCATTAATTCCGGCAGGCCAAGCCGGGCCACGGGAGTGGTCGTCCAGGCAGTCGCCCCCGTACACAGGGCGGCTTTCTCTTCCAATGTCATTTGGGCAACAAGCCCTTTAATATCACTCATGACAGACTCCTTAATTGACCTACAACAGTCCATAGACCTCGTGTTTGCAGGGTGGAACATTTTGGTTTGTTGCAAAATGCGGGGCGGCGTCATGAAAGAGAACGCCCGCGCATTGTCTTTTAGAATGAATCAAAAACCGAGCGAACTCGCAGTGCGTCTTCGGCTCGCCGTTCGCTCCATCCCGTCGGTAGCTCGCAGGTCACGGAAACCACCCGGCCGGCCGGCAGGTCAAAGTAGTTGTCGCTAAACACAACATCGACGCCCTCCATCGAGAGTTCCACCAACCGGGCCAGAGACCGCCCGCGCAAATCGACGCGAAGCTGGTCTCCGTCAGCGTGACAAGTGGTTGTTATCTGTGGATCGCCCAGCGACAGATGTTTAGTGGCGGCGAAGTAGGCCGTTTGTCGAGCCACGAAACGCTCATCCTGCCACAGGTCGGCCACAAAGATGAGGTTTCGCCGGTTGTCGCTTGTCACGTGGCCGGCCATGTCGAACAAGTTAATGGGGGTCGTAGCCTGGGGCGCGGCCCGCACCGGCTCCTCGCCGGCCGCCAGCACCGTGTTGTCCAGCGTTTCCAGCGACCAGCGCAAGGTTCCGGCCCACGGCCGGCGCAGGTCGTTCGTCACGTAGACGCCCTGGCGCGGCGGATCATCCTCAATCGAGAGCAGCACCGGCGCGTAGAAGCGGCGGGCGGCGTAGTGCAGCGCCTTCCAGCGGCCGAAATAATCCAGGCTTGACCAGGAGGCCACCGGCCAGCAGTCGTTCAACTGCCAATAGAGCGTGCCCGCCACCCGGTCGCGATGTCGCCGCCAATGCTCGACGCCATACCGAATCCCTTCCGCCTGCAGGACCATGCTCAAATAGACCAGCGATGAGAAATCCCGCGGCAACCGGAAGGTATCCAGCATCTGCCCCACCATCAGGCTGTTGCCGCTGGCATTCTTCTGGTGCTGCTCCATGACGTAGGAGGTCATATTCCAGTCGGCTTCTTCGGCATACGTGCGAATAGTGGCCAGGGGCGGCAAGGCCTGGAAGCCGAATTCGCTCATGAAGCGCGGGTATTGATCACGGTAGGCGGTGAATGGTTTGCGGCCGTGCCACACGTCCCAATAATGAGCATCCCCCTGCCGCTGGCCATTGGGGGCCTCGAACGGGATGTTCGACGACGGCGAGCTGGGCCAGTAGGCGGTAGCGGGATCCTCGGCCGCGCACCACTCCGGAAGCGTGTGGTGGAAGAAACGATCGTAGGCCTCTTTCAGCGCGTCATATTCCGGCCGCGACCAGCCCCAGTCTACCCACCCCCATTCCATCTCATTGTTGCCGCACCAGAGCGCCAGACTGGCCCGATGCCGCAAGCGGCGCACATTTTCCACCACCTCGTGGTAGACGTTTTCCAGGAATTCAGGCTCGTCCAGCGGGTAGATGGAGCACGAAAAGATGAAGTCCTGCCAGACAAGAATGCCGTACCGGTCGCATAAATCGTAGAACCGCTCTTCCTCATAGAACCCGCCGCCCCACACGCGCAGCATATTTTGATGCGTATCGGCGGCCGCGCGAATGAGCGCTTCCAGGTAATCGTCGGTGATGCGCGTCGGGAAGGAATCGGCCGGAATCCAGTTCGACCCCTTGGCAAAAACCGCCACGCCGTTGACCCGGAACTCGAACGATTGCCCCCACTCATCGGGTTCCTGACGCAATTCGATCGTGCGCAGCCCAAGCTGGTAGCCGTGCCGGTCCAGCTCCGTGTCGCCGTGGCGCAGGCTGACGACAACCTGATAGAGAGGCTGGTCGCCGTAGCCGTTAGGCCACCAGAGTTGCGGGTGGGCAATGGGCAGATCGAGCCTGGCCGACCCGGCCGAGACCGGCGTTTCGGCCGTCCATGCCTGTCCGTCGGGCGCGACAATATGGAGCCGCGCCGTCAGCGCTTCCCCCATCCACTCATCCACCGACACCGCGGCCGACACATCCACCCGTCCGTCGTCGTGGCTTTGGCGCAGATGAACGTCCGTCAGGCGGGCACTTCCGGCCCCTTCCAGACGAATCTCCTTCCAGATACCGATGGGCGGCAGTTGCGGTCCCCAGTCCCAGCCAAACTGGCAGGGCGCTTTACGGAGATGCGGCCCGCCGGGGATGGCCTGCGACACGCCGGGCAGCGGCCGTCTGGCCTGCCCCGCGGCGGCGTGGGCCACCGGTGAGGCGAAGGTAATGACCAGTTCGTTATCACCCGCCAGGAGCAACGGCTTTACATCCCAGCGATACCGGCGAAACATGTTATGGGTCTGGCCGAGGGCGCGGCCGTTGAGGCTCACCGTCGCCAGCGTATCCAGCCCATCACAGACCAGCCAGATGCGGCTCTGGCCCAGCAGTTCAGCATCAGCATCAAACCGATGGCGATATTCCCAATCGGCTTCGGCCACCCACTGAACGCGCAGTTCATTGTCGCCGGTGAACGGGTCGGGGATGCAGTCCAGGGCCAACAGGTCGGTGTGCACGCCGCCGGGTACAGTGGCGGGTAACCATTCTTCCGCGCCTGCCTGGCGAAATTGCCAGGCGCCGGTCAAAGTTTGCGTCTTCATTAAGCCAATACCTCTATTCCTGCCGCCTCTCTCCAGACGGCCTGCAGGGGTCGATAATCGAGAAGGATGATGCCTTCTTCTTCGATAATGTCCCTGGCTTGTTGAGATACCAGAAAGTCGAAATCCGTCTGGCGAATGTGATTGTCGTCCAACTCTATCGCCAGCAATTCGGGATAATCAAGAGCGGGATGGATGGCCCATTCACTCAGGCCCGCAGGCAGCCGGCGCAGCAGTTCGGCATAATGGGCGGCTTTGGTAGCCGGGTCAACTTGATAGCTATCCAGAAAGCCGCCATCGTTAGTGGGCAGCCCGAGAGATTGCACCATCGCGATCTGGGAACGGGTGACCACCCGCCACGCCAGACCGTATTCTCCGGCCAATCTCAGCATCACCTCGGAGACGGCATCCCAGCCATCCAGGCGCAGGCAGTGCCAGTCGAGATGGGTCGGCCGCAGCCCGAAACCCAGCACCGCTTCGATCTGCGCCCGAAACTCCATCTCCAGTTGCTTCAAATCGACCTGAGCCAGGAATTGGCGCATCTGATCAAAGTTATAGAAGGAGCCATCCCCGCGGATCAGGGACGGCACTTTCTCGCGGGGGGTCAATGGCCCCCAACGGTAATCAGGCCATTCGGAGATGACGGCCAGTTCGACGCCGAACGGGATATCGGGATGAGCGGCCAGGAAGCGCATCGCCTGCAATGCCCAGGGGCAGGGAACCAACAGAGTTGTCGAGCGGAGCACCCCCGCCGGGAACGCGCGTATGACAGCCTCATTCACCGCGTGGCACATGCCGAAATCATCCGCATTGATGATCAGCAGCCGCGCGTCGGCCGGATATCCCAACAGGCGATTCGTCGCGCTAGGCGGCTTGTCCAATTCCCTTCTCTCCTGCCGGCGTCATGGACAGCCGGTATAGGATGAATAATGTCAAGAACAGCAGCACCAGACAGACGGGCACGACTTCCAGCGAAAAGCGGTCGGCCAACACGCCTATCAGGCTGGGGATGAGCGCCGCGCCCAGCCCGGTCACGGCCATCTGCATGCCGATCGTATTGGCCGCGTCGTGGGCCCCCACGCGCCGGCTGGTGCCGGAGATAAGGGCCGGGAAGATGGGGGCAATGGCGAAGCCCACCATCGTCACCGCCAACAAATTGGCCAGCGGGAACGGATTCAACCACAGCAAGACCGCGCCCATAAAGGCAAACCCCACACTGGCCTGAACCAGCAGGTCGATGCCCAGGCGTTTGGCATATAGTCCGGCCAGGATGCGACCGATGGTGAAGGTGGCCCAATAGCTGCCGGTCAGCAAACCGGCCACTCTCGGGGTCACACCGCGCGACTCGGTCAGCAGGCTAAAGGCCCAGATGCCCAGCGAGGTCTCAGCCCCGACGTACAGAAAGAAGAGCAGGACGCTAAGCCAGACGCGAGGGCGGCGCATGGTCTCGACCAGGGGCGTTTTATAATCCGTCAGCCGCTTTTCGCGCGGGCCGTCGCCGGTGTGTTCCTGATGCCCGTCGCGCCACCAGGCGAGAGTGAGCACGAAAGCCAGGGCCATGAATAGCTGGAAGCCGGCCACGACGCGGTAGCCCAGCCGCCAGGAGTCGAAAGTGGTGAGGGCCGTGGTGATAATAATAGGGCCAATGGTGATGCCGATGCCGTAACTGGCATGCAGCCATTGCACCAACCCTTCGCCGAAGTGCGCGGCGGCGTAGGTGTTGAGGCCGGCGTCGACGGCCCCCGCGCCCAGTCCGGCCACCACGCCGAGCAGGACCATCATCCACCATTCCGGCACGAGCGTGTAACCCAGGAGCGCCGTGCCGGTCAGAAAACAGCTGACGGCCAGCAATTTCCCCACCCCGAACCGGGCCACCAGCGCGCCGCTCAGAAAGCTGGATGTCATATAACCGATGACCGAGGCCACCAGCAGCATACCCACCGCGTCGAGCGGCACGCCAAAATCAAGGCGCATGGTGGGCCAGGCGATGCCCAGCAGGCCGTCGGGCATGCCCAGGGCAACGAAGGCGGCATAGGCCAGCAGCACCGGGCCAAGCCGGGTAAGCGTTTTCGAACGGGTTGTTACGTCCACGTTAATCTGATCTCCACATCCATGAAGGGCACGACCTCATTTAAACCGTCGAAAGGTCCCATTCTTCACGAATTTTCGGCACGTCGCTGATCAAGCGCCTGGTGTAGACCTCTTTCGGCTCCAAAATCACCTCATCGGCCGTGCCGCTCTCAACAAACCGTCCATGTTCCATGATGTAGACGGTGTCGGAAACATAGAAGGCCAAGCCGATGTCGTGGGTGATGAATATGGGCGTCATGCCGATCTCGTTCCGCAAGTCCAGCAGGGCGTCCAGGATCATGGAGCGAGAGCAGGCGTCGATCATCGAGGTCGGCTCATCGGCCAGCAGGATCTTCGGCTTGAGCAAGAAGATGCGGGCGATCATCAGTCGTTGCTGTTGGCCTCCGGAAAGCTCGAAGGGATACTTGTTGGTCAGCTCCTCGAACTTCAGGTTGACGAAGCTGCACGCATCGACCATCATCTCTCTCTTCTGCTCATACGGCAGGCGGCCGCCGCCGCGCATCCGAATGCAGTCCAGCAACACGGTATCGATCTTGTTGAATGTGTTGTAGGACGAGAATGGATCCTGAAAGATAGCCTGGATACTCTTCCAGTACTCTTTCTTCTTGCGATGGGAGCTTATGTCGCGCTTCTGGCCCTGGAAGTAGATGTCGCCCGACGTGTGGTTGATTAGCCCCAGCAGCATCTTGGCCAGCGTGGTTTTGCCGCTGCCCGATTCGCCGACGATGGAGACGATCTCGCCCTCGTGGAACGTGAAATTCACGTTATCGACAGCGACGGTTTTATTGCGGCCCAGGCCGAAGACTTTGGACAGTCCCACGCCCTGCAAGCAGGGTTTTCTTTCATCATTTGTCATGTCTGGCGTATACCTCCCGGGCGTGCGCCCCGCTTAATTCTTCAGGTGACAGAATGCAACGATATTGACGACCGCCGCCGGCGTCGTACAGCGGGATCGACTGTGCCCGGCAGGCGGGCATGACATATTTACAGCGGTCGGCAAAGCGGCAGCCGGAAGGCGGATTCTTGAGATTGGGTGGCACGCCGGGGATAGAAGTCAATTTTACGCCACGCAGACCCTCCTCCGGCACCATGATTGAACCCATGAGGCCCTGCGAGTAGGGATGCAGCGGAGTGAGGACAACTTCTTTGGCGCTGCCCTTCTCCACGATTTGCCCGGCATACATGACCATGATGTCGTCGACTACGTTGTAGAGCAGCGGCAACTCGTGGGTGATGAAGATCATCGATTTGATGTAGCCGCCGTCCATCAGACTGCGCAGCATCTTGATGACCATCTTTTGCGATGTCACATCGAGGGCCGACGAGGGTTCGTCGGCGATGAGCACCTGGGGCGACAGAATGACCGAGATGGCAATCACGGTGCGCTGTTTCATGCCGCCTGATAGCTCGACAGGATATTTTTGCAGCACATCGGCCGACAGCCCCAGCGACTCGAACAGACTTTTGGCCAGTTCGTAAATTTCCTGCTTGGTGGTCTCCGGCTGGTGGGCCTGAATCACGTCCTCGATGAAGTGGATAACTTTCCGCGTGGGATTGAGCGCGTTCATCGCCGCCTGAGGGATGTAGGCGACCTCGTTGCCCAGGATCGCCTTGCGCACGTCGTCGGGATCCATGCCCGTAATGACCCGGCCGTCGATGCTGATCTCGCCGCTGGTGTAGTGGAGCGGCGGAAAGTAGTAGCCCATCAGGCTGAGGGCCAGCGTGGACTTGCCGCAGCCCGATTCGCCGGCGATGCCGACTGATTTCCCTTCGCCAACCTGCAGCGATACATGGTCAACGGCATAGATATTCTCGCCGTAGCGGGTGATGTACTTGGTGGTCAGGTCCTTGACGTCCAGGATAACGTTGTCCATAGCAGACACCTAGTCCCTTAATGCTGGATTGAACACCTGCGTGAGGCCGGTATTCATGAGATTGAGAGAGAAAGCGATCAGCGCAATGATGGTGATGACCGGTATATAGGCCCACCATTTGCCCAGAATGTGGGCCTGGTAGATCAAGGCCCAGTTCATCATGAGGCCCAGTGTCGGCACGTCGGTCGTGCGCGGGCCAAGACCCAGAATTGATAATTGCGCCTCGGCCAGAATGCCGGAGGAGATTTGCAGGATCAGGGCCATGACGACGTAGGAGGCGATGTAGGGCAGAATGTCGCGGGCGATGATATGGGCGACGGAGTGGCCGGAGAGCTTCGACAAGTTGACGTGATCGCGGTTGCGCAGCGAAATCACCTGGGCGCGCACGGCCCTGGTCGTCCAGACCCACGATGTAAAGCCGATCACCACGGCGATGGCGAACGCGCCGCGCTGTTCCTGGCCGATGCTGAACGAAATCAGGATGAGCAGCACAATGCTGGGGATGACCGTGAACAGGTTGGTGATGAACAGGATTATGTCGTCGATCATGCCGCCCATGTAGCCCGACACCAGCCCCAGGATCAACCCGATGGCGGTGGCGATGATGCCGGCCACAAAACCGATGCGCAGCGATACGCCGGTGGCTGTCACCAGTTCGGAAAGCACGTCGCGGCCGAAATTATCGGTGCCCAACGGCAACACGCGCACATTCGGCACCTTGCCGACGTTGACGTAATCGTTCTGGGCGACAAAGCCCGCCTCTTCCAGAGCGCCCGTATCGACATTTTTCACGCCGATGGTCACTCCGTCCTCAGATAGCAAGCCCTTGAGCGAATTGTTGAGGCGGATGAAATAATTGCGGCCGGCGTTGGTCATGCCCGGGATATTCACGGTGTGGTCGTAATGGTTTACCCACAATTCCAGCAGCGCGGCCGTGTCCTCGATGACGATGTCGCCCTCGGCGATGCCGGCCGTTATCAGCCACTCCTTCATCTTCAGGCGGTCGTCGTCGTTCAGCTTGCTGGCGATGCGATTGGCGGCCGCATCGTCCAGGTTGAGGGTGTACTGCTGCGAGCGGATGCTGTCATAGACGT
>WBZM01003749.1_pt1 | contig 11608 bp, 8 predicted proteins | sample 5204271 | NCBI WGS metagenome assembly WBZM01 (sample SAMN12344346, study PRJNA552823) | activated sludge metagenome | biome: Activated sludge suspended growth; feature: Nitrification reactor; material: Wastewater; isolation source: activated sludge from nitrification reactor of wastewater treatment...
GCTGGCGCGCGTGGGCGCGCTGCTGCGCCGCGGCGGCGCGGCGGCCGCGCAGCCCACCACGCAGCTGCGCCTGGCCGACCTCGAGCTCGATCTCGCCAGCCGCAAGGCGCACCGCGACGGCCACCGCCTGGACCTCACGGCCAAGGAGTTCACGCTGCTGACGCTGCTGCTGCGGCGGCGCGGCCAGGTGCTCTCGCGCACCACGCTCGCCGAGCAGGTGTGGGACATGAACTTCGACTCCGACACCAACGTCGTCGAGGTGGCGGTGCGGCGGCTGCGCGCCAAGCTCGACGACCCCTTCCCGCACAAGCTGCTGCACACCGTGCGCGGCATGGGCTACGTGCTCGAGGACCGGTCGGCCCCATGACCCGCTGCAGCCACTCCATCGGCAAGCGCCTCGCGCGCAAGCTCGCGATCGTCACGATGCTGGTGCTGGCGCTGCTCTTCACCGGCGCGTGGCTGTCGGTGAAGATGATGATCAAGGAGAAGAACCGCGAGGAGGCGCAGTTCCGCAGCGACGTGATCGCGCAGATCCTCGCGCTCGAGTTGAAGAATGGCGGCGAGCAGGCCTGCCTGGCGCGTGTGCGCGCCGATGCGCCGATGCGCGCCAGCACGCGGCTCGAGCTGTGGCGCGCCGACGGCAGCGTGCTCTATGCCGACGAGCGCGTCGGCGCGCATGCGATGTCCGACCACACGCACGCGGTCGACTTCGAGATTCCCGCGCCGCAGCTGCCCGGCGGTGCGCTGAAGGCGCGCTACACCGTCGACTTCGCGAGCGATGCCAAGTTCGGCCGCAACTGGGTGGTGGTGTTCGTCGTGCTGACGCTGGTGGCGGGTTCGCTGGTGGCCGCCGGCAGCTACTGGCACGTGCGCCGCGGCCTGCGGCCGCTGCGCGACCTGGCGGCGCAGACGCGCGCGATCTCGCCGCGCCGGCTCGACCAGCGGCTGCACCTCGACGACCCCGCCGAGGAGCTGCTGCCCTGGGTCGAGCAGTTCAACGAGCTGATGGCGCGCCTCGAGCAGGCGGTGCAGCAGCTCGAGGCCTTCAACGCCGACGTGGCGCACGAGCTGCGAACGCCGCTGGCCGCGCTGATCGGCCACACCGAGGTGGCGCTGTCGCGCGAGCGGCCGGCCGGGGAGCTGCGCGAGACGCTGCTGTCGGGCCTGGAAGAGGCGCAGCGCCTCTCGGCGATGGTCAACGACATGCTGTTCCTCTCGCAGGCCGACCGCGGCGCGAGCGCGCGGCGCGGCGCGCCGTCCAGTCTCGCGGCGCTGGCCACGCAGGTGATCGAGTTCCACGAGGCGATGGCCGAGGAGGCCGGCGTGGCCGCGCGCGTGGAGGGCGATGCCGAGGTAGCGGTCGACGAGCCGCTGGTCAAGCGGGCGCTCTCCAACCTGCTGTCCAACGCCGTGCGCTACGCGCCGCGCGGCTCGGCGCTGGTGGTGCGCATCGTGCCCGCGGAGGCGGGCCAGGTGCGCGTCGAGGTCGAGAACGCCGGCGAGACGATCGCGCCGCAGCACCTGCCGCGGCTGTTCGACCGCTTCTTCCGTGCCGATGCGGCTCGACCGGACGGCCAGTCTCACCACGGCCTCGGCCTGGCCATCGTCGCGGCGATCGCGCGCATGCACGCCGGCCGGCCACTGGCCGAGTCGGCTGGCGGGCGCACGCGCGTCGGCTTCACGCTGCTCGCACGCGCCTGAAGCGCCGCGGCGCGCGGCACAATGCCGCCGTCACCCTGTCGCCGCATGAGGCAACTGCACTACTACCCCAGCAACGCCAGCATGACGCCGCACGTGCTGCTGGAGGAACTCGGCGTGCCCTACGAGCGCGTGCTGGTCGACCGCAGCGTCGGCGCGCACCGCTCGCCGGCCTACCTGGCGCTCAACCCGAACGGCAAGATCCCGGTGCTGGTGGAGGGCGATCTGGTGCTCTACGAGACCGCGGCCATCGTGCTGCACCTCGTCGACACCCATCCGCAGGCGGCGCTGGCGCCGGCCGTCGGCACGCGCGAACGGGCGGTGTTCTACAAGTGGCTGATGTGGCTCTCCAACACGCTGCAGGCCGAGATGCCGCTGTACTTCTACAGCGACCGCTGGGCCGACGGACCCGACGGCACGGCGGCGGTGAAGCGGCATGCCGAGGCGCACATCGCCGGCATGGTCGACCAGATCGAGGCCGAGCTGGCCCGTCACGGCGGGCCGTGGTTCCTCGGCGAGCACTACAGCGCGCTCGACGCCTACGCGTTCATGCTGTGCCGCTGGACGCGCGGCATGCAGCGCCCGGCACGCACGCTGCCAAGGCTCGCGGCCTACCTCCGGCGCATGCTGGCGCGCCCGGCCGTGCAGCGCGTGATCGCCCACGAAGGGCTGGCCGAGCCCTACGTCTGAGCTAGGGCGTCGCGGCGGGCAGGCCGACGGTCTGCGCGAGCAGCAGCTGCTGGTCGGCGCCCAGGCCCATCGCCTGCGCGAGCGCACGGTGGTCGAACCAGGCGCGGATCACCGCCGCCAGCCCCTGCGAGGCGCAGCACAGGTAGACGTTCTGCGCCATCGCCCCGGCCGCCGCGAAGGCGAAGCCCTCGCGTTGGGCCGCCGGCACCAGCTTCATGCGCGTGTGATCGGCCACGTAGACGAGGTCCAGCGGCGCGCTGTCGACGAAATCCTGGTAGCCCGTCACGCGCCGCACGTCGGCCGCCGCCACGAGTTGCAGCGCATGCGCCGCCGGGTCGTAGCGGTACAGCCCGCTGGCCATCGCGGCATAGACATCGACTTCCTGTGCGTTGAGCGCGCTCGGCGCGGTGCGCCCGCCGAGCTCGGGCCGGTTGATGCCGGCGGCGGCCCACAGCAGCTCTCCGAGCCGCTGCGGCGAGAGCGGCTCGGTCGCGAACTCGCGCTGCGACTGCCGATGCATCAGCGCCTCGAACAGCGGCCTGCCGCTGCGCGGCTGAGGCGCCGGCAACGGCACGGTGACCGGCGCGCCGGGCGTGGCGGGCTGCGGCTGGAGATGGCCCATCAGGCCGAGGGCGAGCTTGGTCAGCGTGTTCATGGCGCCAGCGTAGGCCGGGCGCTGGCGGCCGCCTTGCGCGGTCTCAACTGCAGACGTCGGCGCCGGATCAGGGGCGCAGTGGCAGCCCGAAACGTTCATGCCAGTGCTCGACCTGCGGCGTGAGGCCGCGGGCGAGCCGGCGCTCGTTGAGCAGCGCACGGCCCAGCGCGCGCGAACCGCCGGGGCGCGCGCAGGCCGCCAGCAGCGTGAGCTCGATCAGGTCGCGCTGTGCGTGGCTGCCGCCGAAGCGGTGCGCCGTCTCGCGCAAGGGCGCGAGCAGCGCGACGACGGTGGCCGTGTCGCCGGCGTCGAAGGCGAGCAGCGCGCGCATCAACGGCAGGCCGATCTCGCGCGCCATCGCAGAGTTGCTGTCGCTGCCGCGCTCGGCGCGGCGCTGCACGGCGGCCAGCAGCGCCTGCGCCGCGGCGGCGTCGCCGGTGCCGATCAGCGCCATCAGCGCATGCGCGTCGTTGAAGGCCGAGTGGCCGGCGTCGCGCGGCGTCAGGTCCCAGCCCTGCGCGAGGTCGGCCCAGCGCGCGCGCTGGGCAGCCTCGTCGGCGCCGAGCAGCCGCAGCCGCCACAGCAGCGCCGCGCCGTCCAGGCGCTGCAGCGTCAGCACCGCGTGCGCGCTGCCCTGGTGGGCATCGTGCAGCGCCAGCGCGCCGTCGAGGTCCATCGCCTCGAGGTGGAACAGCGCGAGGTGCCACCACAGGTGTCCGGCGAAGCCGTTGCCCTCGGCCCACGCGGGGCGCTGGCCGCGCAGCCAGGCCTGGCCCTCGGCATGGCGGCCTTGCATCTCCATCACGTGCGCGACGGCGTGCGTGGCCCAGGGCACCTTCGCGTCGCCAGCCGCGGCCTCGCGGCCGGCGGCCTCGGCCTGCGCGTAGTGGCCGCACTCCTCCAGCCCGAAGGCGTGCATGCCGAGCAGGTAGGGCCGCAGCGCATCGTCGGCCGGCCACTCGGGCAGCACGCGCGCGACACGGCCGCGCAGGTTGCGCGCGTCGCCGCGGTAGAAGTCGAACAGGTGCGCCCACTGCAGCGCGTACAGGTCGCGCGGGTGCTCGAGCAGGATCTGCTCCCAGGCCGCGCAGGCGCCGTGCCAGTCGCCGGCCGCGCAGCGGTTCGCCGCCGCCCAATGGGCGCGCTCGCGTTCCGGCGCGTTCGCCGCGAGCAGGTCGGCCTGATCGAGCGCGGCGCGCACGTCGGGCAGCAGCGAGGGCTCGGTGAGCGTGAGCAGGAAGCTCGCGCGCATCACGTGCGGCAGCATCCAGCCGGGGTCGGCGGCGATCGCCGCGTCGAGGTCGGCGATCGGCGCGTCGAAGAACGAACACATCCGCCACAGCGCGGTCTCGGCATGGGCGAGGGCCTCGGGCGAGGCCGTGCCGACCGGGTTGCCACGGCGGTCCTGGTTCATGGCCCCGGCGGCTCCGGCCACGGTCGCTGCTCCGGACGGATGCGCTCCCACAAGCGGCATACCTGCAGCACGCCGAGGTCGTCGTGCCGCTGCCCGGTGATCTGCAGCCCGATCGGCAGCCCGTCGCTCGTGTAGCCGCAGTTGAGGCTGGCCGAGGGCTGCTCGCTCATGTTGAAGGGCAACGTGAAGCCGATGTGCTCCAGCGGGCGCGCCGGGTCGTTGGTGGGCGAGGGCCACTCGGCGGCGTAGGCGGCCACCGGCGAGGTCGGGCTGATCACCACGTCGAAGGGCGCGCAGGCCGCCACGGCCGCCTCGCGCATCGCGCCCATCTGGCTGTAGCCGCGGAACACCTGTTCGCCGCTGAGGTTGGCGCCGCCGCGCGCCCACTCGAGGATGAAGGGCAGCACGCGGGCGCGGCGTTCCTCGGGCAGCGCGGAGATGTCGAGCCAGCTGCGACAGCGCCAGAAGGCATCCATGCCGTCGATCATCGCGCGCGTCATGAACGGTGCCAACGGCTCGACGATCGCGCCGGCATCGGCGAAGCGCTTCGCCGCGGCCTCCACCGCCGCGCGCGTCTCGGGCTCGACGGGCAGGCCCCAGCCGGCGTCGAGCTGCAATCCGATGCGCAGGCCCTTCGGATCGCGCTCGAGGCGATCCCAGGCGATGTCCTGCCACGGCAGGCTCATGGTGTCGCGCGCGTCGGGGCGGCTCAGCACGCCCATCATCAGCGCGGCGTCGGCCACCGTGCGTGTCATCGGGCCGGCCACGCGGCCGGCATAGGGTGGGTAGATCGGCACGCGGCCGAGGCTGGGCTTGAGCGCGACGATGCCGCACCAGGCCGCGGGCAGGCGTACCGAACCGCCGATGTCGGTGCCGACGTGCAGCGGCCCGTAGCCCGCCGCCGCCGCCGCCGCCGCGCCGGCACTGCTGCCGCCGGGGTTCTTCGCGAGGTTCCACGGGTTGCGCGTCAGCGGGTGGAAGCTCGAGAGCCCCGAGGAGAGCATGCCGTAGTCGGGCATGGTCGTCTTGCCCAGGATCACCGCGCCAGCCTCGCGCAGCCTCGCCGCGGGCGGCGCATCGGCTGCGGCTGGCACCAGCGCCGTGGCGGCGGTGCCCAGCGGCACCGGCACGCCACGCGTGGCGATGTTCTCCTTGATCGTCACCGGCACGCCGTCGAGCGCGCCGGCGGGCTCGCCCCTCAGCCAGCGGCCCTGCGAAGCCTCCGCCTGTGCGAGCGCGCCCTCGGGGTCGAGCGCGTAAGTGGCGCGCAGGTGCGGCTCCCAGCGGCCGATGTGCGTGAGCACGGCGCGCACCACCTCCACCGGTCCGAGGCGGCGCGTGCGGTAGGCGTCGATCAGCTCGGCGGCGGGCAGGTCGTGCAGGCTAGGCATGGTGTCAGAGCCTCATCTCGAGCCGCAGCGTGGCGTTCAGGTCGGTGCGGCCGACGGCCTCCACCGTCTGCAGCAGCGAGCCCTGCACGACGCTCGTGCGGGTGTCGCTGTCGATCGGCGCGAGGTTGGCCAACGAGAGGCGCAGCCGCGTGTCGCCGTCGATCTGCCACAGCACGTAGGCGTCGAGCACGCGGCGCAGGCCGAGCTCCTGGCTCTGGAACTCGGTGAGCTGGGTGCGGTAGCCGGGCGTCATGCCCAGCGTGCCGCCCACCGTCCAGGCCGTGCCGCGAAAGCGGTAGTCGGCGCCGAGGTTGCCCACCGCGTGCGGCTGCTGGTCGATGCGGTTGTCGGGGCCGGGCACCGACTCCACGCGCGAGCGGAACAGGCTGAGGTTCATGCGCAGGTCCAGCGGCGGCGCATCGGCCTTGAGCTCCGTGAGGCGGAACTTGGCGTCGAACTCGACGCCCTCGACCGTCGCCTTGCCGAGGTTGCGCGGCCGCGAGACATAACGCGGGAAGTTGGACCACGGCACCGTCTCCTCGTCCGTGACGTTTCGGATCAGGTCGCGGATGCGGCGGTGGAAGAAACTCGCGGAGAGCACGCCGCCGTTGCCGAGGTAGCGCTCCAGCGCGACGTCGATGCCGTGCGACTGCTCGGGCCTGAGGTTCGGGTTGCCGGCGCGATCGGGCGAGGAGGCGAAGTTGATCCCCGTCACCGGGTAGAGCGTGTTCAGCGTCGGCAGTGCCACCAGGTTGCGCAGCGTCGGCGCGCGGTAGCTCTGCGTCAGCGAGAGGCGAAGCTGGTCGCGCTTCGGCGCGTCGAATCGCCACACCAGGTGCGCCAGCGGCGAGACCACCGTGCTGCGGTTGTCCACGGGCGTGTCGCCGCTGTCGCTGCGCGTGCGGATCTGCTCGACGCGCAGCCCGATGTAGGCCGACCAGTCGCGTGACGGATCCCATTCGTCCTGCAGGTAGACCGCCTGGCGCAGCGTGCGCGCCGTCACGTCGGTGCCGCTGGCGCCTTCCTGCAGCTGGCCGTTCAGCCAGGTCGCCGTGGTCTCGAGGCGCCGCGTGCCCTCGGCCTCCCAGCCGCCCACCAGGCTGTGGCCACTGCCCAGGCTGTGCATCAGCTTGCCGGTGAGCGACCACGACGTGTCCTCGAACGCCGTCGAGATGCGGGTCTGGCGGACCGGCGTCCCGTCGGTGGCGAACTGGTCGAGCGTCGAGCCGCTGTCCAGCGAGAAACGACCCGCGCCGCCGCGCAGTTCGATGCGCGTGTCCTCCCCGAGCCGGCGCGTCAGCTGCGCATTGAGCCGTCCGATGCTGAACGCCGAGGAGCCGGCGCCGTCGCTGGAGGCATACGGTGTCGCGGGGGCGCTGCCGATCGCCTGCAGCGTGCTGGCGCTCTCGTTGCTCGACGTGCCGCGCATCAGGAAGGGCTGCAGCGAGAACTGCTCGCCCGGCCCGAGCCGCCACTGCAGGCGTCCCGACGCATTGAGGCGGCGGCGCAGCGCGAACTGCGTGTCCTCGTCGAGCTGGTCGAGCGTCACGGCCCCGCCGCCGGTGTCGGTGAAGGTGGTGCGCGTCGTGGTGTCGGTGCGCTCGTGGTTCTCGCTCGCGTTGACGGTGAGGTTGAAGCTGCCGTCCTCGCCGAGCACGCCGTCGCGCGAGACCGAGAGCTGCGGCGAGAGCCGGCCGCGCTCCAGGCTCACGGCCGGGCGCAGGTCGGTGTTGCGCTTGCGCAGCGGCTCGCGCAGGATGATGTTGATGGTGCCGGCGATCGCCCGCGTGCCGGTCTCGGCGGTGGGCGCGCGCAGCAGCTCGATGCGCTCGACCATGTCGGGCGAGATCTGCTCGATGGCAAAGCCCGGCGGCGGGCGCTCGCCGTCGATCAGGATCTGCGTGTAGCCGCTGCCCATGCCGCGCATGCGCAGGTCGCCGCCGCGGCCGGGCCGTCCGCCCTGCGTGACGCCGGGCAGGCGGCGGATCACGTCGCCGAGCGAGCTGTCGCCGAACTGCTCGATCTCCGGCCGGCCGATCACGATCTTCGCGGCGCTCGACTGGCGGCGCATCTCGGTCGGGTCGTTGCGACGGCCCTCGATGGTCACGCGCTCGAGCGTGGACGTCGGTGCCGAGGCCGGCGCGGCCGGCGCTTCGGCGGCCTGCGCGTGCGCGGCGGCGGGTACGGCCAGCAGCGCGGCGAGGGAGAAGGCGGCGGGCCTCACCAGCTCAGCGCCGCGAGGTCGTTCGCGAAGATCGGCGAGCTGCTCCACAGGCCCTTGAGCGGCTTGCGCGCCACCGCGAACTGCGGCAGCTGGAACAGCCAGGCGTTGACCTGGTCCTCGGCCAGCCGGCGCTGGATGTCGCCCACCACCTTGAGCCGCGCCTTGGCGTCGGTGGTGGCGTTGTAGGTCGCGAGCAGGTCGCGGAAGGCCTTGCTGTCGTAGCCCCAGTAGTAGTTCGGGTCGGCGTAGCGGTCGAAGTCGAGCGGCTCGACGTGGCTGATGATCGTCAGGTCGTAGTTGCCCTTGAACGCCCCCGAGAGCCACTGCGCCCACTCGACGTTCTCGATCTTCGCGACGATGCCCACCTTGGCGAGCTGCGCCGCGACGATCTCGCCGCCCTTGCGGGCGTACTGCGGCGGCGGCAGCGTCAGGGTCACGTTCAGCGGCGTGGCGACGCCGGCCTCCTTCAGCAGCCGCTTCGCCTTCTCGGGATCGTGCGGGCTCATGCCGGTGAGGTCGACGTAGCCGGCGTCGCTGGGCACGAGGTGGCTGCCGATCGGCGCGCCATGGCCCTCCATCGCACCGTCGACGATCGCCTTGCGGTCCACCGCGGCGGCGATGGCGCGGCGCACCCGCACGTCGTCGAAGGGCTTGCGCTTGTTGTTGATCGCGACGATGGTCTTGCCGCCCGTGCCACCGATGGCCACCGTGAAGCGCTTGTCGGCCTGGAACTGCGCCAGGTTCTGCGGTGCGCCGAAGCGTGGCATGCCGTCGATGTCGCCGGCCAGCAGCGCCGAGACCTGCGCGGCCGGGTCGCTGATGAAGCGGTAGGTCACCTTCTTCATCTTCACCGTCGCGGCATTGCGCCAGGCTTCGTTCTTCACCAGCGTGATCGAGCTGCCCTTCTTCCACTCCTCGAACTTGAACGGGCCGGTGCCGATCGGCCGGGTGGCCGTGGTGGCCGCGCTCTTCGGGTCGAGGATGGCGGCGGTGGGCTCGCCCATGCGGAACAGGAAGTTGCCGTCGGCCTGGTTGAGCACCAGGATCACGGTGTGGGGGTCGGGCGTCTCGATGCGGCTGATGTTGTCGAACACCGACTTCTTCGCCTTGTTCGTCGAGCCCTCGGCCTTGGCGCGCTCGAAGCTGAACTTCACGTCGCTGGCGTCGAAGTCCTCGCCGTCGTGGAACTTCACGCCGCGCCGCAGCTTGAAGCTGTAGACCTTGCCGTCGGGGTCGACGCTCCAGCTCTCGGCCAGCAGCGGGCTCACCGCGCCGTCCATGCCGATCTTCGTCAGCCCTTCCAGCACGCCGAGGTGCACCACCTCCGCGATCGAGGCCGCCGACGCCATGGTCGGGTCCAGGCCGGGCGCGGGCTCCAGCACCATGCCGAGCACCACGCTGTCCCTGCGGCCCTGGGCGGGCGATGTGGCCGCCAGCGCGGCGAGCAGGGCGGCGGCGACGAAGCGGTGCAGCGATGTCATCGGGTCTCCTCGAAGGTGGGCGCCACTGTAGCGGAGGGCCGTTCGGCCTCGCCGGCATGGGCCGCAATCAGCGCGCGCGTGTAGGGATGCTCGGGTGCGCGGAACAGCCGCGCCGGCTCGCCGCGCTCGACGATGCGGCCGTGCTGCATCACCACCACCTCGTCGCAGACGTGGTCGACCACCGCGAGGTCGTGGCTGATCAGCAGGTAGGTCACGCCGAAGCGCTGCTGCAGGTCGAGCAGCAGGTTGAGCACCTGCGCCTGCACCGACACGTCGAGCGCGCTGACCGGCTCGTCGGCGACGATCAGCGCCGGTCGCGTCACCAGCGCGCGCGCGATCGCGATGCGCTGGCGCTGGCCGCCGGAGAACTCGTGCGGGTAGCGCGCCGCGTCGGCGCCGCGCAGCCCCACCGCCTCCAGCATCTCGGCCACCGCGCGCTCGCGCTCGGCGCGCTCGCCCTGCCACAGCGGCTCGGCGACGATGCGGCCCACCGTCTGGCGCGGATCGAGCGAACCGTAGGGATCCTGGAACACCATCTGGAACTCGCGCCGTGCGAGGCGCAGCTCGCGCTCGGGCAGCGCGTTCAGATCGCGCCCGCGGAACTCGACACGCCCCGAGGTCGGCCGCTCGAGCGCCAACGCCAGGCGCGCCAGTGTCGACTTGCCCGAGCCCGATTCGCCCACGACGCCGAGGCTGCGGCCGGCCTGCAGTGCCAGGCTCACACCCTGCAGCGCATCGACGTGCGGCGCGCGCGAGAGCAGCGATTCGCGTGGCAGGGTGTAGCGGCGCGTGACGTCGTGCAACGCCAGCAGCGGCGGCTCGGGGCGGCTCATGCCCCGGATGATGCCCGAGCGCGGCCGGCGAGCGCTTGCGGCGCGGTTGCGGCACGTCACCAATCTGTGGGCCACAAGTTCGTAAGAGCTCGTCGCGTGGAGCGGCCCGGATGTGACGGACGTAAGGGTGGCGGATACATGTGGGAAAACGTCCCATCGAGCACTTATGGTTCGCACCCGCCGGGCAGCAAGCCCCGGCTGACTCCATCACAAACGAGAAGGGTACGAGCATGAACGCAAGCACATCGACGTCGTTGAAACTGAGCGCGATCGCGTTCGCCACCGCCATGCTGTTCGGCTGCGGCGGCGGCAGCGGCGCTGGCGGTACGGGGGCGGCCGACGCATCGGCCGTGCAGGTCAGCGAGACCGCCAGCGCGCTGCGCGTGAGCGTGAGCAGCGGCGACGGCACGTCGGGCAGCACCGTGCTGGCCCAGACGCAATACAGCTTCAGCGCCAGCGTCAGCGAAGGGCCGAATGCCGGCCAGGCGATCACTGGCACGCTGATCCTCAAGACCGAGCAGGAAGACGGCGTCACCGAGGTCGAGGGCCTGCTGATGCCCACCACCGCCGCGAGCACCGGCAGCACCGGCAGCGCGACCGACGCGCAGGTGGCCGCGCTGCGCGAGCAGTTCAAGGCCAAGCTCGACGAGCTGCGCACCGCCTACCGTGCCGACGTGCAGGTGCTGCTCGACACCCTCAAGGCCGCGATGAAGGCCGGTGCCGCCACCGACGGCAGCCACACGTTGACCGCGGCGCAGAAGGAGGCGCTGGCCACCTTCAAGGCCGCGTTCGCCGAGCGCACCACGCGCTACGAGACCGACGTGGCCACCGTGACGCAGGACTTCCGCAGCCAGCTGCAGGCGCTGGGCGTGACGCTGTCCGACAAGGGCTCGCGCGACGGCGACGATGACGGCCGCACCGGCATGAAGGGCTACCCGGTGAAGGGCAGCATCGCGGCCGACGGCACGATCACGCTGTCGATCCGCTACGGAAAGAAGACCGTGGTGAAGGCCACCGGCACCACCTCGGCCACCGATGGCAGCCTGAGCGGAACGTTCGAGGTCGGCGCCACCGGCGACAAGGGCACCTGGAGCGCGACCACCACGGTCGGCACGCCGGCGCCCGCCCCGGCCCCGGCACCGGCGCCTGCCCCCGCACCGTCGCCGTCGCCGTCGCCGTCGCCGAGCCCGGCTCCCGCGCCTGCGCCGACCCCTTCGCCCGC
>WBZM01003752.1_pt1 | contig 11601 bp, 23 predicted proteins | sample 5204271 | NCBI WGS metagenome assembly WBZM01 (sample SAMN12344346, study PRJNA552823) | activated sludge metagenome | biome: Activated sludge suspended growth; feature: Nitrification reactor; material: Wastewater; isolation source: activated sludge from nitrification reactor of wastewater...
CTGAACCCGACCGACAAGACGGTGGACGCGCTGATGAAGCTCGAGCTGCCGGCCGGCGTGGACGTCCAGATCAAGCTCAACTGATCAGGTAGTTGCAAGGTTCGCAGGAGCCGCTATAATTGGCGGCTCCTTCTCGCCGAGGCCTGGCCGGCTTTGCCGGTACCGCTCGAGCGGCGCAGCCCCCCAGGGCGGCTGCACCACTCAGCCTTCCTTGACGAGTTCCTGCCCGGGCAGCCCCCGGGTCGGGGAGTGGTTTTTTTCAGCCGCGGCCAATCGCAGCCTCGGCGGTGCAAGAGGACAAACAGATGACGATCGGTCTGATTGGCCGCAAGGCCGGCATGACGCGCGTCTTCACGGACGCGGGCGAATCGATCCCGGTGACGGTGATCGAGGCCCTGCCGAACCGCGTCACCCAGGTGAAGACCGCCGACGGCGAGGGTTACCGCGCCGTGCAGGTCACCTACGGTGCCCGCAAGCCCTCCAGCCTCTCCCGCGCACTGGCCGGCCACTACGGCAAGGCCAAGGTCGCCCCGGGCAAGTCGCTCGTGGAGTTCCGCCTCGCCGACGGCGAAGGCGCGGACCTCGCCGCGGGCTCCGAACTGAAGGTCGACCTGTTCGCCCCGGGCCAGATCGTGGACGTGACGGGCACGACCATCGGCAAGGGCTTCGCCGGCACCATCAAGCGCCACCATTTCGGCGGCGGCCCCGCCTCGCACGGCGCCTCGGTGTTCCACCGGGCCCCGGGCTCGATCGGCCAGCGCCAGACGCCGGGCCGCGTGTTCCCGGGCAAGCGCATGTCGGGCCACCTCGGCACCGACCGCGTCACCACCGAGAACCTCAAGGTCGTCGAGGTCGACGCCGCCCGCAACCTGCTGCTGATCCGCGGTGCCGTCCCCGGCGCCGCCGGCAGCGAGGTCATCGTGCGCCCGTCGCTGAAGGCCGCGCGCCTCGCGAAGCGCAAGACGCTGGCGCCGAAGGCCGTCACCCCCGCCAAGCAGGGCAAGAAGTAACCGACCATGGCAACGCAACTGAAGCTCCAGAAGGGCGGCGCTGCCACGGGCAGCATCGAAGTCTCCGAGAAGGCCTTCGGCCGCGAGTTCAACGAGGCGCTGGTCCACCAGGTCGTCACCGCCTACATGGCGGGCGGTCGCGCGGGCACCAAGCGCCAGCTGAGCAAGGCCGAGGTCCGCGGCGGCGGCATCAAGCCGTGGAAGCAGAAGGGCGGTGGCCGCGCCCGCGCCGGCTCGATCCGCAGCCCGATCTGGGTCGGCGGCGGCCGCGCCTTCGCCGCGCGCCCGCGCAACTACGAGCAGAAGGTCAACCGCAAGATGTACCGCGGCGCGCTCTCGGCGCTGCTGTCCGAGCTGGCCCGCCTCGAGCGCCTGACGGTGGTCGAGTCGCTGGCCCTCGAGGCGCCGAAGACGCGCCTGCTGGCCGGCAAGCTCAAGGAGCTGGGCCTCGCCAACGCGCTGATCCTCGTCGAGGCCTATGACGAGAAGCTGGACCTCGCTTCGCGCAACCTCCACGGCGTCGCCGTGGTCCCGGTCTCGGCCGTCGACCCGGTCAGCCTGCTGCGCCACGACCACGTGCTCGCGACGGTCGGCGCGATCCGCATGCTCGAGGAGAAGCTGGCATGAGCAGCAAGGAAAGACTGATGCAGGTGCTCGTGGCGCCGCACGTCTCGGAAAAGGCCGCCCGCGTGGCCGACCAGGGCAACCAGATCGTGTTCCGCGTGCTGCGCGACGCGACCAAGCCCGAGATCAAGGCCGCGGTCGAGCTCATGTTCGAGGTCAAGGTCGACTCGGTGCAGACCGTCAACGCCGCCGGCAAGGTGAAGCGTTTCGGCGGCCGCATCGGCCGTCGCTCGGACACCAAGAAGGCCTACGTGAAGCTCGCGGCAGGCCAGACGATCGACTTCGCCGGCGTCGAGAAGTGACGGCGGCGGTCAACGGACGAAAGGCGTAACCATGGCTCTCATCAAGACCAAACCGACGTCGCCGGGCCGGCGCTTCGTCGTGAAGCCGGACCGCTCGCACCTGCACAAGGGCGAGCCGGTGCATGCGCTCACCGTCGCGCAGAAGCGCACGGGCGCGCGCAACAACATGGGCCGCATCACCACGCGCCACAAGGGCGGCGGCCACCGCCAGCGCTACCGCGTGGTCGACTTCCTGCGCGACAAGGACGGCGTGCCGGGCAAGGTCGAGCGTCTCGAGTACGACCCGAACCGCACCGCGCACCTCGCGCTGGTGCTGTACGCCGACGGCGAGCGCCGCTACATCCTCGCCCCCAAGGGCGTGGTGGCGGGCGATGTCGTGCAGTCGGGCACCGAGGCGCCGATCAAGGCGGGCAACGCGCTGCCCCTGCGCAGCATCCCGATCGGCTCGATGGTGCACAACGTCGAGATGAAGCCGGGCCGCGGCGGGCAGCTCGCGCGCAGCGCGGGCAGCTCCGTGCAGCTGGTCGCGCGCGAGGGCCTGTACGCCACGATCCGCCTGCGCTCGACCGAGATGCGCAAGGTGCACGTCGACTGCCGCGCCACCATCGGCGAGGTCGGCAACGACGAGCACAACCTGATCGTCTACGGCAAGGCCGGCGCCATCCGCCACCGCGGCATCCGCCCGACGGTCCGCGGCGTGGTCATGAACCCGGTCGATCACCCGCACGGCGGCGGTGAGGGCAAGTCCGGCCAGGGCAACCCGCACCCCGTCTCGCCCTGGGGTTGGAAGACCAAGGGCAAGAAGACCCGCACCAACAAGCGCACGGCCGGACTCATCATCCGCCGCCGCAACTGAGCCTGAGAGGAGCGAGCAGTGCCCCGTTCAGTCAAGAAAGGCCCGTTCGTCGACCTGCACCTCGCAAAGAAGGTGACGGTCGCCGCGGAGAAGAACGACCGTCGTCCGATCAAGACGTGGTCGCGCCGCTCCATGATCCTCCCGGACATGGTCGGCCTCACCATCGCGGTCCACAACGGCAAGCAGCACATCCCGGTGCTGGTCTCCGAGAACATGGTCGGCCACAAGCTGGGCGAGTTCGCGCCCACCCGCACGTTCCGTGGCCACTCGGGCGACAAGAAGGCGTCGGCGGAGTAAGCCATGCAGGTCGCAGCCAAGCTCAAACACGCGCGCATCTCCCCGCAGAAGTGCCGCCTCGTGGCGGACATGGTCCGCGGCAAGCCGGTCGGCCAGGCGCTGGCCACCCTGCGCTTCACCCCGAAGAAGGGCGCCGAGATCGTCTGCAAGGTGCTGGAGTCGGCGATCGCCAACGCCGAGAACAACCACAATGCGGACATCGACACGCTGAAGGTCGACCGCATCGAGGTCAACGAGGCGCCGCGGTTCAAGCGTTTCCACGCCCGCGCCAAGGGCCGCGGCAACCGCATCGTCAAGCGCAACAGCCACATCACGATCCTCGTCGGCGACGGCCGCCAGGACTGAGGGAGCAGCGTCTCATGGGTCAGAAGGTCAATCCGGTCGGCATCCGTCTGGGCATCACCCGCGACTGGACGTCGACGTGGTACGCGAACAAGCGCAACTTCCCCGCCTACGTCTACCAGGACTGGCAGGTGCGCGAGTTCCTGAAGAAGAAGCTCGCCGAGGCCTCGGTCAGCCGCATCAACATCGAGCGCGCGGCCCGCAAGGCCAACATCACGATCCACACGGCCCGCCCGGGCGTGGTGATCGGCAAGAAGGGCGAGGACATCGAGCGCCTGCGCGGCGAAGTGGCGAAGCTGATGGGCATGGGCGTCAACGACGTGCGCCTCAACATCGCCGAGATCCGCAAGCCGGAGCTCGATGCGACGCTGGTCGCCGAGGGCATCGCGCAGCAGGTCGAGCGTCGCGTGATGTTCCGCCGCGCCATGAAGCGCGCCGTCATGAACACGATGCGCAGCGGCGCGCTCGGCGTGAAGGTGCGCCTCTCGGGCCGCCTGAACGGCTCGGAGATCGCGCGCACGGAGTGGACCCGCGAGGGCCGCATCCCGCTGCACACCTTCCGCGCCGACATCGACTACGGCACCGCCGAGGCCCGCACGACCTACGGGGTGATCGGCGTGAAGGTCTGGATCTTCAAGGGCGAGGTCTTCGAGCGGAGCGAAGCCGCCCCGGTCGAGGCCGAGTCCGCCCCGGCCGCGGAGCAGACGGCGTAAGCCGGCCGCACCGAGGAGAACACCGCCATGATGCAACCGAAGCGAACCAAGTATCGCAAGCAGTTCAAGGGCCGCAACGCGGGCCTCGCCCAGCGCGGCAGCAGCGTCGCGTTCGGCGACTTCGGCCTGAAGGCCACCAGCCGCGCGCGCATGACCGCGCGCGAGATCGAGGCCGCCCGCCGGGCCATGACGCGCTACGTCAAGCGCGGCGGCCAGGTGTGGATCCGGGTCTTCCCGGACGTGCCGATCAGCAAGAAGCCCCTCGAGGTCCGCATGGGCTCCGGCAAGGGCAACGTCGAGTACTACGTCGCGCGCATCAAGCCCGGCAAGGTGCTCTTCGAGATGGAAGGCGTGACCGAGGACATCGCGCGCGAGGCGTTCCGCCTGGCCGCGTCCAAGCTCTCGGTCGACACGATGTTCGTCAAGCGGCAGGTGCGCTGATGAAAGCGAAGGAACTGAGGGCGAAGAGCCCGGCGGAACTGCGCGAGGAACTCCTCAAGCTGCGCCGCGAGCATTTCAACCTGCGCATGGCGCAGGCCTCCGGTCAGGCCGCCAAGGCCGACCAGTTCGGCAAGGTGCGCCAGAACGTCGCGCGCATCAAGACCGTGCTCGGCGAGCAGTCGCGGGCCACGAAGGGAGCCAGGAAATGAGCGAGCAGGCCAAGGCCGCCGAGGGTGCCGAACGCACCGTGACCGGCACCGTCGTCAGCAACAAGATGCAGAAGACGATCACCGTCGCCGTCGAGCGCCTGGTGAAGCACGGCCGCTACGGCAAGTACGTGCGCCGCACGACCAAGCTCATGGCCCACGACGAGCAGGGCGAGTGCCGCGAAGGCGACCTCGTCGACATCGCGCAGTGCCGCCGCCTGTCGGCGCGCAAGGCGTGGAAGCTGGTGCGCGTCGTCAAGCGCGCCGCCACCGTCTGACGCCGCCGCGAGGAGAGGACCCATGATCCAGATGCGTACCATGCTGCAGGCCGCCGACAACAGCGGCGCGCGCAGCCTCATGTGCATCAAGGTGCTCGGCGGCTCGAAGCGCCGCTACGCCACGGTCGGCGACGTCATCAAGGTGAGCGTCAAGGACGCGATCCCGCGTGGCAAGGTCAAGAAGGGCGAGGTGTACGACGCCGTCGTCGTGCGCACCGCGTTCGGCGTTCGCCGCCCGGACGGCTCGCTGATCCGCTTCGACGGCAACGCTGCGGTGCTGCTCACCAACAAGCTCGAGCCGATCGGCACCCGCATCTTCGGACCGGTCACCCGCGAGCTGCGCACCACGCAGTTCATGAAGATCATCTCGCTCGCGCCGGAAGTGCTCTGAGCGCCGCGCGAAAGATCGAGGAACAGGGCATGAACAAGATCCGCAAGGGCGACGAAGTCGTCGTCATCACCGGCCGCGACAAGGGCCGGCGCGGCACCGTCATCCGCGTCGCGGGCGAGCAGGTGCTGGTCGAGAACGTGAACATGGTCAAGCGCCACACGCGCCCCAACCCGCAGAAGGGCACGCAGGGCGGCATCGTCGAGAAGGAGGCGCCGCTGCACCTCTCGAACGTGCTCCTGTGGAACCCGGTTGCGAAGAAGGGCGACCGCGTGGGGATCCGCACCCTGGCCGACGGCCGGCGCGTGCGCTACTTCAAGTCCAACGACGAAGTCGTGGACGCCTGATAGAGGTCGCCCGAGATGGCCAGACTGCAGACGTACTACCGGGACAAGGTCGTGCCCGAGCTCATGAAGTCGCTCGGCGCGGCGAACCCGATGCAGGTTCCGCGCATCACCAAGATCACGGTGAACATGGGCGTGGGCGAGGCCGTGGCCGACAAGAAGGCCATGGAGGGCGCGGTCAGCGACCTCACGGCGCTCACCGGCCAGAAGCCCGTCGTGACCAAGGCGCGCAAGGCGATCGCGGCGTTCAAGCTGCGCGCGGGCGTGCCGGTCGGCGCGCGCGTCACGCTGCGCGGCGCCCGCATGTACGAGTTCCTCGACCGCCTGATCAACGTGGCGATGCCGCGAATCCGCGACTTCCGCGGCGTGTCGGCCCGCGCCTTCGACGGCCGCGGCAACTACACGCTCGGCGTCAAGGAACAGATCATCTTCCCGGAGATCGCGTACGACCAGATCGACGCCATCCGGGGCATGGACATCACGATCACCACCACGGCACGCGACGACCGGGAAGGCCGGGCGCTGCTCGAATCCTTCAACTTCCCGTTCCGCAAGTAAGGACCGGCAAATGGCGAAGACCAGCATGATCGAGCGCGAGAAGCGCCGCGCCAAGCTCTCGGCGAAGCACGCGGCCAAGCGCGCCAAGTTCAAGGAAACCATCCGCAGCCCGAAGTCGACGGATGCGGAGCGCGAGGAGGCGCAGCGCAAGCTCGCCGCCCTGCCGCGCGACTCGTCGGCGTCCCGCCAGCGCAACCGCTGCGCGATCACCGGTCGTCCCCGCGGCACGTACCGCAAGTTCGGTCTCGCCCGCCAGAAGCTGCGCGAGGCGACGATGCGCGGCGACATCCCCGGCTTCGGCAAGGCCAGCTGGTAAGCCGGGCACTGGAGCAACAGCATGAGCATGACGGATCCCATCGCGGACTTCCTCACCCGCATCCGCAACGGGCAGCGCGCCGGCAAGGTCGAGGTCGCCGTCCCGGCGTCGCGCCTGAAGCTGGCGCTGGCGAAGGTGCTGAAGGAAGAGGGCTACATCGAGGATTTCGTGGTCGCGCGCGACAGCGCCAAGCCCACGGTCACGGTGCGCCTGAAGTACTACCAGGGCCGCCCGGTCATCGAGCGCCTCGAGCGCGTCAGCCGTCCGGGCCTGCGCGTCTACAAGGCCAAGGACGACCTGCCGAAGGTCCTCGGCGGCATGGGCGTGGCCATCATTTCGACGTCCCGCGGCCTCATGACCGATCGTCAGGCGCGCGCTGCCGGCCACGGCGGCGAAGTGCTCTGCATCGTGTCCTAAGCGGCCGTCAGGAGCAGATCATGTCGCGAGTCGCAAAGAATCCGGTCGCACTGCCGCAGGGCGTGACCGCCACGGTCGACGGCAGCTCCGTCACCGTGAAGGGCGCCAAGGGCGCGCTCAAGCTGCCGCTGCGCGCCGGGCTTTCCCTGGTGCAGGAAGGGCAGTCGGTGCGCGTCGAGGTGGCCGAGCGCAGCAAGGAGAACCTGATGCACGCGGGTTCGCTGCGTGCACACCTCGCCAACGTCGTCGCCGGCGTGTCGAAGGGCTACGAGAAGAAGCTCGAGCTGGTCGGCGTCGGCTACCGCGCCGCCGCGGCGGGCAAGAAGCTGAACCTCACGCTCGGCTTCTCGCACCCCGTCGAGTACGACGTGCCCGAGGGCATCACCATCGAGACGCCGTCGCAGACGGAAATCCTCGTCAAGGGCGCGGACAAGCAGCAGGTCGGCCAGGTGGCCGCCGAGATCCGCGCGTATCGGTCCCCGGAGCCCTACAAGGGCAAGGGCGTTCGTTATTCCGGTGAGCGTATCGAGCTCAAGGAAACGAAGAAGAAGTAAGGGTGGCGCAAATGGAAAAGAAAGTCAGTCGTCTGCGCCGCGCCCGCCGGGGCCGCGCCAAGATCCAGGAGCTGAAGGTGATGCGCCTGTCGGTGCACCGCACCGCGCAGCACATCTACGCGCAGGTCTTCGACCCGCAGTCGCACGTCGTCGCCGTCGCCTCGACCGTCCAGAAGGACGTCGCGGCGGGCCTCAAGGGCACGGGCAACGTCGATGCGGCCAAGGCCGTGGGCAAGGCGATCGCCGAGCGCGCGAAGGCCAAGGGCATCACCCGCGTCGCCTTCGACCGTTCGGGTTTCAAGTATCACGGGCGCATCAAGGCCCTCGCCGAGGCCGCGCGTGAAGCGGGCCTCGAGTTCTGAGCCGGGCACCAGGAGCAGCAATGGCGAGAATCGAGAAAGTCGCTGCGGCGGACGAGTTCATCGAGAAGCTGGTGACCGTCAACCGCGTGGCGAAGGTCGTCAAGGGCGGCAAGCAGTTCGGGTTCACCGCGCTCACCGTGGTGGGCGACGGCAACGGCCGCGTGGGCTTCGGTTACGGCAAGGCGCGCGAAGTGCCGGTCGCGATCCAGAAGGCCATGCAGCAGGCCCGCAAGAACCTGGTGAACGTCAACCTTCGCAACGCGACCCTGCACTTCGCGGTCACCGGCAAGCACGGCACCTCCAAGGTGTACATGCAGCCGGCCGCCGACGGCACGGGCGTGATCGCGGGCGCCAGCATGCGCGCGGTGTTCGAGTGCGCCGGAGTGCGCAACGTGCTCGCCAAGAGCTACGGCTCGCGCAACCCGATCAACGTCGTGCGCGCCACCATGAACGCGCTGACCTGCATGCCCTCGCCGGACCGCATCGCGGCCAAGCGCGGCAAGTCGGTCGCCGAGATCACGGGTTGACGGACATGAGCAAGAGCACCCCAGCAAAGAGCGTCAAGGTGACGCTGGTGAAGAGCCCCTTCGGGGAACTGCACCGTCATCGTGCCACCGTGCGCGGCCTCGGCCTGCGCCGCATGCACCAGACGGTGACCGTTGCCGACACCAAGGAGGTCCGCGGCATGATCAACGCCTCGCGGCACCTCCTGCGCGTCGAGGAAGCGTGAGGTCCACATGAAGCTGAACACCATCGGCCCGGCCGCGGGCAGCAAGAAGGCCCGCACCCGCGTCGGTCGCGGCGCGTCCGCCGGCCAGGGCAAGACCTGCGGCCGCGGCGTCAAGGGCCAGCGCGCGCGCAAGGGCGGCTACCACAAGGTCGGCTTCGAGGGCGGCCAGATGCCGCTGCAGCGCCGCCTGCCGAAGATCGGCTTCCGCTCCGCGATCGCGCGGCGCGTCGCCGAGGTGCGGGTCAGCGAGCTCGGCAAGGTCGCCGGCGGCGTCGTCGACCTCGCGGCGCTCAAGCTGGCCAGCCTGGTCCCGAACGACGCGCTGCGCGCGAAGATCGTGCTCTCGGGCGCCATCGCCACCGCGGTGACGGTCAAGGGCGTCGGCGTGACCAAGGGCGCCCGGGCGGCCATCGAGGCGGCGGGCGGCAAGGTCGAGGCGGCCTGAGCGGCCCCCAACCCAGCAGGAAACCACCGCAGTGGCCAACACGCAGACACCGGGATCGCTCGCCGCATTCGCGGAAGCCGGCCGGCTCACCGAACTGAGGAGCAGGTTCCTGTTCCTCATCGGCGCGCTGATCGTCTACCGCATCGGCACGTTCATCCCGGTGCCCGGCATCGACCCGGTCGCGCTCGCGCGGTTCTTCCAGGACCAGCAGGGCACGATCCTGAGCATGTTCAACATGTTCTCGGGCGGCGCGCTGCAGCGGCTGTCGATCTTCGCCATGGGCGTGATGCCGTACATCTCCGCCTCGATCATCGTGCAGATGATGGGCGTGGTGGTGCCGAGCCTGCAGGCCCTGCGCAAGGAAGGCGAGGCCGGGCGGCGCAAGCTGACGCAGTACACGCGCTGGGGCACGGTCGCCCTGGCCGCGTTCCAGGGCGCCAGCGCGGCCGTCGCGTTCCAGAACCAGGGCGTGGTGATCACCCCGGGACCGCAGTTCGTGTTCATCGCCACGGTGACGATGATCGCCGGCACCATGTTCCTGATGTGGCTCGGCGAGCAGATCACCGAGCGCGGCCTCGGCAACGGCATCTCGATGATCATCCTCGCGGGCATCGTCGCGGGCCTGCCGGCCGCGATCGGCGGCTCGCTCGAGCTCGTGCGCAACGGCGAGATCAACCCGGCGCTGGCGCTGATCCTGGTGCTGATGGTCGGCGTCGTCACCGGCTTCGTGGTGTTCATCGAGCGCGCCCAGCGGCGCATCCCGGTCAACTACGCCAAGCGCCAGCAGGGACGCCGCGTGTTCGCCGGCACGTCCACGCACCTGCCGTTCAAGCTCAACATGTCGGGCGTGATCCCGCCGATCTTCGCCTCGAGCCTGCTGCTGTTCCCGGCCACGATCGCCAGCTGGTTCGGCACCAGCGAGAACTTCGCCTGGCTGCAGAACGTCGCGGCGAGCCTCGGCGTCGGCCAGCCGGTGCACATGGTCCTTTACTCGGCGCTGATCGTGTTCTTCTGCTTCTTCTACACCGCGCTGGTGTTCAATTCGCGCGAGACGGCGGAGAACCTGAAGAAGTCCGGCGCCTTCATCCCGGGCATCCGCCCGGGCCAGCACACGGCCGACTACATCGACAAGGTGCTCACCCGCCTGACGGTGTGGGGCGCGGCGTACGTGACGCTGGTCTGCCTGATCCCCGAGATCCTGATCTCGAAGTTCCACGTGCCGTTCTACTTCGGCGGCACCTCGCTGATGATCATCGTGGTGGTGATCATGGATTTCATCGCCCAGCTGCAGGCGCACCTCATGTCGCACCAGTACGAGGGGATGATGAAGAAGGCCAACCTGCGCGGCTACGGCCGGCCGGGCCAGGTGCGCTGAGCGCCTGGCCGCTACGGAGAGAGACCCATGAAAGTTCGTCCCTCGGTGAAGAAGATCTGCAAGAACTGCAAGGTGGTGCGGCGCCGGGGCGTCGTCTACGTCATCTGCAGCGACAAGCGCCACAAGCAGCGACAGGGCTGACCGCCTTTTCCGCATTGAGCGACACTGGTTTTTCTGATATTATTCGGCGCTTTTCGCGCCTCGGAGTGAGCCAAAAATGGCCCGTATTGCCGGCATCAACATTCCGATGAACAAGCACGTCGTGATCGGCCTGACGGCCATCTTCGGCGTGGGTCGCACCCAGGCGAAGATCGCCTGCGAGGCGGCCGGCGTGAAGCCCGACACCAAGGTGAAGGACCTGACCGAGGCCGAGGTCGCGGCGCTGCGCTCGCAGATCGCCCGCCTGCCGGTCGAGGGCGACCTGCGCCGCGAGGTGTCGATGAACATCAAGCGCCTCATGGACCTCGGCTCGTACCGCGGCCTGCGCCACCGCAAGGGCCTGCCCATGCGCGGCCAGCGCACCCGCACCAACGCCCGCACCCGCAAGGGCCCGCGCAAGGCGGCGGTGAAGTTGAACGCTCCTCCGGGCAAGGCGTAAGCCTCCCGCTCTGAACCAGACAGGTTGAACTCGAATGGCTGACGACAAGAAGCAGTCCGGCGCGGCCTCCGGCGGCGCCAAGACCCGCAAGAAGGTGAAGCGTTCCGTGTCGGACGGCGTGGCCCACATCCACGCATCGTTCAACAACACGATCGTGACCATCACCGACCGGCAGGGCAACACCCTCTCCTGGGCCACCTCGGGCGGCTGCGGCTTCCGCGGCTCGCGCAAGAGCACGCCGTTCGCCGCGCAGGTCGCGGCCGAGAAGGCGGGCGTGGCGGCGCAGGAATACGGCCTGCGCACCGTCGAGGTGAAGGTCCGCGGGCCGGGCCCGGGCCGCGAGTCGGCCGTGCGCGCGCTGAACGCGGCGGGCCTCAAGGTCACCAGCATCGAGGACGTGACGCCGATCCCGCACAACGGCTGCCGTCCGCCCGGTGAAACGATG
>WBZM01003754.1_pt1 | contig 11593 bp, 9 predicted proteins | sample 5204271 | NCBI WGS metagenome assembly WBZM01 (sample SAMN12344346, study PRJNA552823) | activated sludge metagenome | biome: Activated sludge suspended growth; feature: Nitrification reactor; material: Wastewater; isolation source: activated sludge from nitrification reactor of wastewater treatment...
CTATTTCACCTCTTCGACGCGCCTATCTCAATTATTTAAGCCGCGCCTACGCGGTGATGTACAGCCTGAATAATCGTTTCTTCCTTGGCATGCGCCTGGCAGCGTTGGCGCGCTGGATTCCCCTCATCCTATTAGCCATTGGCTGGTTCCTCCGGTGGCCGGCCCCGATAATGATCGTCCTGCTAATTGCCGTTATTTGGTTAAACTACTCCCTCTGGCGCGCGAAACGTGATAATTACAACCGCTTTGTGGCCGATGGCAACGCCACGTTGATCACCACCGATCAGCATTTACTCCCGCCCAATCAGAAGCTGCTTGTTCAGGCCACCGGTTCTTTCAGCGTGAGTGGTCGAGGCCAAAATCTCCTGCTTCGCCCGGCAACATACTGGCGAGTCCCATTGGGCGAACACGTCGTGATGGTAGAAGAGATCCCCGGAAAGTTTCTGTATCAATTCTTCAGCGCCCAAAGCTTGCAGACCATTCGCTCCGGCTGGTTGCTGTTCGGCCCGCGTCCAATCGAGTCTCTCGCAATTACTTTTCTCGCGCGCTGGGGCCCCGAATACACTCGCTTCGGGCAAGTTTACGAAAATGGCAACGACGATGATTTGCCACCTCCGAAAAAGATCACGGTATACTTGAGCACGGATGATCCGGAGACCCACCAGGCCATCTGGCATACTATAATTAGCGATGCCCGCCAGGCTCGTCTGGAAAGACAGTGATGATCTTTTCGCCCAAAAATTGAATCGTGGTTATAGTTAAGGGACCATGAACGAATCAGAGGCGCTTCTCGTCGTGGAGCGTGGGCCGCTACCCACCACCCAAATACCCTTGCAGAGTGAACAACTGACGATTGGGCGTAGCGCGGGCAACGACCTGATTTTGGCCGATCCTGAAGTTTCACGCCGTCATATCCGGGTCGTGCGGCGCGCCGACGGGTTTGCTGTCGAAGACATCGGCAGCACAAACGGCACTTTCGTTAACGGTCAGCGGATCAGCCATCTGACACTTTTGCAGGATGGAGATGCGATCGATTTGGGGGATACGGTTCGGCTGCGTTTCGTATCGTTGGCCGAGCCGACCCCGGTTATCACGACCCCTGAACCGGAAGATACGGCCGAAAAGCCAACGCAGCTTTATGCCCACGTCGCCCCGCCGGCCATCGAACAACCCATCCAGCGCCCCCGCCCAGCCCCCGCGCCGGCGCCTCGCCCGGCAGCCGCAACGCCGCCGCCTGTCGCGCCAGCCTACTCCCCGGCTCCATCCTATACATCAGAAGAACCACGTCGCGGCCGCGGCCTATGGGTTGGTTGCGGGCTGCTTGTCGCCCTGCTCCTCGTCTGCGCCGGGACATTTCTGGTGCTCGACGCCTACGATCAAGGACGGCTGCTCTATTGCGGTCCGTTGTCTTCGTTCTTTGAACTTATCCTTGGACCGTTTGGTTTTGCGCCGTCCTGTTCCTGAGCGCCAATACGCGGGACCGGATATATCGCCTACGCTCCATGACCAAGCCCCGGTTGCGCGCCCTTGACTTCCAGCCCGTATTTCATCATGGGGAACGAATGTGGCTCCTGCGCGATCCCTGGCAGTTGAGCGATCGCCAGCTCATCTTTCCTCAGACTCTTGCCCAGATGCTGTTGCTTTGTGACGGGACCCGCTCACCGGCGGAAATCCATGCTGAGCTTTGTGACGAGTTGGGAGCCGATCTCCCCCTCACTGCTGTTACTGAGGCGCTGGCCGAGCTAGACCGAACCTTTTTGCTGCAAAACGAACGGTCGGAGAGCGAGCGACGGCGACACCTGCACGACTATCGATCCCAGCATTATCGACCGCCGGCGCTATCTAATCTAAGCTACCCGGCCGCGCCGCACGAATTAACCGCGCTATTGGAAGGCTATGGCGACGGCGCTTCCGCCGTCGCTGATCCATCCCGTCTATGGCGGGGTATTGTTTCACCCCATATCGATTATCAGCGGGGGGGATCGGTCTATGCCAAGGTGTGGCGACAGGCGAAGCGTTCGGTTCTTGAAGCTGATCTGGTTCTTATTTTCGGTACCGACCACAATGGAAGTCCCGGATCGATCACCCTCACCCCGCAACCCTATGCCACGCCCTACGGAATTCTTCCCAATGACCTGGACTTAATCAACCGGCTCGCCGAGACAATCGGGGAGGCGGCATATGCGGAAGAACTCAATCACCGCAATGAGCATTCCATCGAATTATCAGCCGTGTGGCTGCACCATATTTTTCACCTGGCTGACCGCACGCCATGTCCGATGGTGCCGATTCTTGTCGGTTCGTTTCACCACTTTCTGAACAATGGCGCGCATCCGGCAAGCGATTCGAAGTTCAATCGCTTTCTAGACACCTTACGCCGGGAAACCTCCGGGCGCAAAGTCCTTGCCGTAGGCTCAGTCGACCTGGCCCACATCGGGCCGGCGTTTGGGGATTCGTTTGCCGTGGATACAGCCCGTCGCTCTCGCTTGCGCCAATCGGACGAGAAGCTGATGGCAGCGATCGTCCAGGGAAATGCGGCTGATTTTTACCACCAGATATGGGCGGTTCGCGATCAGAACCGAATCTGCGGTTTTGCGCCTCTGTACCTCATGCTGCGCTTTCTTGAGACCAACACCGGCACTCAGATTGCATATGATCACTGCCCGGCCGACCAGCTGGATACCTCTTTTGTCTCCATATGCGGTCTACTACTTGACTAGCCACTCTCAGATCCAAAGAGTCCATACTCATAATCGGCGCCGTGGGCATTAATTTGCAGTCCAATGTAAAAAGATTCCCAAGTCAGAATGGTACTATTGACTTAGGGAAATAACTGTTGTATTGTTGCAATATGTTGTAGTATCCCGCATGACAGAAGCGTTTTGCCAAGCGGTTCATGGGGTAGATGAGCTGCTAAACGTCAGCGGTGGTAATTATGAGCAAAGAGACCTTACTGGAAAATTATTCTGATGTTGATCAGGTTAGCAAGCGACTAGGAATACATCCGGAATCAGTTCGCCGACTCATTCGAGACGGAAAATTGCCGGCCATAAAATTCGGGAACAAGTGGCTAGTCGAGAAGTCGGTGTTGGAACAATTTGCCAGCGGATACGACGGTCGACCAGGAAATAAAGCCACCTTGTTTTAAGTCTCTTAACTGCTCAACATCGCCATGTGGTTTTCTTTGCTTGCCAGGTTAAGGAAGGGAAAAGAGGATGCAACAAACAACGAATACGGATAGCACCGCCAGCATCCGTGTTATCGGTGTTGGAGGAGCAGGCAGCAATGCGATTAACCGCATGATTGCCGAAGGTGTCAAAGGTGTCGACTTTATCGCCGTCAACACCGACAATCAGGCTCTCTCCCGTTCCGATGCACCGGTACGCGTGCGAATCGGTGACAAGCTGACACGAGGGCTAGGCGCCGGTGGATTCCCCGATCAGGGGGAGAAAGCGGCGAATGAATCTCTTGATGAGATTCAATCCATTCTCCAAGGCTCGGACATGGTCTTTGTGACTGCCGGCATGGGGGGTGGCACCGGAACCGGGGCCGCCCCGGTGGTCGCCCGAGTTGCCCGAGAGCTTGGCGCCCTGACCATCGGTGTCGTCACGCGACCGTTTCATTTTGAAGGCAGCCGGCGGGCGACTTCGGCCGATCGCGGTATCGAGCAACTGCAAAAGCACGTTGATACGCTCATCGTGATTCCCAACGATCGGCTCCTGGACATCACCGACAAGCGCATGCCGCTCCATGAATCCTTCCAACTGGCCGATGACGTCCTGCGCCAGGGGATACAGGGAATAACAGAGCTCATCACCGTGCCCGGTCTCATCAATCTTGACTTTGCCGATGTGAAAACCATCATGACTCAAGGTGGCGCAGCGCTGATGGCGGTAGGACGGGGCACAGGCGAAGACCGGGCGCGCATCGCCGCCGAACAAGCCGTAAGCTCGCGCCTGCTGGATGTCACTATCGACGGGGCGCAGGGTGTGCTTTTCAACATCACCGGCGGCACGACCCTAAGTCTTTATGAGGTCAACCAGGCGGCCGAAGTGATTCGCGAGACCACTCACCCGGATGCGAATGTCATCTTCGGCGCTGTCGTGGACGAAGCTATGGGCGATGAGATCCGGATAACCGTCATCGCCACCCGATTCGATCAAGTCCATATGCGGCGTCAGATGCTGCAACGGAATGACACCGGGCTTTTTGAGACCGCCGCGCGCCAGGCGCGCGCGCCTGAACAGCCCGCTAAACCGGTTGAACGCGTCGATGAGTCTGTTGCGCAGGAACTGACACCCCGGTTTGCTCCCGGGAACCTCGAGGTACCGGCATTCCTTCGACGAAAGTAACGATTGCTGATCGCCCGGTGTCCGATTATCGGGCGTATTAAATTGCTTGCTCGCAGGCTACATCCCCTCTCTGCAGCTCCCCCTGTTTCGCAGGACAGGGGGAGCACCTTTTTTATCAGTCGCTGCTCTCCAGCAATGTAAACTGCGAGCCGCCGGACACCCAGCATTGGCTGTCGCTCACAGCTGGTGGACATTGGATGCGCCACCAGCCGCTTTGCGGGTCGCGGCCAACGGTGGCGACGCGCTCGTCCTTCAGAAGAAAGCCCACCCGATCGAACCGGACGCCTGGGCCAGAGCGAATGTTCAAATCAACTAAAATCCGCACGGTCCCTTGAATCGCTTCAACCGGTTCGTCCGCAGGCAAGGTCACGGTCGGGGCCAGACCAGGCCCGCCAGACTCGGTCTCAATGACCGCGGTAGCTGTGGGCATAGGCGGCGGAGGCAACATATCCACCCGTCCGGCGAACGCGTTACACGCCAATGTCGTGAATAATAAAAGCAGCACCCCCAAGCCCACCGTCACCCGGTCACTCATGCTGAACCTCTCCATCGACTGATTTCGATCCCGTTACAAGCCTATTATAGATAATCATACGCTACAATAGCCATCGCTGCGCGAATCGACCCTCCCCGGCCACTCGGCTATAATCGAACTGTTCACAAGGACATGATGCCCCATGAGTTTTCGAAGGTTCATTGACATGGCCGCAGCCAGCGGCGACCTTATCACCATAAACAAGCGTGTTGACACAAACTTTGAAGTCGCCAACGTCGCTCATGCGCTGGAAGGCCATCCGGTATTGTTTACCGATATCACCAATTATCCCGGATGGCGAATCTGCTCCGGTGTGTGCTCCGATCGCCGATTCTTCAGCATGGACCTGGGCATCGCAGCCCCCGACCTGATGCACCATCTAACAAACGCTCTGAGCAATCCGGTGCCGCCTACGATCGTCGAGACGGCTCCATGCCAGGAAGTGGTTATCAAGGACGTGAGCCTGCTAGATCTTCCCATCCTGCTTCACCTGCCTCAAGACGGAGGACACTATATCGCCAGCAACGTCGTCATCATTAACGACCCCGAACTTGGCCGTAACATGTGCTATCACCGTCTATTACGGTTGGATGAAGGTCATTTCGCCGCTCGAATCGTTGAGAACCGCGGAACGTTCAACGCTATGCAGAAGTATGACGGAGAGCTGCCGGTGGCGATCTGTATCGGCGTATCGCTGGGCGTACATTTGGCCGCATCCATGTCGCCCCCACCCGGCATAGACGAATTGGCCGTGGCCAACGCTCTATCCCCGACGTCGCTGGTGAAGTGCATGACCAATGACCTGTATGTTCCGGCCGACGCCGAGATCGTTCTGGAAGGGCGAATAACCAGACGCACCTATAGCGAGGGTCCTTTTATGGATTTGACCGAGACGATGGACATCACCCGCATGCAGCCGGTGATCGAGATCGATCTGATGACGCACCGACGCGACCCCATTTTCCACGCCCTGCTCCCCGGCGGATTGGAACATAAACTGCTGATGGGCATGCCCAAAGAGCCGACAATTTTCGCCGCGGTGAATGCCGTCACGCATTGCACAGGAGCGACCATAACCCCCGGTGGAGCTTCCTGGCTCCACGCCGTCGTCCAGATCGACAAGCAAGGGCCTGACGACGGCCAAAAAGCGATTGAGGCTGCCTTTAATGGGCACGGCTCGCTGAAACATGTCTGGATCGTGGACACGGATGTCGATATCTATGATCCGGCACAGGTGGAATGGGCGCTGGCGACACGGTTCCAGGCTGATCAAGACCTTTATGTCTATGCGAATCAACCGGGCAGTTCGCTCGATCCGTCTGGCACCCATGTGCCGGGCCGCAAGAGCCTCACGGCCAAGATGGGTCTCGACTGCACAATTCCGTGGAACGCCGACCGGAATAAATTTGAGCGTGGCGAATATGGTCTGGTTGACCTGAAGCAATATCTTCCTTGAAGCAAAACATCCAACGAACGGCATTCCACGGCTAGGTCAGAAAAGAAATATGATTACCACCTCTCCTCCGCAATTGAATGACGAACAGCGTGCCATGCTGGCCGGCGAACATGGTCGGGCGCGACAAATGGGGATGCGCTTGCTCCTTGATCTGGCCGCGATGGCTGGCGCGGAGCGTCTGACCCCAATCGGCAGCGCCCATTTATCAGGCGTTTCCCCCCTAACCGGAGGACTGGGCTTGCGTTTATTTCTGGCCCGGTTGGTCGAAGACCCGGGCCAAGGGGTAGCCGTGCCGACGACTCTCAATGCGGCCGGTTGCGACGAGTCCCAATTTCCAGCCATGCGGATCGTCGTTCCAGACTTTCTGGATCACCATCGCGAGATCGTCGATGCCTACGCGCGCCTCGGAGTTCGCACCATACAGTCTTGCGTCCCTTACGAATGGGACGAAGTACAGCCCACCCTGGCCCAAAATATCCCCGCCGCCTGGGCCGAGTCAAACGCCATTTGCTTCGCCAACTCCTACAGTGGCCTGCGCACCAACCGCGAGTCCGGGCTTTCCGCGCTCGCCTGCGCTTTAACCGGCTATGCGCCAGACTACGGGCTTTTTGAGGATGAAGGACGCACGCCGAACCTGGCCGTTTCAGTGACGGTCTCGCTTGATGACCCGACTGACTTCTCAATCCTGGGTGATTGGATAGGCAAACAGCGACAGCCGAACTGGCGCATGCCCTTCGGGCCGATTCCGGCCATCACCGGCTTGCCCGCCCAGTTGACCCATGAACAACGCAAGGCACTTAGCGCGGCCGCCGCCAATTATGGCTGTCCTCTACTTCACGTTATAGAGAGCGATGAGCCGCCGCATGCAGATTACCAGGGCTATTTGACATTTGGGCAAACCGAACTCTCCCGGCGATATGAAGAACTCAGGCCCAACTTCCCTGTCTCGCTTATCGTCTTGGGCTGCCCCCAGGCCTCCATCGGCGAGCTTAGGGCTATCGCCGGACTTCTGCGCGGTCGCCGCGTGACGGCCGAACCTGCGCCAGGAGCGCCGCCCCCGCTGTGGGTCTTTACCTCCGCCACTTCCAAAGCCATCGCCGAGAGGACTGGCCTGGCGGATGTCATTCGGTCCAGCGGCGCGCTCTTCCTGGAGAACACTTGCCCTGAGGTCGTGCCCTACGACCAGAGTTGGGTGAAGCATATATTGACGAACTCCATGAAGGCTGAGCACTACATCAAGTCGGGTCTGAACGGGATACCCGCCTCCGTCATGCGGCTGGCGGATTGTATTGCCGTCGCGACCGGCGAGCTACCCTTGCAAGTTGACCACAAGCCCCCCGTTCAGAGCCGGCCGGCCTCCGCGCGGCCGACCAGGAGCGCATCCCCGCCTGATGTCATTTCACAGCCGGACCGCCGGGCGAACGTCTCCAAATCCGCTATCGGCCAAGGGCTTCCGTCGCAGAGTGATTTCAAAATCGTCGGCGAGGCCCTGGTGACAACGACCCCGATCACTTTTTTGGGTTATGTCAACCGAGAGACGGGGGTCATAGAGGAAGAGGAGCATCCTGCTAATGGTCAAAGTATGGCCGGCAAGATCGCTATATTCCCTCGCGGCACCGGTTCCAGTGTCGCACCTTACGTTTTACTCGAACTTTATTATCGCGGCGTCGCCCCTATTGCCATCATCAATACTGAAATTGACCAGCAAATGGCTCCTGCCTGCTCGCTGGAAGGGCTTCCCTATGCCTATGGATTTGATGCCGACGTGACGCAGATAGTAGCCACGGGTGACAAGGTGTCTATCGAAAGACGCGGTGACAACGTATATGTAAGCGTAATCGAGCAAGACGGACGAGATGTCTGATTTATTAAACTTCCTTTTAGCTGTGGCTATCATCCTCATCGCGGCCAAAGCCAGCGGCTATATCAGCTTTCGTCTCGGCCAACCATCCATCCTGGGCGAGCTACTGGTCGGCCTTATCCTCGGCCCGACTGTTCTCAATATGCTGAATGTAGTTCCCGGATTTGCCGAAGATGCCCACCTCGCGGAATCGCTATTTCTTTTTGGTGAAATTGGGGTGTTGCTGCTCATGTTCTTGGCCGGGCTGGAACTGGAGATGGGCGAGTTGCTTCGCTCCGGCCGTGTGGCTTCGATGGCGGGAACGCTGGGAGTTATCATCCCCCTAATCGGTGGTTATTTAACGGCACTTATGTTCGGCCTTGGCTCGACCGAGGCGGTGTTCATCGGCCTGGCTCTCTCGGCTACCAGCGTGAGCATCTCCGCGCAGACTCTGATGGAGTTGGGGGTTCTGCGTAGCAAGGTAGGACTGGCCTTACTAGGCGCGGCCGTGTTTGATGACGTACTGGTGGTCTTGCTGCTTTCGGTCGCTTCGGTTGTGTTTGGGATCGGCGGAAGCGAGGGCGGAGGCGTCGGCACTATCATCGTGCGAATGATTCTTTTCCTCGTGGGGTCCACAGCGGTGGGCATTCTTGCGCTTCCTACACTCCTTAAGCAGGTCAGCAAATTACCCATTAGTCAGGGCATCACTGCCTTTGGACTGGTGGCCTGCCTTCTCTTCGCCTGGGCCTCCGAAGCACTCGGCGGCGTGGCCGCGATCACGGGCGCCTTCATGGCTGGCCTCTTCATCGCGCGGACATTCGCCGCCGAGCGAATTGAGGAGGGGATTTCCGCAATGGCTTATGGTTTGTTCGTGCCAATCTTTTTAGTCAATATCGGGTTGCAAGCCAATCTGCGCGACGTCAGCGGCAGCCTATGGCTATTTGCCATTTTTTTGACAATTATCGCCGTGGTCACCAAAGTTATCGGTAGCGGCGGCGGCGCGTTCCTGGCCGGATTTAATCGCCGGGATTCATTGCGATTGGGCGTGGGCATGATCTCGCGTGGGGAGGTTGGGCTTATCGTCGCCTCAGTGGCTCTCTCGCAGCAAATGATCCAGCGTGAGACCTTCTCCGTAGTCGTTTTTATGATCGTGGTAGCGACGCTGGTGACGCCATTCCTGCTCAGGATGGTTTATAAACCAGAGCCCCTAAAAGGCACAGAGCCTGTTCAAGACGAAACGCCATTAGCGCCAGGCGACCTATTCTGAGGCGAGGAAAGATAAGTAAATGTATTACTTAGTAACATTGGTACTGGACGATCTAAACCATGAACTAGAAGTCTATGACGCGTGGGAACAGGCGGGTGTCGGCGGCATCACGATCATTGATAGCACCGGCTTGGCGCGCGTACGCCAAAAAGAGGGTTATCGCGACGATATTCCCCTTATGCCAAGCATTCGTTCGTTCTTCCACAGTCGCGAGGAGCACCACCGCACCCTTTTCTCCATTGTGCCGGGAGAGGAAATGGTCAGGCGTCTTATCGAAGCGACCGAAGCCGTCACCGGCAAGCTAACAGAACCTCATACCGGTATAATATTCGCGTTCCCAATATCCCACGTCGCCGGCATACCGCGGCGCGGGCAAGAGCAAATACATATTTCTGAATAGAGTAGCGAGGGGAAAACGGAGAGTAAGAGTGGGCGCGAAGGGACTTGAACCCCTGACCTCACGGATGTGAACCGTGCGCTCTAACCAACTGAGCTACGCGCCCAAGCAATTGACAGTATACCATAATCGCGGCAATAGCCAAGAAATAGCGAGTCATGATGAATCATAAATTGCAGAACCTAGCCCGGCCTCTAACCAGATTATTGCTTTTCATAGGCGCTTTAATTGCCCTGACAAGTTGTCAAAATAATGGTGCGAGCGAGCTCCCTTTTATAGAGACATTTGATCAACCAGGCAATTGGGGTTCCGGGGAAGACGCTTACTCAATCGGCAGTGTCGTCGATGGCGTTTATGATTTCAAGGTGCTTGAAAATGACATTAGTCGTTGGGCATCGGCGGGCAAAAATTTCGGGGACGGGATTTATGAAGTCGAGGCGACTGCCGTTGAGGGGCCGTTGGATAACGGCTTCGGCCTCTTGTTCAGGGCGGATCCCGAACAAGGAGACTTTTATCTTTTTAAAATCTCGGCCGACGGCTATGCCTGGGTAGGGCGTTATAGAGACGGCGCGGAAGAGGCCACCATCATCGGCGAACATTGGTATGAATCTCCCGCTGTTGTTCGAGGGCTAAACGCAACCAATACGTTGCGCGTACAGGCTGAGGCCGGAAATCTCATATTCTTTGTGAACGGCCAGGAAGTGGGTCGGGTGACCGATAACACGTTCACTACGGGAGATGTGGGCTTGCTTGTCCAAACCTTGGGCGGCGGCGGCGTGCGGGTGCTTTTCGATAATTTGAGCGTCAATCCCCTGCCCTGAATCTTATTAAAGATTTAAGGCGTATTTTCGCAAGCCATTTATGTGCTATTATCGGAGCGTGTCTCAGGGCCTCGCGCAAAGGCCATTGGACTCCGATCGCCCACTATTGGTTATTTTCACGCCCGCAGGCGACGTGGAATCTCCAGCCGCTTCTGCCCTTCGTGGGGATTGATAAGAAATGGGAGCGGTTGGGACATCTGGTCTATTCGTGATGACCTTGACCGATTGATTACTGCCCTTTCAGGACGGTCAGGAGCGGCCGAATAGCACTCTGGTTAAAGCTATGCTCGATACAAAAGAAACCCAACAAAAATCACACAAACCAAAACAGCTATTTATGAGCACCGCCGAAGTGCTACGCGATTACACACTGGCTTTGCAAAGCCGGCAGGCCAGCCTGATCGGCCGCCGCGAAGTGTTGAATGGTCGGGCCAAATTCGGCATATTCGGCGACGGTAAGGAAGTTGCCCAGATCGCCATGGCCAAAGCTTTCCAGCCTGGGGATTTCCGTTCCGGCTACTACCGCGACCAAACCTTCATGTTCGCCATTGGCGAAACGTCCATCCAACAGTTCTTCGCCCAACTCTATGCCCATGCCGATGTGGCCGCCGACCCAAACTCCGCCGGCCGCCAGATGAACGCCCATTTTTCCACCCGCCTGCTGAATGATGACGGCACTTGGCGCGAACAAACACTATCCTATAATTCCTCGGCCGACCTATCGCCAACAGCCGCCCAAATGCCACGCCTCGTGGGTCTCGGCTACGCTTCGCATCTCTATCGCGAGCTGGAAGAGCTTCACCATCTGACCCAATTTTCCAATAACGGCAATGAGGTTGCCTTTGGCACTATCGGCAATGCCTCGACGGCCGAAGGCCATTTCTGGGAAGCGGTCAATGCCATTGGCGTCCTGCAGGCGCCGGTC
>WBZM01003755.1_pt1 | contig 11591 bp, 12 predicted proteins | sample 5204271 | NCBI WGS metagenome assembly WBZM01 (sample SAMN12344346, study PRJNA552823) | activated sludge metagenome | biome: Activated sludge suspended growth; feature: Nitrification reactor; material: Wastewater; isolation source: activated sludge from nitrification reactor of wastewater...
TTACTGCTTGGGCGGCGTGCCCGGAAGCGCGGGTTTCGCCGGCATCGACGGCGTGCCCGGCATCGACGGCGTGCCCGGCATCGACGGCGTGCCCGGCATCGACGGCTTCGCGGGCATCGACGGCGTGCCCGGCATCGACGGCTTCGCGGGCATGGCGGGCATGGCGGGCTTCGTCGCGGCCGGCGCCGTGGCCCCACCCACGCTTACCATGGGTCTGATTTTATCGAGGGTTTTCCCCTTGATGCCCGGAACCTTGGCCAAGTCATCGACCGATTGAAAAGGTCCGTTCGCCTCCCGATACTTCACGATCGCGGCGGCCTTCGTCGGGCCGATTCCCGCCAAGCCCTTATCCAACTGCTCGGCGGTCGCTGTATTGATATCAATCGCCTGAGCCAAGGCTACGGCGGAAAACAGCACGAAAACTAAGCCCAGCAACACATGCACGAATTTCATCTAATGTTTCTCCTTTCTGATATGGGTCGTCGGTGGTCCGACAACATGGAAAACCATAGAAACCAAACCGCCAAAATACAAGCCGAAATCGCCGCCTTGCAGCCGATGCCCCAAAATGGCGCGACAAGGCGACCCGCCTTCTCAGTCGGTCGTTTTCATCACCAGATCGGGCATCGGCTTGATGGTATTCCACTGCTGGCAGCTCGGACAACACCAGTGCAGGGATTTGAGGACGAATCCGCAGTTGCCGCAGCGGTAGCGCGCGGCGCTGTTGAGCATTTGCGTGCTGATGCAGTGCAAAGCGCGCAGATCGGCGTACTCCGCGCCTTCGCCACGTCCCAGCTTGATTTCGACCAGCCGGCGCAATCCCAGAAGAGTCGGATAGTCCCGCAGTTCGCGCTCGAGAAATTGCAGGGCGGCCTCCTCGCCCTCCTGTCTGAGCAACCACTCGGCCAAGGCATCCGTGATGCGGCCACCATGATCCCGCCCCTGGACTGCTCGCAAATAAACCACCCATTCATCGAGGCATCCCAGCGCGCTAAAGCATTGACTCAGCGGCGCGATCACCTCGGGGAAATAGCCCCGATCCTGCCGCTCGACGGCTTGAAGCGCCTCGATGGCGGCCCGATGATCGCCGGCCCGCATGGCGATGCGCCCCAGCAACAGGCTGGCTCGGGCGCAGCCGGAATCGCGCTTCAGCGCGTCGAGCAACCAGGTTCGGGCTTCGGCATCCTCCTGCCGCAAACTCGCTTCCTCGGCCAACTCGCAGCAGAAGTGCGCGGTTTCCCTCCGCTTGGACTCCCCGCCGATCCGTTCCAGGCGGTCGCAGAACGCGATCGCCTGGCGCCAATCCTTCTCCTGCTGAAAGATATGGATCAAGCGGGATACAGCGATTTCCATGTGATCGGGTTGATCCACCAGCTCCTGAAACAGCGCCTCGGCTCGGTCGAACAAACCGGCCCGCAAGTAATCCTCCCCGAGTTCGAGCACGGCCCGCTGGCGCTGGTCGGAAGTCAGATGGGTTCTGGCGATCAGGCTGCCATGAATGTGGATCGCGCGGTCCACCTCGCCGCGGCGACGAAACAGATTACCGAGCGCCAGATGGGTTTCGGCGGTATCCCGATCCACGTCGGCCATGCGGGTAAACACTTCGATGGCCTGATCGGGCTTGTCGTCGATCAGGTAGTTCAATCCCTTGAAATACTCGGCGCTGCGGACGGCCGAACCGCTCCGGCCCGCGTACTCGCGCCGCGCCGCCCACCAACCGGAAGCGGCGGCGACCGGGAGCAGCAACCACAAAAGCTCCATCATGGGCCGGTGGCGGCGCTCGGTCGCTTCAACGAACGTCCCGACCAGCCTTTCTGGCCAAGAGGCTGATTTCTTGGTCCTTGCCGGACACGGTCTGCCGCAGCCGGGCCACCTGCCAGCGCAACGGCAGCACGACGAACGCTCCGACCAGCGCCGCCATCGCCATGCCGGCCGCAAAGGCGCAGATGACCACCAGAGACAGCGGCTGTACCGTCTCGCCCAACAAGTATTTCACCGTGACCGGCTCGGTGTTGAGCGTGGAAAATTCCAGCCCCAGCAACAACACGACCAGCAGAATCGCGGCGATCAGGATAAATTTGATCCAAAACATCGGTTTCCCCTGCCCGAACGGCTTGTGATCAGCGAACCCGAACGGCGAACCGTTCCCGGAGATAGGTGATTGTGCCACACCCTTTTGCCCGCCAATAAAAAACCCACTTCATACCGTGGGTTTTTGAACGGCGCGTGACAGCCGATAGCCCGCCGGAAGAATTTGGCTATCACAGCGCGCCATCGGCGCCATCGTGGCAGTCGTTCACTCGCTCGCGGAGTTCCTTGCCGGGCTTGAAGTGGGGGACGTATTTGCCGGTCAGGGACACGGCGTCGCCGGTCTTCGGGTTGCGGCCGACTCGCGGCGGCCGGAAATGCAGCGAGAAGCTGCCGAACCCCCGGATTTCGATGCGCTCTCCGCCGGACAGCGACTCGCTCATCTGCTCCAGCAAGGTCTTGACCGCTTGCTCGACATCCCGGTAGGGAATATCGCTCCGTTTTCGCGCGAGAATTTCGATCAGCTCTGATTTCGTCATAAAGCCTCCCTCTGTCACTGGCGACCGCCGCAGCCGGCACACCGCCGCCAATTTTCGAAATTTCGAGTAAAGCTCCACCGCAATCGCCCACGGATCGCGGCGGATGGGGCGGCGATAACCGCCCCGGATCTATTCACCTCAATCGTCCTGCGCGCCCATCTGCTCCTTGAAGATGTCGCCCAAGGTCGCGCCGGTGCTGGATCGGCGGCTGTAGTCCTGCAAGACCTCGGCTTCCTCGGCCATGTCCTTGGCCTTGATCGACAAAGTGATGGTGCGGTTCTTGCGGTCGACGCCGATGAACTTGGCCTCGATCTCTTCTCCCTCCTTCAGCACCGAGCGGGCGTCCTCGATCCGCTCCCGGGTCAACTCGGAGGCGCGCAGCGTACCCTCGATGCCATGGCCCAGATCGATCATGGCGCCCTTGCTATCGACCGAAACGATTCTCCCCTTGACCACGCTACCCTTGGGATGATCGGCGACAAAATTGGAGAAGGGGTCCTTGTCGAGCTGCTTGATGCCGAGCGAGATGCGCTCGCGCTCGGGGTCCACCGCCAGCACCACCGCCTCGACTTCCTGGCCCTTCTTGTAGTTGCGCACGGCTTCCTCGCCGGGCATGTTCCAGGAAATGTCGGACAGATGGACCAGCCCGTCGATCCCGCCGTCCAAGCCGATGAAGATGCCGAAGTCGGTGATCGATTTGATTTTGCCGGAGACGCGGTCGCCCTTGCCGTGATTCTGGTCGAACTCCTCCCAAGGGTTCTGCTGGCATTGCTTCATGCCCAGCGAGATGCGGCGGCGGTCCTCGTCGATGTCCAGCACCATGACCTCGACTTCATCGCCCAAGGCCACGACTTTGTTCGGGTTGACGTTTTTGTTGGTCCAGTCCATTTCGGACACATGGACCAAGCCTTCGACGCCTTCCTCGATTTCCACGAAGCAGCCGTAATCGGCGATGTTGGTCACCTTTCCGAACACGCGGGTGCCCACCGGATAGCGGCGGGCCAAGGCGATCCAGGGATCGTCGCCCAGTTGCTTGAGGCCGAGGGAAACCCGGTTGCGATCGCGATCGAACTTGAGAACCTTGACCTTGATGTTGTCGCCGACGTTGACGACTTCGGACGGATGCTTGACCCGCCGCCACGCCATGTCGGTGATGTGCAGCAGACCGTCGATGCCGCCCAAATCCAGGAACGCGCCGTAATCGGTGAGGTTCTTGACCATCCCGTCCACGACTTGGCCTTCCTGCAAGTTCTGCAGCAGCGCCTCGCGCTCGGCGCTGTATTCCTGCTCCACCACCGCCCGGCGGGACACCACCACGTTGTTGCGGCGACGGTCGAGCTTGATGACCTTGAACTCCTGTTCCTTGCCCTCCAGATAGCCGGCGTCCCGCACCGGCCGCACGTCCACCAGCGAACCCGGCAGGAAAGCGCGGATTTCACCGATATCCACGGTGAAGCCACCTTTCACCTTGCCGCTGATCAGGCCCTTGATGATTTCTTCCTTTTCGAAGGCCTGTTCCAGGGCGCTCCAGACTCGGGCGCGCTTGGCCTTCTCGCGAGACAGGCGGGTTTCTCCGAAACCGTCCTCCAAAGCATCCAGAGCGACCTCGACCTGGTCGCCCACTTTCACTTCGAGAACGCCTTCCTCGTTGTAAAACTGTTCGATCGGAATCAGCCCTTCCGACTTCAAACCAGCGTTGACCACCACGGCATCCTGCCGGATTTCCACCACGAGTCCCTGGACGATGGAGCCAGGCTGCATTTGCTTGTCGGCCAAGCTCTGTTCAAACAGTTCGGCAAAACTTTCGGTCATGGGTTATAACTCAAAAAAACCGGCGGTGGCGAGCCGCCACGGGTTAGTTGGGACATACGGTTCGTCGATGCGACCCGAACCGGCGGGCGACTGCGCTCCCGTCGCGGCGGGAGCCTTTAGGGCTAGCGCCCAGAGCGCCCAGTCAGGCGCTCGCTTCAATCGGGTAAGCGTAGTCTAAGGAGTTCGCGGGCGTAAAGCGCCGGCCTGGCGGATTCCCGGCGCGGCGAGCCGCCCAGCGGCGAGATCCAACGCCCAGTCGCATACCTCCCCGACGCCCAACAGGGTGGTATCCAGCACCTCCGCATCGGGAGCGGGCCTGAGCGGGGCCACCGCTCTTTGAGAATCCCGCCGATCGCGCGCGTCGATTTCCTGGACCAGACTTTTAAGGTTAGCATCCAATCCGTTTTCTCTCAACTGCTTATATCGGCGCCGGGCGCGCTCCTCGCTGCTGGCGGTCAAGAACAGCTTGAGATCGGCGTCGGGGAACACCACCGTGCCCATGTCTCGGCCGTCGGCGATCAGGCCGGGAAGCCGGCGAAAATCCCGCTGCCGCTGGAGCAGCGTCGCCCGCACCGCCGGCAAGGCGGCCACGCGGGAAGCGGCGGCGGCGCAAGTTTCGCCGCGGAGTTCGGGGCCGACCTCCGCGCCATCCAGCCGGATGCGCACGGCGCCGGCGCCGCTCGCCACGAACTCCACATCGAGCCCGGCGGCGACCGTCGCCAACCGGCCCTCATCCTCCAGCGGCAAATTTCGGCGCAGCGCCGCCAGCGCCGTCAACCGATACAGCGTGCCGCTGTCGAGCAGATGCCAGCCCAGCCGCGCGGCTAGCCATTGGCAAAGCGTCCCCTTGCCGACCCCGCTCGGCCCGTCCACGGCGATCACTGGCGCCGGCGCTCGCCTTGTCGCGCCGCCCATCATCATCCCAACTCCCGAACGGCCAAACCCGCTTCGCGCGCCAAGGCCGCGAACCCCGGAAACGAGGTGTTGACGTTGGCGCAATCTCCAATCCGAATCGGACCTCGCGCGCGCAGCGCGGCGACGGCGAAGCTCATGGCGATGCGATGGTCGCCGTGGCTGTCCACGGTCCCGCCGGACAGCGCGCCGCCCCGGATGACGATGCCGTCCGGCGTCGGCGCGGCAGCGATACCGAGCGCGGCGAGGCCGTCGGCCATCACCTGAATCCGGTCGCTTTCCTTGACCCGCAATTCCTCGGCCCCGGTCAAAACGGTCTCGCCCTCGGCGCAGGCGGCGGCGACAAACAGCGCCGGAAACTCGTCGATGGCCAGCGGCACCAGTTCCGCCGGAATGCGGATACCATGCAAGGGTGCGTGCCGGACCCGCAGATCGGCGACCGGCTCGCCGCCGGCCAGCCGAGGATTCAGCCACTCGATGTCGGCCCCCATCAAGCGCAGGATGTCGATGGCGCCGGTCCGGGTCGGGTTGACGCCGACGTGCTCCAGCACCAGATCCGAGCCCGGCGCGATGCTGGCGCCGACCAGGAAGAACGCCGCCGAGGAAATGTCGGCCGGCACGTCGATCTCCGTCCCGGTCAAACGCCCCCTTCCGGTCACCGCCACGGTGCGGCTGCCCTCGCGCGCCAGCGGATAACCGAAACCCTCCAGCATCCGCTCGGTGTGATCGCGGGTCGGGGCCGGTTCGGTGATTCGGGTGACACCTTCGGCGTAGAGACCGGCCAGCAGCAGACAGGATTTGACTTGGGCGCTGGCCACCGGCAGCGGGTAATCGATGCCGGTCAATCGCTGGCCGCCGCGAATCCGCAGCGGCGCGGTCCCCCGTTCGGTGCCATCGATCCGGGCGCCCATCCGGGCCAACGGCTCCGTCACCCGCCGCATCGGCCGCCGGGTCAAGGAAGCGTCGCCGGTCAACACGGTATCGAACACCTGCCCGGCCAGAATGCCGCTCATCAGCCGCATCGAGGTGCCGGAATTGCCCATGTCCAACGGTCCGTCCGGCGCACGCAAGCCGCGCAGGCCGACGCCCTGCACGGTCACCCGTCCCCGGTCCGGCCCGTCGATGCGCACGCCCATGGCGCGGAACGCCCGCAGCGTGGCCAGACAGTCCTCGCCTTCCAAAAAACCGTCGATGGCGGTCGCGCCATCGGCCAGCGCGCCGAGCATGATGGCGCGATGGGAAATGGATTTATCGCCGGGCACGCGAATGCGTCCGCGTAACGCGCCGCCGGGCTCGGCGACGAAAGTGAGATCGGTCATGGGGCAGATCAGTCGAGATAGAGGTTGTCGCGGGCGCGCTTGGCCCGCTCGAAAGTGGCGAGAATCGCGGCGCGGTCGTCGGTGCGGATGGCCTCGGCCAGCCGCTCCAGATCGGCGCCGAACAGCGCGATCATTTCCAGCAGTTGCTCCCGATTGGCGACACAGATGTCGTGCCACATTCTGGGGTCGCTGGAGGCGATGCGGGTGAAATCCCGGAACCCTCCCGCCGCGTAGCGGAAAATTTCCGCCCGGTCGTCCAGCCGCGCCAGGGTATCGACCAAGGTGTAGGCCAGCATGTGCGGCAAATGGCTGGTCGCGGCCAGCACGGCATCGTGATGGCGCACGCCCATGTCGATCACCTCGGCGCCGGTCAGTTCCCACATTTTTCTGACGAGATGATGGGCGACGGCGGCGGTTTCCGCCAGCGGGGTCAGGATCACTCGCCGCCGCTGGAACAGGGTGGCAAACGCGGCTTCCACGCCGCTCTTTTCGGTGCCGGCGATGGGATGGCCGGGCACGAAATGGGGCGGAACATGGCCGTAAACCCGCTCGACATCGGCCACCACGCTACCCTTGGCGCTGCCCACATCGGTCACCACGGCCTCGGGCGACAGGTGCGGGACGATGGCGCGCATGACCGGCTCGATGGCGCCCAGCGGCACGGCGACCACCACCACGTCCGCGCCGACCACCGCGCGGGCCGGATCGGTGTCGTAGCGGTCCACCACGCCCAAGCGGACGGCGGTGCGCAGGTTGTCCTCGTTGCGGCCGGAGCCGACCACTTCGCCCACCTCGCCCGCATCTCGCAGAGCGCGCGCCAGCGACCCGCCGATCAGGCCGACGCCGATCACGCACAGGCGTTGGATCAAGGGTTGCGCCGCCATGTCAGCTTTTCAGCACGTCGCCCAAGGTTTCGATCAACCGGGCGTTTTCCGCTTCGGTGCCGATGCTGATCCGCAAAAATCGCGGCAGGCCGTAATTGTCCACCGGCCGGGCGATGACACCGCGTTTCAGCAGTTCCAGAAACACCTCGCGTCCCGGCCGGCCCACATCGACGCACAGGAAATTGCCGGCCGAGGGCAACCAAGCCAAGCCTTGGCGGCGACAGAATTCCTGCAAGCGGTTCATGCCGGCCCGGTTGACCGCTCTGCTCCGCTCCAAATGCTCGACATCGTCCAGTGCCGCCGTCGCTGCCGCCAGCGCCAAGCTGTTGACGTTGAACGGTTCGCGGACCCGGTTCAGCAGATCGGCCACTTGAGGATGCGACACGGCGTAGCCGACGCGCAAGCCGGCCAGCCCGTAGGCTTTGGAGAAGGTGCGGGTGACGATCAAATTGGGAAAGCGGTCGAGCCAGCGCAAGGCGTTGGGATAATCCATCTCGGCCTCGACGTACTCGAAATACGCCTCGTCCACCACCACGATGACCGATTCGGGGACCGCTTCGAGAAATCCCTCCAGTTCCGCCGTTTTCAGCCAAGTCCCGGTCGGATTGTTGGGGTTGGCGACGAACACCACGCGGGTGCGGTCGGAAATCGAAGCGCGCATCGCGGCGAGATCGTGGCCGTAGGGCATGGCGTGGCCGGGCGGATTGGCTTTGGCGACCCGCGCCGTGGCGCCGACGGCCTGGGTAGCGATGGGATAAACGGCGAAGGCGTGTTCCGAGAATACCGCTTCGTGTTCCGGGGTCAGGAACGCCCGCGCCGCCAGTTCCAGCACGTCGTTGGAGCCGTTGCCCAAGGTCAGCGCCGCTGTCGGCACACCGAGTCGGGCCGAGAGAGCCGTCTTCAACTCGAAGCCGTTACCGTCGGGATAGCGAGCGAGATCGGGCAACGCCTCCCGCACCGCAGCCAACGCCCTGGGGCTGGGGCCGAGCGGATTTTCGTTAGACGCCAGCTTGACGATGTCGCTCAGGCCGTATTCCCGGCGCAGCTCGCTTTCCGGCTTGCCGGGCTGATAGGGTTGCAGGGTGCGCACGCCGGGCGCGGCGAGGGACAGGAAATCGCGGGTCATGGGGAACGGGACTCCATACGGGAATAGCTGGTTTTTGATAACCCTATCAGAAAGTTCGGGCGCGATATAGCGGATTACGCGGCGCACCGTCGCAGCAGTTCCCGGCACGGCTGGGCGATGCGGTTCACATCTTCCATGCCACCGGTCATTTTGTGAATCGCGCCACTCGTCAGATACGGCGTCAGTTGCTTGCGGCTTTCCCCTTGCAGCCGGGCGATGACGCGATCCAGACCGCCGGCGGTGAGGGCGTAGCGCACCAGTTCCCCCAGGGCGATCCGCTTGTCCGGGTTCTCGTGCAGCAGATCGTGCAGCAGATAGCGATAAAAGCAGCCGATTTCGTCATCCGGCAAAGCATCTTCCGGCAAATTTTCGGCCACGATGGCGCGGCGCATGACCCGATCCAGCGGCGAATCGTCCGCCAGCAGGTAGGCCATCAGCCGCTCGATATGATCCGTCTTTTCGGCAAAGAAAACGCCGCCTTTGGCGAAGTCGTCAACATTCGGGAAACCCTTGCGCCCCGCGTCGTCGTAAGCGTGACATTCCGATGAACTGGCCGTGGCTTTCTTCAACTCCTTGTGCGGAGTAGTCGAGATCAACGCTCCTTTCAGGCGGAATTTCACGGGCTGTCGGTTCCGGTCGCGGGTATCGCCAAGCTGGCCGGCGATTTCGACCAGCTTGTAGGCGAAGCACAGAACCTTGTGGTGATTCCAGCCGCCGCGCATTCCCATTTCCAGACCCTTGGGGTCGAGATAGCACAGCCGTTGGGTTTCCGGTCGCGTCGCCTTGTCGATGATCCAGAAGATGAAATCCGGGTAAAACCAGTCCTCTCCGGCCAACCGCAGGCGGGTTCCATCGGGCGAGCGATCCAGGTTGCGCAACAGATAATATTCCCGCTGGCCTCGTTTGATCGCCGCCGGAATGCGCTTGCTCACGTCCTCATTTCGCACATGATCCGGGTCGAGATGCCGGATCATGTTGGCGATGAATGTCTTTTCGGTCGCGATCAGCGCGCCGGGGCCGGCCGCCTTGCCGATGCGGTCTACTTCAACCGGCGACGGCGTGTAGAGATGGCCGGGCGTATAGACCAGAAGCCGGTCGGTCGCACGGTCGGTATCAGCGGTAAGCCCTCCGCGCCATCGTTCTGGTAGGGAACGTCATCGAACAACGAGCCATCTCGTGTAGCCATCAGGTGATCGTCCTGACTTGAATTTCCGTGGGCAGCAGATCGCTTGGGGGCGGCAGCGGCGCGATTCGATAGCGAATCCATCGGGCTTGCTGGCGGCGCCAGGCGCTGCGCAGCAAGCGTTGCAGCAGCGTGACCGCGATGCTTTCCAGCCGCAGCAAATCGGCGCGGGTTCCGATCTCGCTCACCAGGCGCGGCGAACCTTCCAGCGAGCCGATCAGCAGGTTGACGGTGGACTCGCGGCGCTCCAGATCGGCGAACAGCGATGGGGTAAAAGCGTCGGTTTCGACCTCCAGGCCGTGCGGCTCCAGCGCCTTTTTCAAGCCGTCGGCATCGCCGATGTTGACCACGCCGAAGTAGCACACCCGGTCGCCGAGCGACAGCCCCAAGCCGACTTCGCCGCGACTGGTTTTGAGGGCGCGCAACACGAAGGCCGCGCCCGGCTGATAGCCGAACACGTCGCGCAACAGATGGCCGGCGAGCGCGGCGGGATCAAATCGGCGAGCGTTTCGGTCAACTTGGCGGTCCGTCAATGACCGGATTTCAGAGGTTCATCCCACTATTCGGCGGGTTATCGGCCCGCCCCTGCGCCGCTGCCGCGTTGATCCGCGCCAGCCAAGCCTGTTCGTCCGGACAATCGAACAGCGCCTCGCCGAGATCTTCAAAGATCACTGGTTGTCGAATCCGCTCTAGCATTGGCGCGCATCGCTCGGCGAACGCCTCCCCAAAACGGCGGCGAACCATTCGCGACAACATTCGCCGTTCCGATTCCATTCCCTTCTCCATTCCCTTCTCGATTCCCTTCTGCATACCAATCCGTTCCACACTCGTAACATAGCGCATCTGTGTCGTCTCCTCGTGATCTTGCACTTCCGCCCAGAGTTGATTTTCCAGTGCGGCTGGCAGTTGCAACAACCAGTCGATGACCCGGAACAGTTCCAGAATATCCTGCCGCGCCCAGCCGCGCCGATACAGACTTTTGACCAGTTGCAGCTTGCCCTGGTAGCGGCGGGCGGGATTGTCAGCGGTGGCTCGCGCTTCCAGGTGGGCCTGAACGACGACGGCAAAGGGATTGGCGGACTGCATCATTTCCGCCTGCCGGTCGCGGTAGTCGTTCAGGCAGACCACGGGAAACGTGAAGCGGGTTTCGCCGCCCCAACGGCCGTAGCCGAATTGCCCGGCGGTTTCGCCCTGCCCCTCGCCCAACACCGCCAAGCTCACGACCGGACGGGCGTAGCGGTCGAACAGGCGATAGTTGTAGCTGAACATCCGTCGCGCGAAATCGGCTTCCCGTTGCCCCTGCACCTCGACGTGCACGAGCAGCCAGTCTTCGCCGCCGTCGCGGGCGGTCACTTGCACCAGCTTGTCGGCCCAGCGCCGCCCCAGCTTCGCATCGCGCACGACTTTTTGCAGTTCCTTATCGAGAAAGCGATAACCGTGCTCCCAGGCGATGTCGGCGTGGGCGGCGGGAAAGAACCAAGCGAGAAAAGCGGGGAAATAGCGTTCCAACACCTCTTTCCACGGCGAGTCGTAGTCGTCCCTCACAACACGCCCTTGGGATACGACCCCAGGACCCGGAACAGGCTGGCCTGTTCGCGCAACTCGCTCAGGGCCTTGGCCACCGCCGGATCCTGGGCATGGCCATCAAGGTCGATGAAAAACACGTAATCCCACATACCGCGCCGCGATGGCCGCGATTCGATGCGATTCAAGCTGACATTGTTGTGAGCCAGGGGCTCCAGCAAGCGAAACAGCGAGCCAGGCTGGTTGAGTGACGACACCAGCCGC
>WBZM01003756.1_pt1 | contig 11591 bp, 10 predicted proteins | sample 5204271 | NCBI WGS metagenome assembly WBZM01 (sample SAMN12344346, study PRJNA552823) | activated sludge metagenome | biome: Activated sludge suspended growth; feature: Nitrification reactor; material: Wastewater; isolation source: activated sludge from nitrification reactor of wastewater...
TGGCCGAGATGTCGGCCGTGAGCTGCGTGGGGATGGAGTCGGGGCGGACCGTCACCCGCAGCGTCGACAGCTTCTGGTCGACGAAGCCGCCGCCACCGGACACCTTCTTGGCGTCACCGGTGAGCACGATCGGCACGTCGAGCACCATCGCCGTCTCCGGATCGATGCGGAGCAGGTCGAGGTGGGTGACCTCGCGACGGACCGTGTGACGCTGGATCTCCTTGACGAGGGCGTACTCGGTGGCGGCGCCGTCGACCTCGAGCTTGATGAGGGCGTTCACGCCCGCATCGGTCGTCATCGCCTTGCGGAGGTCGGAGCGCGTGATCGTGACCGACACCGCGTCCTTGTCCATGCCGTACACGGTCGCGGGGATCTTGCCCTCGGCGCGCAGACGCCGCGAAGCGCTCGAGCCCAACGGGCGACCAGTGGTGGCGGTCAGGGTGACCTCAGCCATAGCAAACAACTCCTCGAAACGAACGTGGCGGCGGCGCGGGGACGCGCAAGGGCCGACGGGAAAGGATACTCGCAGCAGCGAACCGTGACCAGCCGACGGACCCCGCTACTGAAGCAGCGAGCACCGTCTTTCGTGGCACGCCGCCGAAACGGCTGCCCGCAAGCAGCTCCCGAGGGACGAGGGAGCGAGCCTGAGGACGCAGCCGTGAGGCCCGCAGGGCCGAGGTACCGGAGCGAAGCGGAGGTGGCCTCGGCCGATCAGGTCAATGTTGGTTTTGTCCGTCGAAGATGTCGGAGACGGACGTGTCCTCGAACACGGCGTCGATCGCGTCGGCGATGATGCCGGCGGCGGACAGCACCTCGATCTTGTCGATCTGCTTCTCGGGCGGCAGGGGCAGCGTGTTGGTGATCACGACCCTCTCGAGGACCGAGTTCTTGATGCGATCGATCGCCGGGCCGCTGAACACCCCGTGGGTCGCTGCCGCGTACACCGATGCTGCGCCGCGCTCGGCGAGTTGCTCGGCCGCTGCGACCAGCGTGCCACCGGTGTCGATCATGTCGTCGATGAGCACACACGTCTTGCCCTCGACCTCGCCGACGACATCTTTGGCCTCGACAGCGTTCTTGACGCCGCGAACCCGCCGCTTGTGCACGATCGCGATGTTGGCGTGGAGCAGATTGGCGTAGCGCTCGGCCACCTTCACCCGGCCGGCGTCGGGCGACACGACAACGAGCTCACCGCTGAGGTTGTTGGACATCCACTCGACCAGCACGGGCATGGCGGTCAGGTGGTCGACGGGGCCGTCGAAGAAGCCCTGGATCTGACCGGAGTGCAGGTCGACCGAGACGAGGCGCTTGGCGCCCGCGGTCTTGAACATGTTCGCGACGAGTTTGGCGGTGATGGGCTCGCGGCCCTCGGCCTTCCGGTCCTGACGGCCGTAGCCGTAGAAGGGCGCCACCACGGTGATGCGCTTGGCTGAGGCACGCCGGGCGGCGTCGACCATGATGAGCTGTTCCATCAACGCGTCGTTGATGGACATGTCCGACGTGGAGCAGTGGCCCTGGAAGATGAAGACATCGGCGCCACGGATCGAGTCGCCGTACTTGCAGTGGAGTTCGCCGTTGGCGAACTCGGAGAGGCTCACGTGCCCGAGTTCGACGCTGAGGCGCTGTGCCACCTCCTCGGCCAGGGCTCGGTTGTTGCGGCCTGCCACGAGGTGCAGGCGCTTCTTGGTGATGAGCTCCATGAGCTGGCTTCCCCTTCAGGCCGACGGCGCGGCCGAATTGTAGAACGGTCCGGTGTCGACGCCGGACGCCACCTCGCTGCCGGGAGCGAGGACGGCGTACGGGCCGACGTGAGATTCGTCGCCGATGACGGCCCGCCGGGCCGTCGTCTCCTCGATGACGGCGTTGGCACCGACGCGGCAGTCGACGAGCCGAGTGTTCGGCCCCAGCTCCGTGCCGTCGCCGACGACGGTCGAGCCCTGCAGCATCACGCCGGGGAAGAGCGTGACGTCGCGGCCGACCTGCACGGTGGTGTCGACGAACGTGCTGGCCGGATCGACCATGGTGACGCCCGAACGCAGCAGGGCCTCGTTGGTGCGGCGCCGCATCTCCGACTCGGCGAGGGCGAGCTGGAGGCGGTCGTTGACGCCCGACGCCTCGGCGGCGGACGGGGCGATGACGGTGTCGACCGAGTGGCCGGCCTCAGCCAGCACTGCCACGACGTCGGTCAGGTAGTACTCGCCCTGCGCGTTGTCGGGATTCAGGCGACGCAGTGCCGGCGCGAGCAACGAGCGCTTGAAGCAGTAGATCGACGTGTTGATCTCGTTGATCTCCAGCTGCTCAGGAGTCGCGTCCCCGTGTTCGACGATACGAACCACACGATCGTTGCGCCCACGGACCACCCGGCCGTATCCCGAGGGATCGTCGAGCACTGCCGTGAGGACCGTCGCCGCCACGTCGGTCGCCCGATGCTGCTCGACCAAACGGCCGATGGTGGCGGCGGTGAGCAGGGGCGTGTCGCCCGGCAGGACGATGACGTCGCTGTCGTCGTCGAGGTCGTCGGGGAGACCCGACAGGCCGATCAGGGCGGCGTCGCCGGTGCCGCGTTGCACCGCCTGCTCGACGAACTCCAACGCGACGCCGACGTTCTCTTCGGCGATCTTCTTCGTGACCCACTCGCCCTTGTGACCGACCACGATGGCAGCACGGTCGGCGTGGCAGGTGGCCAGCGACTCGAGCACGTACGCCAGCATCGGCTTGCCGCACAACCGGTGGAGCGGCTTCGGCCGCTCCGACTTCATGCGGGAACCCTCGCCGGCCGCCAACACGACGGCGTAAAGGGGGCGTTGGGTCTCAGGGTCGCTCACGTCGGCTGATCATCCTCACTGCGTTTCACGGGTATCTCCAACGGGTTCGCGGGGCGGGACTCGAACCCACAACAACCGGATTCAAAGTCCGGTGTTCTACCAATTGAACTACCCGCGACGGACGGGCCCTACCGTACCCGCCCACGCGACCCCGAGACGATGCGGCGGATCGCACCTTCCCAGAAGCCGAGGCCGTAGCCGAGGTGCATCGCGGCGAACGCCGCCGGCAACCACCGTTGGGACTCGGACACCACGAGCGTGGGCGAGACGGTGACGGTCGCTACGGCCAGGATGCCGACGTACGGAGCGAGGATCGAGAGGGCCCAACGCGGCTTGAGCGGGGAGATCGCCACCGCAGCGGCGAGCGCGCCGACGACAGCGGCGGGCAACAGGTGTCGCGGCGACGCCGAGTTGGGATGCTTGGCCAAGACGAGCGCCTTGCCCTGCCCGTAGCGGCGATACTGCTGGAAGAACGCGCCGACGTCCTGGCGCGTCTGCCAGAAGATGACGATGCGCGGGTCGAACAGGAGCGCCCGACCCGACTGCCGCACCCGGTAGTCGAACTCGAAGTCCTCGTTGGCGGTGATCGCCTCGTCCCAGCCACCCACGTCGCGAATGACGGCGACGGGGTACGCACCGAAGGGAATGTGGTCGACCTCCTGGGGTTCGACGCCGTGGTGGTACGTCGAGTTGCCGACACCGAAACGCGAACCGAGCGCCGCAGCGATGGCCCGTCCCTGCACTGTGGTGGCCACCCCGTCCTTGCGACCGCCCACGCCGCCCCACCGGCCCTCCGGGAGGTGCTCCATGATGAGTTCGACGTAATTGCTGGGCACGGTGCTGTGGGCGTCGACGCGGACGAGCCACGGTGACGTCACGTGCTCGACCGCCGTGTTCATCGCGGCCGCCTGGGTGCGACGCGGATTGTGCACGAGTCGCACCCGCGGGTCGACCGTGGCGTACTCCTCGACGAGCCGGCAGGTCAGGTCGTCGGAGCCTCCGTCGACGACGAGAACCTCGATGTTGCGCCACGTCTGCGCCAGCACCGCGTCGAGGCAGATGCTGATCGAACGTTCCTCGTTGAGCGTCGGAACGACGACCGAGACGAGCTGCTGATGGCCTCGGTCGCTTCGGATCAGACTCAACGACGCTTGCCGAGCAGCGTCGGGATGGTTCGAAGCCCGATCACGAGGTCACGCCACGGCGTCCAGTTCTCGATGTACCGGTTGTCCAGGCGAACCCGGGCCTCGAGTGACGAGTCACCCCAGAAGCCGTTGACCTGCGCCCAACCCGTGATGCCGGCCGGCACCCGGTGACGATGGGCGTACCCCTCGATCGTCGCAGTGTGCTGGTCGACGAAGTAGGGCCGCTCGGGCCGGGGACCGACGATCGACATCTCGCCCTTGAGCACGTTGAGCAGCTGCGGGAGTTCGTCGAGGTGCGACTTGCGGAGGAACTTGCCGATCGGCGTGATCCGGTCGTCGTCGAGGTTCACGGCCTGCGCCCGCTGGTCGAGTTCGGCCTGCTTCTGCGGGTCGGCCACGTACTTCATGGTGCGGAACTTCAAGATGTCGAAGGGCACGTGGTCGACACTGACGCGGACCTGGCGGAAGTACACCGGGCCGGGGCTCGTGAGCTTTACCGCCAGCGCGCACGCCAGATAGACGGGCGACACGGCCAGGAGCACGAAGCCGGACACGGCGACGTCGAACGCACGCTTGAGCGGCCACATGAGGTGCTGGCGGCCCGGACGACCCAACGGCGTGATGGCGAAGCCGTCGACATCGAAGCCCCCTTGCCCGGCGGACACACCCAACTCGAAGAACCGGGGAACGGTATAGAACTGCACCGGCAGGTGGGCGCACTCCCGCACGTACCCGACGAGCTCGGTCTCGGTGGCGCCGCCGAACCCGAGCACGACGTGGCGCACCTGGGTCTCCTCCAGGATGGCCAGGAGATCCTCGGGGCGACCGATGAGCGGGTGCGAGAGGCGCTCCTCGAACCGGTCCACGAACCCGACGGGCAGCAGACCGCAATCGGGGTTCTGCTCCATGGCGGCGGCAAGGTCACGGCCGACCGAACCCGCACCGACGATGATCGTGTCCTCGAGGTCGTACCCCCGGGCGCGGACGGCGTGAGCGACCTTGGTGGACACCAGGCGGCCCACGAGGACGAGGGGCACGGTGATGCCGACGAGCTTCACCAGCACCGACTTGTCGATCATGTAGATCCACCAGGTGAGCACCACGGCGATCACCGGGGCGAACGTCAACCTGACGAGGACCGATCCGATGAGCTCACTCGCACGGGGGACGAGTCGACCGCTGCGATGGGTGGGAATCAGCAACACCACGGCGATGCAGGTGTAGAGGAGAACCAGTTTGCGAAGGCCGGGCTGGCCGCTCGTGAGGTTCCAGACCACCGGCACGCCGGCGATGACGGCGGCGTCGATGGCCACACCGAACACCCACGTCCAGGCGCCGATGCCACGGCGTTGGGCCTGGGTTGCGGGGGCCGACCGCTCTGCTTCGTCGGGCGGCCGCACGAGTGCGAGGTCGGGCCGAGTCACCACCGCGTCGTCGACCGACTTCAGCGCCGCCTCTTCACTCCCAACCGCCGTGACCCGCAACATTCACCAGCTCCTGATATCGACATTGCGCGTTCGGGTCGACGGACTACCCCCCGACGACCACGAGCTGCACACACCCCAGTACTGGTGAAGCTAAGCACGCCCTCAAGCCAAACTCAAGGGTCACAATGGCTCATCGAACACCGTTCACCAACGATTCGCGAGGCATTTGCACCGTCATGACATCGACCTGGACGGCCGATGACGCCCTACTTACGGAGGACGACGGCGCCGACGGGGTTCGTGGTGTTCGACCGCAGGGCGTTGCCCGTGAATCGGGCATCGCGGATCGACGTCCCACCCTCGGTCACCACGACGATCGTGGCATCGGCCATCGACAGCAGCTGGGTGACCGGCACCGGACCCGGCACCTGCGGGCCGTCGACGACGACCACGTACTTGCCCGACATCGCCCCGAGCACCTGGTGGAGGTTGGAGCGCATGCGAAGGAGGGACCCACCGCGGTTGATGCCGGCGGGCATGACCCGGATCATGCCGGACGGCGGAACCATGCCGTCGAGGAGCTGTGGGGTGTGGCCGTTCTCCAAGCGGAGGAGCGTCTGGTCGACCCGGAGGTCCCCGGTCAGGCACTCGGCGAGGCCGGGCTCGTCGGAGGCGCCAATCAGCTTGGTGAGCGAGGCGTTCTCGAGGTCGGCGTCGATCAGCGCGACGGGCTGGTCGAAGTTGCGGGCGATGGCACACCCGAGCGCCAGCACGAGCTTGGAGCGCTCGACATCGGAATCGGGGCCCACGACCACCAGACGATGGATCGGGCCCGACGCTCCGAGCCGCTCGATCGCCGAGAGCATGCCGAGCACGGCGTCCTGGGGATTGGTGCTGCGACCGTCCCCGACCGCCATGATCCGGGCGAGCACCGGCAGGTCGAGCGCATCGCCGACGTCACGCGCCGAGCTGATGACCGGCTTGCGGTACTGGCGGAACGCCGCAACGACGAAGGCGATGAGGAACGCAATCGAAGCGCCGCTGAACAGGCCGACCCACCAGGGCACGAACTCCTCCTCACGGATCGGGCGGTTGAAGATCTCCTGGACGATCGGGCCGGAGATGCGCTCCTCGATGGGCAGGTTGCGCTGACCGCTCTCGACGACCTCGGTCAACGTCGGAACGATCGCCGCCGACACCTTGTCCGCCTCGGCCATCTTCGTGGAACGCACCGACACCTTGATGGTGGCGGCGGCCGGCGGGCGGCTCGGGGAGATCATCGCCTTGATCGTCTCCGCCGGCAGCTTGAGCCCGGTCTTCGCCTTGATCTCGGCGGCGAAGCCCTTGTCGGCCATGATCTCCTCGAACGCGCGGATGAGCGTGTCGTTGTCGTTGGGGTTGTTGCCCGACATGATCAGGAGCGACCGGGACACCACGAACTGCTTGGGCAGGAAGAACGTTGCGGTCATCGCCAGCACGCCGGTGATCAAGGTCAGCGCACCGATGGCGAGCCAGGTACGGCGTCCGAACCGGAAGCTGATCGAGTTCTTCTCCTCGACCAGGGTTGGATCCGGCAGCGTTGCCAGCGTCCCAACGTCACTCATGCGCTCATTCCCATCCGCTGCTCCTGCGAGGGCGCCCACCGGCGCAAGCTCACGAAGAGTCTCTGTTCGTTCACTCTGCGCCGATCAGCACGAGTGCAGGTACAAGCGAAAGGCTACCGACGCAGGCTCGAAAGCGAAAGGCACGGACTCGTGAACAAACGGTGCAGAGACGCGCGGCGAATGTCGTTCCGGGTTCGCACTCTCGGAGACGGCTCGCTAAAGTGCCTCCCGCCATGGGTTCACTGATCAAGAAACGCCGGAAGCGGATGCGGAAGAAGAAGCACCGCAAGCTCCTTCGCCGCACTCGCCACCAACGCCGAGCTCGCGGAAAGTAGCCCTCGGTCGCTGGGCATCTCCGCTCGGCACGGTCGCGTCGTTCCTGCTAACGCTCCGGAACCACGGCCGATCCACCGATCGTGTGTACGACCCGTCGGCCTTCGCCCGGGTAGTCACCCTCCACGAACCAGGTCGATCCACTGCCGGCGAGCCGCGGGGTCATCCCCGTCGCTTCCTCGAGGCGGTCCCGCCACTCCCCAATCTCGGGGAACGAGGCGACTGCCGCGTCGGTGAGGTCGTTCGGATCGACCGCGCCATCCGGTGCGGTCGGCCCACCCATCGCGTCCCACCGCCGGTAGACGACCGGCGTCGAGCAATGCACCGGGGGCGTCAACAGGGTGAACGTGCGGTCGACCGGCGGCAACGGTTCGACGATCTCGCCGATCCCGGTCACCCGCGCCCGCGACCCGGCGAGGCAGAACGCCACGTCCGCGCCGAGCTTCGCGGCGGCATCGAGGTCGTCGAAGCCGCCCCACCGGAGAATCGCCGCCGCGTCGCTGCTGCCACCCCCCAGGCCGGCGCCGGCGGGGATCTGCTTGTCCACGTCGACACGGACGTCACGGCCGATCATACGGAGCGCGCGGCTCACGAGATCGGTGCCATCGGTCCGTCCCACCAGGTCGCCGGCGGCCGGTCCAGCCATGTAGACGCCGGTGCCCTCGGTGATGTGGAGCGTGTCGAACAGGTCGACCGACACCATCTCGGCGTCGATGAGGTGCATCCCGTCCGAACGCAGGCCCGTGAGGCGGAGGCTGACGGTGAGCTTGGCGGGCGCCGAGAGCGTGATCATGCTGCGGACCCTACCGAAGGGGCGAGACCGCCTCGGTCAGCCGGCACCACTCGGCCACGTCGAGCTCCTCGGCACGGCGCCGACCGTCGATCTCCGCGGCCTCGAGCTGGGCGTCGGTGACTCGCTCGCCAAGCGCTCGACGCAACGTCTTCCGGCGTTGGCCGAACCCCGCACGCACGAGATCGAACAGCACCACGGGATCGACGGCGTGGACGGGATGCTCTCGGCGGACGATCTCGACGAGCGCCGAGGTCACCCGCGGCTGGGGGTGGAACACCTCGGCGCCGACGGTTCCCACCAGACGAGCGGTCGCCCAGTACCCGACCTTCACCGACGGGATGCCGTACGCCTTGGAGCCCGGTCCGGCGGCCAAACGCTCCCCCACCTCCCGCTGCACCATGACCAACATCCGCGTCACATGCGGGGCCTCGTCGAGCAGTCGTAGGACCACCGGAGTCGCGACGTTGTAGGGGAGGTTCGCGACGAGGGTGTGGGGGCGGTCACCCACGACCGTCGACCAGTCGACCTCCATGGCATCGGCGGCGAGGATCCTCGCCCGACCGCCCGTGATCTCGGTCAACGGCTCGATGAGACGCCGGTCGATCTCGACAGCGGTCACCTCGGCGCCGGCCTCGAGCAGTCCCAGCGTCAGCGAGCCGAGGCCCGGCCCGATCTCGACAACGGTGTCACCCGACTCCACCCCCGCCAACCGGACGATCTTGCGGATCGTGTTCTGATCGACGACGAAGTTCTGTCCCAGCGTGCGGTGCGGCTCGAGGCCGTACCGGGCCATGACCTCCAGGAGGGAGGTGCGGGTGAGCAGCGCCGGGATCGGATCAACCACCGGCGCCTGCCGCCGGGTCGACCGCAGCGGCGGGGGGAGTCGTGACCGGCGGATCGGTGGCCGGCGGCGGATCGGTGGCCGGCGGCGACGTCGGAGGGGGCGCGGTCGGGGGCGGCGACGTCGGAGCCGGGTTGGTCGCCGGTGGCACGGTCGTCCGGCTCGGCGCGGTCGTTGTCGTGGTCTTGCCCCCCGGCACCGTCGTCGTGGGCTTCGGTGCGGTGGTCGGCGGCGGAACCGTCGTGCCGGCCATGTTGTTGCGATTGACGCGACTCAGCGTCTCGTCGTCGCTGTCGCTGTAGCGACTCCAACCCTTGGCGACCCAGTTCGGGTCGATGGGCACCTGAACCGGCGGCGGGTCGTCGCCGTCCTTCGGTGCTCCCGTGGTGGTGGTCACAGCAGTGGTGGTCGGAGCGCCGGCGTTGGCGGCCACCGTCGTGGTGGTGCCCGACGAGGTCACCTTCTCGTCGTCACCCGTGACGAGGTCGCGGATGACGAACGGCACCACGATCACCGTCGCGAGGGCGACCACGATCAGCGGGCCGCGTCGCCGCGGTGGGGGCGTGGCACGGCCCAGGGTGGATGTCGACAGCGGGATCATGCAGTGGCAGGCAGTCGGTAGAACCGCTCCGCGGTCGTCCACGTCGCCGTGGCGAGGTCGGCCGTGTCGATCTCCCGCAGCTCGGCAATCGCTGCGCCCACCACGCTGACCAGCGCCGGCCGGTTCGGCTTGCCCCGATGGGGCACCGGAGCGAGGAAGGGTGCGTCGGTCTCGACCATCATGCGGTCGAGCGGGCACAGCAGCGCCGCCTCGCGCAGCTCGGGAGCCGACGGGAACGTGACGATGCCGCTGAAGGAGAGCACCGCCCCGAGATCCAGGCAACGCTCCGCCTCGACCGGACCGCCGGTGAAGCAGTGGAACACAGTCCGATCGGGCACCGTCTCGGCAGCGAGGATCTCGAAGGTCTCGTCCCACGCCTCGCGGGTGTGGATGACGAGCGCCAGGTCGAACTCGTGCGCCAGACGGATCTGCTGGGCGAACACCGCTCGCTGTTCGGCGGCCGGCGACTTGTTGTAGTGATAATCGAGTCCGCACTCACCAACGGCGACGACGCTGGGATCGGTGAGGAGTTCCCGCAGGCCCTCGATGCCCTGCGCCGCATCGTGGGGATGGACGCCGGCGGTCGCCCACACGCCGTCATGGGCTCGGGCGACCTCGATCGCGGCGCGGGACTCGGCCACGTCGCAGCCGACGTTGATGAGGCGCGTGACACCGCCGGCGGCCGCCTCGGCCACGAGGTCTGCCGCCAGCGCGCTGTCGCCGGCGGGCAGATGGCAGTGATTGTCGATCCACATCGCCGACAGCCTCGCTCAGATCCCGTCCCGCAAGCCAGCCATCCCCGGTGCGTAGAGTGACCGGCGTGTCCGTTCCAGACGACGACGAGCGCCTGCGACGGCGGCCGAAGGTGCTCCTCCACGACCACTTCGACGGGGGCATCCGAACGGCGACGATCATCGATCTCGCCAACGACATCGGCTACCGCGACCTCCCCACCTACGACGTCGACGACCTCGCCGCGTGGTTCCACCGGGGCGCCGACCGTCGCAGTCTCGAGCTGTACCTCGAGACCTTCGTGCACACCGTGGCGGTGCTCACCACCCCCGAGGCCATCGAGCGGGTCGCCGCCGAGTGTGCCGAGGACCTCGCCGCCGACGGCGTGGTGTACGCCGAGTCACGGCTCGCTCCCGAGGAGGTCGTGCACGCCGACCCCACCGGCCGGTTGACCATGGACGATGCGATCATCGCAATGCGGCGGGGTTTCGACTCCCGGGCCGACCTCGGCATCGAGATGCGGACGATCGTGTGCGCCATGCGCAACCACTCACTGAGCGCAGACGCGGCGCGGGCCGCCGTGCGGAACCGGGACCACGGCGTCGTCGGCTTCGACATTGCCGGGCCCGAGACCGGCTTCCCTCCGTCCGAGCACCTCGAGGCCTTCGACATCGCCCGCGCCGGTGGGTTGGGCATCACCATCCACGCCGGCGAGGCCGCCGGCATCGGTTCGATCCGCGAAGCCCTCGTGGACTGCGGTGCGGACCGGCTCGGCCACGGCGTGCGCATCGTCGACGAGGTGGGGTTCGACGGTGACGGCGCGGTGGCACTCGGCCCCGTGGCACAGATGGTGCGCGACAGCGGCACCTGCCTCGAGCTGTGCCCGACGTCCAACGTGCACACCGCCGCGGCCGGTGTCATGAGCCTGGCCGACCACCCCATCGCCCTGCTGGCCGACTGCGGGTTCGCGGTCACGATCAACACCGACAACCGGCTCATGAGCGACGTGACGGTGCTCGACGAGTACCGCAGGCTCGCCGAGACGTTCGGCTGGGGTGACGCCGAGTTCAATGCGGCGAACCGGACCGCGCTGCGCACCGCCTTCTGCGACGACGCCACCCGCGCCCGTCTCGCCCCCCGCTTCGACTGAGCGCAGGTGGCCGAGGCCGTTTGTTACAGCCGGGCGGGGTGCCAGACGGTCTTGATCTCGAGGAACTCGCCAGCCGTGCGCGGGCTGCGCACCCCGTCGGTGCGAGCGACCCGTTTGAGGTTGTCGGCCGATCGGACGGT